>Ga0256832_1003784_pt1 | contig 10278 bp, 9 predicted proteins | sample 134614metaG_FD_190534 | JGI IMG/M metagenome (GOLD analysis project Ga0256832, IMG submission 190534) | Hydrothermal vent microbial communities from Lau Basin, Pacific Ocean - 134-614 | ecosystem: Environmental > Aquatic > Marine > Hydrothermal vents | place: Pacific Ocean: Lau Basin | collected...
AAACATGAATTTTAAGATGGTGCCGTTGCAGGGCGCGTGCGCACAGGAGACAGGCCTCCCGGCGTTGAAGAAACTCTTAATGGCCGGTGTGTTGTTACTCCTGCTTGTGGCCAATGGTGTACAGGCTGGTAGCCTGCCGGATTTTACCGAGCTGGTGGAGGAACACAGCGCGGCGGTGGTGAACATCAGCACCACGCAAAAAATCAAGCATCCGAAAATATCGCGCATGCCTCGCGGCATGCCGGAGCAGATTCCCGAGGGACCCTTTGGTGACCTGTTCCGTCACTTTTTTGGTGACCCGGATCGTGGCTTTGGCGATCCCGGTGGCGGCCCGGAAGGCGACATGCCCGAGGCCAAGTCTCTGGGTTCTGGCTTCATCATCTCTTCGGATGGTTACGTAATGACCAATCATCATGTAGTGAAGGATGCCACAGAGATCCTCGTGCGCCTCTCTGACCGCCGCGAACTGGTGGCCGAGGTGGTGGGCAGTGATGCGCGCAGCGATATCGCCCTGCTGAAGGTGGAGGCCGATCACCTGCCGGTGGTGAAAATCGGCGACTCAGAGCACCTCAAGGTGGGTGCCTGGGTGCTGGCCATCGGCTCGCCCTTCGGTTTTGACCATTCCGTGACCCAGGGTATCGTCAGCGCCAAGGGCCGGGCCTTGCCGCGGGAAAACTATGTGCCCTTCATCCAGACCGACGTGGCCATCAACCCCGGCAATTCCGGCGGCCCCCTGTTCGACCTCGATGGCAAGGTGGTGGGCATCAATTCCCAGATCTATAGCCGCACCGGTGGCTTCATGGGCCTGTCCTTCGCCATTCCCATCAACATGGCCATGCAGGTGGTGGAACAACTCAAGGAAAATGGCAAGGTGGCCCGGGGTTGGCTGGGCGTGCTGATCCAGGACGTCACCCGCGAACTGGCGGAATCCTTCGGCATGGACAAGCCCCGCGGCGCACTGGTGGCCAAGGTGCTCAAGGACAGCCCGGCGGAGAAGGCCGGTTTTGAGGTGGGTGATGTGGTGCTGAGTTTCAATGGCAAGGCCATCATTCATTCTTCCGATCTGCCGCCCCTGGTGGGTATTACCCCCGTGGGTAAAAAAGTCCGTGTGAAGATTCTGCGCAAGGGCAAGACCAAGATTATCAAGGTGAAGCTGGGCGAACTGCCGGAGGAAGACCTGCAAGTGGCCGGCGACCCGCACACCGCCAGCGAGACCCGGCTGAATATCACGGTGATGGATCTCACCGACAGTCAGCGTGAGAAGCTGGAGATCAAGGAAGGCGGGGTGATCGTGCAGAAGATCAAGGCCGGCCCGGCGCGTAGGGCCGGGGTGCGCCGTGGTGATGTGATCCTGATGATCAACAACATCGAGGTGAAGGACGCCAAGCAGTTTGCCGAGATCACCGCCGATCTGCCGGCGGGCAAATCGGTGCCGCTGCTGGTGCAGCGCCGTGGTGGCCCGGTGTTCCTGGCCCTGAAGATCGACGAAAAATAGTTACTTCAGCCGTGCTGTTCTCGCCCCGCAGACCCTCAGGGTCTGCGGGGTTTCAGTTTCGGCAATGGCCCAGATAGATTACAATGCCCGCCGGCCGTTGCGCCGGACCCCATTTCATTCTCCCGATCCAGTGGTATAGCTCACATGTCAAAAATGGAAAACATTCGCAATTTTTCCATTATTGCGCATATCGACCACGGCAAATCCACCCTGGCCGACCGCTTCATCCAGATGTGCGGTGGCCTGACGGAGCGGGAGATGTCTGCCCAGGTGCTGGATTCCATGGATCTGGAGCGTGAGCGGGGTATCACCATCAAGGCGCAGAGCGTCACCCTCGAATACACCGCCAAAGATGGTCAGACCTACCAGTTGAATTTCATCGATACCCCCGGCCACGTGGATTTCTCCTACGAGGTGTCCCGTTCCCTGGCCGCCTGCGAGGGCGCCCTGCTGGTGGTGGACGCCTCCCAGGGAGTGGAGGCGCAGAGTGTGGCCAATTGCTACACCGCCATCGAGCAGGGGGTGGAGGTGGTGCCGGTGCTCAACAAGATCGACCTGCCCGCCGCCGATCCCGAGCGGGTAATCCACGAGATCGAGGACATCATCGGCGTGGAAGCGGCCGATGCCACCCGGGTCAGCGCCAAGACCGGCGAGGGCGTGGACGAGCTGCTGGAAGACCTGGTGAAAAAGATCCCACCGCCCGAGGGCGACCGGAATGCCCCCCTGCAGGCCCTGATCATCGATTCCTGGTTCGACAACTACCTCGGTGTGGTGTCGCTGGTGCGCATCATGCAGGGCACCCTGAAGAAAGGCCAGAAGATCCAGGTGATGAGCACCGGGCGCAGCCACCTGGTGGATCACGTGGGCATCTTCAACCCCAAACGCCACGAACTGGGGCAGTTGCAGGCCGGTGAGGTGGGTTACGTGATCGCCGGCATCAAGGAGATCGAAGGCGCGCCCGTGGGTGATACCCTCACTGCACTGGACAACCCGGCCCCGGCGCCCCTGCCGGGCTTCAAGCAGGTGCAGCCCCAGGTGTTTGCCGGCATCTTCCCCATCAGCGCCGAGGACTATGAAGACCTGCGCGACGCCCTGGCCAAGCTGCATCTCAATGACGCCGCCTTGTTCTACGAGCCGGAGAATTCTACCGCCCTGGGGTTGGGTTTCCGCTGCGGTTTCCTGGGCATGCTGCACATGGAGATCATACAGGAGCGCCTGGAGCGGGAATACGACCTGAACCTGATCAGCACCGCGCCCACCGTGGTCTACGAGGTGCTCACCACCGCCGGGGACGTACTGCAGATCGACAATCCCTCCAAGCTGCCGGACGTGGCGCGTATCGCCGAGATCCGCGAGCCCATCATCGTCGCCAGTATCCTTGTGCCCCAGGACTACATCGGCAACGTCATCGGCCTGTGCGTGGAGAAACGCGGCGTACAACGCAAGATGCTGTACATCGGCAACCAGGTGTCGCTGGAATACGAAATGCCCATGAACGAGGTGGTGATGGACTTCTTCGACCGGCTGAAATCCGTGAGCCGCGGCTATGCCTCCCTGGATTATCATTTCGTGCGCTTCCAGGCCGCCGACCTGGTGAAGCTGGACGTGCTCATCAACGGCGACCGGGTGGATGCCCTGTCGGTGATCGTGCACCGTGACCAGGCCCAGTACCGTGGCCGCGAGCTGGTGGAAAAGATGCGCGAGATCATCCCGCGGCAGATGTTCGACGTGGCCATCCAGGCGGCCATCGGCGCGCATATCGTGGCGCGCAGCAACGTCAAGGCGCTGCGCAAGAATGTCACTGCCAAGTGTTACGGTGGAGACGTCTCGCGCAAGCGCAAGCTGCTGGAGAAGCAGAAGGCCGGTAAGAAACGCATGAAACAACTGGGCTCGGTGGAAATTCCCCAGGAGGCCTTCATGGCCATTCTGCAAACGGGCAAGAACAAATAACAACACAGCTTAAAACAGGAAAACACCCATGGATTTTAATTTTCCCGCAATCATGGTCAGTGCGGTATTTATAACCGGCATCATCTGGGCGCTGGATGCCTTCTGGCTGGCGCCGAAACGACGCCTTGCCGCCGAGGGTCTGGCAACCCAGGGAGGCGATGAACGGAAGCTTGCCGATGCCAAGGAAAATCTGCTTAAAGAGCCGATCATCGTTGAGTATGCGCGTTCACTATTTCCAGTGATACTGGTGGTGCTGGTACTGCGCTCGTTTCTGGTGGAACCGTTCCGTATTCCCTCCGGTTCCATGATGCCCACCCTGCTGGTGGGGGACTTCATCCTGGTGAACAAGTTCTCCTATGGAGTGCGTCTGCCTGTGGTCAATACCAAGATTCTCGATACAGGTGAACCGGAGCGTGGTGACGTGGTGGTGTTTCGTTTTCCCAAGGACCCGTCCGTGGATTACATCAAACGCATGATCGGCCTGCCCGGTGATAAGGTGTCCTATTACAACAAGCAGTTGTTCATCAACGGCGTGCCCATCGAGCAGGAGGAACTGGGCACCTACATCGGCACGGGGTCCGGTGTAGCCATGTCGGGCGCCAAGGTGCGTCTGGAGCACCTCATGGGTGTGGACCATAAAATCCTCATCGATGAAAACCGCGGTACTCTGGAAGGGGAGTTCACGGTGCCTGAGGGTCACTATTTCGTGATGGGCGACAACCGCGACAACAGCAATGACAGCCGTTACTGGGGCTTTGTGCCTGAGGAAAACCTGGTGGGCAAGGCCTTCATGATCTGGATGAACTGGGATTCAAAGGCTGATGGCATTGCCTGGAACAGAATAGGCGATTCGATTCAGTGACATACCGTTGTTCAAGAAGCAGTAAAACCGTGCCGATGTGTGGTAATAAGGGGCTTTCCCGCCTATTCTTGTACCTAAGGCCGGTACCGGCAGTCAAAAAATGAGTGGAGCAAACGGACAATGAACACCTTACAGCAACGATTCGAACGGCGCCCCCATCGTCAGCAAGGGCTAACTGCCATCGCCATCGTTTTGATTCTGGCCATGGTGGGTTTTTTGGCATTGATTATCATCCGCCTGTTCCCCATTTACATGGAGCATTTCAGTGTGGCCTCGCATCTTGAAAACCTGTCCAAGGAAGCCGGGATCAAGAAAATGACCAATGCCGAAATTCTCAGCACGCTCAATAAACGTTTCACCATTGACGACGTGAACCACGTCACCAATGACAATATTTTTATAGAACGCAACAAGGACGGCTCCCTGGTGATTGCCATCGAATATGAGGTGCGTACACCGGCAGTGGCCAATGTTGACATGGTGGTCAGTTTTGTCGACGAGGTAGAAGTCAATTGAGGATGTTGTGAGCAGACAGGGCGCACAAACAGAACGCCTGCAAGATGCGCTTGATTACCGGTTCAGTGATATTTCCCTGCTCCGCCTTGCGCTGACTCACCGTAGCAAGGGTTCCGCAAACAACGAACGTCTTGAGTTTCTCGGTGACGCCATTCTTGGCTTTGTGGCCGCCGATTTGTTGTATACCCGATTTGACGCTGCCCCAGAGGGGCAGCTCAGCCGTTTTCGTGCTTCGTTGGTAAAAAAGGAAACCCTGGCTGAACTGGCCCGTGAATTTTCTCTGGGTGATTATTTGTTGTTAGGGTCCGGTGAATTGAAAAGTGGAGGCTTTCAGAGAGATTCGATTCTGGCCGATGCCATGGAGGCCATCATTGGCGCCATCTATCTGGATGGCGGGTTGGATCATGCGCGACGCCTGATTGAAGGCTGTCTTGCACCTCGACTGGCCGGTTTGTCCGCTGAAAGTGAATTAAAGGATCCAAAAACCCGTCTACAGGAATTTCTTCAAGCACGGCATGCACCTTTGCCGGTGTATGTCGTCCGCAAGACTTCGGGCAACGAACATAATCAGTGTTTTGAAGTCTCTTGTGAAGTACAGGGACTGGCCGAGCCCGTTTGCGGCAAAGGCAGCAGTCGGCGCAAGGCCGAGCAGGCAGCGGCGGAACAGGCGCTGCTTCAACTAAACGATTCATAACAACATCAAATGAGCGAAACCACAACAAGCAACGATGACTTTCGCTGCGGCTATGTTGCCATTGTTGGTCGTCCCAACGTGGGCAAGTCTACTTTGCTGAATCAGATTCTTGGGCAAAAAATCAGCATCACCGCCAATCGTCCGCAGACCACGCGTCATCGCATACTCGGTGTCAATACCACCGCACATAGCCAGGTGGTATACGTGGATACTCCCGGACTGCATATGGGCGGAAAAAAGGCCATCAATCGCTACATGAACCGCGCGGCATCCAGCAGTATCACCGATGTGGATGTGATCGTCTTCGTGGTTGATCGTACTCAGTGGACGGAGGAGGACAACCATGTGCTGGAAAAGATCAAGCAGGCCGAGGCGCCAGTGTTTCTGGTAGTGAATAAGGTGGATGCCCTTAAAGATAAAGCAGCATTGCTGCCACACTTGAAGATGCTTGCCGACAAATACGATTTCATCCAGATCATGCCTGTCTCCGCACAAACCGGTGATGGCGTTGCAGAACTGGAGGCGGAAATCGAAAAGCTGCTACCACTGTCGGTGCCGTTTTTCCCGGAGGATCAGGTGACCGATCGCAGCGAGCGTTTTATGGCTGCTGAATTCGTGCGTGAAAAACTGGTGCGCACCCTGTCGCAGGAACTGCCCTACGCCACCACTGTGGAGGTTGAGAAATTCGCAATAGAAAACGGCGTGCGACATATCCATGCAGTGATCTGGGTAGAACGACAAGGTCAGAAGGGTATTATCATTGGTAAAAAGGGTCAGCAGCTCAAACATATCGGAGAGCTGGCGCGTAAGGAAATGGAGCGCGCCTTTGGTGGAAAGGTCTTTTTGCAGTTATGGGTGAAGGTGCGCAGTGGTTGGGCCGATGACGAGCGCGCCCTGCGCAGTCTGGGCTATCAGGATGACTGAGCGGGTATTGCTGCAACCTGCCTATGTGCTGCACCAGCGGGCCTATCGTGATACCAGCGCCATTATTGAATTGTTTACCCCGGAGCACGGGCGGATAGGGGTGGTGGCGAAAGGAGTGCGTGGCGCCAAACCCCGTTGGCGCGGCCTGTTGCAAAGCTTCCAGCCCCTGCTGGTATCGTTCAACCTGCGTGGCGAGCTGGGGTTGCTCACCGCGGCGGAGGCCCAGGGGGGAGCGTTGACGCTCCAGCCACGCCTGCTGGCCAGCGGCTTTTATCTCAACGAGATTCTGCTGCGCCTCTTGCAACGCCATGATGCCCAACTGGAACTGTTTGACGGGTACGACAGCGCCTTGCGGGAACTGGCACAACTGCGCGACGATCAACCTCAATGCCTGGAAAATATTCTGCGCCGCTTTGAATTACGTTTGCTGGCGGCCCTGGGCTACGGCCTGGTGCTGGATCATGATGTGCAGAGTGGCATGGCGGTGCAGGCGGCGGCCGACTATGTTTATTTTCTGGAACACGGGCCGGTGCGGGTCGACGATGCAGCGGGGCAGATATCGGCTCATGGGCTTGGCGGGCAACAGGCGGCGCAGACAGGCATTCGGGTCTCCGGGGATACCCTGCTGGCCCTGCAGGCGGATCGGCTGAACAGCGCAGAGCAGCGCCGCGAGGCCAAGCAATTGCTGCGCGCCGCCCTGGGTCAGCACCTGGGCCCCAAGCCCTTGCAGAGCCGGCAGCTGTTGCGCCAGGGCACGTGACATCGGCGCGGTGAGTACACACCACAAACTATCAACAGGCAGGACGAGGAATAAAATGACACAGACACCCGTTATCCCCGAGGCCATCCTGCTGGGCGTGAACATCGACCACGTGGCCACCTTGCGCCAGGCGCGGGGCACCCGTTATCCCGACCCCATCCAGGCCGCCATCGAGGCGGAACAGGCCGGGGCCGACGGCATCACCCTGCATCTGCGCGAAGACCGCCGCCACATCCAGGATCGGGACGTGGCCATGCTCAAGGACATCCTGCAGACCCGCATGAACCTGGAAATGGCCGTCACCGACGAGATGCTGGGCATCGCCGAGCGCCTTCGTCCCGCGGACTGCTGCCTGGTGCCGGAGCGCCGCGAGGAGCTCACCACCGAGGGCGGCCTGGACGTGGCCGGTCAACGGGAGCGCATGACCAGCGCCTGCCTGCGCCTGGCCGATGCCGGGGTGCGGGTCTCGCTGTTCATCGACGCCGACCTGGCACAGATCGACGCCGCCGCCGCGGTGGGGGCCCCGGTGATCGAGATCCACACCGGCCATTACGCCGATGCCGCCACCCCCGCCCAGCGCGAACGCGAGCTGGCCAGGGTGGCCACGGCGGTGGCCCACGGCCTGCAGCTGGGCCTGCAGGTCAACGCCGGCCACGGCCTGCATTATCACAATGTGCAGGATATCGCCGCCATTCCCGGCATTCGCGAGCTGAATATCGGCCACGCCATCATTGCCCGCGCGCTGTTCAGCGGCCTGCAGCCGGCGGTGCGCGAGATGAAACGGCTCATGCGCGAGGCACAGCGCGCGTGATCTTCGGTATCGGCACCGACATCGTGCGCATCGCCCGCATGGCCGAGAACCTGGCGCGTTACGGAGAGCGTTTCGCCGCACGCATTCTTTCCGATGCCGAGCTGACGGTATTCCAACAATCGACCCAGCCGGCCCAGTTCCTCGCCAAGCGCTTTGCCGCCAAGGAGGCCGCCGCCAAGGCCCTAGGCACCGGTTTTCGTGACGGCCTGAGCCTGCGGGATATCGGCGTGGCCAACGATGCGCTGGGCAAGCCGGCCCTGGTGTTTTCCGCTCGGGCCCAGGAAATGCTGAAGAAACAGGAAGTTATCGCCAGCCACCTCAGTCTCGCCGACGAGCGTGAGTATGCCATCGCCTATGTGGTGCTGGAGGGCCGTTCAGCGGACTAAAAAACCAACTATCTTCGCGTCCAGGCTTGTATTTTTGGCCTACTTGGGTACAATGCGCAGCCTCGGATGCGGGGTGGAGCAGTCCGGTAGCTCGTCGGGCTCATAACCCGAAGGTCACAGGTTCAAATCCTGTCCCCGCTACCAACCGAATTTGGTGGATGTGATAGGGGCCCGACGGTCGGGCTCGGCTTTCATCCGGCGCAGCCGCTGAAGGTCACAGGTTCAAATCCTGTCCCCGCTACCAACATCCGAGCGTGTTTGCTGGAAGAAAGTTGATCGATTCCACTGGAATCCAAAGGCCACGGGTAAACGTGGTTTTTTTTTCGCTTTTTTTCGGAACCAGACTTGGTTTGGTCTGCAGACCGTCAAACGCTATAATTGGCGTGATTCAAGTGGTGGGTGTGACGGTGGGCCTTGGGCCCATTTTTTGTTTCTGGAATTTGAGGATTCCGAAGCAATGGATTATTAGAGAATTTTGGAGCGAGAGCGTGCGCCAGGCACCAGCACACATACAGGCGGTAGTGGCCCCGGTGGTGGCGTCCATGGACTGCGAGCTGGTGGGCATCGAATACGGCCGCCAGGGCAAGGGCGGTCTGTTGCGCGTGTATATCGACAAGGAAGGCGGTGTTGATGTGAACGATTGCCAGCGTGTCAGCCACCAGTTGAGCGGTGTGCTGGATGTGGAGGATGTGATCCCCGGGCAGTACCAGTTGGAGATCTCCTCGCCGGGACTCGACCGGCCGCTGTTCACGCTGGAACATTTTGCACGTTTTGTTGGCCATAGGGTCAAACTGCGTTTAGTGACCCCCATCGATGGGCAACGCAAGTTCAAGGGCACGCTGGAAGGCGTGGAAGATGACAAGGTGATCGTCAATATCGGTGAAAACGAGTTGGAGCTGGCGCTGGACGCCATCGACAAGGCGAACCTGATCGCCGAATTTTGAAAGACAAAGTACGAGAAAGGAAAGCATGAAATCTAATCGCCGTGGCGGAAATGCCATGGCTGTGATGAGGCGGATAGAACGATGAACAGCAAAGAAATTTTGATGGTGGCGGATGCCGTGTCCAACGAGAAGGGTCTCGACAAGGAAACGATCTTCCAGGCCATTGAGGCGGCGCTGGCCACGGCCAGCAAGAAGCTCAGCGGCAAGGACATCAACGTGCGCGTGGATATCGATCGCGAGACGGGAGACTACAAGACCTACCGTGTGTGGGAAGTGCTGGAGGACGACTCGGAAGACTTTGAGGATCCGGAGACCCAGATCAAGCTGACCTATGCGCTGAAGAAAGATCCGAACATCAAGGTGGGCGAGTTCATCGAGGAACCCATGGAGTCCGCCGAGTTCGGCCGCATCGCCGCGCAGGCCGCGAAGCAGGTCATCGTGCAAAAGGTGCGCGACGCCGAGCGCGCGCACATCGTGGAGGCCTACAAGGACCGCATCGGCGAGCTGGTGATGGGCGTGGTCAAGCGCCTGGACAAGGGCAACGTGATCCTCGACCTGGGCGAGAACGTGGAGGCCATGGTGCCGCGGGAGGAAATGATCCCCCGCGAGGCCGTGCGCCCCGGCGACCGCCTGCGCGGTTATCTAAAGGACGTGCGCCCCGAGCCCCGTGGCCCGCAGCTGTTCGTCAGCCGCACGGCGCCGGAACTGCTCATCGAATTGTTCAAGCTGGAAATCCCCGAGGTGGGCGAGGGGCTGATCGAGATCCTCGCCGCGGCCCGCGATCCCGGCTCCCGGGCGAAGATCGCCGTAAAATCCAACGACCCGCGCATCGACCCGGTGGGCGCCTGCGTGGGCATGCGTGGCTCGCGGGTGCGCGCGGTGTCCAACGAGCTTGCCGACGAGCGGGTGGATATTATCCTTTGGGATGAGAACCCG
>Ga0256832_1003785_pt1 | contig 10278 bp, 7 predicted proteins | sample 134614metaG_FD_190534 | JGI IMG/M metagenome (GOLD analysis project Ga0256832, IMG submission 190534) | Hydrothermal vent microbial communities from Lau Basin, Pacific Ocean - 134-614 | ecosystem: Environmental > Aquatic > Marine > Hydrothermal vents | place: Pacific Ocean: Lau Basin | collected...
AGGGAGCACGGTGACGGAGATCACGTGGGGAGCGGCCCATCCCGCCGAGTGCTGGCGGATGTACGTGCGCACACCGATCCTATCCTTCCTCGTCACCTGGCACAGGAACACCCGGGGACCGAACGCTGTCCTCCTCCTCGTCCAGGGAGTCCACCGCCCCCTCGTCGGCAAATACGTGGACCTGGAGATGCAACGCACCCCCACCCTCATCAGCGGGGGGAATCTCCGGTTGGAACGGGAGCGCACCCAGGGGGCTGTGGACGACTTCACCTGGTCGCTGGACATTCGCGCCCTGACCGCTCCCATCGACCCGTTGCCCAAACAGGGCACCCTCGGACACCTGCGGGCCCGACTTCCCTGGGCCTTCCGCTGGTTCAGCTACCCCGCAGTCCACTACAGCGGCCGGATCCTGTGGCAGGGACGCAGCTGGGAAGGTGAAGGATGGGGGGCCATCCACTACTGCTGGGGGACCTTCCCCCCGCGCCACTGGCTATGGCTCCACGCGGCGCACTGTCCCGCGCGTCACACCTTCGCGGAAGTCGCCCTCGTCCAGACCGGCCTCGGCCCCTGGCCCTACCCCTGGGGCACCCTGGGATACGCGTGGGTCCGCAGCCAACAGGGAGAACGCCTGGACATCCACGGAGTGACGGGGCGCATCCGGGTAGGAGGGCTGGCCGACCGCCTTCGGGTGTACGTGACCCCCTGGCACGGGACGGGGAGTGTCATCTACGCGCGCACCCACGTGCGGGTGTGGAAAAAACTCGTCCCCGACGTGGTCACCACCCTCCTGGGCGACGTGCGCGTCCCCCATGTGGTCGAATGCGCCGGCCAGGGCCTGGTCGAATGGGGAAATCCTCCCCTCTTCTGAAAAACAATCCACGTCCGAAGGAGGCAGGAAAACGTGGCAAAACTGTGGGGAGGCCGCTTTAGCGGCGACACCGATCCGCTCATGGACGCCTTCAACGCGTCCATCGACGTAGACATCCGCCTCTGGGAAGCGGACATCCGGGGGAGCATCGCCTACGCCCGAGCCCTCCACCGGGCCGGAATCCTCACCGAGGAAGAACGGGATCGCCTCATCCTGGGATTGGAACGCATCTGGGGGGAATTCGCCGAAGGCACCTTCCGGCTCGAACCCGGCGACGAGGACATCCACACCGCGGTGGAACGGAGGCTGCACGAACTCATCGGACCGCTGGCGGGGAAACTCCACACCGGCCGCTCGCGCAACGACCAGGTCGTGACCGATACCCGCCTCTACCTCCTCGACCGCATGGAAGTCCTGGCCGACGCCCTCAACACCCTGCAGGAAGCCATCGTCCGGGTCGCCGAGGAGCACCTGGACGTGATCATGCCCGGATACACCCACCTCCAACGGGCCCAACCCCTCCGTTTCAGTCACTGGCTCATGAGCTACTTCTGGGCCTTCCAGCGGGATTGGGAACGGCTCAGCGACCTCTGGCGCCGCGTGGACATCATGCCCCTGGGCTCTGCGGCCCTCGCGGGGACCGCCATCCCCATCGACAGAAAGGCCCTCGCCGCGGACCTGGGATTTGCCGACATCTCCCCCAACAGCGTGGACGCGGTGAGCGACCGGGACTTCATCCTGGAATTCCTCGCCTGGGCTGCCCTTCTGGGGACCCACATCAGCCGCCTGGCCGAAGACCTCATCATCTGGTCCACCGCGGAATTCGGTTTCGTCACCGTAGCCGAAGCCTACAGCACGGGGTCCAGCCTCATGCCCCAAAAACGCAACCCCGACGCGCTGGAACTTCTCCGGGCCAAAGCCGGACGCCTCCAGGGGAACTTCACGCGCCTCGCGACCACGGTGAAAGGTCTTCCCAGCACCTACAACAAGGACCTGCAGGAGGACAAAGAGCCCCTCTTCGACACCGTAGACACCCTGGAGATGGCCCTGCCCATCCTCGAACGCGTCATCCGCACCCTGAAACTGCACCCCGAGCGGATGCGGGAGGCCATCACACCGGATATGCTGGCCACCGATTTGGCCTACTACCTGGTGGACAAAGGGGTTCCCTTCCGCGAAGCCCATCACCTGGTCGGGCGGGTCGTGCGCCGGGCGGAGGAGCTGGGGGTGAGCATCGATGCCCTCCCCCTCGACGCCTTCCAGGCCATCTCCCCCCACTTCGGTCCTGACGTGTACCGGGTGCTCGACCCGGAACAGGCCGTGGAGCGGCGCCGAGTGCCCGGAGGGACGGCCCGGGAAGCCGTTCTCGACCAGATCACCCGGGCCAAACGCCTGCTGCACGCGGAATAAGGGTCACCCCGCCTCCGCGACCGGCCACAACTCGGCCACGCGCTCCAGCTCGAAAGCCGCGTGAATACGGCGCACCGCCTCATCCGCCTGGGTATCCGCCACGACCAGGGAGATGTTCACCTCACTGGACCCCTGAGCGATGGCGATGACGTTGATCCCCGCCTCGCCCAGGGCCCCGAACACCCGGGCCGCGATCCCCGGCGTCCCCCGCATGGACGATCCTACCACCGCGATGATGACGATATCCCGCATGGACGCGATGTGGTCGACGAACCCCCGCCGCAGCTCCCGCTCCAGCTCCTCCTGCAGGGAGGCGATGACCTTGTCCACATCCGCCGCGGGGATGACGAAACAGATGCTCTGCTCGGAAGAGGCCTGGGAGATCATGAGGACACTTACGCCCGTCCGGGCCACCGCGCCGAAGGTACGGGCCGCAATGCCCGGAACGCCCATCATACCCCGACCTTCCACCGTGATGAGAGCCAGATCCCGAATGGCCGTGATGGCCTTCACTGGGACACCCGCAGGCCGGGGCTCACGCACGATGCGGGTATCCGGCCCCTCCGGGTCGAAAGTGTTCCGCACCCGGATGGGGATCCCCTTCTCCACCGCGGGCAGGATGGTCTTGGGGTGCAGGACCTTGGCACCGAAATAGGCCAGTTCGGCCGCCTCCACGTACGACAGTTCGGGCAACGTGCGCGCCTCGGGAACGATGCGGGGATCCGCGGTGAGCACCCCGTTCACATCGGTCCAGATCTGCACCTCCTCCGCGTCCAGACACGCGCCCAAAATGGACGCCGTATAATCGGAGCCCCCACGTCCCAGTGTGGTGGTAATCCCCTCTCGGGTCGCGGCGATGAAACCGGTCACGACGGGCACGACCCCCTCCGCGAGCAGCGCGGGAATGCGCTCCTGCACCCGACGGCAGGTCTCCTCCAGAAGGGGATTGGCCGCGCCGAAGGTGTCATCCGTGACCACGATCTCGCGCGCGTCTACGTGCGTCGCGGGGATGCCGCGGCTGCGCAGGACCGCGGCCAGGAGGGGGGCCGCCATCTGCTCCCCCAAGCTGGAGACCACGTCCAGGCCGCGCGGGGTCAACTCCCCCAGGACGTAGATACTCTGGCAAAGCCGCTCGAATTCCCGCAACTTCTCATCCAGCAGGTGACCGATGGCCGCGCGCTCGATGCCGTCCTCGATCAACTGACCGGCCACGATTTGGTGCTTGACCAGCAGCTCGTTTCGCGCCTCCCGGTAGGGCATCTCATCCCCGGCCGCGGCCGCTTTGGCCGCGCGGATGAGCATATCCGTGACCCCGGACATGGCACTGGTCACGACGACCACCTCGGGATCCTGCTCCCGTTCCCGGGCGATGACCTGTGCCACCTGGGCGATGGCTTCCGTCGAACCTACCGATGTTCCGCCGAACTTGAGTACGCGCATGTACCGGTGCTCCTTTCTCACGCGTTATGATTTCAGGCACGCGAGTGCCCGATCCACATCTGCCAGGATATCCTCCGTATCCTCCACCCCGACGGCAAAGCGGACCAGCCGGTCGCTAATGCCCATCCGTTCACGCTCCTCCGCGGGGGCATCGTAATAACTCATGAGGGAGGGAATCGTCACCAGGCTCTCCACCCCGCCCAAACTGGGGGCCAGCCGGGGAATGCGCAACGCGTCGACGAAACGACGGGTCTCCGCGCCTGTCCCCTCGATCTCGAAAGAGACGACTCCGCCGAACCCCCGCATGAGCCGGGTCGCCACCCTGTGATCCGGGTGGGAGGGAAGTCCCGGATACCACACCCGACGTATTCGAGGGTGTTGCTCCAGGAACCGGGCCAGGGCCAGGGCCGTGTGATTCTGCTGGCGTACCCGTAGGGTCAGCGTCTTGAGCCCCCGCAGAATCAGATACGCGGCCCCGGGGTCGACAATCGACCCAAAAGTCCCCCGGGCCTCCCGGATCGGGTCCACCACCTCCCGAGGGCCGATGACGACCCCGGCCAGCACATCGTTGTGTCCGGCCAGATACTTGGTCACGCTGTGAATCACCACATCGATGCCGAAATCCCGTGGGCGTAGATTATAAGGCGTCGCGAAGGTGCTGTCTATGATGGTCGTTAGCCCGTGCCTGCGCGCGATCTCCGCCACCCGTTCCAGGTCGAGCACCCGGAGGAAGGGGTTCGTCGGCGTCTCCGAGTAGATGAACCGGGTGCGCGGGGTGATGGCCGCTTCCATGCCCTCGTAATCCCCCGCGGGGAGGACGGAGACGTCCACCTGCCAGCGCCGGAGGAAGGTGGTACAAAAGGCCCGGGTCTTGCGGTACGCGTCCTGGGTCACGATGAGATGATCGCCGGGGCGAAGCAGGGTCAACAGTGTCATGGTCACCGCGGCCATCCCCGACGCGAGGAGCACCGCGTCCTCTCCCCCCTCCAGAGCCGCCAATTTGCGCTCCAGGGCGCGCGCGGTGGGGTTCCCGTAACGACCGTACTCCTGGTACGGGGGGAGCGATTCCTCCCGGCGACGGGCCATGAAGGTTTCCAAGTGGGACGTGTCGGGGAAGGTGTAGGCCGACGTCTGGACAATGGGCGTGGTGATACTGCCGTAAGGATTGGGGGATTCCTCGCCCGCGTGAACGGCCTGCGTGCTCAGTCCCCAATCTCGATGATCCTTTTTCCCGTCCATCAAAAAGCCCTCCTCTCGATGGGAAGTAGGAGGACTCCGGCAATAAAAAAGCCTCTTTCTGGAAGAGGCCGGTCAACACGAGGCTGACAAGCTCTCATCTTCCAGAGTACTCCCGAGTACCTCTGCCGGAATTGGCACCTTGACCCGTCAACGGAGCCCCATCGCTCCTCGAGTCAGGTTGCCGAGGCTTCACAGGGCCGGTCCCTCCACCTCTCTGGATAAGAGCGTCAGTGGATTCGATTGTCCCCCCGGGCGCCACTCCCGCCCGAGATTGGAACCTATCATACGCAAGGCGGGGGATTTGTCAAATCCCGATCATAAAAATTCTCTGGACCTTGGACCTTCCCAGACTTCCGAAGTCTTCACGACTTCGGAAGTCTGAAGTCTGGAAGGGACTGGAAAGAAGTCTTGGCAATTCCGTCCGACTTTGCTATGATGAAAGGGCCAACCCCCATCACATCCAACCCAACCCCTGAAAACGAGAGGAGGGCGGAATGCAATACCGACGTCTGGGACAGGCAGGCACCAAGGTCAGTGCGATTTCCCTGGGCGCATGGCTCACGTACGGGGAGAGCGTGGAGTTCGACACGGCAGCCGCGTGCATCCGCACGGCCATCGAACACGGCATCAACTTCATCGACACGGCCGATGTGTACGCCCGCGGCCGCGCCGAAGAGGTCGTGGGAAAGGTCATCAAGGAATTCCGGCGCAGCGACCTGGTCATCAGCAGCAAGGTCTACTGGCCCATGAGCGATAACGTGAACGACCGGGGGCTCAGCCGAAAGCACATCATGGAATCCATCCACAACACCCTGCGACGCCTGGGCACGGATTACCTGGACATCTACTTCTGCCACCGCTACGACCCGGAGACCCCCCTGGAGGAGGTCATCCGGGCCATGGACGACCTGGTCCACCAGGGGAAGATCATTTACTGGGGAACGAGCGTGTGGACCGCAGCCCAGTTGGAGAACGCGGTGGGGCTGGCCCGCCAGTTCAACCTGTACCTTCCCCAGGTGGAACAACCCCGCTACAACATGCTGGACCGCCACATCGAGGCGGAGATCATGCCCACGGCCGCCAAGTACGGCATCGGCCTGACCGTGTTCAGCCCCCTGGCCCAGGGCATCCTCACGGGGAAGTACAATGAGGGCATTCCCGAGGACAGCCGCGCGGCCAAATACGAGTGGCTCAAGGAGCGCTTGACCCCCGATGTGCTGACAAAGGTGCGGCGCTTGAGCGAACTCGCCCGGGAGGCCGGGTTGACCATGGCCCAAATGGCCCTGGCCTGGGTGTTGCGCCGCCCCGAGATAAGCTCGGCCATCATCGGCGCCAGCCGTCCCGAACAGATCGTGGAGAACGTCCGTGCCGCAGACATCACACTGACCGAGGATGTCCTCGAACGCATCGAAGCCATCCTCGAAGGGAAGGATGAAACATGAGTGATCCCTCCAAGACCATCCGGGTGGAAATCCCACCGAACGTGCCCGTGGTGTACGCGAACTTCGCGGTCATCAACCACTCCTCCTCGGAAGTGGTCATCGACCTGGCCCAACTTCTGCCCAACGTCCCCCACGCGCGGGTGCAGGCCCGCGTCATCATGACCCCGGTCAACGCCAAAGCCCTCCTCCAGGCCCTTCAGGCCAACCTGGCCAAGTACGAAGCCCGCTTCGGCGAAATCCAACTGCCCCGGGAAGGGGACCCCGGGCCGGGAGGGCTCGTCTGGCGGGTGGCACCCGAGGAGTGAGGAGGAAACGGGGATGCGTGTACTCATCACCGGTGCCCGGGGCCAGCTCGGCCGGGCCCTTCAGGAAGTCCTCGGGGAACACGAGCTCGTGCCCCTGGGCCGAGAGGAGGGGGACATCACCTCCCCCCGAATTGTGGAGCGCATCGTGGCCCACCGACCCGACGTCATCGTGAACGCGGCCGCGTGGACTCACGTGGACGGCGCGGAGTCGCACCCCGATGCCGCGTTCGCGGTCAACGCCTGGGGAGCCCAGAACGTGGCCCTCGCCGCGCGCGCGGCCCAGGCCGACCTGGTCCACGTGAGCACGAACGAGATCTTCCCCGGGCGGCCCGGCGTCTTCTACCGGGAATTCGACGAGGCGGGACCGGTGAACACCTATGCCCGCAGCAAGTGGGCCGGTGAGCGCATGGTGCGCGCGCTCTGGCCCCGCCACTACATCGTCCGCACGGCCTGGGTCTTCTACCACGGGGGGGAAAACTTCATCACCAAGATCATCCGCGCCGCGGACAAGTACGGCCGCCTGCGCGTGGTCGCGGACGAATTCGGCAATCCCACCTATGCCTGGGACCTCGCCCTGGCCATCGGTCGGCTCATCACCACCCGACACTACGGGGTCTACCACTTCACCAACGCGGGCTATTGCTCCCGTTACGAATACACGCGGGAAATCCTCCGACTCAGCGGCCGCGGCCACATCCCCGTCGTCCCCATCCAACATCACCAATGGCCCCGAGCCGCGACCCCACCCCGGCACGCGGTCCTGCGCAACACCCTGGGCCCCTATCTGGGCATCGAACTCCCGCCCTGGCAGGATGCCCTGAGGCGATACTTCCGGCGAGAAGGGGAACACGTGTGAAGAGGGTGTCCGTCATCATCCCCAACTACAACGGACGTCCGTACCTGCCCACGTGCTTGAGCGCACTGGACAGGCAAACGTACCCGCGCGAAGCCCTGGAAATCATCCTCGTCGACGACGCCTCCCGGGACGATTCCATGGCCTACGTGCGTGAGACATTCCCCCACGTGCGCGTGCTCCCCCTGGAACGCAACAGCGGACTGGCCGTGGCCTGCAACCGGGGGGCCGCCATAGCCCGGGGGGAGATCATCGCCCTCCTGAACAACGACACGGAAGTCGAACCGGACTGGGTGGCCGAGCTGGTCCGGGCCCTGGAGGAACACCCGTGGGCCGGAGCCGCGGCGAGCAAGATGCTGCTCTTCGACCGCCGGAACGTCCTCCACAGCGCGGGCGACATGGTCGGCCTGGACGGGATCCCCCGAAACCGGGGGGTGTGGGAGGAGGACCGGGGGCAGTACGACGAGGATCGGGTGGTCTTTGGCGGCTGTGGTGGGGCCGTCGCCTACCGCCGGGAGGTGTGGGAGGCCTTGGGCGGGTTCGACGAGGACCTGTTCATGTACCTGGAGGATGTGGATTTGGCCTGGCGCATGCAGCTCCAGGGATGGGGGACGGTGTTCGCGCCCGAGGCCCGGGTCTACCACCACCTTTCCGCGACGGGCGGGGGGACGTTGGCCAGTTATTACACGGGCCGGAACACCATCTGGGTCATCGCGAAGAACATGCCCACTCCCCTCCTGCGCGCCCACTGGCCCAAAATCGTCAAAGCCCAATGGCGCATCGCCCGGGACGCGCTGGCCGCCTGGCGGGGAGAGGCCGCACGAGCCCGCCTCCGGGGCCAATGGGCCGGGGTGCTGGGCCTCCCCCGGATATGGCCCAAACGCCGCGCGGTCCAGGCCCAACGACGGGTGGACATTTCCACGTTGGAAGCGTTGTTGAAACGAGCCCACGAGGACCATGCCTGAAAACGCGCCCATTCTCGTTCCCATAGCCTCGACGGAAGATGCCCGAGCCCTGGCGGGGATCTGGGCCCCCCTGGCTCGCGAGGGACAACGGGTCGTCCACTTCGTCCACGTCATCCTGGACGAACAGCCGTGGCACCGCTCCCGCGCGGAAGCCGCCCTCCTCCTGAAGGAGGTGGAGGACCTGGCCGCGAGTTTGGACATCCCCGTCCAAACGGAAATCGTGGAGGGCTACTCTGTGGCCGTCGCGATACGCGAGGTCGCCGCCCGCATCTCCCCCGCCCTTCTCCTCCTCCGCTGGGGGAACAACGCCCGCTCCGGCTACCGGGGTCCGATGGGCTCGGTCCTGGACGCGCTCGTGGACAATCCCCCCGTTCCCGTCCTGGTGGTGCGCGGGACGGTCGAGCTTCCCGGGCCAAAGCGCATCCTCCTCCCCACCTCGGGGGGACCCAATGCCCGCCTGGCCGCGTCCGTCGGCCACGCGCTGGCACGGGCCACGGGGGGCCGGGTCACCCTCCTGTACGTGAAAACCGCGGTCGGCGACAAGGACGGTCCCTCCCCGGAGGAACGATTTCGCGCCACCCTGGGCGATCTGTACGGTGACCCGGTGTTCACGACCCGCGTTATCGAGGGGAAACGGGTCATGCAGGCGATCCTCACCGTGGCCAGGGAGGGGTACGACATCATTCTCGTCGGGGCGACGGAAGAGGGGGTACTGCACCGGGTCCTGGTAGGGGATGTGCCCCGCCGCATCGCCATGGAGGCGGAGATCCCCGTGGCCATCGCCAAACGGAAGACCCCACGCACGGTGACCGCGGCCCGCGCGGTCTTCCGCTGGATCGACGATCTGCTGCCCAACCTGAACGAGTTCGAACGCATCGAGCTGTACAAACGCCTGCGCGAGAGCACCCACGCGGCCCTGGATTTCCGCATCCGCATGTCCATCTCGGCCATCATCGCCACCCTGGGCCTCCTCATGAACAGCCCCGCAGTCATCATCGGCGCGATGCTGGTCGCCCCCCTCATGTCCGCCATCCTCGCCATCGGATTGGGGATCACTCTGGGGGATGAACGGCTGGTGCGGCGGGCCATCTTGAGCACGCTGCAAGGGGTCATCCTCGTCATCGTCCTGAGCGCGCTGGTGACGCTCATCGACCCCCTGGCCGGGTTGACCCCGGAGATTGTGGCCCGCACCCGCCCCACATTGCTGGACCTGGGGGTGGCGCTGGCGTCGGGCCTGGCCGGTGGGTACGCGTTCAGCCGGAAAGATGTGCAGGAGGCCCTGCCCGGCGTAGCCATCGCGGTGGCCCTGGTCCCCCCCCTGAGCGTCGTCGGCATTACTCTGGCCCTGCGGGAGTGGACGTACGCGGCCGGGGCCTTGCTCCTCTACACGACGAACATGGTATCCGTGGCCGGCGCGGGAGGACTCATCTTCCTCATGGTCGGCTTCCGGCCCCACATCTGGTCCAGCGTGCGCTCCCAGATCTTCTGGCGAGGACTCATCGGGTTGACCCTCCTCTTCGCGCTCTTGCTCGTCCCCCTGGGGGGACTCACCCTGAGGGAATGGCACGAAGCCCAGTTGCGCCACCAGATCGACGTGGCCATCCGCGAGAGCACTCAGGAGGTGCTGGGAACGACCGCGGTCGATTACACGTGGACGAAGCAGCCCGACGGGACGCTGTTCATCCACATCCAGGTCCAGGCCGCCCACCCCCTCCGGTACGACCAGGCCGTCGCCCTGCAGAACGCGGTGGGGAAT
>Ga0256832_1003786_pt1 | contig 10278 bp, 8 predicted proteins | sample 134614metaG_FD_190534 | JGI IMG/M metagenome (GOLD analysis project Ga0256832, IMG submission 190534) | Hydrothermal vent microbial communities from Lau Basin, Pacific Ocean - 134-614 | ecosystem: Environmental > Aquatic > Marine > Hydrothermal vents | place: Pacific Ocean: Lau Basin | collected...
TAATGCATGATCCAGTTCAAAAGCTTCGTGCAAGGTTCTGACTGCCAATTCCAGGTATTTTTCATCCAATACCACGGAAATCTTGATTTCCGATGTTGAGATCATGCGGATATTGATGCCTTCATCAGCCAGGGCGCGGAACATTTTGCTGGCAATGCCGGCATGAGATCTCATCCCCACGCCGACAAGGGAGACTTTGACTATTTTGTCGTCACCCGTGACTTTCCGCGCGCTCAGGTCAGACTTCACTTGATTCAGAACTTCCATCGCTTTTGGATAATCATTGCGATGCACGGTAAAAGTAAAGTCGGTGGTGGCATCTTCGGCCACGTTTTGGACAATCATATCCACTTCAATATTGGCATCGGCAATCGGCCCCAGAATTTTGGCGGCGATGCCAGGGCGGTCGGGCACGCCTTCCACCGTTAACTTAGCTTCATCCCGGTTAAAAGCAATTCCCGAAATTAATGCTTGTTCCATAGCTTCATCCTCATAAGTAATTAGGGTGCCTTCGCCGTCATCAAAGGTTGAAAGCACCCGCAGCGGAACATTATATTTGCCGGCGAATTCCACCGCCCTGATTTGGAGCACCTTGGATCCCAGGCTGGCCATTTCCAACATTTCTTCGAAGGTGATCCGGTCTAGGCGCCGGGCCCGTGGTTCGACCCTGGGGTCTGTGGTATAGACGCCATCCACATCGGTATAAATCTGGCATTCATCGGCTTTTAACGCCGCTGCCAATGCAACCGCGGTCGTATCCGAGCCACCCCTGCCCAAGGTGGTGATATCCCCTTCTTCATTGACGCCCTGAAAGCCGGCAACGACAACGACTTTGCCTTGATCCAGGTCCTTGCGGATGCGGGTGGTATCAATATCCACAATCCTTGCCTTGGTATGAGCGGCATCCGTCAAAATGCGGGCTTGGGCGCCGGTGTAGGAACTGGCAGGACAGCCCTTTTCTTCCAGCGCCATGCAAAGGAGGGCAATAGTAACCTGTTCGCCGGTGGAAAGCAGGACATCCAATTCACGAGGATTTGGGTGGTCCTGGACTTGCCGCGCCAAACCGAGCAAGCGATCCGTTTCCCCACTCATGGCGGAAACGACAACGACAATATCTTCCCCCCTTTGTTTTGCCTGAAGGATTTTATCGGCGACGTATTGAATTCTATCGACGGTTCCTACCGAAGTACCGCCGTATTTTTGTACAAATAATGGCATTGATAGTTTAATTGATATTGTCCGCGGTTAATGTCTTCAAACTTTCTCTTTGACCCAACCGGATACCGATTCCAGCGCTTGCTTGAGATTTTCGGGCTGGGTGCCGCCTGCTTGGGCAAAATCCGGCCGCCCGCCGCCACGGCCACCGATTTGCTGAGCGACGAAATTGACCAGTTCGCCAGCTTTGAAACGATCCGTCAAATTCTGGGTGACGCCAGCAACCAGCGTGACTTTTCCATTATTGACCGTGGCCAATACGATTACCGCTTTACCCATCTTGTTTTTTAGTTGGTCCAAGGTGGTTCGCAAAACTTTGGGATCACCATCCTCGAGCTTGGTTGCCAAAACTTTGATGCCATCGATTTCCACCGCCTGGGAGGTAAGATCGCCGCCTGCCTGGGAAGCGAGTTTGGATTTTAGTCGCTGTAGTTCTTTATCCAGTTGACGGTTCTGTTCCAGGAGCCTGACAGCTTTATCTTCCAGATTTTCCGGTTTGCATTTGAATATTTCCGCCAAAGCGGTAACCTGCCGGTCTGCAGTCTGCGCCCAGCGAACAGCCTGCTCGCCGGTAACGGCCTCAATTCTTCGGACCCCTGCGGCAATCCCCGTTTCTCCGGTTATTTTGAAAAAGCCGATATCCCCGGTACGTTGAACGTGAGTGCCCCCGCAAAGTTCTACGGAAAAATCCCCCATCGCCAGTACCCTTACCCGGTCGCCATACTTCTCCCCAAAGAGGGCCACGGCACCGGCGGCTAATGCTTCATCTCTCGCCATTTCCTGGGCAGAGACTTCCAGGTTACGGCGGATTTGCGCGTTGACCAGCCGTTCTATTTCCTCGATCTGATCCCGGGTGAGAGGCTCGAAGTGGGAGAAGTCAAAACGCAGGCGCTGCCAATCCACCAGCGAACCTTTCTGTTGGACATGGTCGCCGAGTAATTTGCGCAGCGCCGCATGCAGCAAGTGGGTGGCAGAGTGATTAAGGGCGGTGGCATTGCGTAGTTCTTCATCCACCTCGGCGGTGCATTCATCGCCGCGCTGCAATGTACCCTGCACGACTTTGCCCATGTGCAAAATAGCGTCGCCTTGTTTTTGGGTATCCTCAACCCGCATCAACCCAGATGTTGTTCGAATAACGCCCCGGTCACCCACTTGGCCACCGCTTTCGGCGTAAAATGGGGTTTTATCTAAAATGATGACCCCAGACTCTCCTGCTTCCAGCGCATTTACTTCTTCCCCTTCCTTGAACAAGGTGAGTATTTTTGCTTTTGTCTGTAGCTGGTCATAGCCAACAAACTGGGTTTTGGCGTGAATGGGGACAACTTTGTGGTAATCGGAACTGAATCCACTGGCGGCCCGGGCCCGCTCTCTTTGCCGGGCCATCGCCTGTTCGAATCCTTCCAAATCAAGTTCCAGACCATGTTCCAGGGCAAAATCCCGGGTCAGATCCACGGGAAAGCCATAAGTATCATAAAGCTGGAAAATCAGCTCCCCCGGGATTCGCTTGCCTTGAAGGAGTTTTAGGCTCTCTTCCAGCAGCGCCAGCCCTTGCTCCAGCGTTTCAGCAAAACGCTGCTCTTCCTTGATCAGAATCTGCTCGATTCTTGATTGGCTGTCAATAAGTTCGGGATAGGCGTCCCCCATCACTTCGCAAAGAGGCGCCACCAATTTGTGAAAGAAGCTATCGCGGATACCCAATTGATAGCCATGGCGAATGGCGCGGCGGATAATTCTTCTCAGCACATAACCCCGACCTTCGTTGGAAGGCAGCACGCCATCGGCAATCAAAAAAGCGGCGGCGCGAATATGGTCGGAAATCACCCGGAGTGAGTTATTGTCGAGATCTTCTATTTGAGCCAGTTTGGCCGCAGCCCGGATAAGGTGCTGAAAAACATCAATCTCGTAATTGCTGTGGACGCCTTGCATGACGGCGGCAATCCGCTCCAGACCCATCCCGGTATCTACCGAGGGCTTTGGCAGGGGTGACAATGTTCCATCTGGCGCCCGGTCGTATTGCATGAAGACCAAGTTCCAGATTTCCACATAACGGTCCCCATCCGCTTCAGGTGTTCCCGGCGGCCCACCTGGAATTCCGGGACCGTGATCGTAAAATATTTCGGTGCATGGCCCACAGGGGCCGGTGTCGCCCATGGACCAAAAGTTGTCTTTGGCGCCGATGCGGGCAAAGCGCTCAGGGGAGACTTTTATTTCCTTCAGCCAAATGTCTTCGGCTTCTTGATCCTCTTCGAAAACCGTTACCCACAATTTCTCTTGGGGGATAGCGAGATTTTCCGTCAAAAACTCCCAGGCGTAATGGATGGCCTCGCGCTTAAAGTAATCGCCGAAGCTGAAATTCCCCAGCATCTCAAAGAAGGTATGATGGCGGGCCGTATAGCCCACGTTTTCAAGGTCATTATGCTTGCCGCCGGCGCGCAGGCATTTCTGGGCCGAGGCAGCGCGGGTATAGGGGCGGGTTTCGCGCCCCAAAAACACATCCTTGAAGGGCACCATGCCCGCATTGGTGAACAGCAGAGTGGGGTCATTGGCTGGAACGAGCGAACTGGAAGGCACTACGGTATGACCGTGTTGGCGAAAGTAATCCAGGAATAAAGTGCGGATTTCCGCAGTGCTTAGTTTTTTCATCAATCATCCAATAGGCGATGAATTTGTTCGTATGCAAAGCCACGTTGTTGTAAAAACCGCCACCGCTTTGCCCGCTCCGTGGGATTGGTTATGGGCTTATTAGCATATTTTTGGCGGTAAATTCGTTCCAATGCTTGCTCCCAATCAATGCCGCTACGGCTCAAGGTAGCGTCAATCAACTCGGGCGCCAGCCCTTTTTGCTGTAATTCATATCGAATTCGTACCGGTCCATGACCCCGCTGCCAGCGGGCTCGGACATAATTTTCCGCAAAACGTTGATCACTTTGCCAGCCTTGCTTTTGCAATTCGGCAATGACTTCAGCCACTGAAGTCTGCGGGAATCCCTTAGAAGTCAGTTTCCATGCCAATTCCTCGGCACCGTGCTCGCGCCGGGCCAGGAGCTTAAGGCAAATCTGTTTTATTTTAGCGTGTTCATCCTGTCCGGTCAGTCTTTCTTCTCCGCAGTGACGGCTACTTCATCCTCTCCAGGCTCGGGTTGCTTTGTACCAAAAGCTTTGGCCCGGATCTGTTCCTCCAGCTTTTCCGCCAGTTCCGGGTGTTCTTTCAAGTATTGCCGGGCATTATCCTTGCCTTGGCCGATGCGCTCCTTGCCAATACTGTACCAAGCCCCGGCTTTTTGCACGAAACCATAGTCAACGCCAAGGTCAATCAGCTCTCCGAGCTTGGAGATTCCCTCGCCGTAAAGGATTTCGAAATTGGCGGTTTTGAACGGGGGGGCGACTTTGTTTTTGACCACTTTCACTTTGGTTTCGTTGCCGAGAACTTCTTCGCCCTTTTTAATGGCACCGGTACGGCGGATATCCAGACGCACGGAAGCGTAAAATTTGAGCGCGTTACCGCCGGTGGTGGTTTCCGGGTTGCCAAACATGACGCCAATTTTCATGCGGATCTGATTGATAAAGATCACCAGAGCATTGGAGCGCTTGATGTTGGCGGTCAGTTTACGCAGCGCCTGGGACATGAGCCGGGCTTGGAGGCCAACGTGGGCATCGCCCATTTCCCCTTCGATCTCAGCTTTTGGCGTCAAAGCCGCTACGGAGTCCACCACGATAATATCAACGGCGCCAGAACGTACCAGCATATCGACAATTTCAAGTGCCTGTTCACCGGTGTCTGGCTGGGAGACCAGCAGGTCGTCGAGATTGACCCCAAGTTTTTGCGCATATACCGGGTCGAGCGCGTGCTCGGCATCGACGAATGCAGCGACGCCACCTTTTTTTTGTCCCTGCGCAATAGCGGACAGGGCCAGCGTGGTTTTGCCGGATGATTCCGGACCATAGATTTCCACCACGCGTCCCTTGGGCAGTCCGCCGATACCCAGGGCAATATCCAAGGCCAAAGAGCCGGTGGAAACCGCTTCGATATCACGCACAGGGCCTGTGTCTCCCATGCGCATTACCGCGCCTTTACCGTATTGTTTCTCGATCTGTAGAAGCGCCGCGCCAAGCGCTTTGCGTTTGTTTTCGTCTAGCATGATTCCTGCCTGATTCAAAATTTCTATATTATCTCATACCGCCAACATGGCCGGTAGCGTTGCGATTACTGTCTTAACATATTAAATTGGAAATGGGCGGGATATGGGATTTGCTTTACTGTGCGGTTTCGGGCCAACGCCCCAAAATCCGATAGCGGGATCCTTCCCGGTTCAGTTCCGAAGCCACTAACACAAAATCATGAATGGGCCAGTGAATGGGTTCAACGGGCCGCCCAACGACTCTTTTTCTAACTTTTCTGGCCAGGGTTAAATGGGGACGGAAGGGCCGTTTTTCGGTTTTGATACCCATCTTCCGCAACTCTCTTTTCATTGCTTCCACCAGGTTGTCCAGCGCCGGTGGCGTTTGGGTGGCCACGAGACATAAGACGGCGGGGCGTACCCAATGTTCCATCTGATCCAAAACCAATTCGCAAGGTTCGAAAGGGGCTTTTTCCGCCAGAGACTTGAGGGCGGGAATTTGATCTTCGGGAATCTCGCCTAAAAACAGTAAAGTAACGTGATACTTTTCTGGGTTGACGGGCTTACCCTCATTCACTCCCAGGGTTTTCCGGGTATGATTCAGCGCCTTTAAAACTTCTGGATCCGGCCAAAGGGCGAAAAACAGGCGGGATTTTTTCGGCTCAGTTTTTTCTGCCGCCATCCAGAACGCCTTGTAACGCACATTCTACCGCTTGCCTGCGGATGCATTCCCGGTCCCCTTGAAAATGCGCCAAATAGGTTCGAGCTTTTTTTCCTCGTTGCTGCCACGAAAACCATACCGTACCTACGGGTTTATCAGCTGAACCGCCGGTAGGACCTGCGATCCCGCTGACCGCCAGAGCCCAATGGGCATGGCTATGAGAAAGTGCGCCTGTGGTCATTTCGGCTACGGTTTGCTGGCTGACGGCGCCGTGTTGATCCAATGTTTCGCGGCACACGCCCAGCATCTCCATTTTGGCGATATTACTGTAGGTGACAAATCCACGCTCAAACCATTCCGAGCTTCCTGGGACATCGGTTAAGCATTTCGCTACCCAACCTCCAGTGCAAGATTCGGCGGTCACTAATATCCATCCCTTGGATTTCAGTAATGAGCCTACTTTACAAGCTAGGTCATAAAGTCTTGGGTCCATAGGGAGTTGCATTTTTACATCTTGGTGGCGGTGGGTGCTTTGGGTTCCTGAGTGCGGCGGTCAGGCAAATATTCCACTGTCGGCATCCGGCGCACCGGTTGGGGATAGAGGGCCATCAGTTGCAGGAAGGCTTCTGGCATATCGGTATTTACCGGCAGCCCCAATCGTTTTGCTTCGTCGGAGGTAATGGGGTAGTCGTGGGTCCAGGTGCCGGTGGACAAGAGATCCGCCAACTCCCGGGCCTTTTCCTCGCTGTAACGGGGCTTTAGAAATTCAAAAACCGCTTCACGAACCTGGCGAATGGCCTTCTCTGCTTGGTCTGCCAGAATGAGGGTTTGATCATCTATATCATTGGGGTCTTTTTGTTCTACCGCTTTTAGGACAGAAGCGGCAGCGTATTGTCCTAGTTGAGGGTCCACTGGCCCCAGTACCGCATGTTCACACATGATAATTTCATCCGCGGCCAAGGCGATTAGCGTGCCTCCGGACATGGCGTAATGGGGGACAATTACCCTGACTTGGCCTTTATGACGGGAGATGGCGCGGGCAATCTGCAGCGCCGCCAGCACCAATCCACCGGGGGTGTGAAGTACCAGATCGATGGGGATTTCAGGGTCAGTCAAATGAATGGCGCGGATGACTTCTTCCGAATCGTTGATATCAATATATTTCACTACGGGAAAGCCGAGGAAATTCATGGATTCTTGCCTGTGCACCATGAGGATTACCCGGCTGCCGCGCTTGCTTTCGATGCGGGAAATCAATCTGGCCCGGCTCGCATCCAGCATACGCTGATGAATCACGGGTTGTATCGCCGAAAGTAAAAAAAACAACCAAAATAATGATGTAAAGTCCACGTTGCCTCCTGAATCCATATGCTTATACCTTGATGTCCCAAGCGTTGTCGTAATCGACTTCATCTTTGTAGGCCACATGCTTGCGGTCCGGGTGGATAAACAATTTGCAAAGCGCTACTCCGGCAATAAATCCGCCAATATGTGCCCACCAGGCGACCCCACCTACTTGCCCCGGTCCCAATAAAGCCGCGGTTCCGGAAAACAATTGGCTGAAAAACCAGATTAAAGCAAAGGTGGCGGCTGGAAGCGCGATAAATAGCGGATAAAAGAAAATAGGGATCAAAGTGATAATATGCGCCCGGGGGAAAAGCAAGAAATAAGCGCCAAGCACACCAGAGATGGCGCCCGAAGCCCCAACCGTGGGAATGGTGGAATGGAGATTGGTAAACCAGTGCACCACGCCGGCAATAATGCCACAGAGCAGATAAAAGAGTAGAAAACGTAGCGGCCCCATACGGTCTTCAACGTTATCTCCAAAGATCCACAACGTCCACATATTTCCAATGAAGTGCATCCAGCCACTGTGCAGAAACATACTGGTCAGAAATGGCCAGTAGTTATCCACGGGGAACCCCAGGAGCATGGCCCATTCTGGATGAGAGTAACGGGCCGGAACGAGTCCGAACCAGTAAAACACCGCTTCCAATTGTTGCGGGCCCAGGGTGAGTTCAAATATAAAAACGGCAGTATTGGCGCCAATAATCGCCCAGGTCATCAAAGGCGGGGAGTGGCTGATAATTGTGTCACGAACAGGAAACATTCATACGACTCCGTACTGTTATTGTTAGGGAGTGAATAGAGTCTGATCTATCATACTGGATCATGAATTTAGAGACGATGCTTTTTTGCCGGACGGGTATCTGACAAAATTCAGCTTAATCCAATAACGAACAATAGGATTTTATGGCCCGATATCGCACTGCTCCTTTAGCCATCCGGTCCATGCCGCCTGGTATTCCTTTTATTGTGGCAAACGAGGCTGCTGAGCGTTTTAGTTATTACGGGATGCGTGCCATTTTGGTGGTGTACATGACGCAATATTTGCTTGATTCCTCGGGAAGACCTGATCCGATGTCCCCCGAGGAAGCCAAGGGATGGTTCCATTTATTTGTGTCAGCGGTCTATATCACCCCTATGCTGGGTGCCCTGTTAGCGGATGGGTTGTGGGGCAAATACAAAACCATTATCACCCTATCATTGGTGTATTGCCTGGGACATTTTGTCTTGGCACTGGATGATACACGCACCGGGTTGTTGATAGGCCAGTCTTTGATCGCCCTTGGCGCGGGCGGCATTAAGCCCTGCGTTTCGGCGCATTTGGGTGACCAGTTTGGCGCCAGCAACCAGCCATTGATGAGCCGGGCGTTTGGCTGGTTTTATATTGCCATCAATCTTGGCGCCTTCGCTGCAATGCTGATTACGCCTTATTTGCTGCGGCACCATGGATCTTCAGTCGCTTTTGCCGTGCCCGGAGTGCTGATGGCGCTGGCGACTTTGATCTTTTGGGCGGGACGGTACCGTTTTGCCCATATCCCCCCTGGAGGGAAACAGTTTATTCGTTCTGTATTCAGCGCCTCAGGATTGCAAGTTTTGCTTAAGCTAAGCATTGTGTATTTGTTTGTCGCCATGTTTTGGGCTCTTTTTGATCAGACCGGCTCTTCATGGGTGCTGCAGGCTGAACAAATGGACCGCATGTTACTGGGTTACGAGATTCTGCCTTCCCAACTACAGGCCGCCAATCCTTTATTGATCATTCTATTGGTTCCGCTATTTACCCACGGCCTTTATCCCAGGGTGGAGCGTTACGTGACCCTTACCCCGATGCGGAAAATGGCGGTTGGGATGTTCGTCACCGTGCTTGCCTTTGCCTTGGCGGCTTGGTTGCAAATGCGCATCGATGCTGGTAACACGCCCCACATCGCCTGGCAGCTTTTGGCCTATCTGATTTTGACTTCGGCTGAAATCCTGGTGTCCATTACTTGTCTGGAATTCTCCTATACGCAGGCGCCCAATGCCATGAAGTCTTTTGTCATGGCGTTTTTTATGGCCTCGGTGGCATTGGGCAACCTGTTCACCAGCGCAGTCAATTTCTTTATCCAAAATCCGGATGGCACAACCAAATTGGTTGGCGCTGATTATTTCTGGTTTTTTACGCTTGCCATGGGCATCACATCGGTACTTTTTTTGGTTGTGGTAAAGTTCTACAGGGAAACGACACATATTCAACAGGAATTGCCCTTGGAGAGGTTGTGACATGCATTTAACACCACAAGCCATTATTCACCCCGAAGATTGGGCAGCTTTGCAAAAATTGGAAACGGTGCCTTTGTTTTCTGCTGCAGTGAGGAGTTTTCTCAAAGTCTTTGATGAGCATTTCCTGGCTCAGATTACCAGTAAACACCATATTCAGCTGGGTTCTCGTCAATTGCCGAAAATCCATGGCTTTTTGGAGGAAATTTGCCAACTGCTTGAAATACAAAAGCCGGAGCTTTACCTGGAAATTCATCACGACCCATTTTCCTATACCCTTGGGGAACACAGAAAATTCATTATCATCAGTACCGCGATGCTCGACTGTTTGGATGATGACGGGGTGCGCATCATCCTTGCCCACGAGTGTGGCCATATTTTTTTCAATCATGTTTTATATCGTTCCATGACCAAAATGCTGCTTCAATATGGAGACAGCTTGCCGAAGCCTTTAAGCGCTATTTCCGCGCCCTTGCGTATTGCCTTGTTGTACTGGTATTTCAAGAGTGAGCAATCGGCTGACCGGATTGCTGCCTTGTTTGGCCAAAATGTTGAACAGGTTTTAGGCTCCATGCTGCGTGCTGCCGAGGCGCCGGCCTTGCTCGTAGAACAAATCAATTGGGAAGAAGTGAGTGCGCAGGTAAATAGCGACGAAACAGAAGGTGAAAGTACTATTCAGAAGCTT
>Ga0256832_1003787_pt1 | contig 10277 bp, 11 predicted proteins | sample 134614metaG_FD_190534 | JGI IMG/M metagenome (GOLD analysis project Ga0256832, IMG submission 190534) | Hydrothermal vent microbial communities from Lau Basin, Pacific Ocean - 134-614 | ecosystem: Environmental > Aquatic > Marine > Hydrothermal vents | place: Pacific Ocean: Lau Basin | collected...
TCACCCGAGGCCAGGGCGGGCAGGTCGGCCACGCGTGCGTCGAAGTAGGCGGCCACCGCCCGGTCCACGTCGGCGAGCCCCTCGCCGGCGAGGTGGGCGCCGTAGGGGGTCTCCGCCAGAAGGCGCAGGAAGTCGGCAAAGTTCACCCGCAGCGCCTCGGTGAAGAACCCCTCGGGCAAGAGCTCCGCGCGGCGGGCGCGTACGCGGGCGTCGAGGTACCCAAAATCGTCGGCCACGATCACCCCCAAAGAAGCTCGGCCACCCGGGCGGCGAGCTCGTCCCAACCGCGTTCCAGGCGGGCGGGCAGGGTGTTCTCGACGAAGGTAGTGGCGCCCTTGCCCCAGACCCGCACCCCGAGCCGCACCTCGGGGCTCGCGGCCAGGTTGACGCCCTTGGCCTCGGCCCAGGCCTTCAGCCGCTCCACGTCCTCGGAGCTGGCCTCCACCCGGTCGGGATCGGGCACGGCGGCCAGCGCCTCGTCGGCGAGCTTGGTCAGCACCTCCGGCCAGGCCGGGTCGCGATCAAAGCTGGCGATGCGCTCGGCCGCCTTCTCCCGCACGCGGGCGATCACCTCACCCTTGGCCTGCATACGCGCGGTGGTAATCTTGAGCTCGGCGGCGCTCTGGGCGCGATTGAGCTCGGCGCGGCGTTCGGCCTCCAGACGGCGCTCCGCCTGGGTCATGATGCGCTCGGCCTCGGCCTTCGCCCGCTCGATCAGCGCCTGGGCCCTTTGCTCGGCCTCCGCGAGGATCTTCTCGATCTCGCGGAGGACCTCCTCCTGGAGTATGCTCTCCAGTTTGGACACCGTTCACTCCTTAATAGGCGCCCGATGGGCGCCGGGGATTACATCTTGCCGAGGAGCAAGAAGGCGAGGAGAAAGCCGAAGATCACCAGCGTTTCCGGCAGCAGCAGGAAGATCAGGCCGGTGCCGAACATGCTGGGCTTCTCGGCGACCGCGCCCACCGCGGCGGCACCGATGCGGGACTGCGCCCAGCCGGTGCCCAGCGCCGAGAGGCCGATGGCCAGGCCCACGCCGATCGCCACCAGCCCGCTCGAGGAACCGCCACCGCCGTTACCCTCGGCAGCAAAAGCCAGGGCGCCTAGAACCAGCATTCCGAAGAGAACCAAGAGCTTCTTCATTTCCATACCCTCCTTAAAACCACGAACTACGCTCCCGCGTCGTTGCGGACCGACTTGAATGGCCTGTACGGCCGACCCGACTCGTCATAGAAGCCGAACTTGGTGAAGAACTCCACCCAGATCAAACGCACGGGCTGGAGCACGTGCCCGATGAGGGTGAGCGTAAGCACCAGGCCGTGCACCAGCAGCCCGACGACGAGCCCTAAGAGGATGCCAAGTAGCCCCAGCTTGCCGGCGATGGCAAAGCCGAGGTCGGTGGAGAGGTTGGCCATGATGGCCCCGGTCACCCCCACCGCGTAGATACGGACGTAGCTGAGCATGTGCCCGCCCTGGGTGGGCAGCTCGGCCAGCATCAAAGGAAGCTTGGCCAGCACGGCACCCACCAGCAACACCGCAAAGCCCAGCCACATCAGCCCCGAGAGCAGGGGCCCGCCGGCCCCGGTCTGGGACTCGTAGGCAAGCACGATCAGCCCCACCAGCCCGCCGATGTAGCCCACCGCCTCCCAGAAGTGGCGGGTGTGGTGGTGGCGGTACCCCAGCCAGGCGCGCACGCCGAGGCCAAAGAGCACCATGAAGACGCCAAAGAGAATGCTGACCAGGATCAAGAGCCCAGCGGTATTGGAGAGCGTGCGCGGCAGCAGGATGGGCAAAAGCCCCCCCTCGCCGTGACCGGGGACGTAGAAGACGCCGAGATGTTCCAGGAAGTTGCCGAAGAACTCGCCGTAGAGCGCCCCAAACACCACCGTCCAGAAGATCATCGGGCGCAGGATGCGCACCACCTGGTCGAGGAGCTGGGGCGGCAGGCGGAAGCCCAGAAAGTCGACGGCTAGGGTCTCCTTGCGCTCCACGTAGCCCTGCAAAAAGCGCAGCCCCAGAATAAAGAGCAGGGCGTAGCCCATGTCGCCGACGATCATCCCGAACCACAGGGGGAAGAAAAGCCAGAGCGTCCAGGTGGGGTCCCAGGTGCCGTACTTGGGGGTGTTGAGGAAGGTGACCAGCATCTCGAAGGGCTTGATCGCCGGGGGGTTGTCGAGGGTCACCGGCACCCGGTCGGCCTCGTGGTGCTCGTCCACGGGCTCGAAGGCGTAGACCACCTTGTCCTTCAGCCGGTCCAGCACCTCCTCGACCCGGGCCTTGGCCTTGACCGGGACCCAGCCAAAAAGCCCCATGGAAAAGCGGCCGCTGGCCAGGTCGCTTAGGGCCTTGAGCCGGGCCACCTCGTCGCGGGCGCGGGTCCAGATGGCGCGGAGCTTAGCCGCCACCTGGCGCGCCAGCCGGGCCAGCGCCGCCCGCACCTCCTCGAGCTCCACCGGCGCCGCCTTCAGGCGCTCGGCGACCTTCATCTTGGCTTGGCGCAGGGTGAGGCCGGCCAGGGGACCGCTGAGCTTGAACTCCGCCAACCCCAGCTTGCCAAGCACCGCCCGGGCGGCCTCCAAGTCCTTCTTAAGGACGACCACCACGGCGGCGAAAAAGCCGTCGGCGGGACCATAGGCAAGCACGTAGCGCTCGGGGAGGGCCTCGTCCAGCGCCGAGCGCAGCTCCTCGGCCAGGGTTTCCTTCTCCAAGAGCACCGGGAGCAGCCCCAGCCAGCGGCTCTCGTCCAGCCCCTGGCTAAGGTCGGCCAGCACCTCGATCGGCTTAGCGTAGAGGCGCAAAAACTCCAGCTCCTCCTCGAGCCGCTCGCGCTCGGCCGCCAGGGCGCTGACCTTCTGCTTTAGGGGGGCGAGCTCCGCGCGCAACGCCTCGAGGTCGCCGCCCGCCGGCTTCTCCGGCGCCGGCTCCAGCCCCAGCAGGGTCAGGCTCTGCTCGGCGTCGGTGGCCAGCGTCTCCCAGGCCCGGAGCTCCTGGCGCTCGCGCTCGGAGAGCTCGTAGGCCTTGAGCTCCTCGACGCGCAGGGTGTCGAGGTGCACCACCCCGGCGCGCTGGAGCTCGGCGAGAAGCTCGCGGGCCAGCCGCCGGGGGCCGGCGACGACGAGCTTCTCCATGGGGGCGATCACGGCAGGACCCCCTCCACCACCAAGGAGACCGCCTCTTCCAGCTTGGGCTCGGCCTCCTTCTTGATCTTCTCGGCCTCGGCCTCGGCCTTGGCCTCGGCCTCGGTGAGGATGCGCTCCACCTGCTTGGCGATCTCGGCGCGGCCCTCCTCCATGAGGCGGTGGGCCTTCTCCTCGGCCTCCCGCACCAGGCGCTCGGCCTCCGCCTCGGCTTCCTTGATCTTAGCCTCGGCGGTGCGGCGGGCCTCCTCCAGCTTTTGCTCGAGCTCGCGCTCCCGCTCGGCGAGGCTCTTGATAAGTCCTAGGCCATGCATCGGGTCTCCTTTCCGGGCTCGAAAACGCGGCCCGATACGCCCCGGGGCATAATACCGGCCCCTGTTCCGGGGTGTCAACGCGGGCTAGACTGGGGCCTCGTGAGGGTCGAGGTCAACGCCCGGGGCGCCAAACGGCTGCTCGCCCGCCACCCCTGGGTCTTTCAAAGCGACGTGATCCGGGGGCCGGATCAGGCGGGGCTTTTTCCGGTGGTCCACCGCGGCCGCTTCCTGGCGCTGGCCCTTTATAACCCCGAGGCCCTGCTCGCGGTGCGCGCCTATGCCTGGCGACCCGGCGAGCCCTGGCCCCGGTTTTTGGAGAACCTGGAGGCCGCCCTGGCCCGCCGCCAGGTCGACCCCCGCCAGGCCACCCGCCTGGCCCACGCCGAGGGGGACTTCGTTCCCGGGCTGATCGCGGACTACTACGCCGGCCACGTGGTGGTGCAGACCTCGGCCCGGGCGCTCGAGCCCCACGCCGAGGAGCTCGCCCGCACCCTCGCCGAGGCCACGGCAGCCAAAAGCGCGCTCTTAAAGAACGACAGCCGCGGCCGCGCGCTCGAGGGGCTTCCCCGCTACGTCCGCCCCGTCCTGGGCGAGGTCCCACAGACCACCTGGGTCGAGGAGGGCGCGATCCGCTACCGGGTGCGGCTCTTGGCGGGGCAAAAGACGGGGGCCTTTTTAGACCAGCGGGAAAACCGCCTCTTCGCCGGGGAGCTCGCCCGCGACCGGCGGCCCCGCCGGGCCCTCGACGTGTTCAGCTACGAGGGCCTTTTCGGCCTCCACGTCGCCCGCCACGCCGGCGAGGTCTGGCTCGTCGACCAGTCCCGGGAGGCGCTCGAAAACGCCCGCGAGAACGCCGCCACGAACAACCTTTCCAACCTGCGCTACGTCGAGGCCAACGCCTTCGACTTCCTGCGCCAGGCGCGGGGCCCCTTTGACCTGATCGTGCTCGACCCGCCCTCCTTCGTTCGCAAGAAAGCGGACCTGGAGCGGGGCATAAGGGCCTATAAGGAGGTCAACCTGCGGGCGATGAAGCTGCTAGCGCCGGGAGGCCTCCTGATCACCGCCTCCTGCAGCCACCATCTCGACGAGCCACGCTTTTACGGCATGCTCAAGGACGCCGCCGCCGACGCCGGCCGGGCCCTGCGCCTGGTCGCCAAGCGGCAGCAGGCCAGCGACCACCCGGTGCTGCTCAACGTCCCCGAGACCGGCTACCTGAAGCTGGCGGTGTTGGAGGCCGTAGGATAGGGGCGTGGAAGACCTGATGGCCCGCCTGCTGGAGCTCGGCGAGTACCTCGTCTGGTACATCGGCAAGTCCGAGTCCGACGAGATGCTGGTGGTGCGGGTGGGCACCGCCAGCAAGACCGCGAAGTTCGCCGAGCTGCCACGTCTTTCCTCGATCAGCGAGGCCGAGGCGGAGGCGCTCTTAAAAGCCGGCAAGCTACGCGTGGAGTGGGTGGAGTAATGCAACTGGAACGCGAGTTCGAGCTCGAGGTCCTGGGGCCGCCCGACCTCTTGCTGGCACCGGAGAAGGTGTTCGCCCGGCTCCCTGGGCTGGTGGGGCTGAGGCGCGAGGGCAGCCGGCTCTCGGGGCAGCTCTGCGGCGAAGCACGGCTGCTGGGCCGCTTTTGCTTTCCCTTCGAGAGCGAGTTCAGCGGCGACGGCCCGGTGCGGCTTCGCCCCCTGCCCATCACCGGGGCGCGGCTCTGGGCCGAGCTCGGGGGCGAGGCCCGGGCCGAGGAGGAGCGCCTTTTTTACCGGGTTCGGCTGGTGCTGCACGCCGAGCTGCCGGAGGGCGAAAAATGGGGCACCCGGGCCTTCCGGCGCATGGCCGAGGCGGCCCTGGAAAACGCGCTCAAGAAGAGCCTGCTTTCGCTGCCCCGCCAGATCGCGGTTTGATAGAGTTTAGCTGAGCAAAAGGAGGTCGTTATGGTGGAAGTTCGGTTTTTGGGGCACGCGGCGACCTGGATCCGTGGCGAGGGGGTGGACATCCTCATCGACCCCTTCCTGGAAGGCAACCCCATGGCGGTGCTCGGCCCCGACGAGGTCGAGGCCGACTTCATCCTGCTCACCCACGCCCATGGCGATCACTGGGGCGACACCGTGAAGATCGCCAAGCGCACCGGGGCCAAGGTGATCTCCACCTTTGAGATCGCCACCTACGCCGCCAAGGCCGGGGTGGAGACCTGGGCCATGAACATCGGCGGCCAGTTCCAGCTGCCCGGGGGCCGCCTCAAGTTCTACCCCGCCTGGCACTCCTCCTCGTTCCCGGACGGCACCTACGGCGGCATGCCCATGGGGGTCCTGGTCGAGCTCGAGGGCAAGCGGGTCTACCACGCCGGCGACACCGCCCTCTTCTCCGACCTGCGGCTGGTCGGCGAGGAAGGGGTGCACCTCGCCCTCTTGCCCATCGGCGACACCTTCACCATGGGCCCCGACGACGCGCTGAAGGCGCTCGAGCTCATCCGCCCCCAGGGCGTGGTGCCCATCCACTACAACACCTTCCCGCCGATCGAGCAGGACGGCGAGGCCTTCGCCGAGCGCGCCCGCGCCCTGGGCTTCGAGGCCTTCGCCCTGAAGCCCGGCGAAAGCCTGCAGCTGGAATGAAAAAAGGGCTTCGCCGCCAGGACTTTCGGCTCGAGATGCTGCTCGGGCTGGGCAAGACCGCCCAGGTCTTCCTGGCCCGGGCCCCTGGTGGCGAGCCCGTGGCCCTGAAGATCCCCCGCCGCGAGGTCAAGGAAGACCCCGCCCTCGCCGAGCGCTTCGCCCGCGAGGTGCGGCTCTCCATGGGGCTGGGCCACCCCCACGTGGTCAAGGGCCTGGCCGGCCACCCCTACGGCGAGGGCGCCTTTTTGGCGCTCGAGTACTTCCCCGATGGCAGCCTGGAGGAGCGCTTAAAGCAGGGCCCGCTCGACCGGGACGAGGCCGTGCGGGTGCTAAAAGGGCTGGGGGCCGCCCTCGTCTATCTGAAGAAGCTCGGCATCGTCCACCAGGACATCAAGCCCGCCAACCTCTTCCTCGACGGCCACAAGGTGAAGCTCGGCGACTTCGGGGTCGCCTTCACCCGCGAGGAAAAACCCCTGGATCGGGCCGGCAGCCCCTTTTACATGGCCCCCGAGCTCTTCCGCGGCCAGGTCGCCTCGCCGGCCTCGGACGCCTACTCCTACGGTGTGCTGGCCTACGAGCTCCTCACCGGCCGCCGCCCTTTTTACGGCGAGACCTTCGAGGAGCTGCAGGTCGCCCACCTCACCCGCGAGCCCCAGATGCCCAAGGAGCTCCCGCGGTCGCTGGCCCGGGCGCTGAAGGGGCTACTCGCCAAGGACCCCCGGGCCCGCGCCGGGGTCGAGGACTTCTTGCAGGCGCTACGGGCCTGGGAGAAGGAACCCGAGGAAAAAGCCCGCGCGTCCAAGTCGCCCGCGCGACGCTTTCGCTTTTTCTGGAGGAAGCCATGAAGCCCGTCTGGTACCCGACCCCCGAGTACACCGAAGGCAGCCACCTGAGAAAACTCATGCAGGCCCTCGAGGTCAGCGACTACGACGCCCTATACCGGCTCTCGGTCGAGGCCCCAGACCGCTTTTGGGAAAAGACGCTGGACCTGATCGGGGTCGAGTGGTTCAAGCCCTACGAGCGCTTCGTTGACCTCTCGCGCGGCCCCGCCTGGCCCGAGTGGTTTGTTGGCGGCGAGCTCAACCTCAGCCACGTCGCCGTCACCCAGCACGCCCGGGGGCCCCTAGCGCAGCAGCTGGCCCTGGTCTGGGAGGGTGAGGACGGCGAGGTCCGACGCTATACCTACCGGGAGCTGGAGCGGGCGGTGAACCAGGCCGCCGAGGCCTTAAGGAGCCTCGGCGTGGGCCGTGGTGACCGGGTGGGGCTGTTCACCCCGATGATCCCCGAGACCGCCATCGCCGCCCTGGCGCTGGCCAAGATCGGGGCCATCTTGGTGCCCATCTTCTCTGGCTACGGCGCCGAGGCCGTGGCCACCCGGCTTAAGGACGCCGAGGCCCGGCTGCTGATCACCGCCGACGGCTTCTTCCGCCGCGGCCGGCCGGTGGCGATGAAGACCACCGCCGACGAGGCCCGGCGGCTGGCGGGCACGCCCCGGGCGTTGGTGATCAAGCGGCTTGGCATCGGCGTGCCCTTCGACGGTCAGCAGGAGGCCTGGTGGCACGAGGTGGTGGGCGGCCAGCCCAAAGCCTCCCCCACCGAGCTCATGCAGAGCATGGACCCCTTCATGCTCATCTACACCTCGGGCACCACCGGGCGCCCCAAGGGCACCGTCCACTACCACGCTGGCTTCCCCCTCAAGGCGGCCCAGGACATGGCCCACCTCTTCGACCTCAGGCGGGGCGAGGTGATGTTCTGGTTTACCGACATCGGCTGGATGATGGGGCCCTGGGCGATCTTCGGTAGCCTCATCCTGGGGGCGACGGCGTTCCTCTACGAGGGCGCCCCCGACTACCCCGGCCCCGACCGGCTCTGGGCCATGGTGGAGCGGCACGGGATCACCCACCTCGGCATTTCCCCCACGCTGGTGCGGGCGCTGATGCCCCACGGCAGCGAGCCCATCGAAAAACACGACCTCAGCTCCCTGCGCGTCCTCGGTTCCACTGGCGAGCCCTGGAACCCGGAGCCCTACCTCTGGTTCTTTAAGCACGTGGGCCGGGAAAAGGCCCCCATCATCAACTACTCGGGCGGCACCGAGGTCTCTGGCGGCATCCTCGGCAACGTCGTCTTTAGGCCCATCAAGCCCACCGGCTTCAACACCGCCGTCCCCGGGATGAAGGCCGCCGTCCTCGACGACAGCGGCCGGCCGGTGGTAGGCCAGGTCGGGGAGCTCGCCGTACTCGCCCCTTGGCCAGGGATGACCAAGGGCTTTTGGAAGGACCCCGAGCGCTACCTCAAGACCTACTGGAGCCGCTTTGAGGGGATCTGGGTCCACGGCGACTGGGCGATGGTCGACGAGGAGGGGCACTGGTTCATCCTGGGCCGTTCCGACGACACCCTGAAGATCGCCGGCAAGCGGGTGGGCCCGGCGGAGATCGAGTCCGCCGCGGTGGCCCACCCGGCGGTCAAGGAGGCCGGCGCCATCGGCGTGCCCCACGAGGTCAAGGGCGAGGCGGTGGTGCTCTTCGTGGTCCCCAACCCGGGCTTCGAGCCCGACGAAAAGCTCGCCGAGGAGATCAAGGAGGCGGTCGCAAAGGCCCTTGGCAAACCCTTAAAACCGGAGCGCGTCCACTTCGTCCCCGACCTCCCGAAGACCCGGAACGCCAAGGTGATGCGTCGCCTGATCAAGGCCGCCTACCTGGGCGAGAACACCGGCGACACCTCGGCGCTCGAGAACCCCGAGGCCCTTAAGGCCATCGCCGCCCTGAGGCAGTGAGGGGCAGCTACCTGCTGGGCCTCCGGGTCGAGCGCCCGTTGTCCCTCAGCTACGGCGCGAAGCGGGGCCGGTTAGAAGCCGGCCCCTACCTCTACCTGGGCTCGGCCTTGCGCGGCCTCGGGCCGCGGCTTTTGCGCCACGCCCAAAGGCTTCGCGGCCCGCCCCATCCCGCGCTTCATGCACTCAAGCGCGCCTTCCCCGGGGCCCAGGGCCAAAAGGGCGCCCTGCGCTGGCACGTGGATTATCTCTTAGAGAACGCCCACGTTCAGCTGGTCGCCGTCTGGGGCTTCCCCGGGCTCGACGAGGCGGCGCTTTACCACCGAGTGCTTGACTGGGGCGGTCGGCCAGTGCTCCCATGTTTTGGCGCCAGCGACCAGCCAAGGCACGAAAGCCATCTCTTCGCCCTCGCCCACGACCGCGTTCCCCACCCACCCATTGGGTAAGGTAGGGCCGTGGATACCGCCCAGCTCGAACGCCGGGCCGACGAGGTACGCGCCCTCTTAGCCGAGGGCATCGAACGCCTGGGGCGCCTGGGCATGGACGCCTTGGACCTCAAGCAGGCGCTCCGCGACCTCGAAGGGCCCTTTTTGCTCGTGGTCGCGGGGGAATTCAACTCCGGCAAGTCCTCGCTGTTGAACGCCCTCTTGGGCCAATCCCTCCTCAAGGAGGGGGTGACCCCGACCACCGACCGCATCCAGCTCCTCGCCTATGGCGAGCGGATCGCCGAGGAACCGCTGGGCCCGGACGCGGTGCTGATCCGGCTGCCGGCGCCGCTTTTGAAGACCGTCCGGCTGGTCGACACCCCGGGCACCAACGCCGTGATCGAGCGGCACCAGATCCTGACCGAGCGCTTCTTGCCCCGCGCCGACCTGCTGCTCTTCGTCACCAGCGCCGACCGCCCCTTCACCGAGAGCGAGCGGCGCTTTTTGGAGCTGGTCAAGGGCTTTGAAAAGCCCCTGGCCCTGGTGGTGAACAAGATCGACCTCCTGGACGAGGCCGGCCGCGCCGAGGTGCGCCGCTTCGTCGAGACCCAGTCGGAGCGGGCGCTGGGAGCGCGGGTGCCGCTCTTTTTGGTCAGCGCCCGCACCGGCGAGGGCATCAAAGACCTTGAAAGCTACATCGAAAACCTGCTCGCCACCGACGCCAGCCGCATCAAGCTGGGCTCGCCGCTGGGGGTGCTCCTGCGCCGGCTGGAGGCCGCCGAGGCCGAGCTTGGCGCCCGCGCGCAGGCGCTTGAAAAGGAGCTCGAGCGCTGCCAGGCGCTCGAGGCGCTCTGGTCCCGGCACGAGCGCCAGACGCGGGAGGAGTTCGAGGCCCGGCTGGCCACGCTGGCCGAGGTCTTTCGCGCCATCGAGCGCCGCGGCGAGCGCTGGTTCGAGACCCACGTCCGCCTGACGCGCATCCTCGAGCTGATGAACGCCCGCGCCGTCGAGGCCAGCTTCAAGGAAGAGG
>Ga0256832_1003788_pt1 | contig 10274 bp, 13 predicted proteins | sample 134614metaG_FD_190534 | JGI IMG/M metagenome (GOLD analysis project Ga0256832, IMG submission 190534) | Hydrothermal vent microbial communities from Lau Basin, Pacific Ocean - 134-614 | ecosystem: Environmental > Aquatic > Marine > Hydrothermal vents | place: Pacific Ocean: Lau Basin | collected...
TCGCCAGCGTGCAGGGCTGGCAGGTGGAGTTCGAGGTCTGGACCGAGGAGGAGATCCCGGTCGAGGAGACGGTGGAGGCGTACGTCGCCCGGCTGATGGAGGAGGAGGAGAAGGCGGACCGCTACATTCCCTCCGAGGCCAGATACAAGGCCGGGCGCACGGTCTGGATCGTCTACACCCACGCCGGCCGCGGGAACCGGCGCTACGCCAAGCGGGTCTACGTCCCCGGCTACGCGCGGGACTTCCATCTCGAGGGGCCGGGCGAGTTCACCACCCGCTTCGGCAGGAAGGTCTGGGGCGTGCGGCTCGTCTACAAGTCGCGCCTGGCCCCGACCACGATCCGCGTCCGCGGCCGGGTGGTGCACCTGCCCGAGCGCTGGGTGACCCGCGCCAAGGTCATCCCCTTGCCCCGGGAGGCGACCGACATCCAGCTCGCCTTCGAGCGGCCACCCGAGGCCTACGACATCGCTTAGCGCGAGGGGGGGCTTTGCCCCCCTTGTTTATGAAATGCAGCGGCTATTCGTGAATGACGCGCTGAGCGGCAAGACCGGCGTCTTTACCGACCGGGTCCACGCCGGGCGGGTGCTCGCGGAGATGCTCCGGCCGCGCCTGGCCGACCTCAAGGAGGCGGTGGTGCTTGCCATTCCTGCTGGCGGGGTGCCGGTGGGGCTGGCGCTGGCTAGGGCGCTCGGGCTCCCCTTTGATCTCGTCTTCGTGCGCAAGCTGCACTTTCCCGACAACCCCGAGGCCGGCTTCGGGGCCCTCTCCGAGCACGGGGCCATGGAGCTCAACCCCGACTACCTGCCGTTTTTCACCCCCGGGGAGATCGCCCGCCAGGCCGAGGTCGAGCGCCGGGCGCTCTTGGCACGGGTGGAGCGGCTGAGGCGCGTCTGGCCGGCCCGTGACCTCAGGGGCAAGACCGCGATCCTGGTGGACGATGGGCTGGCCTCGGGCTACACCATGCGGGTGGCCATCGAGGAGGCCCGCCGCCAGGGCGCAAGGCGGGTGATCGTGGCCGTGCCCACGGCCTCGCTGACCGCCGTCAAGCGCGTCTTACCCCTGGCGGACCGGGTCTACGTCGTTAACCTGCGGACCGGTCCCCAGTTCGCCGTCGCCGACGCCTACCGGAACTGGCGCGACCTCAGCCTGGACGAGGTCGAGGCCCTACTTCTTGCGGCCAAAGAGGCCGAGCAAAAAGAGCAGCGCGACCCCCACCACGACGCTGGCGTCGGCGAGGTTGAAGACCGGCCATAGCCCGGGCCCGATGTCGAGGTAGTCAATGACGTAGCCGCGGCCGATGCGGTCGATGCTATTGCCCAGCGCCCCGGCGTCGATCAGCGATACCGCCACCTCGCTCCAGGGGTTGGCCGGGCGCCGGCAGCGGGCGGCGAGGTAGACGAGCAGCGCCACCCCCACCGCCAGGGAGAGCCAGCCGAGCGCCTCGGTCTGGCCCTGGAAGAGGCCGAAGGCCGCCCCGGTGTTCTTGACGTAGGTCAGGTAAAGCCCCGGCAGGAAGGGGTCCGGCACCGGGTCCAGGCTGCGCGCCGCCCAGAGCTTGAAGATCTGGTCGAGCACGATCAGGACGGGCACGATCAGGACGGGCACGCCCTAAGCCTAGCACGGCGCTGGAATCTGCTGTATACTGGCGACTTGAGCCGCGCCTTTTGGGCGCGAGAGGGAGGAAGCCGATGTCGAGGATTTGCGAAGTCAGCGGAAAGCGCCCGGTGGTGGCGAACAAGATCGTCCGCCGCGGTAAAGCCAAGCGCGAGGGCGGCGTGGGCAGGAAGACCACCGGCATCACGAAGCGCCGCCAGTACCCGAACCTGAGGAAGCTCCGCATCGAGCTCGGGGGCAAGACCATCGTCATCCGGGTGGCGATGAGCCACGTGGACAAGGTCTACGAGGCCGCCGGCCGGCTGAAGGGCGTCAAGCTCGACGGCCTCTCCGAGCGGGAGATCAAAAAGCGCCTCCTGAGCCTGATCCGCTAGGGATCGGGCTGATCGCGGGGCGGGCCAAGGGCCCGCCATTTACGTTTTGGTCGCAAAGGTGAGCTTGGGCTTGGCCTCGAAGACGGTGGCCCCGGGCAGGAGGTCCTTGCGCTTGGCCCAGGTGAGGGCCAGGTCCCAGGTCTTGCAAAAAGCGCAGACCGGCCCGGTGGTGGGGTAGCCGCAGCGCTCGCAGGCCCTGAGCTCGGGAGCCTCGCCCTTCAGCCCCTCCTGCAAGAGGGGCTGGATCTTCTTCAGGTAGCCCTCCAAGAAGGCCTGCTTGGTGCCCGGGCTCATGGTCTCGATCTTGTTCAAGGCCTCCTTATAGACGAGGCTCTTGGCGCCGGCGGCGAAGGGGCACTCCTCGTGCTGGTAGGGCAGCCGGCGCAAGAGCGTGTAGGCCAGGATCTCGCGCTCGGTGAGCAGGTAGAGGGGTTTCGCCCTTTTGGCCAGCTTTTCCCCCGCGGGCAACAGCGGCCCCTGGCGCACCAGGGCGTCGGTCTGCCAGTGGAGGGTGTTGCCGAGCAGGACGCTGGCCTCGTCGTCGAGGTTGTGCCCGGTGGCGACGACATCGAAGCCTTCCTCGACCGCGACCCGGTTCATCACGTAGCGCTTGGTGAGGCCGCAGACCGAGCAGGTCTTGCGGCGGGTGAGCTCGGCGAGCTCGGGGATGGTGAGGCGGTAGGCCTCCTTGAGGTCCACCACGATCAGGGGAAGCCCGCGCTCGGTGGCGTAGCGGTGCGTGGCCTCGAGCGCGCGCTTGGAGTAGCCGTCGATGCCGAGCTGGATGTGCAGCCCGGTGGTGTTGTAGCCGAGGCGGCGGAGCGCCTCCCAGAGGGCGATCGAGTCCTTACCGCCGGAGACCGCGACCAGCACCCGGTCGCGGTGGCGCAGCATCTGGTGGCGCTTGATCGCCCGGGTCACCTGGTGCTCGAACCACTCCAGGTAGTGCTCGGGGCAGAAGGCGAGGCCCTGCCGCCGCACCTCGACGGCGGCCTTGCGATCGCACTTCTTGCACTTCACGCCCGGCCCCCGGAGACCGCCGAGATCACCTCGACGGTGTCCTCGTCGGCGACCTCGTCGTCCAGGGTCAAGAGCTCCTCGCCCCGGGCGACGATCACGCCCTCGGGGTTGACGCCGAGCTCGGCGAGCAGCTCGCGAACCCGCTTCGGGCCTTTGAGCTCGCGTTCCTCTTTTTCTGGCGTGCGCAGCACCACCTTCATCCCGCCCACCCTAGCACAGGGATGGGGCGGGCTTTATGCGCCAGGGCTCAAAAGCGGTAGCTGAGGGTCAGGGCAAAGGGGCTGAAGGCGGACCACTCGGCCTCGCTGGTGAGCCAGGGGGAGACCATGAAGAGGGCGGCCTCAAGCCCGAAGGTGAGCCGGTCCCCGGTGGCCGGCACCGGCAGGTTCACCCCCAGCACCACCCCCGGCAGCACCCCGGCGTGGGCCGAGCGGAGGGGGCCGTCCCCGGTCTTCTCGAAGCCCCAGTAGGCCCGGGCCCGAGGACCGGCGTAGGCGCTGCCGTGGCCGGCCGGAACCGGCCAGAGGTAGCTGACGTCGGCGGCCAGGCCGAGGCCTTGGTGGTACACGGTCCGGGGCGGGTTGTTTCCGTCGTAGACCTCGGTGGTGTAGGCGAGGTAAACGGCCTCCGCGGCCAACGCGTAGCGGTCCCTGACCCAGGCCCCGCGCAGCTTGGCGCCCCCCATCGGGCCCCCGACCCCGACGAGCTCACCCCGCCAGGGGGCGGCCTTGAGGCCGAGGCTGAGCCCGTCGGGGCCCAGGAAGGCATAGACGCCGTCCCCGCCGGGCTCGGCGGCGCGAGGGGTGGCGGGGTAGGGGCCCACCTGGTAGGTTCCGCTCCCCGGCGGCGGGCCAAACGCGCCCGGGGCGCAGGCCGAAAACAGCACCCCGAGCAAGAATGCCAGGGCAAGTTGCCTCATGACAAAATTCTACGCCCGCTTGATCCCCACCCCGGCCAAGTTTTGACAAAACCCGCGCCCTTGGCTAATATGGCTCTTGCGGCTGGGGCCGTGGCGCAGCTGGGAGCGCGCCTCAATGGCATTGAGGAGGTCGTGGGTTCAAGTCCCACCGGCTCCACCAGAAAGCCCCCGGGAAACCGGGGGCCTAGCTTTTTAGCTCCTCGAGCAGCGCCCGGGCGGCCTCGCCGATGGCGTCGCGGACCCGGCGCCACGCGTCGAGGGGCTTTCCGCTCGGGTCGGGGAAGCTCGTATGCCGGCGGCGGGTCTTCGCCGGGTAGCTGGGGCAGGCCTTGTTGGCAGCGTCGCAGACGGTCCAGACGAGGTCGAAGTTCCAGGGGTCGGGCAGCTCAAGGAGGGTCTTGGAGAACTGGTGTTGGATCTCGATCCCGACCTCGGCCATGACCTGCACGGCCTCGGGCTTTAAAAAGGTCTTCTCGGTGCCGGCAGAGTGGACCTCGACTTTTAGCCCCAGCTCGCGGGCCCAGTGCCTAAGCCAGCCCTCCGCCATCTGGCTCCGGGCCGAGTTATGGGTGCAGAGGACTAGGACCCGCACGGGGCGGGCTCGACCAGCTCGTACTCGCCCTTGTTGTCCATCTCGGTGATCAGGTCCTTGGGCTTTTTCCCGCTGAGCTCGGCGGCCTTTTTCCCGAGGGCGTTCAGGGCCTGGCGGTGAAAACCGCTGAAGGCGAGCTCCACCTTGCCATCCACGAGCAGATAGGTGACGGGCACGAAGCGGTGGCCAAAGGCCTTCAGGGCGGCGCAGCCGTCCTCGACCACGGGCCAGTCCTCGAGGTAGCCGGCCACGTAGATCGCGGTCTCCTCGGGGGTGGCGGTGGAGAGGAACCAGACGGGCACATCCGGGGCCTGGGCCTTCAGCCGGCGCAGATAGCCGACCACGTGGCGGCTGGCCAGGACCACCGGGTGGAAGAAGCTGAGCACCAGGGGGCCGGGGTGCTGGGCGGGGTTCAGGGTCTCGCCGCTCTTGGCCGTTAGGGTCAGGGAGGGCGCCGGGGTTTCTTTTTTCAACACGTCCATGGTCTCACCTCAGCCGGGCGCGGTAGCCGGTGCGCGGTTTCAGGCCCGCCCGGGGGAGGGTCTCGGGGGCGAAGGGCTCCTCCTCCAGCAGCACCTCGAGGTCGCCCGCGCCCACGCTCCGGGCCAGCGCCGCCGCCTGCTCTAACAGCATGAGCGCCTCTTTCTCACCCGCCCCGGGGGCGAGCAGCACCCGGTCCACGCGTGCGATGGGGAGGTCGTCGAAGACCCCCTGGCGCACCCAGACCGAGAGGGCGCCCACGAGCCGAGAGCCCTCTTCTAAGAGCAAAAGGGCGTTCCCTTGGCCGGAGAGGAAGTAGAGCAGGTTGCGGGCGAGCTTGGCCGCCTCCTCCTCGTCGAGCCGCCGCCCCAGGACCGCTTCCAAAAGGCCCCGCAGGGCGGGCGCGTCCTTGGGGAGGGCCTCGCGCACCTGCACGGCCCGGATTATACCCCTCATAAAAACGCGGGATACACTTTGGCCGTGCGATTGATCCTGCTCAGCGGGCTCTCCGGGGCGGGGAAGACCACCGCCCGGTTCGCCCTTGAGGACGCGGGCTACCTGGTGGTGGAGAACCTGCCACCCCCGCTCTGGGAAGAGCTTATCCCCACCCTGAAGGCGCGCGGGGTGAAGGAGGCGGCGGTGCTCTTTGACGCCCGCACGGCGGCCTGGCGGGCGGCGTTCGAGCCCGGCGTGGCGCGGCTGCGAGCGCTGGGCTTCGGGCCCTTCATCTTCCTTGAGGCCCGGCCCGAGGTCCTGCTCGCCCGCTACAACCTCACCCGGCGCAGCCACCCCCTGGGCGCCGGCCGGCTTCTCGACGAGCTGGGGCGCGAGCGCGCGCTGCTCGCGCCCTTGCGGGCGATGGCGGACTTCGTTCTGGACACCTCTGACCTCTCCCCGCGCGAGCTCAAGGCCCGGTTGCTGGCGCTCTTGGGGGCGCGGCCGGAGTTCGTCTTGCGGCTCGTTTCCTTTGGCTATAAACGCGGGGTGCCCCAGGACGCCGACCTCGTGCTCGACGCCCGGGGGTTCCCGAACCCCTACTACGAGGAGGCGCTGAGGCCGCGCTCGGGCCTCGACCCCGAGGTCGCGGCCTACGTCTTCGCCCCCGAGCACGAGGATCGCTACGCGGCCATGCGCGCCTTGGTGGGGCTTTCCGCCGAGGCGGCCCGGGCCGAGGGGCGGAAGGGCTACACGGCGGCGATCGGCTGCACCGGCGGCTTCCACCGCAGCGTGGCCATCGTCGAGCGGCTGGCTGAGGACCTCTCCACCCGGTTCAGGACGGAGGCGACGCACCGTGACCTTAAAGCCCACTAGCCTGCACTGGCTCCGGCCCGGGATGCGGGTCAAGCGCTATCTATTGGTGGCGGGGCTCGGGCTCTTGCTCTTCGTGCTGGGCCTGGGGGCGGCCTTGGGCGGGGCGCCGTTTTTTGCCCTGGCCCGCTGGCTGGACGCCCACGGCGTGGCCCCCCGGATCCTCGGCGTGGCGCTGGCGGCGGGCGGGTTCTTGCTGATCGTCTTCGGGGTGCGGGCCATGAACCGAAGCGTGCTCTCGGCGCTCACCGACCCCGACCGGGTGCCGGAGCTGGTCTATAAGCGGCGGGTGCTGGCCGCCGGGCCGCGGATCGCGGTGCTTGGCGGGGGGACGGGGCTGGGGCGGTTGCTCACCGGGTTGAAAAAGCTCACCGGCCGCACCGCCGCCGTCGTGGCCGCCACCGACGACGGCGGCTCCACCGGCCGGCTGCGGCGGGACTTCCCGGTGCCCGCGGTGGGGGATCTGGTGGATTGCCTGGCGGCGCTCTCCGAGGCCGAGCGCCTGCCCGAGCTCATGCGCCACCGCTTTACCCGGGGGGAGGGGCTAAAAGGGCACACCTTCGGCAACCTCTTTCTGGTCACCCTGAACGAGATCACCGGCCGCTTCGACGAGGCCATCCGCGAGGCCAACCGCATCCTCGCGCTGGAGGGCGAGGTCTGGCCCAGCACCCCGGCGCCGGCGGTGCTGGTGGCCGAGAAGGAGGACGGCCAGGTGGTCCGGGGCGAGAGCCGGATCCGGGAGCACCCGGGCGCGGTGCGGCGGGTTTGGCTCGAGCCCGCCAAGGTCCCGGTGATGCCCGAGGTGGAGCGGGCGATCTTGGAGGCCCAGCTCGTGGTCTTGGGCCCGGGTAGCCTCTTTAGCAGCGTGCTGGCGGCGGCACTGCCGCCCCGGGTGCGCGCTGCCCTGGCGCGCACCCCGGCGCCGCTGGTGGCGGTGGTCAACCTCATGACCGAGCCCGGCGAGACCGACGGCTTCGACGCCTTTAGTCACGTGGAGGCGATCCACGCGCACATCGGCCGCTGGCCAGACGCCGCGGTGGTGCACACCGCGCCCATCCCCGAGGCGGTGAAGGCGCGCTACGCCGAGGAGGGCCGTTTTCCCGTGGCCTTCGACCCCCGGCCCTTCGAGGCCCGGGGGATTGCGCTGATCACCGGTGACTTCCGGGCCCCGGGGATGCTCGCCCAGCACGACCCCGACCGGCTGGCGGCGGCGCTAGTAGGATGGCGGGCATGAGGCGCTGGCTTTTCGCCCTTTTTCTGGCCCCGGCCTTGGTGCTGGCGGCGCGGGACCCGACCGGCGACGTGCCCCCGCCGGGGTACGCCTGGCCACGGGCGGCCGTCTACCAGCAGCAGGGCTGGGCCGACCTGGTCGAGGTGCGGCTGGAAAAGGGGCGCCTCCTCAGCTTCCGCCTGGACCGGACCCCGAACCCCGGAAAGGCGCCTTTGGGGTTTTCGCTGGCGATCTTCGCCGCCTACCTCGACACGGGGCCTGGCGGGGTGACGCGGCTGCCCGGGGCCGGGTTCTTGGTGCCCGAGGGCCGCGCCGCCGACCAGGTGGTGCTGGTGAGCGGCTGGGGGGCCAAGCTCTTGGACCTAAAGACCGGCGAGGCCCGTCCCCTTCCCGCCGAGCGGCGGGGGGAGTATGTGGCGGTGACGCTGCCCGATCTCAAGGTGCACGCCCTCTACCCGGTGGTCGGGGTCTACGACCCCTTCGCGCCCTTTGGCTTTCGCCCGGCGACCGCGGAGGGCGGGATCTGGCGGCTAAAGGCGCCTTTAGCCGCGCCGCGCGCGGTGGACGTGGTGGGCCCCTGGCCGGGCCGGCGGCTGTTGCCCTTAGGGGCGGGGCGCAGCCTTAACCTTGGGGTGCTGCTGCTGGCCCTCCTTGCCGGGGTCTTCACCGCCTGGGGCATGCTGGGGCTGAGGCGATGAGGCGGCTTTTGGCCCTCATTCTCTTTTTGGCGCTGGCCCTGGCCCAGGTGCCGCCCACCTGGCTGGGCTTGCGGTTGGAGGAAAAGGACGGCGCCCTCGTCTACACCGGGGCCGGGCTTCGCTTTTACTACCTGCCCGGGGTGGGCTGGGGCCCGCCGCTATCGCCCGACCTGCCCCCGCCGGGGCCCAAGGGGGCGCTTTCCTACGCGGTGTTGAAGGCGGTGGGCTGGGCCCGGGTGCCGCCGGCGCGGGCCCGGCTCGCCGAGTACCCGGAGCGCGTGCGGCTGGTGCTCGACCTGCCGGGCGACGCTTTGCTCCCCACGCGGGCGATCCGCGAGGGGCCCTTCGAAGTCTTCTTGCCCTACTTCGTCGAGAACCCGCCGGATAAACCCTACCTTCGCTACCGCTACCGGCCCGAGGGCACCACCATCACCTACCTGCCCCCAAAGGACCGCCTCCCCTTCCTCCACGCTTTCTACCTCGACGCCCCGCCCCGCTACGTCTTCGACCTCTACCGCCGCGAGCCGCCCACGAGCCGGACCCTCCGGAAGGGCTTTAGGCTCAAGACGCGCTACCTCTTTGCCCCCTACCCGATCCGGGTGACGGTGCTCGAGGCCGATCCCGGCGCCTACCGGCTCAAGACCGTGGGCAGCCCCGGGGTGCGCGCCAGCCTCAAGGAGATGGCGCCCCTGGCGCTCGGGCTGATCAACGGCGGCTACTTCGACCCCAAGACCGCGACCCCGATCGGGCTCTGGGTCAAAAGGGGCGTGACCCTGAGCCTGCCCTACGGCCGGCACGCACTCTTGTGGGAGACGCCGCCCCCCTTCGCGGCCAAGCCCCGCTTTAAGGCCTTCGTGGTGATCGGCGGGCGGCGCTACCGGGTGGGGCTCAACGCCACCCCGGGTCGGGTCACCGCCTACACCGTGCCCCCGGTAGTGGGGCGGCTGGGGGAGGAGGTGCTGCTTTTTAAGGCGGGCCGCCTCTGGCGGCGGGCACCGGCGCCCGCCGAGCGACCGGCGGAGGCCTGGGCGATCGCCTACCCGGCGGGGCTAGCCCCTTTTGCCCACCTGCCCCTCGGTACCCCGGCGCGGCTGGCGGTGGAGCTTTTCCCCCCGGTCTCCGAGGCGCTGGAGGCCGGGCCCTTGCTCGTGGACCGGGGCCGGCTGGCCTTTGACCCCGCCGCCGACGCCTTCGACCCCAAGGCCATCCAGCTCACCAAGGTCACCTACCAGGCGGCGGTGGCCTGGACCCGGGAAGGGGGACTTTGGTTTTTGGTCAGCGAGAAGACCACCGCCAAAAAGCTGGCCCAGGGGCTGGCGGCCCTGCCCGAGGTCTGGGGGGCGCTGCGGCTTGACTCCGGCGGCTCGGCGCAGCTCTGGGTCGAGGGAAGGCTCGTCTACCCCACCCGGGCCCGGACGGTGGTCAACGGCCTCGCCCTCTACCCCCGCTAGGTCCAGTGGCCGCCGCGCTGGAGGGCGTCCCTGAACCAAGCGGGCGGTCCCTCGGGCCAGCGGCGGCGGGCGAAGGCGCGGGCTAACTCGCCGTAGCGGCCCTCCTGGATCGCCGCGCGCGCCGCCTCGGTGAGGCGGTGCAGAAAGCGGAGGTTATGCAGCGAGAGCAGGATCGGCCCCAGCATCTCGCCGGCGCGCACCAGGTGCGTCAGGTAGCCGCGGCTGTAGGTGCGGCAGGCCAGGCAGTCGCAGCCCTCCTCGAGGGGGCCGGTCTCCTCCCTGTGGCGGGCGGCGTTGAGGTTCAAGCGGCCCTCGGGCACCAGGGCGTAGCCAAAGCGGCCGGTGCGGGTCGGGTAGACGCAGTCAAAGAGGTCCACCCCGAGCCCGATGGCGGCCACCAGGTCCTCGGGGTGTCCGACCCCCATCAGGTAGCGGGGGCGGTCCTCGGGCAGGAGGTCGGTGGAGAGGTCCACGATGGGGAACATCTTTTCCTTGGGCTCGCCCACCGCCAGCCCGCCGATGGCGTAGCCGGGGAGGTCGAACGCGATCGTCGCCAGCGTCGAGCGCCGGCGCAGGTCGGGGTCCAC
>Ga0256832_1003789_pt1 | contig 10274 bp, 7 predicted proteins | sample 134614metaG_FD_190534 | JGI IMG/M metagenome (GOLD analysis project Ga0256832, IMG submission 190534) | Hydrothermal vent microbial communities from Lau Basin, Pacific Ocean - 134-614 | ecosystem: Environmental > Aquatic > Marine > Hydrothermal vents | place: Pacific Ocean: Lau Basin | collected...
CATAAGCATACCCCCAACTATAGTTGCACCTGATCTAGACATGCCCGGAAACAATGCGAGTGCCTGAAAAAGACCTATAATAAAACCTTTCTTAGGTGTAATTTCATTTGTTGGTGGTCTTTTATGATATACCCATTCTGCATAAATAAATAATAGTGAGCCGACAAAAAGAATAGTAGCAACAACTAGCGGGTTACGAAAAACTGTTTCCATAAGAGACTCTAATGAAAGTCCAAGCACAACAGCAGGGATGGTTGCAATCGTAAGTGCGTACATCAGTGTTTCATCACGCTTGTTTACCGGCAAACGACCGAGTTTTCTTAAGAGTGTTTGTACCAATAGCCAAATATCAGGAAAAAAATAAACAATCACCGCAAGTGCAGTAGCAAGTTGTAGTACTGCGTCAAATGCTAATCCGTTTATGTCATTAATATGAAAGAGTGTTCGAGCAAGAATCAAATGTCCCGAAGATGAAATAGGAAGAAACTCAGTAATTCCCTGCACTACCCCTAAAATAATTGCATCAACAATAGTCATAATAGTATTGTACTGTGTGTTTTAAACTTCTGCTACTTACTTTATCCTACTTGTTTAAGGTATACTTTAACATAATAGCTCTATTAATAACCCTATTACTATGGATCAACAAATAACAAACAATAACCCAAACAACAGCAGTATTCCAAGACGCGCAAATCCTTTTATTATCCCTGCCACCATTCTTATCGGTTTTGCACTTATTGCTGCAGCCATTTATTTCAACGGTAAGAATAACAACCAAGCCCAAAATACAGATTCAGAAAAAACACAGCAAACTTCAGAAAATTCCAGTATCCGCCCTATTGATGAAAATGATCACATTCTTGGAAATCCCAATGCTCCGATTATGATTGTTGAATACTCAGACTTTGATTGTCCATTTTGTAAATCATTCCATCATACGATGCAACAAATAATAGAAGACTATGGAGCAACTGGAAAAGTCGCATGGGTATACCGACAGTTCCCTCTTGAACAACTTCATCCAAACGCACCGACAATTGCACTTGCATCAGAGTGTGTTGCACACATTGGAGGTAATGATGCATTTTGGAAATTTGCTGATTTAATCTACCAAGAGCGAGAGATGAACGAGCTAACAAATATGACTAAAATTACAGACTATGTAAAAGAAGCTGGAGTCGATATCACCGCTTTCAACAACTGTCTAAAAGAAGGAACTTATATAGATAAGATTAATAACGACTTCCATGATGCACTTAATGCAGGCGCGAAAGGCACACCCTATTCATTCATTTTAGTAGGAGACCAGCAAGAGGTAATCAATGGTGCTCTACCGTATGCATCAGTTAAAAGTATCATCGAAACGCTACTACAGCAGATGGGTGAACTATAAAAAGACTAATTAAAAAAAACGTATAACACACAGCTGTCATGCGTTTTTTTTATTCACTATCTCCACTTTGTAATAATTCTAACAGGTGACAATAATCACTCTCTGCTTTAATACGAGGATCATTCAAAAATGAGGCAGAGCATATCTCTTGAGCAGATGTAATAATTTCACTCCTTAATTCGTCTACTTCTTTATCTGTTATAGTAAAAACTTCTTCGTGAATCTTCCCTCTGGCATCAGCTTCAACGAAAGAAAGAACCCCCGTATTACATCTATATTGCTTGTTATCATGTAACGATAAAAGAAGTGTGTAGAATACCAACTGACGTTTATATCCTCCGTCTGATTGTGCTGTTTTTCCTTCTATAAAATTTCTCGTCTTTGGTTTCCCTGTCTTATAGTCTACTACCCGATACACATTTCCTTTTTCATCAAAATCAAGTCGATCAAGCTTACCTGTAAGTGGCAATTCGGGCAATTCAGGTATGCCGGTTTTCAACACAACAGATACTTTAAATTCTTCTTTCGTTTGCTTTGGTAATGTTGGTTTTATATATTCAATGTAGAGATACAGAGCTTCAAGTCCTTGTTGCAATAAACTAACAAACTCTTCGTTAGTAATTGGAAGCTTTGATAGTTCTTTTTCAAGTAATGACTTAATTTCTGTATCACTTAGAAACTTTCCAGAGCTTGTGTGATGTTTAGTGAATTTCTCGAGCACATTGTGTACAGCTGTACCAAATTGCATATGCATTTCTTGCACTTGTGGTATACGCAAAACATTTCGATAAAAGTAATCCCATGGGTTTTTCAAATAATTATTTAATGAAGTTGCAGAAAAACCTCGCTCTGCGAGTATTTCTGTCAATAACGACGCATCTACTTTCAACGATGTGTCGGTGTATTTAAGAGTATCAAGTGGATTGAATGCTTTATTCAATTTAGAGGTGTCCTCAATATGCAAGAGTTTACTATCCAAATCATCAAACAGACGTGTTGGTATAAGATCCTTTCCGTCAGTATTTACATCTGAACAAGATAAATGCAAAGTATTTTTTGTCCGTGTAAGTGCAACATAAAACAATCTACGCTCATCATCCATACGGTCAAATTTCGACTCATCTATGTGTTTTGTTATTGGAACATCAAAATAAACACGTCTACCACCGCCTCCCCAAATACTGTCATTTGAGTGAGGAATAAATACGGTATCAAACTCAAGTCCTTTTGATTTATGTGCAGTCATTATCTGTACTGCATTTGAGTCAGTGGCAATATATGGAGCATTAAGTAGTAAATGATACTCTTGTAATTTCTTAAACATCATTCCCACATCTTTCAGACGAGCACTTTTATTTTGCAATAGAAGCTCTTCAATTTCATCATACAGTCTTCTTACAACACGTGAGGCCTCAAACATATTATGCTTCAATATATGATTGAGAAAACCACTTTCTTGTAAAAGAAATTCTAATACTCTATGTGGGGCTTCATATGATTCTTTTTTACGCGCTTCGTGCAATACGGTATACACTCTATGAGCTGCTTCCGGATTTTCTAATTTTAAACTTTTTAACTTCTTTATATCTGACAAAATTTGTATCAGTGTCGTATCCTTATTTCGAACAGATGTTATTTTTACTAAATCGTTATATGAAATACCCCAGTAACTTCCATGCAGCACCGAAAATAGTGGGAGCTCGTTAGTGTCAGCAATTACTGCTTCTATGAGGTTGCGTACGGTGTGTGTCATTGGATGGTTGAGGATATCGCCATCAGCAGAAGCATGAACTGGCAATCCCTCTTTACGAAAGAGTTCTGCAAAAGCTTCTACCTCTTTGTTTTTTCGAACAATGATAGCGATCTCCCCAGGAGCTACTCCTTCTTCGATAGCTTTCTTAACAGAATTAAGAACCCATGTATCTTCTACTGCCTGATGCGAAAAACACCTCTGTGTTACAACTGATGATGTGACCACCTCTGCAGAGAGTGGAACTCGCAAGTCTTTTAGTGGTCCATCATCTACTTTTATTAAACTATGTGCTGTATCCAATATCACTTGTCCTGAACGGTAATTTCTAGTTAAGGAAATATTTTTTACACCTTCAAACGCATCACCAAAATAAAGGAAATTTTCTAATGATGCACCTTGAAAACGATAGATGGCTTGCTTTTCATCACCTACTACAAATATATTAGGATTATCATGATACGAACATATAAGTTCCAATATTTTATTTTGAGAACCATTAACATCTTGATGCTCATCTGCAAGAACGTACTGATACTGCTCTTGTAGATCACGCAACATATCATCATTGGTAGACAATGCATACACTGTCTGGATAATCATATCTTCGAAATCATATAATCCATATTCTTCAAGTAATGATTCATACTGACGGTAGACAGAAAGTAATTCCTTATTCTTTGCAATTGCTTTTTCTTTTTTGCTGTATTCACCACGCACTTTTCCTTTGTGTACACCCTTCTGATGTATTTTTTCAATACTTTCAAGCTCTTTTTCTTGTTTTTGTATAATTTTTGAAAATTCATCAGGAGTAATATACTCCCGTTTCATATCATGAATAATAGTAAGAATAGGTTTTACATAATACTCAGGAGCACCTTTCGGGCGTAAAAGTTTTATATCAGCACTTTCCAAGATAGACTCTACTATTTCAATTTTTTCTATATCATTAGCCGGTCGTCCTCCTATAACTCGTGTATACGCATCAGGATATTCAGCAATACACTTTTGAGCAAAACTATGAAATGTATAAATCGGGACCTGGTATGCACGTGACCCAATATATTTTCGAAGACGTTGACGCATTGCCTTCACTCCAGAGTCGGTAAACGTCAACGCAAGAATATTCTCAGGTGCAATGTCTGTTTTTCGTAATATATTTGCAATACGTAATGTTAATATCTGTGTCTTCCCTGTTCCTGGTCCTGCTATAACCATAACTGGGCCCTCAATGGTATCAACCGCCTCTTTTTGTTCTTGATTAAGTGCTTTATATGCTTCATCAAACAATGCTCCTGACTGTAGAGTTTTAATTTCCATAAGTTACAGTATAGCAAAGACAAAAAAACTATACAGTTTAGCAGCTTACATTTACCTGCAACAAAAATAAAACAGGGTCACACAGTGCCCCTGTTTTCTATTTGAAACCCTTTATCGTATCTCATCTATCTCCCAAACAGCAAAATCATCTTCTGCTGGACGGCGGGCAATGTATGTTTCAATATCTGCTGGTGCCCCCTCTATGCCACGTATAACTTCAGCAAGTTTCTTAACATGCTGTTCATGTTCAGATACACTACACCGACAACCCGCACAATCTTCATGCACTGTAATGATTATACGATTAAAAGATACGAGATCGCAAAAATACTTCACAAAATAAACAAGAGCATCAAGATGTTCTTGATTTCCTGCAACTCCTGCATCTGGTCCGGGTACTGCTATTTTGTAGCAGTGACCAAACTTCTCTTGCATAACAGCTTCAAATCCTGCAGCGAGGCGCTTATCGCTGCACTCTATCCGTAGAATATTTTCCATATCTTGCTTCCCTCTTTTTAAATTAAGAACGTCTATGCAACACTAAAGTGGTTACACAGGCGCAATAGCATATTCTTTTTTTGTTCTTATTGCAAGTCATTTATAAACGTATTAACTTGCAAGAATAAAAGCAAGGCGTACAATAGAAATAATGCAATTAAAAGATATTACAAAACCAGCTTTCACTCTCTCTGAAAACGCAACCTTTAGTGAGGCACTTTCTTTAATGCTCAACAATCACACCAATACAATACTCATTACTGATGATGAAGGGAGACTTACTGGTGAGGTGAGCGTCTCTGACTTATTCGATGGTATTATCCCTATTTCATTTGATGGAGACGAAGCACTAGAGCATCTTGAAAATGAAGAGTTTTTTAAGCAAACAGTGAAGGAAGCAAAAGATACTCCTGTTTTTGAATTTATGAACTCAGACTATACAGTTGTAACACCTGACGACACCATTATGGATGTTGCGGCAGTTGCTATTACACACCAGCGGGCACGTATACCTGTTGTTGACCATGACAATCAACCAGTAGGAATTATCTCTCGACAAGGGTTAAAGCAAATTCTTAGGAAATATCTAAACGAATAAAGACTTCAAAAAGGAAGTCTTTATTTATTATTTATACTTATTCTCTATCGTCTAGATATACTTCATAAATTGTCCCAACGAAAAAAGGAAGTGCGAACAACAATAAAACTTCTTCAAGAGGTACCATTTGTCCGAAAAATGGGAACATGTATGCATACTCATTGGTAAGTGCAAATACCTTATGTACATTTGTGACGGAAATCCAGAGCATTATCCCAAGCGGTATAGATGCTATAAGCGAAAAATCAATAACCTTGTCAAAAAACTGTATAGTAAGTGAGCGATGAAGCGCCAATACAGTAAGTGCTGCTGCTAAAACTGATCCAATAATCCAATAATATGCATATGGTAAAAACAGACCATCAAACAAAAAATGATGTATGGTAAGCAGTCCAAAAATAATTATTGCGAAGACAACAAAAAATACCATTCTTTGCCATGCACTTCGTACTGTATAAAAACCATCATCAAAAAAAACTTCATACAACAAAGCAAGAAATATTATCTGAATTGTAGTTGCAAATAACATTTCAACAGGAATTAATCCGAGCAGTCGAACTTGATCAACACCTAGGGTGTACCATAATCCATATATATGTGCGATACCTTCAAATAAAATTGCAATTCCCGCTCCAAATAATGCTACTGATATAATCACCGCTGGTGGAGCCAGGGTAAAACGAGCTAAAATAAGTGAAGGAATGCCAAACAGTACCACTGAACTTGCCAGCAACCCAGCGTCAAATGTATATAACGCATATAAGGAAAGAGCATAATATAAACCCAATATAGAAAGAATAATGATATTTCTGTGCATACTTATAATATTGTACCAGATACAAAAGACCCGCAAGCTTCGCTTGCGGGTCTTTTGTATATATCTTCTCTATTTAGTATGATTTTAATCGTCGTGCTTTTTCGTGTTGTCGTATCTTTTCAAGTGCTTTTGCTTCAATCTGACGAATTCGTTCTCGTGTTACTCCAAATTCTCGACCTACTTCTTCAAGTGTATGATAGGTCCCGTCAAGTAATCCATGACGCATCTCAAGAATCTTTCTTTCTTTCTCAGAAAGAGTATCTAAAATTTCCTGAATTTGATCGGCAAGAATACTATGTGATACTTCTTGATCTGGTGATGTCATTTTCTCATCAGAAATAAAATCAGACAAACGAGATCGATCATCATCATCACCTATTGGAAGCTCAAGTGAGATGGTATCTTGACTAATTTTTTCAATTTGATAAACCTTCTCTACTTCTATACCCATCTCTGTTGCGATTTCCTCAGACAACGGATCACGCCCCAAATCCTGAGCAAGACGTCGAGACACCTGCTTATACTTTGCCATAGTCTCCACCATATGCACTGGAATACGGATAGTACGTGATTGGTCAGCAAGTGCCCTGGTAATTGCCTGACGAATCCACCAAGTGGCATATGTTGAAAATTTAAATCCTTTAAGGTGATCAAATTTATCTACCGCTTTAAATAAACCTAAGTTCCCCTCTTGAATTAAATCAAGTAATGTCAAATCTGGAGACCGTCCAACATACTTCTTGGCAATAGAAACCACCAAACGGAGATTTGCTCTTGCTAGTAAGTTTCTCGCTTCTTCATCACCATCTAATATACGCTGTGCAAGATCACGTTCTTCTTGTGCAGTAAGTAATGGATACTGTCCGATTTCTCGTAAGTACATCTGAATAGAATCATAGCCATTGTCATTACGACGATATGCATTTTTCCGTTCAAGTACCTCAACTGAAGCATCTGCTCCAAGCATACCTCCACTTTGTAGAACATCTATACCTGCAACAGAAAAGTTTTCGTACAATTCATCCAAAAAAGGAATATCTTTCTCAATCTGTGGAAAGTACTTCAAAATCTCATCATAAGTTACATAACCGCGTTCTCGTCCAAGTTTCATCAGCTCTGCTGACTTTGCTCGCATTAACTTCTGTGCTTTGGTTAACTTCTTCTTTACTACAGTCTTTTTGGCAGCAGATTTAGTCGCAGTTTTCTTTACTGCAGTTTTTTTAATTGTTTTTTTTGCTACTGTTTTTTTGGCAGTTGTTTTTTTAGCTGATGCAGTTTTACTAACTGCTTTCTTTGCTACTGTTTTTGTTGCCTTTTTAACGACTTTTTTTGTCGCTTTCTTTGCTGTTTTTTTGCTTGCTTTTTTCACAGCCATAATGCGACAACTATACGCTATTTTAGCAGTTAATCAAGTACCTAAGATGGCATTTTTTCAAAAATATCAACTGTGAGCATTGAATCTTCCTGCTTCTTCTTGTGCATTGAAATAATACGCAGTATTTCTATCACTTTATCCTCATCTCCTTCTCTTTCTGCTTCTTGTAGTGCCTTGCTATGTTTTTGCATTTCTTGTTTTGCAAGTAAACTTTGCAATTCGTTAAGCTTATCAATGGTTTCATTATATAACTGTTTTTGTGGAATCTTATCTACATATGCCTCAAGTGTAAACGACAATGCACTTACTTGTGTTGCCTGTATTTGTTCTTGCATTTGTGCAAGCGTTTTTGAAACTATTTTTTCTAGTGTTCTTCGTAAAGCGCCTTTCTGCTTATCAGGAAAAACATCAATTAAAACAACAAGATAGCGAATGAGCTCATCAATTCTTCCAAATGAGCGATCTGATGCTGGTACTGTAGTATCCTGGATTTCAGTAACATCATTTTGTTGTGTTGCACTACGTGGCTGCTGTTGTTGTAAATCGATTAAATCTGTCAGACGTTGTATCTCAGCACGAACTGCCTCTTGGGTAGTTTTCAAGCGCTTTGCAAGTAGTGACACAAAATGTTCTTGATCTATCTTATCGGGTATTTTTTGTACATATGGAATGACTTCTTCACGTCCACGAAGTTTAAATGTTCGCTCTTCAAGATCTTCAGCCTCAAGTATATCTAAAAGAAATTCTATAACATGCTTTGATTCTCCGATAATTTTTTTAAAGCATGAGATATCTTTTTGAATTAAGTCTGCAGGATCCTCTCCTTTTGGTATGTGTGCCACTTTTACATCCATTCCTCGTGAAAGCATTAAGTCGGCTGCTTTTTTGACCGCTGCAACGCCAGCTCTATCCCCATCAAGAGCCAAAACCACTTTATTTGAAAGACGCTGCAACAACATTACATGATGAGTCGTAAGTGCCGTGCCGGAAACAGCCACCGTATTATGATATCCAGCTTGATGTGCCATAATTACATCAAACTGCCCCTCCACAATGAGCGAGAAGTCCATAGAGCGAATTCCTTGTTTTGCCTTATCATAACCATAGAGAATTTCTGATTTATTAAAGAGTTCTGTTTCGGGAGAATTTACATATTTTGGTGCTTTACTATCATCTGTTAAAATCCTCCCCGAATAAGCAACAACCTTACCAACGGCATTAAAAATAGGAAACATAATCCTATCTCGAAAAAGATCATATGGTTCTTTACCAGAATCAGCACCCTTAATGAGTCCAGCTTTTAAAAGTTCAGGGCTGGTAAAATTTTTTGACTCTAGAAAATGCTTTAACTCCCTCCATCCATGGTCGGGCGGACCTGGTGCATAGCCAATACGCCACTTTGCAATAGTTTCAGGAGTGACTCCCCTTTTACGAAGATATGTTATTGCTTCAGTTTTTTTTGTAAGATACTCTTGAAAATATTTTGTTGCAACTTCCAATATATCGTATTGCTTGTCACGCTCAGTGCGCTTCTTCGGATCTTCTTTTTTTAATTCAACTCCTGCCTTATCTGCAAGTATTTGCAATGCCTCTTTAAAATCAACCCCCTCAATTTCTTGAATAAAAGTAAAGATGTCTCCACCGACGTGACATCCATAACAGTAATACATACCTCTATCAGGAGAGAGTGTGAATGATGGTGTTTTTTCATTATGAAAAGGACATTTTGCTTTCATATGCTTCCCTGCAGGCATAAGCTCTACATACGAAGAAACTACATCTACAATGGTAAGTCGTTCTTTTATCTGTTGGACTGAATCTCCTGAAGCCATGAGTAATAGATAGTTAAAACTGATTGTTAGTAATTAGCCCTTCTATTATACGCGATTCTAAAAATATCGCATAAGCATTGACAAAATATACTATGTTCAAATATTGATGAAGAATACCAAAATAAACAACAAGGAAACAAAAAATGGCACATATGTGCCATTTTTTGTCTTATTTTATTATTCTTGTTCTTGTACTTCTCTATTTTGTTCTGCAATGACTGATTGTATCAGTTCGTATTTTTTAGACCCCTCATATCCACTTCCTGCAGGAATAAGCTTTCCAATAATCACATTCTCCATCAGTCCTGCAAGGTTATCCTTCGATCCCTTTACTGCCGAATTGATTAGAATTCGAGTTGTATTTTGGAATGATGCTGCAGATAAGAATGATTTTCGTGATAAAGAACTTTCGGTAATACCCATAATAAGCTTGTCTGCTTTTGCTGGAGTCTTTCCAGCTTCTTTAAGCTTATTATTCTCTTCCACAAAAATCCATTCTTCAACAACTTCACCTGGCGTAAAGTGACTATCTCCAGAATCAGTGATTTTTACTCGTGACATCATTTGCTTTACAATAAGCTCAATGTGTTTACGCGCGATAAACACTCCTTGCAACTCATAAATCTTATTTACTTCAGAAATAATATAATCCTGAGTCTGTTCTTTGGTACCATACTTAAATAAGTCA
>Ga0256832_1003790_pt1 | contig 10273 bp, 8 predicted proteins | sample 134614metaG_FD_190534 | JGI IMG/M metagenome (GOLD analysis project Ga0256832, IMG submission 190534) | Hydrothermal vent microbial communities from Lau Basin, Pacific Ocean - 134-614 | ecosystem: Environmental > Aquatic > Marine > Hydrothermal vents | place: Pacific Ocean: Lau Basin | collected...
CTCCACAAAATCCTCATCCTGATCCTTACGGGCGATGGTGCAGTGCACCACGATATCCTCCGGAGCCGGATCATAGCCGGTGGTCAATGTCCAGGCCATCATATTGGGGCACTCCGGCAGGGAAAAACGCACGCCCCCCACGATAAGCTGGCGTTTAATTAGAAAATCGCCCCAAATGGTATAGGCGCGGCCGCTGTTGTCATCATGTACTTCGTAGACCTCTTCAATGGTCGCGCACCATTTATCCAGATTGGCCACGGTCAACTTTTTTTGCAGCTCTTCCTCGCTGCTTTTTACCTGTGCTGTTTGAAAAAACTCTATGATTCCACCTCCAGTTCATCGGGTACGTCAATATACATGCGCAGGATATTGGCGCTGACCACCTTGCCCTGCGCGTCATGTTTTAGTGTAAGCGTGCCGCCGCCGCCCAGGGCGTTGTGCAGCAAAAAATTCAGGGCGCCTATGTTAGGCATTTCGAAACGTTCCACCTTGCCTTTGACATTGCGGCCGAAATGCGCCTTCACCCGCTCCTCGGTCAGTTCCTTTACCAGAATGGGATAATATTCCGGCTTCAGGGCGATGACGCCCACATTGGCCGTGTCTCCCTTATCGCCGGAACGGGCATGGGCCAGTTTTACCAATTGTACTTTTTTCATGGTTTTGCCTTTTTTTTACAGATCAGATGACCTCAATGGTCAGCACCTTGGGTTCCACGGTCTCCTTTTTCAACAGGGCGGGCCAGTAGGCGATCACTTCGCGTACCTTGGGACGACCGCCGCCGAAGCCGGTCACCGTGGGTGGTCCGGTCAGCACCAGCGGTATCACCTCCTTGGAAAAGGTGGTCATATCGCGAAAATTATGGCCGCGCACGCCAATATGCAACACCACCTCGTTGGGGTCTTCGATGGGCGGAGCGGTATCACCGCCACAGGCGTTGTACCCCAGAAATTCGGTATGGATATCATCGAAGGAAACACCGAGATACTCCAGCCGTTTGCGAATGATCTCATCGGCCTTTTGCGCTTTTTGCAGGGCGTCCGGCCAGGTGTAGGTCAACTGACCGATACTGGTATAGCCGTCAAAATAGGAGATGGAGACCTTGTAAAAGGGGGTGTCGGGCGTGCCTTTTACATCAAACACCCGTACCCGGTCGGGGCCTTCCTGCTCCAGGCGGATGCTGGAAAAGTCGGCCACGCAATCCGGCGTGATGTACTCTTTGGGATTGCCCAGTTCATAGACCAACTGCTCCTTTACCGAACGCACACTGACCACGCCGCCAAGGGATTCATGCTTGGTGACCACCAGATGGCCGTCGGCATAGGCCTCCACGATGGGAAAACCGATACGCTCCATATTGGGCACCTCCTTCCAGCCGGCAAAAAAATTGCCCCCCGAAGCCTGGGCGCCGCATTCGTTGATATGGCCGCCCACCACACCGGTGGCCAGCTTGTCCCAGTCCCGCCAGTCCCAGCCAAATTCGTGGATCATGGGCGCCAGGCTGATACCGGTGTCGGTGACCCGCCCGGTAACAATGACCTGCGCTCCCTGCTCCAGCGCTTCCACCACCGGACGCGCGCCGAAATAGACGTTGGCGCTGCTCACCCGGGAGCGTACGGTGGAAAGGTCCTCCCCGGTTTCCATGTTTTTCAGGGGATTGCCGGAGGCGATCAGGGAATCCAGTTGATCGAGAATGTCATCACCGTAAACAGCGGCGATCTTCAGACCGGTAAAGTTCATCTTTTCGGCTATGGCCCGCACGGCCAGCATGCAGCCCACGGGGTTTACCCCGCCGGCATTGGTGATCAGGGTAACATTCTTTTCCACCAGCAGGGGCAAGAGCTTTTCCATTAGCGGAACAAAATCCTTGGCGTAGCCCAGGTTGGGATCGCGCGATTTTTGCTTTTGCATAATGGACATGGTCACCTCGGCCAGATAGTCCATCACCAGATAGTCCACCTCGCCCTCGCGCACCTGATCGATAGGCGCGTCCCAGCGATCGCCCCAATAGCCCTGGCCGCTGGCTATGCGTATCATCTTTTTCATAAGTATCCGTTCCTTTTAGGTCGTTTTGCAACAAGAAATCCACTCTCGGCTAATTTAGGCAATATATTTATTAGATGGGAAGAGAATCGGAAAAAAGGAAGGAAGTTGTCAGCCGCGGCACGGGAGGTTTAGTTTTAACTTCCGTTTGCTAAAAGGCTGTCGATTCCGGTCGATAGCGGGAGTAAATCAACACCGGAGCCCGGAATGTCCAGCCCACATCTTGATAGAAAAGACGCCCATATTTTAAAAAGCGCCGTTACCGTTATTGCCGAAAAGGGCTTTGAAGCCTCTTCCATGCGTGAGATCGCCCGCAAGGCCGGCGTCAGTACCAAAACCCTTTATCACCGCTTTCACAGCAAACGGCAGTTGCTGGACAGCCTGCTGGAAAGCATCTGGCAGGCCCTGGCCGACGGCACCATGGAAATCCGCGATAATCCGCAAACCGATCCCCTGGAAAAAATCGATGCCGTGGTCGATCTGTTTATCGCCGTTTTCAGCAACGAGCCGGAGCGGGCCCTGCTGTTTGTGCGCAGTTACCAGCCGGCGCTGAAGGACGAAAGCGATTCGCTGAAGGCCCACTATGTCTATTTTCTCAAGGCCTTTGCCGAAATCATTCAAAAAGGTATCGACCAGCAATATATTCATATCCAAATCGACCCCCGGGCCTTTATCTTCTTCATCTATGGCGGCATGCGTTCGGTTTTGCACGAATGGGCGCTCAGCCCCGGACTGTTTCCGCTGGAGTCCCTGCGTGACAGCATCAAGTATCAGATAAAACACGGCGTGCTGCACTGGTAAGAGTCCCGCTTGAAAAACCGGCCGGCATCCTTTACATTGGCTTTTCATTTTCCCGGAGGCCGCATGGACAGTATCATTCACTTTTTTGAACAGATTCCCTCATCCCAGCGCACCATTATTCTGGTGTCCGGTTTTACCTTTTTCTGGATTCTGGAAAACAGTCTGCCCCTGTTTGCGTTTAAGTACAACAAGTGGCAGCACGCCTTGCTGAACATCTTTTTTACGCTGACCACGTTGTTGGTCAACCTCGGCTTTGCCTTTGTCATCATCAGCGCCGCCGACTATACCAGCCAGCACCAGTCCGGCCTGCTTTATCTGCTGCCCCTGCCCCTGTGGCTGCATGTGGTTTTAGGGGTATTGCTGCTCGATTTTATCGGCGCCTGGCTGATACACTGGGTGGAACACCGCGTTCCCTTTATGTGGCGCTTTCATATTATTCACCACACGGATACCAAAGTGGATGTGACCACCGCCCTGCGTCATCATCCGGGTGAGAGTGTTTTCCGCGCCGCCTTCACCATCCTGGCCATCTTCGTGGCCGGCGTTCCCGCGGGCGTGGTGATGCTGTACCAGACCCTTTCCGCCCTGTTCGCCCAACTGACCCACGCCAATATGCGCGTGCCCCGTAAGCTGGATAAACTGCTCAGCTATGTGCTGGTCTCCCCGCACATGCACAAGATTCACCATCACTATCAACTGCCGCTGACCGACACCAACTACGGCAATATTTTTTCCATCTGGGATCGTCTGTTCGGCACCTATGCCGAGGCGGAGCCGCAAAGCCTGGTTTACGGCCTGGATACCCACATGCGGGAAAAGGAGCACAGCCGGCTGGGCAGCCTGCTGCTGATTCCCTTTAAAAGCCCGGAAAAAAACAAGGTCACCCCGGAAGGCTGAGAGCCTTCCGCCGCCGGACATTGGCGGCCGGGAAAAACGTCCTTTAAAGGATTCCGGGCTTGCATATTTCCCCGAAAAACCCTTAATTGACGTATCGTCGTTTATTCCCGCTTTCGTCAGCACCCGCCCACGGGCAATATCCTTGCCTGTTTTATGAACAGAAGAGCCTATATTCAGGAGGTCTATCATGCAGATTACCGGCATGAAGTTCGGAGCGGAGCTGCTGCGGCTGGCCGATTTTCCCGTACCGGAAATTCTGTCATCCGACGCTACCCTGGACGAGCTTAACCGCTTGATCCATAAGCGCGGCCGTTGTGTGGTCAAACCCGTTTTTTACGGCGGCGTGGGCAAAAAGGGCAAAGCCGGCCTGGTTAAAATTGTCTCCGGCGCGCTGGAGGCGGTGGAGGCAAAAAAGAAACTCTATTTTGCCAGCCATATCTTTCATGAGCGCGTTATCCACGCCAACGGCGTCACCTTTGAGGAGTTCATCCCCTCTTCTTATGAAATTTATTTCAACCTGTCCGTCTCCACGCTTACGCGCAAGGTCAACTTTACCCTGACCCATCACGGCGGGGTGGATATCGAGGAACTGCCGCCGGATAAGGTCGTCGAGTCCTCCTTTGACGCCATTACCGGACTGAAGGCCTACCATATCATTGACGCGCTGACCAACCTGAAAGCCCCGAGGGAGATCATCAGCCCCCTGGCCCGCTTTCTGCCCAAGCTGTGGGAGCTGTATAACGATTACGGTTTTATCATGCTGGAGATCAACCCCATCCGCATGGAAAACCGCAACGGCCGGCTCATCCCCGTGGCCTGCGACTTTAAGGCACAGTTTGATCAGGACAATCCTCACTGGAAACGGCTTAACCTGCCCGATGAGGTTTTTCAAACCGACCTGTCTCCCTTTGAGGAGGAAATCAACCAGCTGCGCACCTATCAGGGGCAAAGCGACGTGGTGATCATCAACCCCCAGGGCACGGTAACCTCCTTTATGTTCGGCGGCGGGGCCAATAGCGCCTCCACCGAAATCCTGGGCGACAAGGCCACCATCTCCACCGATTTCGGCGGCAATCCGCCTTATGAGAAAATGTATAAAATCGCCCGCATCGTTTTTCACCACTGGCTGGCCCAAAGCCATGTGCTGCTGATCATCGGCGGCAAGGCCAACAACACCGACATCTTTGTCACCTTTAAGGGTATGTTCGACGCCCTGCGCGACCACATCGCCCAAAGCGGCCGGCCGGATATTTACGTGGTGGTGGGACGGGGCGGCCCCAACCTGATTAAGGGCATGGCCTATGCCCGCGACATCCTTGACCGCCTGGAACTGCCCTACACCTTCTTCGGCTACGACACCTCCATCGTCGATGTGGTGCAATATGCCGTGGAGATGGATAACTGGCTGGCCACAAAAAAATCCGCTGTTTAAGGGGGCGTCATGAAAAACAAAACCGATATCCATCCTCTGGACTGCTGCTACGTGGGCGTCCGTTCCCTGGAAGAGATCGTCACCCGGGAAACCCGGGTCTGCATTATGAACATTCTGGGCAACGAGAGCCGCAAGGTCTCTCCGGTTTCCCACGCCTACAGCGGCGGCAATATCGTGGCCGGGGTACAATACGGTCGTTCGGGCCTGCTCAAATCCCCGGTCGGGGATATTCCCGTTTACAGCCGCCTGGCCGATGTGATGGAAAACCACAGCTTCGATACGGGCGTGATCTATCTGCCGCCCGAGGCGGTGTACAACGGCGTAACCGAGCTGTGCCACTATAACAAAGAGCTGAAAAAAATTATCATCATCACCGAAAAGGTTTCGGTAAAGGATCAGCGGCTGATCCGCGCCATCTGTCAGGCCAACCGTATCGATCTGTTTGGGGCCAACTGTCTGGGCGTGGCCGATTCCTGGCACCATGTGCGCGTGGGCGGGGCCCTGGGGGGCGACAGTCCCGAAGAAACCCTGGTCAAAGGCAGCGTGGCCATCCACAGCAACTCGGGCAATTTCAGTACCACCATGGCCGAATACCTTAAAACCCGGGGCTTCGGTACCACCACCATCATCAGCTCGGGCAAGGATGTGATCATCCAGTTTGCCCTGACGGAATTTTTATTTGCCGCTCAAAACGATCCGCGCACAAAGGCGGTGGCCCTTTATGTGGAGCCGGGCGGCTATTACGAAAAGCAGGCGCTGGATCTGATCGCCTCGGGCGCATTGTCTTTTAACAAACCCATCGTGGTCTGCGTTACCGGCCGCTGGAAATCCAACCTGAGCCGGGCCTGCGGCCACGCCGGCGCCCTGGCCGGATCGGGCGACGACGCCATGACCAAGGAGGGCTGGTTTGATTACTATTTCGGTTGTGAGGTGTTCGACCCCGACCATCCGCAAAAAGTTTCGGCCCGGGGGGTACGCGTGGCCTCCATCCAGCACATTCCCCTGGCCATGGAGGCGGTGTTTGCCAAAAATAACATGCCCGCCGATTTTGAACCGTCCGGCTCGCTGGGACTGAAGCCCTGGTTCGTCAACAATTTTCACCTGCATCTGCCGGTTCATCTGAAGCAGGAAAAACAGACGGCCCCGGAACCCTACCGCGGGCAGATCGAACAGGTCAACCGGCAACTGGGCGCCATGCCCATGCGCCGGAACATGCGCAACGCCTCCTCCGCCTCGCGCATCGATCCGGAAACCCGGGTGGCGGAATTGCACGGCCGGCCCATTGTGGAACTGATCGATTTCAGCTATGAGGAAAATATCATCTTTGCCCTTTGCGGCCGCCATCCCGAGGTAAGCCAGCTTAGTCTGTTGAACCGCTGCCTCAACCATCTTTCCCTGCCGCCGGATTTTGCCCTGGAGGTCATCGGGCGGGCGCGGGCCAACGGCGCCACCCCCAACCAGGCCCTGGCCGGAGCCCTGGCGGTGCTGGGCGACAACCCGGCCATGAAAACCGCCCGCAACCATGCCGTTTTACTACTGGATACCCTGGGGGCCGCCGCCGTGCGCGATCTTTACGATATGCGCCGGGCGGAAGCCCTGACGGAAACACTGGCCGGAAAGCTGACCTTTTGCGCGGAAGCCCGCGGCCCCTTTGCCCAGGCCTTGCTGGAGGAAATGGCCGCCAGCCCCCGGCGGAGCGTTCTTTTTCAAATAGCCGCTGCTATTTGCGCGCGCGGGGTGGTGGAAGAGGAAGCGCTTTTTTTGATTACCCTGCTTGCCATACACTTTATCTATCCCTCCCTGGCGCTGAAACAGATGGCCCGGCAGACGGCGGAAGATGTCGTTGCCTACCTGATGGTCATTGCCCAAACGGTCTGGCTTACCGCCGCCCGTCCCGGGGAAAACACTCTGTTCCGGCAACTGCGCAAGGAAGAGGCGGGCATGACCCGTTCCTTTACCGAAGTGGCCTATCAGGCGCTGTTCAACCTTGCGCCCACCCCCGAACAGTTGCGGGAATTTCAGGCCCTGCTGGCCCTGACCCTGACCAACGGCCCGGGTACCATCAGCGCCAAGGGGGCCAAGGAAAGCGTCAGCGCCCGCAACCATATTTCCACCGCCTTCATGGGCTACCTCAGCAACACCGGGCTTTCCCACGGCGGAAGCGGCTACGAGGCCATACAGTTTTTACTGGAGGCCTTTAAGGATAATCCGGTGAACGATCCGGCCGATGTTTCGGACGCCGGGGGCATACAAAAGCTGGCCAAAGAACAGGCCGCGGCCTACAAGCGCTACAAGGACGAAGCCAAGCTGCGGGGGGTCATGAACTATCGCCGTATTCCCTGCATCAACCACCCGGTGTTTAAGGGCAAGCGCGTCAACATCGATCCCCGCGAAGAGTATATCCGCCGCCATTTGCGCGCGGCGGGGGTGGAAAATGTCTTTTGGGATTTTTACCACGAGCTGGTCAAGGCCCTGTACGAAGCGGGCGCCAGCAACAATGTCTATTGCGTGAATATTGACGCCGTTATTGCCGTCATCTCCCTAAAGCTGATGTGGCGGCCCTGGCGCGAGGGGCGCATGAAGGAACAGGATATGCAGGATATCGGTTTTCTGGTTTTTCTTCTTGGACGCACGGTGGGCGTGGCCGCCGAAATCGCCGATCATCGCAGCCGGGGGCAGGACATGGACTGCCGCACGCCCGTCAGCGAAACGCGCTTTATCGTTTAGTTTTGCCCGGGGGCTTTGTATTCAACCGAGCCGCCCAAGACGGTCATCAGCACGCGGATGGCGGGAATTTTCTCTTCCGGAACCGTAAGCGGATTTCCGGACAGCAGGGTGAAATCGGCCAGCTTGCCCGCGGTGATGCTGCCCTTTTCCTTTTCCTCAAAGGCGGCATAGGCGTTCCACAGGGTCAGTGACTTCAGAGCCTCTTCCCGCGTCAGTTTTTGATCGCCAAAAAAGACCGAGCCGTCGGAAAGGCGGCGCGTGACGGCGGCATAATAGTTTTCCAGGGGAGAAAGACGCTCCACCGGGGCGTCGGTGCCGTTGGCCAGCCGGGCGCCGCTTTTTAGCAGCTTTTGCCAGACGTAGGCCCCTTCCCGGGCCCGTTCTTCACCGATACGCGCCGGCACCCACAAACCGTCCGAGGTGCAATGTACCGTTTGCACGGAAGCGATCACCCCCAGCCCGGCAAAACGGGGAATGTCCGCGACGGCCAAATGCTGGGCGTGCTCTATGCGCCAGCGACGGGAAGTATCACCGCGCAGAACCTGCTCATAAATATCCAGCACCTCGCGGTTGCCGCGATCACCGATGGCGTGGGTGCACACCTGATAGTCCGCCTCATAAGCCAGGCGGGCCACTTTAAGGATGGAATCCATGGGCGTGGTGTTTTGTCCGCTGGTTCCGGGCCGGTCGCTGTAGGGCTGCAGCATCCAGGCCCCGCGGGAGCCCAGGGCGCCGTCGGCATATTGCTTGATGGCCCGGACGGTGAGCATGTTGTTTTCGGCGCCGACCATGCGGTAGCGTTTCAGCTTGTCCGGCGTCAGCCTTTCATTGGGCGCGATCATCACCCACAGGCGTGTCTTCAGCTCTCCGGAACGGGCGGCCTGCCGGAAAAAATCTATATCATCAAAGGACGCCCCGGCATCGTGAAAACCGGTGATGCCGTTTTTCAGACTGTGAGCGGTGGCCGCCCGCAACATTTTCAGGCGCATGGCCCGGCGGGCATCGGCGGGCAGTTCCCCTTGCCGGCGGCGATAGGCTTGTAAAATCAATGCTTCGGCATTTTCCAGAAAAATACCGGTGGGCTGCCCCGAGGCGTCACGCAGGATCACGCCGCCGTCGGGCGTGGCCGTCTCCCGGTTGACGCCGGCAAGGGCCATGGCCTTTTGGTTTGCCATAATACCGTGACCGCTGGCATGGCTAAGCACCACCGGGTTATCCGGTGAAACGGCGCTCAGGGATGTGTGCAGGGGATAGCCCTGAACATGGGGCACGGGCGGGCGCAGCCATTTTTCCTGGTGCCAGCCGCGACCGAAAATCCATGTGCCGGGGGCGCTTTTTTGAACGGCGCTGTCGACCAGGGCCACAATCTCCGGCCAGCTTTGGGCGGCGCGCAGATCGATGGTTAAAAGAGCCTGACCCAGCCCCATAAAGTGGGCGTGTCCTTCAATAAAGCCGGGGATCAGCGTCTGCCCCCCGGCATCGATAAGCTCTGTTTTTGCGGTGCGATAGGTCAGGATCAGGCTGTCGCTGCCCACGGCCGCGATGCGGTCTCCGCTTACGGCCACCGCCCGGGCTGCCGGCCGGGCATCATCAAGGGTGATTACCCCGGCGTTGTAAATGATCAGATCCGCCTCCGGTTGTGGCGAGCAGGATATCAGGGTGAACAACAAGGCCCAAAAACCGTGCTTTACAAAAACAGACATGGCTTTCTTCCTTAATTAAAATGGTTTGAAAACAGCCATATAGGCCGCCAGGATGCCAAAGCCCCAAACCACGTAAAACATCGGCAGGCGCAGTTTCGGCACCTTGTGGATGAGCATGACAACCGTGGCCATAACCAGCCAAACCACCATCTTAACCAATACCCAGCCGCTGGCCATCTGGCTCATGTTGGCGGCAAGCTTGCCAAAGCCGGCCACAAGAATGATGATCAGGGCAATGCCGTGATTCATAAAGAGGAAGCGCTGAAACCGTTTATTGTCCGGATCGGTCAACTCCTTCATGATAAAGGCGCCCAGGGATAAAAACAATAAAAGTATGCCGCTAAGATGCAGCACTCTATAGATATGCGGGTCCATAAAATACCTTTCCTTTGGTTAATGTTTCGGAGGAGTGGAAATTTATAGAAAAAAAATATTAAATGGGGAAAAATCGGAAAGCGGCCATTGCGGAAACGAGAGCGGCTGTTAACGCACTCAGGAAAATAATTCTACGGAAGACGGCGTGCCAGCCATAGTTAAACGGAAAATAAAAAAGCAGCGGATAATTTTAGGATCGGTAGGATTATACAGTCTTTCCGTTTGTAACCAAGAATTATTCTTGTAATGCCGTCGGCTTTTGCCTATACTTTACAAGATATACGGAGTACCATTTAAG
>Ga0256832_1003791_pt1 | contig 10272 bp, 5 predicted proteins | sample 134614metaG_FD_190534 | JGI IMG/M metagenome (GOLD analysis project Ga0256832, IMG submission 190534) | Hydrothermal vent microbial communities from Lau Basin, Pacific Ocean - 134-614 | ecosystem: Environmental > Aquatic > Marine > Hydrothermal vents | place: Pacific Ocean: Lau Basin | collected...
CACAATACTGGTATTCTGGAAACCATTCGATCAACAACTTGACCATATGAAGATGACCATCTTTACATGCATTAACAAACGCCGTACTACCAACGTTTTCTCCTAGAGTAGACCAACAATCATGAGTGTTGGGGTATTCCCGGATAATCCATTGGACTATTTCTATATAACCATACTTACACGCTATATGAAACAGAAGACGATAGGTGTCGTGTCTTGAATTGTGTTCAATAAATTGTTTTATGAAATCCGCCTCACTTTTGCATTTAAGTGCCCGTATGACTTGATCGTATGTCTGTTCTTCATAGGTTAGGGCACAAGATTCGAGGGAACCCCGAAAAATAGCTTCGAATGGGGTAAGTGGTTTTATGGAGATTTTCGACATGCTTTTTTTCAGAGGGAAATGAACATATGAAAACGAAAAACAGTATGAAGAATCCTATTCTAGTCCCTGAAGCCACCGTAATAGGGATATATCATTATGTTGTTGTGCCCAAAACAGTACTTCGTCACCGTGAGTATGATGGTCAATATCGGGGAAAGTAGTTTTGAGCCACTGAGCTAATCCCAGATGACCGTTACAACATGCCTTGCGAAATGCATAATCGTCACAGGCACGATAATTAATATCGGGGAACGTCTGTACTAACCACTTGGCTACGTGCAAATATCCATATTCACATGATAGACGAAATGGCTCATCATTATTAACCCTGTGATCAATATCGGAGAATGTTTCAACCAACCACTTTGCCACATGAAGGTTATTACGATAACATGCCTTGCGAAACGCATAATCATCATCAGCCCGGTGATTAATATCGGGGAACGTCTGTACCAACCACTTTGCTACATGAAGTGGACCTTCCATACAAGCCCAACGAAACGCCGCTTTGTAATGAATGTTGGGGAACGTCCGCGCTAACCATCGAAGCGTTTCGAGGTAGCCTTTTTTACACAATTGACGAACAATACCATTCAGATTATAAGGATAGGTTTGGGGATATGTGTGAATAAGCCATTTGGCCACATTCAAGTGATTACCTATGCAAGCATAATGAAATGCACTATACTTATTTCGTTTGTGATTAATATTATGAAATATCTGTACCAGCCATTTTACAATGTCTAGCTGACCATATCCACACGCTATATGAAAAATTTGGTTACAATTTGTTTGTCTGACGATAGGAAACGTCCTCATTAACCACCGTGCCACATGAAGATGGCCATTTTCACAGGCATAACGAAATGCGCTGTTGTTATTATTACAACCAGGATTAAGATGTGGTCTGATATTCCACAACCACTGAGCCACAGGAAGATGACCACGTCGACACGCCGAGCGAAAGGCGTCTTCGTTTTTAGCATGAATATCTACGTGGGGAAAACGCCTCACTAACCACTGAGCCACATGAAGATGTCCATTATAACAAGCCCACCGAAAAGCATAATCCCCACGGGCATGAGGGTCTATGTCAGGGAATGTCCGTATCAACCATTTAATGATATGAAGGTGGCCATTCAAACATGTGTTGCAAAATGCACAATCATCGGAGTCTCGGACGTCCATGCGAGGAAACATTCGCACCAACCACTTGGCTACGTGGAGATGGCCATTGCAACATGCCATATGAAACGCATCATTACAGACTTGAGTATCGTTAATGTGAAATGTTCGTACCAACCATTGTGCCATATGAAGATTACCGTTCGCACACGCCCAACGAAAAGAATGATCGTTATCGTCATGAATATCGATATCAGGAAACGTTCGTACCAACCATTGTGCCACTGATAAATGACCATTTTCACAGGCTCGGCAAAAAGAGTAATCAACGTTAGCCATGTGGTTGATACGAGGAAACGTACGTATTAACCACTGTGCGACGTGGAGATGACCATTCGAACATGTAAGTGTAAATGCATCGATCGCGTTCATTTTTTCGCGTTGGATTAGGAATTTTATGAACTCAGTGTTTGTCCCCAGGTCAAATTCACTGTCTCGTTGGTTCACATGAAGACAACAATACAGCATATTAACTTCGCGTGAACAAACATAAAATCTTTCCCAGTCCGTGATATCGTCGAGATTCAAGATTTTGGTGGTGATGTGGTGGAGCGTGGGGTGGGTTTGGATGATATGCTTCACCCTTTGAGGGTCAGAACACAGTTTATCGAGGGTCTTATATATACCCCCCACAGCCTGAAGTATCTTCATGGCCGTATTTTTTTCTTAATTCATAAACGTCGGTTGAAAAATGAAAAGATTCCAAATTATTTCGATGACGATCCCTACTAACCGCTACAAATATATGAACAAAAAAAATATCCATTATTTTTGTTTCATTAGCCCCATAATGTATTAAATTAATTCTAATGCGAAAATACAACACCCCGACCCCTTTTTATTATAGCCCAACGTTCCTAAGAATCATGAAACTATTGTATGAAGAATCCTAACCCAATTCCTGAAGCCATTGTAATAGGGGAGTATCATTGGATTGTTGTGCCCAAAGCAGTACTTCGTCATTATTAGCATGATGGTCAATATCGGGGAAGGTGGTCTTGAGCCACTGGGCTAATTCCAAATAACCATTACGGCAGGCATGGCGAAATGCATAATCATCACGGGCTCGAGGATTAATATCGGGAAACGTATTAACCAACCACTTTACGACATGTAAATATCCAAAATCACAGGAGAAACGAAATGGTTCGTTGTCATTAACCTTGTAGTCGATATCGGGAAAGGTCCGTACTAGCCACTTCGCTATATGAAGATAGTCACAAGAACATGCCTTGCGAAACGCATAATCGTTCTGAGCTCGGTGATTGATATCGGGGAACGTCTGGATCAACCACTTTGCTATATGAAGATGACCCTCCATACAAGCCCAACGAAATGCCGCGTTTTTCACCGCTTTGGGGTGGATGTTGGGGAATGTTTGTACCAACCACTGAAGCATACTGAGGTACCCTCGTTTACACAGTTTACGAAAAATACTATCCAGGTCACGAGGATAAGTCTGAGGGTATGTGCGAATAAGCCACTTGGTCACATTCAGATGATTATTAATACAAGCATAGTGAAAGGCACTATACTTATTTAATTTGTGATTAATATCGGGAAACACTTGTATAAGCCATTTTATAATATTTAATTGACCATACCCACATGCTATCTGAAAGATTTTGTTATAGTTCGTGATTCCCTTAATGAGTTTGAACCTCCGAATTAACCACTGCGCTACTTGAAGATGGCCATTCTCACAGGCGCAACGAAACGCGTCGTTATTTTTACAGATGGGATTGAGATCGGGTCTAAGTTTCCATAACCACTGAGTCACCTGAAGATGACCATACCGACATGCTGAGCGGAAGGCGTCTTCGTTATTGGCGCTAATATCGGTATGGGGGAATTTACGTACCAACCACTGGGCCACATGAAGATGGCCTTCCTGGCATGCCCACCGGAAGGCATAATCATTGTGAGCATGAGGGTTTATGGTGGGAAACATCCGCACCAACCATTGGGCCACGCGGAGACGACCCTCCTCACATGCTCTCCGAAAGGCATAATTATCGCGGGCACGAGGGTCTATGGTGGGAAACGCCCGCACTAACCACTTGGCCACACGAAGATGACCTCTCTGGCATGCACCACAAAATGCGTGTTCATTCAAATTCCGTACATTAATCGTGGGTAACATCTGCGCCAACCATTGTGCGACATGGAGATGACCCTCCTGGCATGCACTACAAAATGCATAATCATCCCGACTCCGCATATTAATATTGGGGAACGTATGTACCAACCACCTCGCTATATGAAGATGACCCTTCTTGCATGCAATACAAAACGCATATTCATCCTGACTCCGCACATTAACGTTGGGGAACGTTCGTACCAACCACCTCGCTATATGAAGATGACCCTCCTGGCATGCCAGTACAAATACTTTGGTCACATCGACTTGTTTGTGCTGAAATAAGAACTGTAAGAAATCGATGTTTATTCCATTCATTTCAGCCGTATCAAACTCATATGAAGAACGCAACATAATGGCTTTATATGAACAAACATAGAGCGTTTCTTCGTCCGTAAGATGGTCGAAATTCAAGACCTTGGTGGTGATACGATGGAGCATGGGGTGGGTTTGAATGATATATTCTACCTTTTGAGAGTCAGAACATATTCGATGGAGGATCTTGTATATGCCTCCCACAGCCTGGAGTATCATCGTGACTTTTTTTTCTTAATTCAGGGGACGTATTTTTTATTTCATGAACGCCGATTGAAAAATTATAAATTCCAAATCATCCTGAAGACGTTCCTTAATATGAGGAAACGTCTGTAATAACCAATAGGCTACCATAGTATAACCATTACGACACACGCACTTAAATGTATAAATCTCCCCACTCCTACCATTCACGGGATATACAGAAAGGAACCATTGAGCTACATGGAGGTGACCACGAACGCAAATCACGTGAAATAGTGCGTTATACTCTATGCGTGGGAAATCTAATACACCCCATAACCCTATTAACCATTTAGCTATATCTAAATGACCTTGAATACATGTTTCTCTAAATACTTTTTTCTGATTGATTTGACCGACCACATTAGAGAACATCCGTACTAACCACAAAACCACCTCAAAATGACCATTATAACAAGCCCAGTTAAATGATTCTCGGCTGATTTCTCCTTCATATTTCGTGTAGGGAAACGCACTTATCAACCACCGAGCAATGTGAAGGTGGCCGAAATAACACGACATGATGAAAACATCGTCTGGGTTAAGTAGTTGTTCATGGGTTTCAAGAATATCCAAAAAATCAACATTTGCGCCCCATTTAACAGCCATGTGCCATACTTTATCACGTGGCTCGCACATTAAACGCGCCTCGATCGAACCAATATAATTCGCTTCCATGGTCGTCAGTCGTTCGAATCTTAATAATTTGGAGGTAATGTGTTTGAGGGTGGGGTGTGACTGAATATATTGGATCAGGTTCTTCTCACCCACATAACGGTACAGTAGTCTGTAGATCCCACCAAACACACGAACAATAATGTCCATTGTTCTTCTCACCAGGAAATGAGAAAATAAACCTTACCTCAAAAAAAAATCATAAATTCATACAGAATAAGGGAAAAATCATCTTTCTAATATGGCACAACGTCCCGACCCCTTTCACATGATCTATGTGGGTAACCATAAGGTACAAATGATATTGGATGATTGTACGCATAAAGAAAGCCGATACTTGTACCAAATACTATGTAAGATCCAAGACCTTTCGTTATTCCAATCCTACATAACTACCCTCAAAATCAACTTACAGCATTGCCCGACGTTCTTGAGAATCATGAAACTGCTATATAGGGACAATAACCTTCATATAGCCCAGTGGGTTCGAGAACAAAACACCCCATTGCCGTATAAAACCCAAACCGAACTATTTGTGTATGCCTGTACGTACGGCCATCTTCAAATCATCCGAGAACAACCACTACCCACCGACAATGATATGCTTGTCTGGGGAAAAGCTTTCCAAGATACATGTTATTCTGGACACCTGCATGTGGCTCAATGGCTCGTTCTCACCAACCCCCACATTCTCTCACCCAACTGCATTACAAACGCCTTTACACATGCATGTGTTCACGGTCACTTACATATTGTTTCTTGGTTATGGTCCATTCGAGCCGCCTCCATTATGGAATTTATTAAGAACCAGAATCCCACCCACACCCAACGTATGTTTCAGGATGTATGTGCCAATAACCATCTACGCGTGGCCAAATGGTTGGTTCAACTCAGTTTTATGAATCATATCATATATCGAAGTGAGAACTTTGTTTCCATCTGTTTGAACGGACGGTTAGCCATTGCTCAGTGGTTCTGGGGGTTCATAAGTAAAGTTTCTGAGGACGTATGTCAAAGGGCGTTCTTTGTCGCTAGCTCACATGGTCATCTGGCTCTGGCTCAGTGGTTATGGTATCATATACTAAAGCCATCCATGCGGAAAATCGATACCCGGTTATTTGAAAACATGTGTCTATACGGACACTTTCATATGATTCGGGCCTTCCAAAAATACTGTTTTCCTGTGAATTCACACCATAAACGTAATGAGATTGTCGCCGAAACGTGTGGCGCTGGTCATATTCGCTTGGGCAAGTGGTTGGTCCGACAATGGGGAAATCAGGTGAACCCCCATGTGGATGAGGACAGGGTGTTCCAACGCCTATGTTCTAATGGTCATCTTGGGTGGGCTAAAATGTTTTGGAGGAGTTTTGGGGTTCTGAAATGTGGTTATAATGGGGGGTTTATTCAGGCGTGTCGAAACGGACGCATTCGAATCGTCCAGTGGCTATGGAGACTTTACTCCACCACCATTACCCTTCAATCCAAGCAGGAAGGGTTTCGAAATGCGTGTGTTTTTGATCACACCGATATCATTCGGTGGTTATGGACCCAATGTAAGGCCCAGGATGAGGTTATATTTCCCCGACATTTCTACAACCAGCTGTTTGTGTATATGTGTAGTGGTGTGAGCCGACTGGAAACCGCACGTTTATTATGGGAGCTTAATCCTACTTCTGTATCATCATCCCAAATATTTAAGGAGGCATTTAAGAAGACCTGTCAACGTGGTAACCTCAGGATTATGAGGTGGTTATGGGAATTAAACACCACAGTGCTGGATCGTCCTATTGTTCGAAAAAAGGATTTGAGTAATATTATTAAGATGGCGAAGAAATATAATCACCACCATGTTATGAACTGGTTGAGTGGAATAAATAAGAAATAAGCATTTGATCATTTTTCTAAGGGGAAGTACATCATGGCTTCTTCCAATAAATCCTCGTCTGCACTACGTGCGCTGCATTTATTTGGTGGAATCTACCGCCTACTGTATAAGTTGTGCCAAGAAGATGATGCCCGTTTTACAAATATCGTTCATACATCGAAGGCCTGTTTGTCCCTAACTAACAATTTACTCCAAATGGACCTCCATTTATCTGAACACGCGGCTTATTACGTTGGAAGTATACAAAGCAACTACTGGCTCTATTTTCTGAACAGAAATCCTGTGCCAACTATAATTAGTAATGATCTGATCATGCGCAGGTGCTATTTAAAGGGAGCTTGTACACATGGAAACCTGCCTGTTGTTAAGTTTCTATTCGATGAGTACGCCGTGGACCAAGGAACAACACCACCTTACCTTTCGATTCCAGCCATTTTCCAAACAGCATGCGAGAATGGGCATCTCCACATTGCCACGTATATGGCCCAATATTTAAGTAGGGATGTGCTTGAGAAGTGTATAACCAACGATATTGTTTTTCATTCGGTTTGTGCGAATGGACATCTTCCTATGGCTCGGTGGTTGTTGAACCAACAGCCTCGTGATGTGGATCATGCCCTGTACAAAGATAAGGCATTCCAATGGGCGTGTAGTTACGGAAACCTTCACGTAGCTTCTTGGTTATGGAGTCTGGGTTCTATATGTCATACTAGTGACAATAATTATGCGTTTCGTTGGGCATGTCGTAACGGACATCTTCACGTAGTTTCTTGGTTGTGGGAGTTGGATCCAACTGCCCATCCCCATCTTTCCATGACCAATTGGGCGTTTCGTTGGGCGTGTCATAACGGCCACCTCCATGTGGCACGATGGTTGGTGGGTTTAGAACCTCATCTCGATGTTATGTCATTTAATGGTGATGCCTTCCTTAGTGCGTGTTCCCAAGGACATATTCAAGTTGTTCGGTGGTTATGGAATTCTTTTCCTCAGGTTCAGGCGGTATATCGTACTCACCCTCAAATAAGATCCATATTTGTCAATAATAATGTGAGTGTTCTGTGTTTTCTACACCAACAACATTTCTTCTGCGTGGAGGACATTATGACTATAGCCTACAATAACCTATCTTCATTCTTCAAAGATATGTGTTGTCGTGGAAATCTGGCTATGGCCCAGTGGTTATACGATAATCAAGATTTAGCCGAAATACCTCATACCATATTGTATGAAACATTCATAAGAACATGTCAACACGGCCATTTACCCGTAATTAAGTGGTTGGAAGAAAAATACCCTCAAATTAAAACGAATACACCCCTTATAGAAAAGGGATTTATTGAGGCATGTTACAACAATCAAAGACATGTCATAAAGTGGTTGTATAAACGTTATCCTTGTATACAACAGCCTGGTTCCTCCCTGAAAAAGGAATTGTGTACTATGTTTGTGCAATCGTGTCATTACAATTGGTTGGAACTAAGTAAGTGGTTGTATAAACATTTTCCTGTTATTAGACATAAGATAAACCACGATAAATGTTATTGGAATCAGTGTAAGGGACGTAGCCATTTTGTTCATCAGTGGTTAGATCAAATCGTACAGAATCATACATAAATTTTCCTTCCACACCTACTTCCTCTCATACGCACACCTATTATTCCATCGTGAAACCTACCCAAAATGACTAGAACTAAGTAAATGGTTGTATACTCATTTATTTCTCCTATTATATCCGACATAGAAAATAAACCATAACGAGTGGCCCTTCTGTGCATTCATAGCTAGATCAAACCATACAAAAACATTAGTCCAACTCCTGAAACCACTGTATGAGGTCTTTATTTTGCCAATGACGGGCTTTGCGTAATATCGCATCGTTCTGGGTATGATGATCAATATCGGGAAATGTGTTTTTCAACCACTTGGCCACATTCAGGTGATTGTTGTAACATGCCAGACGAAATGCATAATCGTCTTTAGCCCGGTGATTAATATTGGGAAACGTCTGAACCAGCCACTTTACAACCTCAAGATTCCCATTCTCACATGCCCACCGAAATGCCTCGTTGTTATTGGCTCGGTGGTTAATGTCGGGAAACGTCTGAATCAGCCATTTCGCTAACTGGAGATGGTTACAACGACACACCATGCGGAACGCATGATCGCGTTGGGCCCGATGGTTAATATCAGGAAACGTTCGTACCAACCACTTGACTATGTGTATATGACCCTCAATACAAGACCATCGAAATGCCGCGTTGTTTTTTGTTTTATAGTTTATGTGGGGGAATTCTCGCACGAGCCACTTGGCCATTCTGAAATGACCAAGTTTACAAACCGTACAGAACATATAATCCAGATCGTAAATGTGAGTTTTGGGGTACGTGCGAAGAAGCCATTTGGCCATACCCAGGTGGTTGTAAAGACATGCCCAGGTGAACGCATTGTAATTGTCTGAACAGTAGTTGATATTGGGAAATACCTGTACCAACCACTGAACAACTTTTAACTGACCGTATCTACAGGAATAACGAAAAATATGGTCATGGTCACCGGCATAGCGGATGGGGCGAATCGTGTTGAATAACCACCGTGCCACATCTAAGTGACCAGCAATACATGCTGAAACAAAGACATCGTTGTAATTGGAAGTGAGGTTAATTTGAGATGAGGTGCGTATGAGCCACTGAGCCATTTTCAAATGGCCACACCGACAAGCTGAACGGAACGCATCATCATGGTTGGCGTTGATGTTTATATCGGGAAACTTCATAACCAGCCATTGGGCGATCATCAAATAACCGTTCTCGCATACATATCGAAAGGCATATTCATTACAGGCCTGGTGATTGATGTCGGGAAACCGCTCAACCAACCACCGCACCACCCGAAAATGGCCTTTCGTACATGCAATACGGAACGCCTCATCATCCGAAGCACGGTGGTTGATGTCGGGAAACTGCTCAACTAGCCACTGCGCTAGGCGAAGGTGTCCGTTCATACATGCACCGCGGAATGCGCTATCGTCTTGTTCTTTGTGATTTATGTGGGGATACGTTTTCTTTAACCACATGGCGACGTGGAAATGTCCGTTTGTACATGCAGTTATAAACGCATCGTCGTGATAGGCGTGAACAATAGTCCCGTCAAATGTCTGTACCAACCACCTAGCCACGTGGGTATTACCGTCCCCACACGCCAACCGGGATGAGTAATCAATACATGTTTGGGGACATGATTGTGCTAATTTCCGAGCCAGGTGGAGATTTCCCAATGAACAAGCTTTTATAAACACCTTGGTGGGATCTGTTTGTTCATGTTCCAATATGATTTGTGCGAATTCACGGTTTATTCCAGGCTCCACTACCTGCATCCACCATTTTCCGGGTGGGTACTCATAAAGTATGTTGGCCTCTGGGGAACAAATGTATAGTGCCTCAT
>Ga0256832_1003793_pt1 | contig 10268 bp, 9 predicted proteins | sample 134614metaG_FD_190534 | JGI IMG/M metagenome (GOLD analysis project Ga0256832, IMG submission 190534) | Hydrothermal vent microbial communities from Lau Basin, Pacific Ocean - 134-614 | ecosystem: Environmental > Aquatic > Marine > Hydrothermal vents | place: Pacific Ocean: Lau Basin | collected...
ACAACCATACATGGTGATTTGGACCAGGAGGCCCGTCAGGAGGCCATTATCAAATTTTCTAACGGTTCTTCTCCCGTGCTTGTTGCGACAGATGTTGCTTCACGCGGTATCGACATTGACAATGTTGAACTGGTTGTCAACTATGATCTTCCTTTTGACAAAGAGGTTTACACCCATCGCATTGGACGTACAGGACGGGCAGGGAGTACAGGAAGATCCGTCTCACTGTATACATCCGGCAGCACCAAAACAGCATATATTCTAAACGAAGCAAAAAAACTTGAACTTGACAACACCCAAAACAGCCGTAATTTTAAAATAGTGTCACATGTTGAGACCATCGCTCTAAATGGCGGTAAAAAACAAAAACTGCGTAAAGGCGATATACTGGGTACCTTCTGCAAGGAGATGGGTCTGGAGCCTGAACAGATTGGTGCCATTACACTGATGGCCAACCGTACCTATATCGCCATTGATAATCATGTTTTGAAAAAGGTACTGAAAATGCTTAAATCAACACGTATCAAAAAGAAAAAATATATTGCATGGATTGTAGATTAATCATCACCGAGAATCTCTTTTTTCCGTTTTTGCCGCACCACATAAAACAGTGTAATAAACACAATACTCACCAGCGCAATCACCGTTGCCGTGTGCAGATATTGTGAAATGAGTGCTGCATTTGAACCCACCAGGTAGCCCACTGCCACAAGTACAATGACCCATATGCCGGCGCCCAGCGCCGAATAAAAAGAAAATTTAAAAAGATTCATACGTGCCAACCCCGCAGGCAGAGAAATGAGCTGTCTGATTCCGGGGATAAGCCGCCCGTTAAATGTTGAAAGTTCTCCATGCTTTTGGAAGAAAGCTTCAAGTTTATCAAGGGTTTCCCGTTTGACAAAAAAATATCTACCATACTTTAGCAGAAACCTGCGTCCAAAATGCATTGCAATATAGTAGTTGAAAAGTGCCCCCGCAAGCGATCCTGCAATGCCGATAAGGACAACAAGGTACAGGTTCATCTCTCCCTGGTAGGCAAGGTAGCCGGCAGGAATCATGATCACTTCGCTGGGAAAGGGGAAGAAGGTACTCTCAAGGAACATCAGTAAGAAAATGCCCCAGTAGCCCATTGCGCCAATGGTATCGACCAGAAAGGCGGCAATGTCGTGAAGCATCGGTGCTATTCGCTGTAGGCACCCACAGAGGTGAGTCTTTCATAGCGTTTTTCAAGCAATTCATCTGTCGAAAGTTCCTGTAGTTCCTTGACAGTCTCAAGGAAATAGGTTTTCAACACTTCCGCTGCCGCTTTTTTGTCACGGTGTGCACCGATAAGCGGTTCATCGAGCACATCGTCGATCAGCTTGTGCTCAAGGAGATCATTCGGGGTAATCTTGAGTGCTTTGGTCGCAGTTTCCACTTTGCTTGGGTCATTCCATAGAATTGCAGAACATCCTTCCGGGGAAATGACTGCAAAGATTGAATATCGCATCATTGCCAGTCTGTCCGCCACACCGATGGCAAGTGCACCACCGGAACCGCCTTCACCGATGACCACAGAAACCATCGGTACTTTCGTTGCAGCAAATTCAAAAAGGTTTCTGGCGATCGCTTCACTCTGTCCGCGTTCTTCCGCACCCAGTCCGGGGTAGGCACCCGGAGTGTCCACAAGCATCAGAACAGGAATGTTAAATTTTTCCGCAAGTCTGACTGCCCGCAGCGCTTTACGGTACCCTTCAGGATTTGGCATACCGAAGTTACGTTTGATCTTGTTTTTGACCCCACGCCCTTTCTGTTCCCCAATGACCATTGTTTTCTGACCGTCAATCCATCCCATATAACACAAAATGGCAGGATCGTCGCGGAAAGCACGGTCACCATGAATCTCATAGGGGTTATCGAGGATCATTTTGATATAGTCGAGCGCATAAGGTCTGTCAGGGTGTCTGGCTAACTGGAGTTTCTGATAGTCACTCAGTGAACCAAAGGTTTTTTCAACCTCTTTTTGCAGCTCTTTTTGCAGTTTTTCCACCTGTTCAAGGTTGGCAACGGCATGGGCAGAGACAATCTCTTCTTGTAACTTTTCAATCTTGCTCTCAAAATCCAGATAGGTTGCCATCGCTGATCCTTCCCTTATACTTTTCTGAAAATGACAACACCGTTAGTACCGCCAAATCCAAAGGAGTTGCTCATTACTGTATTGAGTTCTGCTTTTCTCGCTTCATTTGGTACATAGTCAAGATCACAGTTCTCATCAGGTGTCGTGTAGTTAATGGTTGGAGGCAGAACACCGTCTCTCATAGCCATAAGTGAAACAACAGCTTCAATGGCTCCCGCAGCACCAAGACAGTGACCGACCTGCCCCTTGATAGAACTGACAGGAGGACAGTTTTCCTTACCACCGAAGAGCTCTTTAAGCGCTGCAGTTTCATTTTTGTCATTGACCGGTGTAGAAGTACCGTGTGCATTGACATAATCAACTTTTGGATTACCTGCCATGTTGTAGGCCATTTTCATTGCACGCAGCGGGCCGTCCATTGTCGGTGTAGTAATATGGTTCGCATCACCACTTTCACCAAAGCCTATGATCTCGCCATAAATGGTTGCACCACGGGCTACAGCATCTTCATAGGTTTCAAGTACCAAGGCTGCGGCACCTTCGCCCATCACAAAACCGTCACGATCCGCATCGAATGGTCTGGAAGATGCTTGCGGGTCATCATTTCTGGTTGACAGGGCTTTCATTGCAGCAAAACCGCCGACACCGGCTGCACAGATCGCCGCTTCGGCACCCACAACCAGCATTTTGTCCGCGGTTCCGATCATAATCGATTTGGTCGCTTCACCAATCGCATGGGTTCCTGCTGCACAGGCAGTGACAGAAGAGAGATTCGGCCCTTTGAGTGTATGGTCGATAGAGACAAATCCGCCCAGCATATTGACAAGAGAAGAGGGAATGAAGAATGGAGAGATTCTTCTCGGACCGCGTGTTGCCGCGATTACCGAATTTTTTTCAATATTGATCAGACCGCCGATCCCTGAAGCTGACGCTACACCAAAACGGTCTTTGTCAATATCATCACCAAAATTGGCATCCGCCATCGCTTCCTGTGCCGCTTTGAGGCCAAGTTGAATGAAGCGGTCAGCTTTTTTAACCTCTTTAGGATCCATTACCGTTGTCGGATCAAAATCAGTGATCTCTCCGGCAATTTTTACACTGTGTTTTTCTGTGTCAAAAGACTCAATCAGTTTAATACCGCATTTTCCCTCTACGATTGCAGAAAATGAACTCTCTTTGTCCAACCCCAGAGAGTTGATCATTCCCAAACCTGTTACCACTACTCTTTTCACTGCTGCTCCTATCTGTTATTCATAAGATATAGACGAATATTCCGTACAAATACTCATCTATCTCTTACCGCTCCGCAAGGGAGGGGTAAAGGCTTACGCCTGTGCGCTCTCAATGAATTTGATTGCATCCGCGACAGTTGCGATCGCTTCTGCCTGATCGTCAGGAATTTCGATATCGAACTTCTCTTCAAGTGCCATAACAAGCTCAACGACATCAAGACTGTCAGCCCCGAGATCTTCTACGAACTTAGACTCTTCTTTTACCTCATCAGGGCTCACGTTCAGTTGCTCAACAACTACCTCTTTTACATCATCAAATAATGCCATTGATTACTCCTTAAGTGTGTTAAAATACACAATAGTATAGCAAAAAGTTCATAAAAAGCAGCAATTTTTCCCTGGTAGAAGAGTCATAAATACGCTTTATAGGATGTCCGGACAATCTTGACATGGCATCGTTGTATTGTCTACCAAAGATGCATATGCCGGCTTCAAAAAAGAAAACATCCTCTAAGCATGTCAGAAAGTATCTATCCGATATATTAAAATATTTGAAAGATACGAGACCTATTTTAATATTCTTCTTACATTATTTTAAAAATTTTACTAAAATACAATAACTTTTGCTATACTTACGCATAAATAAAATATATAATCTTCATAAAGACAGGTAACGATTACGATGAAAAAATTTCTCCTTCTGACTATAGCCGCTTCGCTTCTTCATGCCGAAGAGTCAACCTCGCCGTATATGGCACTGGCCTATGGAGTGGTACTTCTGTTGGTCGCCATTATTGGCTTTATTATTTTCTCTCGTTTTAAGAAACCTGCCGCAAAGAAGCGGATGCAAAAAGAGAACAGTACGCTCAAGGCATCCAAAAGTGCCGATCCAGAACTGGTCGAACAGTATCGTATCGATATGAAAAAGATTAAAATAGAAAACCAGCCTTTCAGGCTTAGCGGTATGTTGCATATCCTGACAAACAAGATCAGTGAGCCACTCAAAGCAAGCGGTCACCAGCTTCATTACGATGTTGACAATGAGGTAGGACGGTATATTGTAGGAGACAATGACTACATCGAACAGGTTCTCGAAGCACTCATGGAAGATGTCATTGCGATGAACAGCAATCAGGAAGTTGTTCTCCATATTTCCAAAGAGAAAGAACAGCACATTGTTTTTGATGTCTACAATCCTACCGCGGTACTGTCAAAAACCGAACTTGCACATTATATGGATGCGATAGCAGGAAAGGAAGCGGACGAACGCTTTAGTGCCTTTATCAAAGCACGCAATATTGCGGAAGCAATGGGCGGCTCCATCGAAGTCAAAAGCAGTAAACGAAACGGAACACACTTTCTTTTCAAAATTCCCTATATCGAAGACCGTGACAACCGCAGTAATCAAGAAAAGCTGAAAAAATTTCTTACCGGGAAAAAGGCACTTTTTATCGGTAAAACAAAGTATGAAACCAAACGTGCGCAGTATATTTTCGATACATTCGGCATTAAAATAGAGCATATGAATCTCAGTGACTTCGAAAACAAAAAACCGGATCTTAAAAAATATGATATGGCCATTCTTCGCTCCTCAAGCCTCACACCCAAACATATCAGTTTTTTCAAAAAGATCCATCAAAGCGGCAAGAAAGACTTCAAGACCATTATCGTCCACGAACTCTTCGAAGATGAAAAAACAATCAATTTCTCCAAATCTATTGCAGATGCCGAACTCTACAACCCTACCATTATCGGTGATGTCGAGGAGATTCTTTACCAAATGTTCATTCTTAAAAGCAAAGCGGTCAAGGGTATCAGCAACATGGATACATTCAGTACCGATGCATTTGCCATCAAAGGCAACCATGACTTCAGTGAAGAAGATCTGCAAAAATTCCGGGGTGCCCACATTGCCGTAGCCGAAGACAGCAAGGTCGATATGCGTGTCATGCGGAATATCCTCAACAATATTGATGGCATCAAACTGTTTACGGTAAATAACGGAATCGAATTAATGGATCTTCTTGAAAAGGAAGAGATTGATTTCATCTTTGCCGATATTAACATGCCGCTGCTTGACGGACTGACCATGACACGAAGAATACGCTCCAAACCGAAGTGGGAGCATATCCCTATTATCTCTATCTCATCGATGGCATTCAAACAGGAAGTACGTGCCATGCAGCTTGCCGGGATGAATGCTGCAATCACCAAACCTATCACTGCACAGGATGTCTATACGGCACTTGAAAAATTCCTTACCATCACACCAAAGATAGAGATGCGTCTGACACAGTGCCACAGCCAAGACCTCGACTACAAATGCAATACCTATGTGCTCAATGTTGAAAAAGGGGTTGAAGATGCTGGAAGTCCTGAAAACTACCTTGAACTACTCCAGGAAACAATGGATCTGCTGCAAGGAAGCGATGAAAAGCTTAAAGCACTGATCAAAAATGAAGAGTATACTGCCCTCAAGGAGTTTTCACACTCCATGCTTGAACTTTACGGCAACATTCAGGCCAACGAAATGGTTAAGATGTTTGAAGAACTCACGTACTACCTCTCCAGCAGGAAAAAACCCTACCTGATGGAATATACGATGCTTTACAAGAAAAATATGCAGCGCCTGCAGGATGAAATAGACGCGCTGGAGCAACACTTGCACAAAAAGGGCTAAGAACCCTTCTTTTAGAATTTATAACGCAGGTTTGTATAAACATAACGGCCGGGTTCATTCATCAACATAACCGATCCGCCTCCTGAAACAAGCGTCAAATCCTCATAAGTATTACTGACTGCATAGGTTTTGTCAAAAAGGTTGTCCACCCCAAGTGTGATTTCAAAGTTTTTCGTAAGGTGCTTACTTGCTTTTACGTTGAATACAGCATACCCGGGCAGCTCCTGCTCACCGTTTTCTTCATCGTAATCGTTCCACCCTGCTGCGGCAACCATCTCTGCACGCAGCATAAAGTCTTCTTCCGTGCCATAGTTGATTGAAGCGGTAAATTTCAACGGCTCAATCTCGGGCATATTTGTACCATTTTGTCCGCTTAGAGGGTGGTCTTTCCTGCCGCGCTGGTATGCAATCCCGGCATCCGCATAGAGCATGTCGCTGAAGAGGTAGCTGCCGCTCAGCTCAAAACCGTAGATCGACGCATCCATATTTTCAAATCGATTTTGCATTTTGTTCGCATTGTAAAAAATGAAATCTCCAAGGTCACTGTAAAATACCTTTCCTTTCACAATACCGTTGCCAATTACTGTTTCCATTCCCAGGTCGAACTCCGTATTGGTTACCATCTTCAGGTCATCTGTACCGATAGCCTTTCCTTTTTTCCGGAAATAGAGTTCACGTGCATCCGGTACCCTTGAAGAGCGTCCTACGCCACCGTAAATCTTTGTCTGATCATCAAGGTGATAGGTGATAAACAGATTCCCGCTGAGGGCATTGTAGTCGTTTGAACGATACTTTCCGATACCCGGCGTAACAGACGTGTCGTCATAGCGCAGTCCCAGTTTCACCTCTGTTTGGTCAAAGTGCATTCTGTCTTCGGCAAAGAAACCGACATTTTTTGTATCGACATCCGGAATACTTACACCTTTATACACATCATTCTTTCCATAATAGGCACCATCCCAGTTTCTGAGAGAATAGTCAACTCCCAGGGTAATCTCATGGTTTTGTACATCAAAGCGGTTTTTGATCTTTGCACCCTCTGTCTGTGTCGTCAGCCAGTTTTTCATCAACATCATATTTGAAGCTTTACGATACTGGTTGCTCATTGGGTGATCCACATCGGAGCGGTAGAGCTGAATATCAAATTGTTTGGAATAGGTACCCAGTTCCTTTGCCGTATATTCGATGTTGTAGATATTGGAATCATCATACAGTGCATCCATCGGTGTGGAGGGATAGAGTACATCGTCACTGCGGTTGGCCGTGTAACTGAGTCTCAACTGCTGCGTATCGGTGATGTCCCAAAAAAGTTTGGCAAGCAGTGTCTTTTTGGTGAAAGCATTCATATTTCGATACTGAGGCAAAAAAGCATTTCCTTTCAACTTTTTGTCATGCAGCATATTACCGTTCAAATTATCTGTGATATAATTGTCGACCTGCTGTGCAAAGGTATTTCCGTCACCATCTTCATACTGCCCCCCCTGCTCTGCAGAGGTACTGAGAAGAAAACGTACCGTATCGGTTCCTCCGCTGAGCATCAGTGCCGCCTTCTTGTAGTTCCAGCTTCCAAATCCAAAATTAAGATCACCGTGAAACGCCTTTTCGGGCTTGAGTGTCTTTATTTTTACATCCGCACTGAGGACACCGAAATCCTCAACATCGAAAGGCCCTTCGTCGATCTGTACATAGTCGACATTGTTCGTCAGGACATGTGAAATTGGCGGATCCATCCGGTTAGGGCATGCACCGTAAATCTTCGCACCGTCTATCGTGACATTAATGTTGTCTTTCTTCTGACCGCGCACAATAATATCATTGGCGATACCGGAGCGCCGGACAATGGAGACACTTGGCGACTGTTTGAAGAGTGCTTCGGCAAGATCGGCAGACTTGATCTCATCACCGTGAATATCCTGAACCACTTCCGTATCGACCTTTCCTTCAACATCGATGTTTCCTAGCTGTGCCTCTGCCGCAAAGAGCGATGTTGCACATATCAGCGAGAGTGTCATTGCCTGTGTTGTATAACGCATTGTTTTCCCTTGCATAAAAAATGTATGCAAGTATGACAAGCTTGTGTTAAATTAGTGTTAATTTTTACATGATAAAGCAAACATTATCGAAGTCTGTAATGGAGTGAAAGATTGACTGTCGCAGGCAGCGGCAGCGTTGCCCGTTTTATATTGACAGGAAAGGCGCTTTCAATAGCCTTTTGGGCAGAATGGTAAAACACTTTAGGACCGGAGAGTACGATATTGCCTACATGCCCGTTTGCAAGAATTGTAAAACGTGCCTTTACTGTTCCCTGCATACCGCGCCGCTGTGCAATGCGGGGATAGGACTTGGCACGGTTGATACGCGCTCTGATGCGTGCCAGAAAACTGTTGCGCTGTGCCGCACTGTAATGCGGTGATCCTCCTCCACTGACACGCCTTTTTTGTCGCACTTTTCTTTTTTTGATGTGTTTTTTTGTTGTATGTTTCTTTACAGCCGTTTTTTGCTTAACCTGTTTCTGTTTTCGTTTAACGACCGGTTTGGGAACAGGCTTCTCTTTCAATACCGGTACGGGCTCCGGTTTTGGTTCTTCCTGTATCGGCTCTGCCGGTTTTGGCGGCAGCGGTTTCTCTTTGGGTTTCTCTTCAGGTTCTGTTTCCTCCTCTGTCAGTGTTTCAGGCTGTACAGGTGCCTTGACTGCAGAAGGCGGTGCCTGAGGGGCAAACTGAGAAAGCGCAAGTTCAACAGTGTGTTCTTTAGGTATATCAGAGACGATGATTGTTTTTTTGATCCAGTAAAGGTAGAGCAGTATAGGGATGATATACAAAAGCGCCGTAATAAAAAAGGAAACTTTATAGCGATGTTTTTTCACATCATCCTCTACTGCTTGGTAACGATAGAGATGTTCTCGAAACCTTTGGCCTTCATAATATCGATAACCTTGACAAAATAATTAAACGGTGTCAGCTTGTCCGTATGTAGCGATACAATATCTTTTTTGGGATCAAGTGTATTGAGTTTGGCCTCAAGTGCGGCATATTCTATGGGGGTTTTGTCGTAGAAGTACTTCCCTTCCTTATCGATGGAAATGACAATACTCTTCTTCTCTTCCGCTTTTTTGCTGCTGGCTGCCGGCAAGTCTATCTTGATGCTTTTATTTTGTACAAAACTCGCCGTAGCGAGCACTATGACAAGCAGTACAAGGACAATATCGATGAACGGAACAACGTTCATCTTGTCAAAGCGTTCGCGTCTCATCCGCGCAATTTCCCCTCGTCACGCAGGATCTCCCACTGCGCGATCAGCTTGTCTACTTTTGTCAACAGTGCATTGTAAATGGCTGTTGCAGGTATGGCAACGACCAGTCCCGCCGCAGTTGCTTTAAGCGCAAGGGCAAGGTGTTTCATGATCTCACCGGCATTGACATCATTTGCCTGCTCACCAATAATGTAGAATGTCAAAATGATCGCCAATACCGTTCCAAGCAGCCCGATATAGGGGGCATTGACACCAATAGAAGCAATGGTTGACAAATGCTTGCCAAGGTCAAGTTCAAGTGCTTTAATGTGATTGTATTCTTCCAGTTTTATACTACGGTAAAAAAGCAGACGTTCAATGGCGAATGCAAAGGTTAGAAAACTCAAAAAGAGCAGGAAGCCGATAATTCCGTAATCGACAATATGTTTGATCTGTTCTACTGGCATTGGACCTCTTTTGCAGATATTGCTTCTGCGATTATATTGGAACTTTGATTATAAGCCGCTATGGTTTGAGCGTAGGGCAGCCTTCGGGAAGTACCAGCTCGATCGCACCCGGTACTATCTCGAAACGGATCGTATCGGCTTCGTAGGGCTCTCCGTCAAGATTGACAGAACGACGCTGATAGGGAATCGACTCTACCCATTTTTTTTGATAACGCTTCACATAGGTTCCGGAATGTTCATAGTCGATGATTTCGGCAATTACTTCTCCAAGATCAACCAGCGGGAACTCCAGAATCACTACAATGTCAAGCAGTCCGTCATTGATATAGGCTGTAGGGGCAATGAGCTGTCCGCCGCCTGCCTGTCTGCCGTTACAGATAAGTCCTGCAATACTTTTACCTTCAATATCCAATCCGTCTGAAACCAATCGTCCATCGTGACTGGTAAAGTTGAGTGCTTTGATGACTGCCGAGAGTGTATAGGCACCGCCGCCAAGAAAGTTTTTCAGTGATGGCGGGGTGTCTGCAACAATCTGCGCACCA
>Ga0256832_1003794_pt1 | contig 10268 bp, 9 predicted proteins | sample 134614metaG_FD_190534 | JGI IMG/M metagenome (GOLD analysis project Ga0256832, IMG submission 190534) | Hydrothermal vent microbial communities from Lau Basin, Pacific Ocean - 134-614 | ecosystem: Environmental > Aquatic > Marine > Hydrothermal vents | place: Pacific Ocean: Lau Basin | collected...
TGACCTGAAATATAAGGATAGGAAAAACTGCTAGGTTCAAAGCCTCTCTCTCTCATGTTGGCAATACCAGGAGCAATTTGTTCATCAAAATAGGCTTGTGCTTTATTGGGTTCATTGTCATATTTTTTATCTCGTGTGCTTAAATGTCCTACCGTATGAAAACCAATCTCATGACCATCATCTTGAAATGATTTTAGTATGGCTTCTTCTTCTGGTTTAACATCCCAATTTTCACTATAGTCAGCCCATCTATTACAAAAAAATGTTGCTACTGCTCCTTTTTCTTTAAAGGTCTCTCGCATTTTATTCCAGCTTTTTACTAAAGTATCATCGAAGGTTAGAACAACGCCTGGTTGAGTTATGATTACAGGTTTATTTACGTCTAAATTATCTGCTGAAGCATAGGAGACAATATTATCTATATATCCTCCTCCTCTTATTGTCATATAGTTCATTTCAATAAACTCATTATCTGGTTCATATCTTTTTAGGTCTCTTTGTAAATCTCTTGTAATCGTATGCCATTTATTATTGGTTTTGTCTGAACCTATACCAAGTATAATAGAATCTGGATATTTACTATTTATACCAGCTCCTGTATCTTTTGCTTTATAATATAACCAACGTCCTCCATTTTTTGTCTTTACATTAATACCAATGGTGAATATTTGATTAAATTTCATACTCCACTGTATAAATTTATTATCTTTTTTACTCTTTATACCATTAAATCTAAAGGTATCATAACTGTATGGATTGTTCTCTGTAACTTTAGCATCGAAATAGATGACTCTACTGTTTTTCTCATCATCGTAGGTATTTGTAATATTGGCTTCATGAGAATAGTTTGAAAGTATGGACCAATTATCTGTTCTATTGCTTTCTGCATCTTCGTAGACTGTAGCTACGTTGGCTGTTGTGTTTGAGTTTACAATAATTCTTCTGTGTGGATTTTCAACAATAGTTGTATTTGAATCTTCAACAATGCTTCCGTTTATATCTAGATTGTTTGTAGATGTAAAACTATCACAACTTGCCATTAATAGTGTAAATATAGCAAGTAATACTATTTTATAAATATTCATACTGCCCTTTCTTTTAAATTAAAGACGCAATGTATCATAAAGAGATTAATATATAAATATATAATACGTATTATTAAAATATTTTAAGGTAATATAGAGGAGAAGAAAAGAGAAAACCTACATTTTCTTCTTTTCTTTATAATAGTTAGTAGTTATATCTATAATAGTCAGAATATCTATCATAATAGTATCTACTAGGATAATAGTATCCACCATGATAATACCAACCTTCATGACCAACAACTGAGCGTAAATCTTCTGGAGGATGAGGATATTTATCGGGTTTTTCCTCTTCTACATGAGTTGTTTTTTCTGGAACATAATTGGTTGGATAGCTATTTGCACATCCAGAAAATATGAGTGCAATCAATGTAGCAAAGTAAAAACTTTTCATTTATATATCCTTTCTAAATTCATATATTTTTGAATTGGCTACCAACCAAAAAGACCCTTAACACTTTGTATAGCACTAACTGCACTTCTTGCTGCACTTGAACCTTCTTGAATAGAGTCTGTAGTTTGATGACGCTTCATATTTTCTAAACGAATTTCATCTGCTGTTAATGCTTGTTGTCTTCTATATTGTCTAGCTTCAGCACTTGTAATTTGTGCACCATCTGCACCTCTGTTTTTATTTAAATAAGCAGAGTCTTGACCAGCAGTTTTTGGTGTACAGCCTTGGAGTAAAGCAACTGAAGCAATTGTCACAACTAAAAGTGATAAATTACTATTTTTCATGATACATCCTTGTTTTAATATAATCATATTTTAACAAAAAATAACTTTACTATTACTTTGCTTTTTCTAAATATTTTCCATCGACAGTATCAACCACTATTTTTTGCCCTTCTAAAATAAAAAATGGAACTTGAACTACGGCACCTGAATCTAGTGTTGCTGGTTTTTTACCACCTTGTGAGTCACCTTTAAAGTTTGGTGGAGTCTCTACTACAGTGTAGGTTGCTGTTTGTGGAATCTCAACGGAAATTGCTTTACCATTATAAAAAAGAATATCTGCCTCCATACCATCTATCATAAAATTAAAAGTCTCTTTTCCTACTTGCTCATGAGTTAAACCTATTTGGTCATAGGTAGTAGTATCCATAAACTGTAACATCTCACCATCATCGTAAAGATATTGCATGGTTTTTTGCTCTAAATCTGGCACTTCAAATTTATCACCTGCATGAACTGTTTTTTCTATTACTTTTCCTGTAGACAAATTTTTGATTTTACAACGTACAAAAGCTGCACCTTTTCCTGGTTTAACATGTTGAAAGTCCACTACTTTATATGGATTTCCATCCACTTCTAATCTAACACCTTTTTTAAGGTCTCCCATTGAGATTGTTGCCATTTATCAACTCCTAAAATTTTTTGTGATTATATCCAAGGTTCACTTTACATTAATGTTTAGTTTATAATATAATGATAGACTTATAAAAAATTAAAGAAAAGGTATTAAATGAAAAAAATATTAAAAGCATTAGCTTTTTTAACAATTATATTTACAATGGTAGAAGCAAAGAGCATTGATGCCTCTATTGTTAAAATATATACAGTGTCTAAAGTTACAAATTATATGGAACCATGGAACTCATCAGTTCAACGTTCAAGTGGTTCAGGTAGCATTATTTCGGGTAATCGTATTTTGACCAATGCTCATGTTGTTGCTAATGAGACCTTTGTTGAAGTTAAAAAATATGGAGATACTAAACGTTATCAAGCAAGAGTTTTAGAAGTCTCTCACGACACAGATTTAGCACTTTTAGCAGTAGAGGACAAAGACTTTTTTAAAGATACAGAAGCATTAAAGTTTGGTAACTTACCTAAAATACAAGATAAAGTTACTGTATATGGTTACCCTATGGGTGGACATACTATCTCTGTAAGTACAGGGATAGTCTCTCGTATAGAGCATAATCGTTATGCACATAGTGGTAAAAGTTTTTTAGCTATCCAGATAGATGCAGCTATTAATCCTGGAAATTCAGGTGGACCAGCTATCTCAGATGGGAAGATAGTTGGTGTTGTGATGCAAGGCATTACTATGTCTCAAAATATTGGCTATATGGTTCCAGTAGATATTATTCAACACTTTTTAAAAGATGTATCTGATGGAAAACGAGATGGCTTTCCTAAACTTGGAATTATGACAGATAAAATAGAAAATCCAACACTGAAAGCATATTATAAATTGGGTGAAGATGAGGGTGGAATTCTTGTTGTTGATATTGTCTATAACTCTATTTTAAAAGATGTGTTAAAACGAGATGATATTATAACAGCCATAGATGGACATAAAATAGAAAATGATGGAACAGTGGAATTTAGACCTAAACAGTATACCCATTTTAAGTATTTTATAGATTTGCATCAATATGGTGATAATGTTACTTTAGATATATTACGTAATGGTAAAAAAATGGTATTAAAAGTTAAGCTTCCTGATACTTCTAGTTCTGAACATGCGACCTATGCTAAGTTGGAGTATGACAAAATGCCAAGTTATTTTATGTTGGGTGGTTATGTCTTTTCTCCTATTACTCAAAACCTTTTAAACAGTTCAGGAAGCCCAGTTTTATCACTACGTGCAAAAGCGACTAAATTTCCTACTAAAGATGAGCAAGAGTTGGTGGTTTTACTTAAAGTACTTGCAGCAGAGCATAGTCGAGGTGATTATGGTATTAGTATGTGGCAGATAGTAAAAGTTAATGGAAACAAGTTTAAAGACTTTAAAGAGTTTTATAAGTTGGTAATGGACTCTAAAGATAAGTATGTTGTTTTTGAAGATGAAGATGGGGCTAAGGTAGTAATAGATAGAGAAAAGGCATTGGCAATTGAGCCTGATATTTTAAATCGTTACAGTATAAAAGCGAATAAGTCAGATGATTTAATAGAAGAGGGAGATATATAGGAGCAGAGACTTTAGTCTCTGAGTACTTGGACTAAAGTCCAAGTTCTAAAGTGTTTGTTAAACTCTATTTAACAAACTCAAATGGATTTTCCACTACATTTTTTCTATCTACAATGTAAGGAATAAGAGCAGTTTGTCTAGCTCTTTTGATTGCTACTGTTACAAGCTCTTGGTGACGTTTACAGTTACCTGTAAGTCTTCTTGGCATGATTTTAAATCTCTCACTTAATGAGAATTTTAAAAGACCTAAATCTTTATAGTCAATAAAATCAACTTTCATTTCACAATATTTACAAAATCTTTTTTTGAACTTTCTTCTTTCTGCCATGGGTTATCTCCTAAAATGGTATCTCGTCATCATCGATGTCGATTTCTGGTACAGACGCTTGTTGTTGCTGTGGAGCTGCTTGAGAATGTTGTTGTGAAGCTTGAGGTTGCGCATATCCACCTTGTTGTACTTGTCCATAACTCTGTTGTGAATCACCATAAGCCCCTTGGCTTTGCTGACCACCATAGTTGTTTTGGCTTGGTTGGTTACCATATCCACTACTATTTACATTGTTAAGGTTTTGGCTATCAGCTTTTGTATCTAACATAGTTAAATTTTCTACTGTAATACTATGTTTACTTCGTTTACTTCCATCTTGTGCAGTCCATTGCTCTAATGTTAGTCGTCCATCTACTAAAACTTTACTCCCCTTGCGAAGGTATTGGTTTGCTATTTCGGCTGTACGTCCAAAAAATGTCAAATCGATAAACATAACTTCATCTTTCTGCTCACCAGTTTGACTTTTCCACTTTCGACTTGTTGCAATGCCAACTTTACCGATAGCAGAGCCACTTTGCGAGTATCTTATCTCAACATCTCTTGTAAGGTGTCCTACCAATACTACTTTGTTATACATGGGGTTCTCCGTAAATTAATAAGCTAAAATTATGCTTCTGTTGTTTCAGTTGCAGTTTCTGTTGTCTCTTCAGTTGCAACAGGAGCTTCTTCAGCTTTTGGTGCTTCTTCTTTAACGACAGATGCAGCGTTTACAAGTTTTTCAAATTGAGCTACTTCTTTTTTCTTTGTATACTTAACTGTTAAGTATTTAATTACCTCTTCGTTGAACTTTAAGTTTCGTTCAAGTTCAGCAATAACAGTACCTTTAGCTTTAAAGTAAACGATAGTATATACACCACGCTCATTTTTTTCAACAGGGTAAGCAAGTCTTCTCATTCCCATTTTATTGGTAGCAAGAATTTCAGCACCTTCACGTACAAGGATCTCTTCGATTTTTGCAATGTTTGCTGCTATCTCTTCATCTGTAAGTGTAGGTTTAAGTACATACAGTGTTTCGTAGTTATTCATTGTATTCCTTTTGGTTTTATAGCCCGTTTAAACGTAGTCAAGTGACTATCCAAAAAACGAGCAAGAATTTTGGAAGCAGTATGGTACCATAATAAATATTTACCTTTACTAAATATAGCAAGTTATATGATAACTTTCTTCATAAGAGGAGCAGTTAATATAAAAATAAACTTAATTAAATTTATTATATACTATAATTAAATTTAATATTTTTTTAAGGTAGATTTAGAATGAAAAAAGAGTCCCCAAAAACAACAATAAATTTTTTTATAAAAAGTTCAAAAATCATTTTCTTAGCAGTTTACGCCCTATTAATACTAGGTGCCAGTTATGTTTTTATAAACAGCTATACGCAATATGACTATTTGAGTAGTTCAACTGAATATGGTAAATTTATAGATAAAGTTAAGAGTATTGATGGAGTTCAAGAGAAGGTTTTAATCAAAGATACTCAATTAAGAGTAAATGAACAGAAAATTATTATGATGACATCTTTACTTGTACTTGTTCTTTCTATTTTTATGTTTATAAGAAGAGCCTATTTTTTTAAATATTTAGAAGTTGAAAAACAAAATTTGACCCTTCTTTTAGAAGATTTAAAATCATACTCCTATGAAGATAGACTCGAAGAGTTCCAAAATATGATTAAAGATAAAAATAGAGCAGAAATTTATGCTTTGATGTCGGATATGATATATGAATTAGAAGAGAGTAAGAATAATGCAGATGAAGCCAATAAAACAAAGAGTCTTTTTCTAGCAAATATGTCTCATGAGATTCGTACTCCACTTAATGGTATAGTAGGTTTTACAAAGTTTCTAAAGTCAACCAATTTAGATAAAGAACAAGATGAGTTTGTAGATATTATTAGAAAAAGTTCAGAAGATTTACTCTCTATTATTAATGATATTCTTGATATTTCAAAGATAGAGAATGGACATGTTGAGTTGGAAGAGATTTTTTTTAATCCTATAGAAGAGTTTGAAAATGTTATTGAGACCTATGCCGCTAATGCTTCTAAAAAAGATATTGATTTTGGATTATGGATAGACCCTAATTTATCTTCACTCCTTTTACGTTCTGACCCAGGTAAAATAAAACAGGTACTTATTAATCTTATCTCTAATGCCGTAAAATTTACTGATAACAAAGGAACCATAGATGTTACCATTGAAAAAGTTTTGAATAAAGATAAAGATAATATCTCTTTAAAATTTACAGTTAAAGATACGGGAGTAGGTATAAGTGAAGAGCAGAAAGAGAAAGTATTTGAAGCATTTACTCAAGCAGATATTAGCACAAGTAGAAAATATGGGGGAACAGGTTTAGGTTTAACTATCTCTTCTGCATTGGTCAATATTTTGGGTGGTTCTTTAGCTTTAGATAGTACTTTAGGAGAGGGTACGGAGTTTACTTTTACTATAAGTATGCCATTCAAAGAGATGAAACAAAATAATAGTGTTCAGTCTATGAATATTGCTATTTATGCTCCATCTGAAGTTAAAAGTAAAAATGCAAATAAATATTTAGAAGAGTATCTTTTATCTTATAAAGAGTTATCAGTACAACGGTTTAAAAGTTTGAATGAGTGCTTGGAGAGTTTAGCAACAGATATTGATGTACTCTATATTCATTATGATAAAATAAACAGAGATGAATTACATAAAATTGTTGAGCATTATAATAAATCATCTACAAATATAATGTTTGTCACAACATTAAATAGACGTAATGAGGTACAAGGAATAAGTGATAAATTTTCTCATGTTATATATGAACCTATAACTTTTTCAAAAGTTGAAAAGTCTTTTAACTATATATCCCATAAACAGAAGAGAAAACCTTTGGATACCTTTAAAAAAGAACAAACCAGTTATAAACAATTCCAAAATCTTCACGCTCTTGTTGTGGAAGACAACCCTATTAATCAAAAAATGATACAACATACACTGAAAAATATGGGCATAACTTCAGACTGTGCTAACAATGGACAAGAGGGTTTAAAGACATATATCTCAAATAGTCAATATGATGTTATATTTATGGACATACAGATGCCAGTTATGAATGGCATAGAAGCAGCTCAAGAGATAATAAAATATGAGAAGAGTAAAAATATTACACATACCCCTATTATTGCAGTTACAGCCAACGCTTTAAAGGGTGATAGAGAGAAGTTTATGGCTGAGGGGATGGATGAGTATGTCTCTAAGCCTATAAATTTAGATAGGTTTATAGAAGCTTTAGAGAAATTTTTTCCTGTAAAAAGTATAGAATCAAAAGTGGCAAGTAACAATACTAAAGATATACTACTCTATAAAGAGACTACAATGGAAGCAAAAATTATATCTGCTATTTTAAATAAGTTGGATTATTCTGTAGATGTGGTAGAAAATATTGATGAGTTAAAAAGAGTTATGGATGTGGAGAGTTACAAATGTGTACTTTTAGACAGAGTTCGTTCCGATAGTTCTCATAAGAGTTTAACTGAATATCTTAAGGAGACAAATATTCCAAGTCTACTCTTTACAGATGCAAAACTAAATGTGACTTCAAGCGATAAGGAGAACTATACTTTTATTACAGATAAGTTAGCAGACTATATAAGTATTAAAGAAAAAGTTGACTATATGATTGGCTTGGATAAAGTGTCATAAGTTACAAATAACTTTGCAATTTAATAAATGCTCCATAAAGCAACAACTCTCGGTTGGTTGCTGGAGTGTTTTTAATTTGTAGTTCTACTTCTAAAAGATGTTCAAATAGTTTAAGTATACTAGGGCTTTTAACTTTTAAAGCAAGAGTTGCTTTTTGCTCTTCTATGTTTTTAGGTAGTTTGTAACCTAAAATAGCTTTTGAGTCTATATGTCCATGTAGTTTCATGTAGGTATTAAAGAGGAAAATTTGGTTGACAAAAAATTGTGTTGAACGTAAAATAGAAAATTCATCTTCTCCTATCTCTAATAGTCGTCTCATGGTCTTAACTATAGGTTTTTTTTCAAATAGCTCTATAAGTAACTGTTCTACCGCAAGTGGAGCAGTAGAGTAGACAAGTCTGTCAATATCTTTTGAAGTTACTTCACCCTCTAAAATAGCCAGTTTATTGAGTTCATTTGCACAGAGGGAAAGGTTATTGTTAAGTAAAAGCATAAGGTGTTGTAAGGAATAATGGTCTATCTGTAGCCCAATAGCATTGGCTTTTTTTTGTAGTATAGCTATACTCTCTCTAAGACTTGGTTCAAAAAGTCGAAGCCAATTTCCTCCTTTTTTAGGAGTAAATGCATTTTGTAGGCTCTTTGCATCACTGGCTTTTCCTTGATACTCAAATAAAAAGTAATTATCAGTGTTTTTATTTACAAGTTCAATGAGTATATCTAACTCTTTTTTAGGTATTTTTTTATCTCGTTTTACTATAAGAAGATTGGTTCCACCAAAAAGTGAACTTTGCGAAAGGTAAGCTTTTGCTCTTTCAAAACTATACTCATCAAAATAGAGATTTAAAAGAGAGTCTGCAGCATTGGTTATATTGATATAGTGTTGAATATATGAAGAGATTAAGTAAGTATTTTCACCATAAAAGAGCATGGCTCTAGGAGGTGTATGTCGTAATAGGTTTTCAAACTCTCTTTGGTACATAGTTTTTCACCCTTTTTTTGTTAATAAATATTTCTAATAATTATAGCAGATTTAAACAAAAACTATATTGGTGAATTATGTAAAAAATGTGAAATTATAAATTAATTTTTAAGCAAAAATATTAATAATAATTGATAATATTTTATTAAATATAAGGGGTGATTATGCACAGTAAATGGAAAGAAAAACGTTTAGAGATTATTACATTAGGTATTTTTTTTATATTGTTGTTAACATCATTACTCTTTTTTTATAATTCTTATACCAATTATAGAATGTTTGTCTCCTCGGGAGAAGAGGATAAAGCTTTTATTCACCAAATTATTATGATAATATCAGCAGTTATTTTATTTTTATCACTCTTGATAGTCTATGGGAAAAGAGACTGCTTTTTTGTTGAGGAGAAACAAGATATTAATAAACTTAAAAACCTGATAGAAGAGATTAAATACTCAGATGATAAGAGAAAAAATGAACAGTTTAAGCTGATGTTAAAAGAGAAAAATCATACAGAGATTTATATGCTCATTTCAAGTATGATTACCGAACTTCAAGAGAGTAAAAAGGCTATAGAAGAAGCCAATAAAATTAAAACACTTTTTTTATCAAATATATCACATGAGATTCGTACACCTATTACTGGAATTATAGGTTTTACCAACTTTTTAAATTCTAGTAAACTTAATAGTGAACAGAAGGAGTTTGTCAATACCATTAAAAAAAGTTCAGAAGACTTATTGACTCTTGTTGATAATATATTAGATATTTCTCATTTAGAGAGTGGGGATATGAAGTTGATAAATAGAGAGTTTAATATTGTAGAAGAGTTTGAAAAACTTATAAATGTTTACTCCTTTGATGCAATAGAAAAAGAGATAAATTTTTATGTTTGGATAGACCCTGAACTTAATGATATTTTATTAAATGCAGATAAAGATAAGATTAAACAGATTGTTATGAATTTAATATCTAATGCTATTAAATTTACTGATAAAGGAGGGGCTGTCGAACTATCTATTCGTAAGAAATCAAATTTAGATAATGGCAGATTAGAGATAGAGTTTTTAGTCAAAGATAGTGGAATTGGTATTGATGAAGAGCATAAAAAAATGGTATTTAGATTATTTCATCAGGCAGACAGTTCTAATACAAGAGCCTATAAAGGTGTAGGATTAGGTTTAACCATTGCTAATAGCTTGGTAAAATTATTAGGTGGAACATTGAACTTAGAGAGTGAACTTGAAGAAGGTACAACATTTTCATTTACTTTAGATAT
>Ga0256832_1003795_pt1 | contig 10266 bp, 9 predicted proteins | sample 134614metaG_FD_190534 | JGI IMG/M metagenome (GOLD analysis project Ga0256832, IMG submission 190534) | Hydrothermal vent microbial communities from Lau Basin, Pacific Ocean - 134-614 | ecosystem: Environmental > Aquatic > Marine > Hydrothermal vents | place: Pacific Ocean: Lau Basin | collected...
CGGCCACCAGCCAGTTCTTCATCAATCACAAGGACAATCCCAATCTGGATTATCCCAGCTACGGCGGCTATGCCGTGTTCGGCAAGGTGACCAAGGGCATGGAGGTGGTGGACGCCATTGCCGCCACGCCCACCAGTGTGAAGGCCGGCCGCCGGGACGTGCCCGTGGAAACCATTTTCATCAAATCCGTCAAACGCGTGGAAACCGAAAAATGATTACTCTGAAAACCAACAAGGGCGATATCGTCATCGAACTGGACGAGGAAAAGGCGCCCGTCACCTGCGCCAACTTCAAGCAATACGTGGAGGACGGCTTCTATGACGGGCTGATCTTTCACCGCGTCATCCCCGGCTTCATGATCCAGGGTGGCGGCTTCATGCCCGACATGATGCAAAAAGCCACCCGCGAGCCCATCGAGAACGAGGCGAAGAACGGCCTGAGCAATGTGAAATACAGCATTGCCATGGCCCGCACCATGGACCCTCATTCCGCCAGCGCCCAGTTCTTCATCAACACCAAGGACAATGCCTTCCTGGACTATCCCGGTCAGGACGGCTGGGGCTATGCCGTGTTCGGCAAGGTGGTGGAAGGCACGGACGTGGTGGACGCAATCGAGAAGGTGCCCACCGGCAACAAGGCCGGCCATTCCGATGTGCCTGTGGAGCCGGTCATCATCGAGAAGGCTGAAATCAGCGATTGAGCCCGGCCGGGCATTGGTTCTGGGGCTGGTGGCCATTCGGGCCACCACCCCGGAAGTTGGACAACATTGACGCAAGATGAGCCGCAGTCTTTTCATCTCCGATCTTCACCTTTCCCCCCAAACGCCGGAACTGAATGCGCAGTTCCGGCGTTTTCTCCAGAGCGCCGCACGGGAAGCCGATGCCCTCTATATCCTGGGTGATCTGTTCGACGCCTGGATTGGCGACGACGATCCATCACCGTTCGCCCGCCAGGTGAAAGACGAGCTTGCCGCCCTGACCAGGCACAGGCCCGTGTTCATCCAGCACGGCAACCGCGACTTCCTGCTCGGCGACAGCTTTGCCAAAGAAACCGGCATCACCCTGTTGCCGGAAGAATTCGTGCTCCAGACTCCGGCGGGGCCTGTTCTGCTCACCCATGGCGACCAGCTGTGCACCGACGACACGGACTACCAGCAGGCCCGCAAGCTGTTACGCAGCCCGACGTTCAGGGCCCAGGCCCTGTCCATGAGCATTCCGGAACGCATGGAAAAGGCCGCCGAGATGCGCCGCATGAGCGGCGAGGCCCAGGCGGCAAAAGCGGAAAACATCACAGACGTGAATCAGCAGGCCGTGGAAGAAGCCATGCGCCGGAACCAGGTTCACTGGATGATTCACGGGCACACCCACAGGCCAGCCGTTCACGAATTCACCCTGGATGGTCACCCGGCGCGGCGAGTGGTGCTGGCGGACTGGAAGAAGGAAGGAAGTTTCGCCATGGCCATGGACGACAAAGGCAAACTGGAGCGGCAGGCTATCCTTACGCCATGATCGTAGGTCGGGCTTCAGCCCGACAACAATAGCCCCAAGGAAGCATTGTCGGACTGAAGTCCGACCTACGAATACGATTTATTCTTATCCGGGCGTGACCAGCAATTAACGAGCCCATGTGGAACAACACCGACTCCTCTCAGTTGCCATCCAAGGGAGGCGGAACCACACGCTCGTAGCTTTCCGGGACCTGGAACATTTCTGCCGGAACGGAATGATGGCGGCGGAAATCCACCAGCAGACGCCGCTTCTCCCCCATGACATCCCACAGGGGAAGCCCATGTTCCCAGGCCCGCTGGGGCGCGTACACGAACTCGCTGAGTTCGCAGTCGCTCATATCGTTGCCGGGCATGTGAGCCGTGGGATACTGAACTCTGGCCAGTGCCTTGTACAGCTCCCGCAGGGCGGCTATGGCATCGGCCATGCCGTTGTCTATCACCAGGAGTTCCCGGCAAACCTTTTCGTTAGCCAGCAGCCTGACGCTGACAGGCTGCTTTCCCTCCACCTGGGGGGCCTTCTTCTCCACCTGGGTCTGAATGTCCAGTTTCATGGATTCCGGAGGTGTGGGTTGCAGTGATGGCGGCTCGAACACGATCACTGTTTCCTCCTCCGTATCCACGTTGAAGATCAAGCCTGTCTTGCGATCGTAGATGGTATATCCCCCCGTATCGCTGCCCTCGTCCATGCGCAGGCGTGTGGGCGTCACCAGGATACGGCTGAAATAGTTTTCCACCCCCGGCTCCTGAACCTTGTACACGAGCAGGTCGGCCTCGCCCGCCCGGGCAGCCAGGGAAAAGCAGGCAAGCAGCAGAACTATCCAGCGCATAGGGCCTCCAGGTGATTCAACTCGCTTTCAGAAAAACCGGCAGCCTTTCTCGCTTCCTTGTGCAGGGGGCAACTGATGTGCCCCGCGAGATACTGGTCTATGAGGGAGAAATAGGTGGATTCACTGTCCAGCCCCCGCTGGTCACACAGGAAATGGAACCAGCGCGACCCCGCCTCCACATGCCCCACTTCATCCCGCAGGATGACCTTCAGCACATCCACGCTCCGCTCATCGCCAATGCTCTCGAACTTGCGCATGATGTCCGGCGTGACGTCCAGGCCGCGGGCTTCCATGACCCGGGGCACCATGGCCATGCGCACCAGGGGATCATGGGCTGTCTTGCGTGCCAGCTCCCACAGGCCGTTGTGGGCGGGGAAATCGCCGTAATCAAAACCCAGGTCCCGGAGCCGCTGGCGCACCAGCCCGAAGTGATAGACCTCCTCTGACGCCACACGAATCCAGTCGCCATGAAAATCCGCCGGCAAATCCCCGTAGCGGCAAACCGCATCCAGCGCCAGGTTGATGGCGTTGAATTCGATATGGGCGATGGCATGCAGCATGGCTGCCTGCCCCTCCACGCTGCCAAGTCTGCGCCTGGGCACATCACGAGGAGACACCAGCACCGGGCGCTCGGGCTGGCCCGCATCGAGCATCTGATCCATGGGCTGCGGCCAGTCCAGCGCCAAGGAACCGGCCTTCCAGTCCTTTTCCAGGATCTCCACGCAACGCATCTTGCCGTCGGGATCAGCTTCCAGCAGACACTGCAGGGCACGGGTCTGAACACTGTCTTTCATGGAAAGATTGTAACAGGCGCGGCGCCTCCCATGCAGCGCCATCACCAACAGCGGCAGGACCACGTCATCCAACCCCCTTAAGTTATTGATAAGGCTGGAGTGGTTTAGATAACGTGACCCTGCCAACAGCGGGACAGCATCAGGTCATTCAAACTCATCGGCAAACAGGGGCTGGCACTCCAGGTCAGGACAGTATTCATAGGCTCCCATGTCCGGCACGCTGGATTGGGAACGAGACTCCGCCGCGGCATGTTTCACATACTGCAGAGTCACGGGATAGGCTGCGGCATCGGCAGCCAGAGGCCCCGCCTTGTCGATGACAGGCGAAGTGGACACCAGGCTGAAATCCTGCGCGGCAGCATCCTTGAAGCCGGGAGAGACACCTTCGATATTGCCTCCATAGTCGTTCACCTGGCCGGAAAGATAATCATGGCTGTCCACCCAGCCCGAGGAAAACCAGTTGTTGCGGATATCAGCAACGCCGTCTTCATCGAGCAGGCCCAGCGCATTTCCGCCTGCCGTGGCATAGAAGATGTTGTTGCGGATGTCCGCATGCTCGTCATTTGTTGAAAGGCGCATCAGCGTCGTGTTTCCTGCGCGCGTGGACACCACGGTGTTGTTGTAGAAATGCAGCACGCCCTTGCGGTAGATGGCCGTATCTCCGCTGTCTCCTCCATAGTGAAGAATCTGGCTGTTGCCGGCACCATCGGGTTCGATGAGAATGTTTCCATAGACGTAGGTTCTGTCGTAGGAAGGGTCGTTGACGATGACATCGGAGTCCTCCGCATCCACCAGGTCCAGCTGGCGGTTGCCGGATTCGATCCAGTTGTACCGGACCACCAGCCCGGCGGAGCGATCTTTCAGGTTGTTGCCATCCGCCCCGGTGCGCAGGGGACCAAAGTAGTTGTACTGGTATACCATGCCAATGGCGGATGTATAGGCATTGTGCTGGTAGATGGAACCGTCGATGCCATTGTCATAGATACGGTTCCCCTCCACCAGGATATCCCTGGTTTCACCATCGAAGGCACCGATGAACAGCCCGTTGCCCGAGTCCCGCAATATACAGTTGCGGATGGTGAGATGCTGCCCCACCTCCACGTACACGGAGGCGGCATTGCTGGCATAACTGCTGACGGCGCCATTGTCACCGGTGAACGAATAAGCCGGCCGCCCGGAGCGGATGTCCAGGTTTTCCAGAACCACGTACTGGGGGGGCGCCTCATCGGCATTCATGTCACCTCCAAACTTTATCACTCCCCGCGACTCATTCCAGAAACTGACATTGGCCGGCGTGACCGCATCCCTGCCATCGATGACCGGCAGCTCGCCGGAGGCTCCCGGAACACCTGAAACGACTACGGGCTGGGAAGCCGTTCCCCGGGCGGAGATGATCCATTTTTCCTTGTAGGGTTCGGAACGCCAGTGAATATAAACATGATCTCCCGGTTGAAGATTGCCCCAGGGAACCTCAGCGATGGCAGACAAGGCCTGCCCCGGCCCCACATGATAGTCGGCCGCAAGGATGGAAGCGGAAAACAACAGGCCAGCGGCAAGGCCCAACAGGGTTCGATACAGCATGAATGGCACTCTCGGCGATTGACAGCGTAAACAGGGATGGCAGTAAGAGGAGTGAAACTAGCAGAAGTTCAGGCTGTCGGCCGTGAACTGCCCGGCAAAGCCCGAGAACGCCAGACGGGTCACACTTTTTCGGATTTTTCTTTGGAAACAGGCACTCGCAAGCCAATGAGCAAATCCATGACATTGGTGCCCGTGGGGCCCGTGTGAACCAGGTCACCCGTGGCCTCCAGGACACTGCCACTGTCTGCGGCTGTCAGTGCCTGGAGAGGATCAAATTCTTCATCGACAGCCCGCTGCCAGGTTCCACCATCGACGAGAGCGCCGGCGTCATTGCTATTGCCGTCACTACCGTCAGTGCCCGCCGCGAGGATCAGCACGTCCTTCCGGCCCCGAATCTCCCCCGCGGCCGCCAGGGCCAGGTGCTGATTCCTGCCGCCGCGCCCCGGTGACGGCGGCAGATTCACGGTGGTTTCCCCGCCCATGACATACACACCGGGTTGCGCCTGGCGCATGTACCGGCCGAATGCCCTTCCCTGCTCTGCCGCGTTTCCTTCCAGGAAGGGAAAGCCGGCGACCGCCTGATAGCCCAGTTGGCGGGCCGTCTCAACGGCAGTGGCCACCGCATCAGAATTTGCGGCAACGATGTGGTGGGGAATGCCTGTATCTTGCGGAAAACCGGGTTCGACAAGAATACGGCTCAAGCTGGCGGGAAGTGGCGGCAGCGAGGCTTCACCTGGCAGCGGATAGAGCAGGCCGGAACCGACAAAGGCAGGATCATCCCCGGGAACGTCGGAAATGAGCAGCACCCGCGCTTCCCTCCCCTCCAGGAAATCCCCGAGCTGCCCGCCCTTGATCCGGGACAGACGGCTGCGTACCAGGTTCATGGAACAGATATCCAGCCCACTGGACAGCAGCCAGCGGTTGAGGGCCTGCAGGTCTTCCAGGGAACGGCCTTCCGGCAGGACTTCGACAAGACTGGACGTCCCGCCGGAGAGCAGAAAGAGCAGCGGACGATTCCCGGGCTGGCCGGCAATGAAGCGCAACAGCTTTTCACCCGCTTCCAGGCTGCTGGCATCAGGCACGGGATGTGACGATTCCACCTGGACGACTGCCGGGTTTCCCGCCAGCCGCGGATCAACATTGCCCTTCCGGGTAATCACCAGCCCCGCTGCCACCCGGTTTCCCAGGGCTTGGCAGGCACCGAGCATCATCGCCGGGGCCGCCTTCCCTATGGCCACTACCGCCAGTGAGGCAGGATCGGGTTCATTGGCTTTCAGCCAGCGGAAAACGGCTCTGTCACCTGCCACCCGCGCCAGGGCCGCCTGGTAGATGGTCAGGAGATCCGCCCTGTATCCATCCGGCTGGCGGCTGCCGGCGAAATGCGTCTCCATGTACTAACCCAGGACGACTGAAAGAAAGCCTTTCTTGTACCAGAAACCAGCATCTCCTGCACGGGCTAGCTGGTAACCACGAACTGCCCCATCATGCCGGCATCTTCATGCTCCAGTATGTGACAGTGGTACATATAAGGCGAATCCGGATCAGAATAGTCCCTGAACTGCATCATCAGCAGAACGCTTTCCCCCGGCTGGACAAGCACCGTATCCTTGAGACTGCGCTCGCTGGGCGGTGGCGTAACGCCGTTTCGCGCGTGAACGCGGAACTGCACATCATGGACATGGAAGGGATGGGCCATGGGAGAACGGTTGATCACTTCCCAGGCTTCTATGTCACCCACCCTCACCGTCTCGTCGATGCGGTTCATATCCATGTACTTTCCGTTGATGGTCAGGGCCCTGGGACCCATGGGCCGCCTGCCGCCACCGAGAACGAAGCGTCTTCTTCTTGCTGCATCCCGGGGTTTCCAGGAAGGAATGTTTTCGGCCAGTTTCACCGGAGGCGGGCCAACCAGGGCGCCAGCCACCCCGCTTCCATCAAAATGCATGATATCGCCAAGGCCACCAGCTCCCATGCCATTACCAGGCACGGAAACATCCCGCAGGTACACATCATCGTCCCAGTCGAACACCACCACGATTTCGGCACGCTCTCCCGGCGCCAGACGAAGCCGGCGCAGGGGCACACGCCTGCGCAACAGCCCGCCATCACTGGCTATCTGCAGAAAACGCCGGCGGTCGGAGAATTCCAGGTTGTAAATCCTGGCATTGGAGCCATTGAGTATACGGAAACGCGTGCGCCTGTGCCTGACCCTGAGCTGCGGGAAAGCTACGCCATTGATCAGCATGACATCTCCCATCATGCCTCTCATGCCGGGACCGGGACTACTGTCATAGAAAAAGCTGCCGTCCGCATTGAAGGCCCTGTCCTGAAGCACCAGCGGTATGTCATCGACGCCATATTCCGACGGTAGATCAAGACTGTCAGCGTGCTCATCTTCCACGTAAATGAGCCCCGCCAGACCCGAATAGACCTGGCGGCCGGTTTCATGAAGCATATGCGAGTGATACCAAAGAGTAGATGCAGGCTGCCTTACCTGGAACTCTGGATGCCAGCTGTCACCGGCGGCAATCACCTGGTGGGGCCCGCCATCCATCCTGGCGGGAAGGTGGACACCATGCCAGTGCAGGGTGGACGCTTCGGCCAGGGTATTGCGGACATTCATGCGGACCCTGTCATTGGTCCTCAGGCGTATGACCGGCCCAAGGTAGTCACCATTGATTCCCATCGTAGGTGTCTGGCGCTCTTCAAGGAAATCCCGGCTGCCGTAACGCAGCAGGAGATCGAAGTTCAGGACACCATCCTTGTCCATTTCCCCTTCCAGCAAGGGCGGAATGTCCAGGGCTCTGGTAAAACGGCTTTCCCCGGCCGCCCATGTCAGCCGGCCAGCCAGTGGAAGCAAAATGCCACTGGCGCCCAGGGTCGCGGTCTTCAGGAAATTTCGGCGTGAGTACAGGTTTTGCTTCATGGATTCTTCACTCCAGCATCAACCAATCAGGTCCTTTTTCTTGCTTTCGAACTCTTCCCGGTCGATTTCACCACGGGCATAGCGTTCCTTGAGTATTTCCAGAGCAGATCGCGGACCATCAGAGACCCCGTTGCCTCCGCTACCACGTACAGCGGCCATAAGGCCCCAGAACAATGCCAGGATCAACAGAATCCAGAACAACCACATAAAACCTCCTCCAAACCAATGTCCTTCGTACATGTTTTCTACCTCGTTACAATCTATCGATATCTTTACACGAAGCACTAATCATGCCATCCGGACACAGCAACAGATTTCAATGGCTTAGGGAAAGAACACGCCATGAATCCTTCGCACTCCTTCGACGATTCATTCAATAATTGATGGATTTGTGCAGGACTGGAGCGGAATGATGGTGCCAGTGCCTCCGGAGCAACGCCTCACATCCGTCTCAGGTAAGCAATGAGCTGCCAGATCTCCTGTTCTTTGAGAACATTCTTGAAAGGCGGCATGGCGCTGTTCACCGGCGTGCCGCCCTCACTGATGGTCCAGTAGAGGTAAGGATCGGATGCCATGGGCATCTTCGCGAAGCGGGCGATATTGGCCGGCCGGGGATTCAGATTCTCTCCCGCGGGGCCGTCTCCCTGCCCCTGCGCGCCATGGCAGGCGGCACAGTTGGACTGGTACAGGGTTTTACCCCGGGCCAGGTCTTCAGCACTGTTACCCAGGGGGTTGCGCTTGCCCGCATATTCTCCAGGCAGACCATTGCGCATGACATAGTGATGGCGCTGCATGGACATGTTCATCATCCCGCCACGCATCATCCCTGGACCACCCCCTTGCATCATGCCCATCTGCGCCTGACTCAGGCCAGCCAGCAAGACCAATGCGCCAGAGATTGCCAGTACGGTCTTCATATTCATGTTTCAACTCCTGTGGTTTGCCTGGATGAATCGCGATTGCGGCGACTGCTGCCCCAGAGAAGAAGTATCGCCAGCAGAATAAGGCCCAGCTGTACCCCCAGGCCCTGCAGGCTGGGGTAGATGCCCAGCAAATCAATGCGGGGAAAGCTGATGAGGCTGGATGGCAGTTTGCCGGCTTCCTGCAGGGCAGCCACGCCTTTGCCGGCAAAAACGATCGCCAGCACGAACATGAACAGGCTGGTGACCGAGAAGAACTGCCGCAGGGGGAGCCGCGTGCTGTAACGAAGAATCAACCAGGCCAGCAACACCAGAATGGCGGAAGCCGCCAGCAGGCCGCTGATAATCATGCCCTGCCCTTCCTGTCCGGTTTGCAGCCACAGAGCCTGATAGAAAAGCACGGTTTCGAAGATCTCACGATAGACGGCAATGAAGGCCAGTCCACTCAGTCCCCACAAGGTACCCTTGCCCAGCGCTTTCTTGATACTGCCCTGTATAAAGGCTTTCCACTGCGCAGCGCTGGTCTTGCTGTGCAGCCAGAATCCCAGATAGAACAGCATGGCAGCGGCGAACAGCGCGGCAAAGCCCTCCGTCAGCTCTCTTCCGGCACCCCCAATCTGCACCAGGTAGGTGGATGCATACCAGGTGGCGGCGCCCAGGGCCATGGCGCTCCCCGTTCCCACATAGAGATAGCGCAGGCCTTCACGTCGATCAGTTTTAATTAGAAAAGCCGCCAGGGCCGCAATGACCAGGATGGCCTCCAGGCCCTCTCGCAACAGAATCATCAGGGCGCTGGCAAATGCGGTGGAAGCAGAAAGCTCGGTGCTGCCAAGTTTCTCCTTGGCCTCGGACAACCAGGACTGAAGATTCCTTACCTGAGTTTCCAGATCACTCAGGGGCGCGCGGATCTTGATGAGTTCCCGGTAGCGGGTCATGCCTTCTTCGATTTTCAGCCGCAGGGAATGATCGATGGCATCCAGGCTGTTTTCCACCATCTCGAAACCTTCCAGATAGGCCGTGACCGCCAGATCATGTGCCTCTTTTACATCCCCTTGCTCATAGGCCTCCAGACTCTTGGACAGCGTGTCCACGGCAAAGGCCACGCCGGCGCCGTGGTGGCGGGAAAACAGGATTTCCGGATGTGCTCTCAGCCAAGCCACCATGGCTTCCCCATCGGGGCCAAGCTTTTTCCCAACCTCGGCGGGCGTCAGTGTCGTGAGATCCAGCTTGCCAAGGGCCAACTCCCCTGTATTGCCAGCCAGGAGCGCCTTGCCCCTCTCCCGGATCCGGGCATCCGTAGCCATTTGTCCGATATAGAAAGCCAGCGCCCAGCGGTCATTGTCACCAAGATCATCGTAAGCCCGCATGGCAGTGCCTTCCACGCCATGGCTGATGGTGCTGTACAGTCCCTGCAAGGTGCGTTGACGATAGCGTTCCGGGTCCGTGAAATCCACGGGGGGGGGATCCATTCCGGCCGCCGCCGGGCCATCTCCGGCACCCATTGGGCCATGACAGCTGGCACACTCGCTGGCATAGAGACTGGGAGCGCGTTCCAGGTCGGGAACCCGTCCCGGCAGCACCGGCAGCGCAAAGCCAGTGAGGAGCATTTTTCGCATCTTTCCGGTAATGGCAGTCACCTGGGATGCATCGGCTTTGCGCATGACCGCCTGTTGCAACTCGACGGCACTTTTCGCCACGGCTTCCCGCTGTG
>Ga0256832_1003796_pt1 | contig 10261 bp, 5 predicted proteins | sample 134614metaG_FD_190534 | JGI IMG/M metagenome (GOLD analysis project Ga0256832, IMG submission 190534) | Hydrothermal vent microbial communities from Lau Basin, Pacific Ocean - 134-614 | ecosystem: Environmental > Aquatic > Marine > Hydrothermal vents | place: Pacific Ocean: Lau Basin | collected...
CCGGGTTCGTCGACTTCGCGCGCGCGATGCACGCTGCGCGCTCAAGCGTGCCGATCCAGGTCGGGTCGGTCATGCTCCCCGTCGACGCGGATGGAGAGCCCATTGCAGGCGATCGCGAACTTCGCTCGATCCTCGAACAGATGGACTTCTTGGTGCGCCATCAATACGACGGCAATATGCCTGTGTCCGAGTACCTCTCGTATCGCAACATACGGCAAATCGCTGGCGACAGAGTTGCGCGTTTGATGAGCGCCCATTCGGCGATGGAGGAGTTTGCAACCCGTCTTGGCTCAGCCCCTTCCCCGAGCCTTGGCATCACCGAGTGGAATCTCTTCCTCAACGCGAGCGCATGGCAGAGCAACCGAACCATCGCCGGGGCGGTGGTCGGCGGCGAGTTCCTCGTCCGAGCCATCGACGCTCAGCCAGCGCTTCCAATTACGGTGGCCACGCAGTTCTCCTTGCAGGGAGGCAACCTCTCGCTGATCCGTACGCAGACGAACTCGGCCGTCTCGCCCCTGGGGCGAGTCTTCGAAGGCCTCGCGGCCTGGGTCGGGAGCCGCCATCTCCCCGTCGAGGTCGAGTCTCCACAGGAGCGGGCCTACTCCCGGGATGTGCCCTACGTGGCCGCAGCCGCGGCACTCGCCGAAGATGGGTCGACGCTGCACGTAGCCCTCGTCAACAACGCCGAGCACGGGAGTGCGGCGCTGCACCTGGAGCTCGGAGGGACGAGGTGGAACACCCTACGCCTGCGACGGGTTGCCGGGGAGAGCTGTCAGGACAGCAACGAACGCAACCCGGACGCCGTTGTGCTGGAAGACCTCGGGGCGGAACCCTTTCGGACGGAACTGACCCTGCCGCCGTGCTCGGTGACCTTCGCCGACTACGCGCGCTGACGGCCTGTAGCGACCACAGGAGCTCACGAGCTCGTCCGACAAGAGGCGTCCTCGGCGCTGAAGCGCGCCCTACCGAGCCGCAACCGATCCCATGGCATCGGATCTGCGCTCACGCTTCGCCTTCGTTGTGGCGATGCCCGGGCGTCAATCGTCGACGAGGCGCCGAAGCCTCGGGTCGAGGGGCGGGCGACCGAGGCGCGACACGTAAAAGCGGGCGAGCCACTCGTTGCCGTACCCCAACTGAATCAGCGCGGCGTTCTCGAGGCGCTCGGGAGGCGCAGGCGCCAGATCGAGCGCCCGCCCCAAGGGAAGCAGCACCGCCTCCCGATACCCGGCGACCACCATCTCGCCGGCGAGCTCCCGGAGCCGCTCGGGGTCGTCGGCCACACGTACGTAACGCTGAGAGAGCTCGACCGCGCGCGACGGAGCGAGACCGCGCCGCTGCTCGTCCCGCCGAGCGAGGGCCTGAAAGCGCGCTGCGTGACCGAGACGCAGCCGTGGCTCCGCCTCGACCGCCTTGTCGTAGGCCGCCAAAGCCCCGTCGATGTCCCCGGCGTCGCGCCGAACCTCCCCGAGCTTCATCCAGGCGTAGAAGCTCTCGGGGTACGAGTGCGTCGCGTGCGTCCAGAGCGCGATGTCGTCGGTCCACGCGCCCTCGTAACGAACCGTGAGCAAGGCCAGCGCCACGACTGGAAGAGCCAGAACCGCGCGCCCACGGCGCCCCAAAGCATCCGCGACGGCGCCCAACCCGAATGCGAGCGGAAGCAGCGGCAGCGAAAGGTAACGGTCCTGTACCTCGAAGTAGAGCGGCCAGAGGTTCGAGACCGGCGCGACCAAGACCACGAAGGCCACGGCGACAAAGCGGCCGCGGTCGCCGCCCTTCCACAGCAGAAGCCCGAGCGCGACGGGGCCGAGAGCGTCCCACCAATGGAAGTCTGCGAGGACGCGGTGGATGGGATAGATGGGGCTCGTCGCCACCGGCAGCAACGCCGTCCCAAGGTGGTGGGTGATCGTCGAGGCCACGAGGGCGATCGGACCGATCCCTTCCGGCGCCGGCCGGATCATCTGGTTCGTGTGCCAAATCTCGACGACGAGCATCCCGAGGCCCGCGCCGACGACGAGCGCCGGGAGCTGTCCAATCAGCGCCGCTCTCAGCGGTTGCTTCCGGAGCAGGACGTCGCGGGCCGCGAGCAGCAGCGGCAGGGGCAAGGTCGTCGTCTTGGCGAGCGCCGCCGCCACGTAGGCCAGCCGCGACATCCACGCCGGCCTGTCCCAGTCGCCCGTCGAACGCTCGTGCGCGAGGATCGAACAGCTCGCGAAAAGGAGCGCCACGATCTCCTTGCGACCCGTCGCCCAGCTCACCGCCTCGACCTGAACCGGATGCAGCCCGTAGGCGAGGGTCGCCAAGAGCGCCGCCCCTCGACCCAGGCCCCAGGCGCGCATCACCCTGCGCACGAGGAGTAGCGCACCGCACCACAGCAGCAGCGAAACCGCGTGAATCACCGGCCCGTTAGGCCCGACGAAGGGAACGTCGAGCCAATAGCTCATCAGATGCAGCGGGTGGTAGGCCTCGAAGTGCGGCTCGCTCCAGATCCGCACCAGAGCGTCCCACGAGATCCGCTGGACGGGCTCGAAGTCGATCAGGAAACGCCGGTCGTCCCAGCTCGGGATCAATCCGTGGAGCACACCGCGCGCGAAGGTCAGCGCGGCCGCCGCGACGACGAGCAGGTCGTCGAGCCATGGTCGGCGCGGCGGCTCCTGGGCCGCAGACGGGTCGTCCTCGCTCACTGCCGAGTCGTAGCGCGCTCAGAATACGAGCGCGAGCCTCGACTGCACGGTCCACAGAAGCCGGTCGCTGAAGCCGCCGAACTCGCTCCTCAGGGCGTCGCCGGCGCGGAACCAGCCGAGCTCGGTGTCCCAGCGGCGCTCGTCGTCCTGTCCCCACTTGACGCGCAGGGCCAGGTCCACCTCGTACCCGATGAAGCAGTCGCCCTCGAAGAGGCCGCAGGCCGTGTCGGTGAAGTCGTCGCGAACGTTCTGGTAGACGGTGCCCAAGAGCTGCCGGGCCCATGCCACGAGAAAGGCACCATGCACCTCGACCCCCGGCAGCACCGTGTAGCGGACCTGAGGGAAGGCGTAGTGCGAGTTCCACACGCCACCCCGCGACCACAGCGGCCGGATCGCTTCGCCGAGGCCGATCGCCGTCTGCGTGGCGAGGGCGACCTGATACAGCAAGAGACCCACGTGGTGGTCCGGGTGCAGGGGCCGCGCGCGAAGACTCCGGCTCTCGAAGAGCTTGCCGTCACCGCTGGAGAACCCCCACTCGAGCGCCGCACCGAAGTGGTCGTCCTTCAAGACGCCCGCACGGAACGCACCGCCCCAGATGTTGGCGCTCGTCTGCCGGCAGATCCCCGTCTCGGCGTCGCAGCCCCCGGCGAGGGAGACCGTGTTGGTCCGTCCACGGATGTGGACGAGCTCCCCCTCGGTGTAGAAGCTCCGCGCACGACCGATGCCGTAGCGGAGCTTCCAGTAGAGGTCGAGGATGTGGATCCGCGACGCCTGGAACTGCCGTGGCAGGGGCCGCCCCAACAAACAAGGGCCCGCCCCGTCACAGGCCTCGTCGTTGCGCGGGCCTTCGGCCATGACCCCACCTCGGCGCTGCCACCGGTAGACGTAGTAGCCTCCGACGGTCAGCGCGTCGGTCGGCCTGGGCCCAAACTGCTCGTCTCGCCAGAGAAGCGCAAAGGGCATCTCGTTGACGTCGTTGGAAGAATCGACCCAGGTCTGGAAGGGCGCCGTGTTGCGCGCCGAGACGTTCTCGGTGATGGGCGTCGTCGTGATCGACGTGCCCCCGAACGCCGGGAGCGAGCCGTGGGAGTCGGGAGGATCGACCCCCGGCGAGACCGGGTCTTCGACGAGCTTGTCGTAGGCGATGGCGAAGATCAGCCGTTCGGGGCGTTCGATATGGGCACCGAAGGCGTTCGCGATGGCGAGGGGCTGCGTCGCGAACAAGATGCGGTCGAAGGTGGTGCCGAAGAGCGGATCGCCCCACTCGCCCAGACCGTTGCTGGCATTGGCGAGCAAGCCCATGCCCCACTGCGACGGCATGCGACCGACCCGGATCTGACCGAGGGGGATCGCGAGCTGAATCCAGGCGCGTTCGAGGCGAAAGGTGTCGGCGATGTCGAACCCTTCGTAGTCGGTCGCGCTCGGATCCGAGGCAAAAAGGGGCGTGCGCGTGAGGCGCGAGTTGTCGCCCCAGACGACGTTGTCGAGGCCGTCGATCTGCATGTAGAGAGCGGCGACGGGCTTGTCCGGGTCCCCGTAAGCCACGTAGGGCTCGAGGCGGAGGCGCTGAAAAGTGAAGAAGGCGTTGTCGTTTCCGTTGTAGACGCCCTCACGGTCGGTCGTCGGGACATTCCCGTGCCAATTGAAGCGCGTCCGGAAGTAGCCGTGCAGACCGTAGCTCAGCTGCGCCCGGCCGCTGGAAGCAGGCTCGTCCCGTTGCGCAAGGGTCGAGGGCGGACCGGGCGCGTCCGACCGTGAGCCGGAAACACGCGCCGAAGAGTCGGCGTCGAGGGAGGAGACCGTCGGCGCTCCCGAGGGACCCTCCATCGAAGCCGCGGCCCCCGCCGACGCGGACCTTTCGCGGGTCACCGCATCGGCGACCTCGCCATCCTCCGCACTCGCACCCGCGCCGTCCTCCGCACTCGCGGTCTCGTCCGCCGCACCCGCGCCGTCCGCCGCGCCCGCGGTCTCGTCCGCCGCACCCGCGGTCTCGTCCGCCGCACCCGCGGTCTCGTCCGCCGCGCCCGCGGTCTCGTCCGCCGCACCCGCGGTCTCGTCCGCCGCTTCACCCGCGGCGGCGCCGGAGCCCGCATCGACCGAGTCGGCGCGCTCGTTCGAACCGGCGTCCTCCGCATCGTCCGGCGGTCGGTGCTGTGCTGCCACCGCACCAACCCCAAACGCGCACAGCAGCGCTGCAGCACCCCAGCGTCCCATCACGTTCCCCTCTCGCTCACGCGGGAGGCGCCCCACCACGGACGCCTCCCGCCACACTCAGCTCACAGGTTCGGACAGGCCGGCGGGCTCTCCCGCAGCGGCGCCATGTTCACGATGGAGATCGTGTCGGCGAAGAGCGGCAAGCGCTCGCAGCTGATGACCTCCGGCTCAGCCTCGGCGCTCCGACGACCCCAGACCTCGACGAAGACGAACTCGCCGTCGTCGGCGACGGGAACGTTGGCCAGCGTGAAGATTCCGTCCGCGTGCGTCCACGGCTGGTCGCTCTTGGGGAAGTCGTCGCCGTCAAAGTAGCGGTAGTGCGGCTCCGGGCTGCGGGTCCCTTCGAGGATCTCGCTGCCGTCCTCGCGGAAGACGCGAACGACGGTCCCATAGACCGGGCTCTCGTCGCAGTCGAAGACGGTCCCGGCGATCAGCGCCGTGCCCGGCTGCTGGGTGAAGCCAAGCACGGTGGGGATGAGGTTGAGCGTGGCCTGCGAGACGCTGTTCCCCTCGACCTGGGTGGGGGACTCCGGGGCCGGCTCGTTGATCTGCACCGAACCGGCGATCTGCAACGAGGGCGAAGGACCGTCCTTGGGGAAGACCCGGTAAGCGTACCAGCCGCCGGCGGGCGCAGTCACCGACACGGTACCGTCCGCGGCGGTCACGAGGTCGGTCGATGGGTCGCAGCTGTCGCCGGCTACGGGCATGTTGTCGGCGTAGAACTTCACACAGAGGCCTTCGAGCACGTCGTCCGTGCGGAACTCCCGAATCCGGAGCGTGAAGTCCACGTTCTCTCCGCCCGCGGGCGCCGAAGTCATCCCGAAGCAGCTCATGTTCGCCGGCTGAGCGCTCGCGGGATCGATCGCGATGCCAGTCGGGTCCGTCGGATCGGCGCCGTCGCCGATCATGAGGACAGGGAGCTCGGTGCCCGTCGCCGCGTCCATCTCGCCAGCGTCCCTCTCGCCGGCATCCCTCGCCCCTGAATCCTCGACCGCCGCGTCCATGCCGGGGCCGTCGTCGTCTCCGCAGGCCAGGCCCGTCAGCGCCCCGAAGGCGAGTAGCCAAGTCCATCGATTCATCGTTCTTCTCCTACCGTTGCGCATCATCGGTTGTGCTCGGGCATCTCAGAACGCGAGCCCAGCGCGGAGACGGAAGAGCCCCATGGTGTTCATTCGGTTGCCCGCAGCGTCGTCCCAGGCTCGGCCCGGAACGAAGACGCCGCCCTCCAAGCCCGCCTCGATACCCATCTCGTGAGGAAGCGGGATGTGGAAGATCACCGCAGCGTCCACCTCGACGCCGAGGTCCCGGTTGCGCGGATCGCCGCCGCGGTACGACACGCTCCTCGACTCGGCCCGCTGCCGGTAGGGATCGACCAGAGCACTCGTGGCCCGAGCCCAGATCCATCCGAGGCGGAGGTCGAGCCAGGAAGTCGGTCGGATCTTGGTATAGTTGAAGAGGTACATGGCGTTCGAGACGCCACCATCCGTCGGCAAGAGCTGCGTGCCGGGGGAAGGGCGCGCGGCAAACTCCGGGTTGCGCGCCAAGGTCGCCGAACGCGCCGTCGACCACGCCATCACCTCCGGGAAGAGGATCAGCCCGATGCGATGGTCCGGGTGCATCGTGGACCGGCGCTGGACCCCGTCCTCCGTGTTCGCGTCGCCGGAGGTATAGCCTGCCTCGAGCACGACATCGATCAGATCCCCTTCACGACCGAGCTGCGCCGCCCACATCCACTGACGCACGTCGTGACGCTCGCGGGTCGTCGTACGGGTGAGGTTGGTGTCGCCGCGAATGTGCAGCCCCTCGAAGGCCGCGAAGAGGTTCCCGCCGCTCGGCTCGGCCCACTCCCAGCGCCCGTAGAGATCGAGCACCCACACGTCGAGGCCCTCTTCGATCGGCGAGCCGAGCGGGAGCCCGTTGGCGGTCTTGGCCCGCTGGCTTCGGTAGACGATATAGGCCCCCACGCCTTTGTCCTCGTCGCCGTAAAGGAGCGCCACGATCGCCTGCAGCGCCCGCTCCCCGTCGCGAAGCTGTGCGATGGGATCGTCGTAGACGAGGTCGCCCGCGAACACGAGGTTCAGGGGCACATCGCGCCCCGCCGGCCGGGTCAGGTAGAGGAGCCGGACGTTCCGGTTGCCGTAGCGGTAGTCGCCAAAGACCGGCTGGCGCGTTCCGTCGTTGGCGAGGAGGCCCAGCCCCCAGTGCGAGGGCTGAAGCCCTACGCGGAACATGCCGATGGGCGAGAGCCACTGCGCATACAACCAGCGCGGATCGATGCCGGAACGATCGAACGCGGTGGCTCCATCCCGCGGACGCGCGGCGGCATCTACGCCGACGGTCTCGTCGCCAAAGAGGACGCCGTCCGCCAGGTCGATCTGTCCAACGAGCTGAAAGGTGGGATCGAGCTCGACCTTGCCCGTGAGCCGGAGCCAGTTGGTGGCCCAAAGGTTCTGCCCGAGCTCCGCGGGATAGCCCGCGCGCGGCTGCGTCTGCAGCGGCAGATCGTTCATCAGGTGCAGCCGAAAGCGATACTCTCCGTGCAAGGACGCACGCACCCGAGGCGCTTCGTCGTCCACGGCTGCTTCCTGGGCCATGGTCGAGGCGGCCGAGGCGTCCGCCGCGGCAACCTCGGCTTCGGGCTCGCTCGCCGGGGCCTCCGAGGTGTCCGACGTATCTGTGCCCGACGTATCTGTGCCCGACGTATCTGTGCCCGACGTATCTGTGCCCGACGTGGCTGTGTCCGACGTGGCTGTGTCCGACGTGGCTGGGTCCGACGTGTCTGTGTCCGACGTCGGAGCGCCGTCCTGAGCGCGCGTCAACGCGGCCACGAGCGCGAGCCCCAACACCAAGCTCAACCGATATGCGTGCGACATGGATCCCGTCAGCGCGCGCGGGCGCGTTGGACCGCACCCTACCGCCCTCCCTTCGGCGATTTCAACGGCGGCGTCCGCCGGCGACGCCCAGGCCGAGCGTGGCCCGCCCTGCCCCCGACAGCCGGCAGTGCTAAAACGCACGCATGCCGCGCACCTGGATCGCCGCCGTCATGCTTGTGATCGCCTGCAGCGACGATCGCCGCGTGCCTTACACCCAGCGCGACGAGGTCCCGGCCCCGGAGCCCGAGCCTGCCCAGACCGCCGCGCCCGCGGAGGGCCGCACCCTCCCCGCCGGAACCCGGGAGGTCGCCATCGAGGGCGCCCCGCTACGGTCCGAAGCCGAGCTGCGCGCGGTGCTGCCCCTCGACCTCGACGACGACGGGGACCGAGACGTCGTGGGCGTGACCACGACTCCCGACGCGGTCCAGCTCGTCTATGCCCGGCGACAACGCGAGCACTTCGAGCTCCAGCGCCTCGCGAGCCTGCCGACGGAAGGCTGCGCCGTCGAGGACGCCCACCTAGCCTCGCCGAGCCCCGAACACATCGTCGCGCAGGCCACCCTTCGCTGCGAAGGCTCGCGCGTGTGGCAGGCGACGTGGGTGCTCAGCCGCGAAGGCCCGCCACGGGTCCTCGAAACGCTGTCCCGGCGACAGGGCAGCTTCTCGCTGAGCTTCGGTGACCTCGATGAGGACGGCCACGCAGACCTGCGGGCGATCACCACCGTCGGCGACGCGCCCTTCGAGCTGCACTTCCTGGACCGGCCCAGCGGGCTCGCGCGCACCCAGGACGAACCGCGCGCGTTCCTCGACGCGATGCGCGAGCGAGACCCAGTGCGGGGCATTCAAGCAGCCCGCGAGCTCTGTGCCGGCGAAGAGGCGGGCGTGCGGGTGGGGTCAGGCGCCTGGGGGCTGCCCTGCCCCGCGGAGCTCACCGGCGAGCTCGCGACAGCGGGCGTCGTCGCCGCGGTGCGGGAGGGTGCCCTCTTGCGCGCCATCGACGCGATCGGTGACCGCGCGCTCACCCCGCCGCTGCGCGAGGCCCTCAACGCGGCCGCGCGTCCCGGCGTCGTCATGGAGCGGGTCGCTCCCTTCGCAGGGACGCCAGGTCCTGCAACCGCCCACGTCGCCCTTCGGTTCGACGGCGAGGATCTGATCGTGCGCGGTGCGCTCGCCGAACGCTACGGTCCCGACGCCGAAGGGCTCCCGGCCGACGCCGCCGGCGCACCCGTGAGCGATCCGAGCGGCGCGCTCTTCGTCCAGGGTGTCGTGCAGACCTGTGCGGGCCTGGAGGTCACCTTGCTTCCAAGCGAGGAGTTGGGCCCAGGCGTGGGCTTCGCCGCCGGCCGCCAGGTGCCCGTCCCGATCGAGGCGACGGAGGACTGCCGAACCAACCCCATCGAAACGACTTGGCGCGTGCTCGGCTGGGCGCCTCAGGGCCTGTTGCTCGCGCACCCCGCGCCCAGCGCCCGGCTCGTCGTCCCCCTCACCGCCGACGGGCATCCGGCGGGCGCCCCCGTCCCTCTGGCCGACGACGCCCCGTCGCCGGCGCCGCTTCGGGGAGCCCGGACCACGCCGAGCGGCGACGTCTGGATCCTCGAGACGCCCCACGGCGTCCTACGCGTCACGCCCGCGGGCGCGGAGCTGTGGCGACCGCAGGGCTGGCCCGAGCACCGCCCGCTGGCCGCCGCTCTCTCCGAAGATGGCACGAAGGTGGCGGTCATCTTGGACGGCGCGGTGTCCCTGTTGCGTGTCACCGAAGCAAGCCGTCCGCCCGACAGTCCCCCTTGAGGATCATGCTCCGTACGAGCCGCCCGAAGCATCTGGCGAGGCGTGGACACACCCCGCAGCGGAAAGCCGCCATGTCGCGGTCCGCGGATTGAAGTCCGAGCGTCCCACTGCTAGAGCAGAACCCTCGCCGCCGCTCCGCGGCCTGCGCACACCCTCGGCCGCCATCCTCTCAGCTCAAGAATGCTCGACATTCCCTCGCCTCGCGGATGCGCCACCGGTCCCGCCCAGTCCACGGATCGATCGACGATCGCCCTTGAGATCTGCTCTAGAGCAGAACCCTCGCCGCCGCGTCGCGGCCTGTGCACACCCTCGGCCGCCATCCTCTTCCCCTCACCTTTGCTCGGCTCACCGACGCGGCATCGGTCGCACCCAGTCCACGGATCGACTGACGATGGTTCTTGAGATGTGCTCAACAGTCCGCCCCCGTGCCGTGATGGATCGCGGTCGCGAGGTTGCCCCCGAGTCATGCCGCCGGGGGAGGAGACCTTGAGGATTCTACGAGCGCGATGCGCCGCGCAGGGGCGTGCTCGCGGGCGTGACACCTACGCGGAGGTGTTGGGGCGAGCGGCGGTCGCCCGTCGCGGGGTGACGAGCTCTCAGAAACATCTCGCCCCGCTCTTGGCCGCGACGCTCACGTTGCTCCTCGCGTGCGGCGCGCGGCAGACCCCGCAGCCGACCCCGTGCATGTCCGACCGCGAGTGCCGGG
>Ga0256832_1003797_pt1 | contig 10261 bp, 7 predicted proteins | sample 134614metaG_FD_190534 | JGI IMG/M metagenome (GOLD analysis project Ga0256832, IMG submission 190534) | Hydrothermal vent microbial communities from Lau Basin, Pacific Ocean - 134-614 | ecosystem: Environmental > Aquatic > Marine > Hydrothermal vents | place: Pacific Ocean: Lau Basin | collected...
TGCTTCATTGCGGAAGTCGTCGCGCCTAAATCTTTTAGTATTTGGGCACCCTTGTCATTTCCCTCAATCAGTGCCAGTAAAATCAGCTCAATGGAAATAAATTCATCACCGAATTGTTTAAGCAACTTTTTTGCTCTGCTAAGTGCCTTATTGGCATCTGTAGATAAATATTGTTTATCTCCCCCCTCCACCTTGGGATAGGTCTCTGCAACTTCAAATAATTTCTTCTTCAAAGTGAGAAAATCTATGCCAATTTTTTGGAATAAAAACTTACTCACCTCTTCATCTGTCTCTAAAATCCCCAAAATAAGATGGGGTGTATCGACTACCTGCTGATCATTGGCTCCAGCAATCTGCTGAGCTTTCAATATAGCCTCCTGCGATTTTATGGTAAAGTTATCGTATGTCATCTCTTTATGTCTCTTTTTATTATTCGTTCTTAAATACCGAAATTTCCGGCTTTGCGATTGTTTTGTCTAATTCAATATCAATCAAATTCTTTACCAAACAGGAATAAAGGCAAGCTTGTCATCTTTTTTTTATACTTTTGTCAATTTGACAGGTTTTGTTTGATAAATCATTCAAACTTGACATGGTCGAACCACAAGTTGAAGGTATTTTCTTTGTTTTGGTGAAATGTAGCAACCGTGATATTTTTCTCAGTGATGTTCTTTTCCCAGGTAACGTGTAATGAACGGTCGGGCTTCCCTCCTTTAAAGTAGCTCCACTCTACAATATATAGCGAATCATTAAGGTAAGCATCGTACCTATCTCCGGGGGTATATCCACCCTCATTTTTATAGGTTATTGTCAATTTTTTAAGTTTTTTGCCACTAATAGGAGCGACCCCTTCTCCGTATTTGAAACTAAAGGAGTCATCATCCCATTTTAAATGGAAGGGAAACAAAAGCCAATAAGAGTCATTCACAAATTTAGCATCGTATTGCATATCGATACTATCCATATTATTCTGAAAATAGGAAAAAGTATCTTGATTGATGACAGCTGTAATTTGAGTTGTATTAGGATGCCAATCCCACTGACGTGCAATCTCTTTCCCCCCTTTTTTAACGTGAAAAGTAAATGCGACTTTGTCCAATTTTTCAAAATTGTCCACGCCGTATTTTTCAGCAAGGAGCGTTGTTATTTTCTCGCTATGAGTGGGTGTAGCCTTTTTTTCTTTACAACTGCTGATAATAGAGAACAGGGTAATTAATAATAATAATTTTTTCATAAAATTGTCCGATATCGGTTTTAGATTTCTTTAATAATTTCCAAGATAAGGGCTGTTTCAAATCCCTTATTTTGCAGGAAGGTAACAATTTTTTTGTCCCGGACAAAATCATTTTGATTTCTTACCGAGGCTTTCTTTTTTATAATCAGTGTACGAATGGTCTGCCGATAATCTTCTTCCTCTATTTCAGCTAGCCCTTTTCGGATACAGTAGTCAGATACTCCTCTTTTTTTTAGTTCCTGTTTTATCCTAATTTTGCCCCACTTTTTTATTCTGAACTTTCCCCTTGCGAAAGACTTTGCAAATCGTTCTTCGTCGAGAAAACGCTCCTGAATTAGCAACATAATAACATTCTCCAGCGTCTGTCCATACACTTTTAGGGAAAGTAACTTTGTACGTACTTCCTGATGGCACCTATCCTGATAGGCACAATATTTTTGCATCTTTTTTAATGCCTCCTCTTCACTCATGCTGGAATTGTAATCCATTTGCGACCCTTTAATAGTTATAACGCCCTAATCATAAATTTAATCCCCAAAAATAAGTATCTTTTTAGTACTTTAACGTCCAAAGTGATATGTGAACCTAATTTTTTAACAAAAAACAATTTTTATTATGACTTTGGACATGACCAAGATTACAGAAATGCTTTATGACTATGCGCCGAAAGTTGCCGGGGCTGTTTTGACACTCATTATTGGTTTTTGGATTGCCGGATGGATTACAAGGCTAGTAAGGAACATGATGGAGAAGCGAGGTGTAGATGAGAGTATCCGCCCCTTTTTAGCATCTCTGGTAAGTGTGGGGCTCAAAATACTAGTACTGTTGAGCGTTGCTCAAAAATTTGGTATTGAGACCACTTCTTTTGTTGCGATTTTCGGTGCGATGGCCTTTGCGATAGGAATGGCACTTCAGGGTAGTTTAGGACATTTTGCCAGCGGAGTTATGATTTTGATTTTTAAGCCTTTTAGAGTTGGAGACTTGGTCGAGCTAAGCGGTAAAGTTGGAGTTGTGAAAGAAATTTCAGTATTCAATACAGTTCTTTTGACACCTGACAACAAAAAAATCGTCATACCGAATGGCGTTGTTACCGGCGGAGTAATCACCAATATCTCGGGACAAGGAGATATCCGAGTAGATATGACTTACGGCATCGGTTATAGTGACGATATTGACAAAGCCCGGGCAATTATTCAGAAAGTCGCAGATAGCTGTCCCAATATCGACCGCGACAAGCCCGTTGATATTTTCATTTCTGAATTAGGTGACAGTTCTGTCAACTTTGCCGTTCGCCCTTGGTGCAAAAGCGAGCACTATTGGGATGTTTACTTTTATATGCAGGAAAACATCAAGAAAGCGTTTGATAGAGAAGGTGTCAGCATTCCATTCCCCCAAATGGATGTGCATATAGAAAAATAATTACTTTTTTGCGGCGGGCGACTCGCCCGTCGCAAAATTATTCATACCTCAATGCTTCAATGGGGTCGAGCCTTGAGGCTTTCAATGCCGGGTACATGCCCGATAATAGTCCGACAAAAGTAACCGTAAGGATAGCGACAAAAATCCAAAGCCAAGGGAATAAAAACGCGCCCCCCATGATGAGTGAAACGACATTTCCGATGATAACGCCCAACACAATACCCACCAGACCACCAAGTTGGCAGATAATAACAGCCTCCGTCAAGAACTGAATAACAATATTTCGCCTCGTCGCACCGAGTGCCTTACTCACTCCGATTTCTTTAGTTCGCTCCGTCACGGTGACAAGCATAATATTCATCAGTCCGATAGCAGCTCCCAAAAGGGTAATTAAACCTATGCCAATAGCTGCCCATCTGAAGTAAACGGTATTCTCTTTAATAATACTGATGAGCCCATCGCTTTTCTCCATTGAGAAGTCATTCTCTTCTGATGCTTTCAGTTGTCGAATATTTCTCATCACCATCGTCGCATCGCCGATGGCATTATCTATTCGGGTGGGGTCGTTCACCGCAACCAAAATACCGTAATTCCGGGTTGCCGAGCCAAAGTATTCTTTTCCCGTTTGCAACGGAATGACGATTCTTCTGTCCTGACTTTCATTCATACTAGAACCCCGCTTTTTCAACACCCCAATAACACGCAGTTTCAGGTTGCCGGCATTGATTACTTTATTGAGGGCATTTTCCGGTTTCCCTTTGAATAAGGTATTGGCAACCTCATTGCCAATAATTGTCTTATAACCGCCCTCCATCGCTTCTCTTGCCGTAAAGTTCCGACCGTATTCGAGCGTGTAACCCTTAGCGGTCAGGTAATTTTCGTCTCCTCCAAAAATCAGAAAATTGGGGTTTGTCTTTACGTCTCCATAACGTAAGGTAGCGGTACTTGAGCACCAAAGGGAAGCCGCTGTTTTGGCAGGAAAATGATAATTTTTCTTAAATGCCAACGCCTGTTTATGGGTAATGGGCGCACCTCTCTTCTTCTGGCGACCACCTCGATTGCCATGTGGTCCCTTATCACCTGATGGCTCAATAAAAAAAGTATTAGCTCCAAGAGAAGACAGATTGCTCCCAAGAGAATAGATAGCACTATCAATGGCGGTCAAAATACCCACCAGTGCCATGATACCAAAAGCAATAATCATTAACGTCAGTACCGTCCGTAAAATATTGGACCGAACGGAACGAAATGCCAATTTTATATTCTCGAGAAAATCCATTTACAAATTTTGAATAAAAGTAGGACTTTACCGCCAATTTGCTATTTTACTTAGATAAAAAACAGAGGAGAATAGACGTAGGGGAATTTACAACGGATAAATCCCTACTCTTCTGCAACTAATTGAGCCAAGAATGCGTTAAGATTTGTGAAAACAACATCATTGAGAAAACAATATGACAAAGAAAAAAAATAAGTCGACTATCCCTTTTAACAATATAACTGGGATTGTTCTAGTGGTAATTTTATTGATTGGTGTAGTTCGGTACTACAATGCAGAAACTCCAAGCCGGCTCGTCGCCCGTAATTATACCACAGAAACCGCTCCTTTAGAAAAATTAAGAGGAGTATCAGCCAAAGATGCCAATCTTGAAGCAGCGTTATCTTCCTATGAGGAAAAAGATTTTGCAACAGCTGAATCTCTATTTTCAAAGTACTTATCAAAAACGCCGACTGATTTTGACGCATACTTTCTTAAAGGGATTTCACTAATGGAAACCGGAGCATTCGACGAAGCCGTTACGGTCTTTAAGACAATAAGGATTAATTCGGTAAATCACTACGAAGATGCGACCTGGTTTCTGGCATTGACCTATCTGAAAAAGAATCAAAAAGACGATGCCAAACTGATACTAAAAGAACTGATTGCGGCCAATGGAAATAGCAAGGTGGAGGCTGCAAAAAAATTACTTTCAGAAATTTCTTAATTTTTTTGAGAAAGGGGTTGCAATTATTAATATTAAGTTATAAATTTGCACTCGCATTTAGGAAATGCCTCTTTAGCTCAGCTGGTTAGAGCGCCGGACTGTTAATCCGTAGGTCCTAGGTTCAAGTCCTAGAAGGGGCGCAAAAAGGTCGCACGATTCGTGTGACCTTTTTTTATTTCCAGTGCTCCATCGATTCCCGTATAATAAGCTCGAATGCCGTGACTCGCCGCTTCTTTCAGCCATCCTTTCACCTTCCGATTGCTATTAGAACCATCAAAAATCAGCATTTCAAAATCAAAATAAGAGGAAATATCTTCTATAGAGGAAATGGCATTTTGAGTCACCAATAGATAATCTATTTTTACTTTCTGCTGTTTAGGAAGGTGCTTGGGGTCAACAAATGCCATCTTTTTGCCTTGGAATTGTATCAGATTCCCATTCCGATAAAAATTTGGCAACTGCAAAATGGAGTCCGAAAGAGAGCATTTACGGGCGTCCTTAATCCCTCTATATGCTCTATTATTAGCTGCAGCAAATTGCTCTTTTTTTTCCGGAAGATTATCCGATGACAATACAATAGCACTTTCGCCACCTATAAAATCTATCAAAGTCGCCTTAGGAAGGTGATAAACCACGATTTCCTCCTGATTCAATTGTCCCCATTTTTTGAAGACATTCAGCACTAACACCAAATTGACGATTAGCAGCCCGGCGATAAGCCATTTCGCCTTTTTTGTTTCGAGAAAACCCATCATTGACCCAATCAGTAAATAAAGGAGGAAGGCGACAAACCCACTAATCCAAATCCCCTTAACAAGCCCGTATGGAAGCGCGTTAATTTGGAAAATAATGGAATTTAGCAACCAAATAATACCATAAAGTAATTGTCCGACGCCCCACCCCAATAGCGGGATGGCATGAACTATGAATAAAGCAAAACCCAATGGCAAAATAATGACCGCCGCAGGAATAACAACCAGACCCGACAGCCAAAAATAGAGTGGAAACTGATGAAAGTAAAGCAAACTCAATGGAAGGGTCATGATTTGTGCTGCAATGGAAACACTCGTCAATCGCCAGGCATAATCCCCAATCTTGTTGCTAATAAACCACCATTTGTATATTCTCGGTTGAAAATAAACAATCCCCGTCACTGCCAAATAAGAAAGCTGAAACCCCGGTTCGAATAACATTTGGGGCTCATAGATTAAGAGACAAAAAGCCGATGCCGCCAGTACATTATAAATATTAGCCGCCCTACTCATCGCGTTTCCCACGATAATAAAACTAAACATGGTAGCCGAGCGCAATACGGAGGGAGACGCCCCCGTCACCAAAGCAAATGACCATATCGACAATAATAGAATAATAGCTTTCAGCCACCGCCACCATCTCTTTTTCCAATAAATAAAGCCCAGTAAAAAATTGACAAGTAAAAAAACCAAACCCGTATGCAAACCGGATACAGCAAGGATGTGCATACTACCGGTTTCGGCAAAAGCTTCCCTGATATTCGGTCTTAAATCCGATTTTTCGCCTAAAATGAGCGCCGCACCGACGCCAAACTCATTTTGGGTAGGAAGGTAAACCCGCAAGACTTTTAAGAGCTTTTTGCGAATGTGATTTGCCCGATTCAGCAGAGATGGTCGATTCCTCCCTTTTACTTTTGACCATTCCTCTTCTTTTGGGAAGGTTTGGTAATGAAGATTTTTCAAATGCCAGTATCTGGCGAAGTCAAAGGCATGAGGGTTTTTATTTTCTAAAATGGGTTGTATCCTGCTTTTTATACGAAGATAATCTCCTCGGTCAACATTGGAAGACGAGGCATCTACGGGGAAATAAACAAGCAGGTTGCCCGTGCAGGATTTTGTCCATTTTTCTGAAGGGGATGAAGCCTGCTCTGCTTTTAGGGTAAGCTTCATGAATTGTTCGTCGGTCTGTAGCTTTACTACCCGACCTCCTATTTGTAAATGCTCTAAACTAAAATTTTTGAAGTGGTTAGGATAGTGACTATCATCCCTCACAAAAAGCAAAATACTACCAAAAAGGACTAAACCTATAAACAAAAAAAGACCAAAAAAGTAACGCCCCGAGAAAGCCAGCTTTGCTCTTGAAAAGTAAAAAGCAAATACCAAAAAGAGGGTCAAAAAGAAAAGCCCTGCCACGGGGTTCCACTCTAATCGCAGATAGTCTTGTAGGACAATTCCCAATACAAAGGGAACAACTAGCCTGACAAATGGTATTTCTCTCCAGGAAATCATGCTATAAATGTAGTACAATTCACAACTTTTCTCACATTTCCCCGTATAATCATCCCGATGACACTCATTCATCAAGATAATTTGGAGTCTGTAAGACTCTCCTTGTGAATGAGGGCGATTTAAACCGGGGGGACCGAATCGCTCCTCTTCACATTTTTGTTTATTTCACATCCACTTCTATTCGCTTATCGCGATTGGCGATTTCCCATGCCGTGTGAAAGACGAGTTTTGCGCGATTCGCCATTGCTTCAAAATCAATCTTCTCGACGGTATCTGTCGATTTGTGATAGTCGGCGTGCGTCCCATTAAAATAAAACACTGACGGAATGCCTTTTTCGGCAAAGTTGTAATGATCGGAACGATAATAATACCTATTAGGATCATCCTCCGCATTGTATTTGTAATCCAACTCCAACTTTGTAAATTTCTTATTCGCCTCTTCCCCTATCTCATGCAACTCCGTACTCAGGCGATTGGAGCCAATAACATAGACATAATTTGGGTTGCCCTCATGCCTCTTATCTAACCGCCCGACCATATCCACGTTTATATCGACAACGGTCTTCTCTAATGGAATCAAAGGATGTTCGACATAATACTTTGAGCCCAACAAGCCCTTCTCCTCGCCGGACACCAGCATAATAACAACTGTTCTACGCGGTCCCCAGCCTTTTTTCTTTGCTTCCGCAAATGCTTTTGCTATCATCAGCAGAGAAGAAGAACCGGAGCCATTGTCATCTGCTCCATTGAAGATCTTCCCAAATTTTACACCAAGGTGATCATAGTGAGCAGTCACAAAAACATACTCATCTTTAAGTTTGGGATCAATTCCTTCTATAATTCCCACCACATTTTCACCGAGTAATGCTCTTACTTTCTTTTCCTGTCGCAATGAGAAAGCAGCCTTGGCAGTCAGATGGCGAGGCTTTCCCTTTTTGTCGATTTTCTTTTTTAGTTTCAAAACCTTCTTGAATCCTTTTCCGAATATTTCTTTTGCCATTTTTGGAGAAACAAAACAACTGTTGGCATAATTATCAGCTGCATTTTCGCTCCAGCCCATTTTTCGTACCCGGCTGTTAATAGTCTTACGAGCGACGCGCATCGAGGTTTTAAAATCATCGGAGACAATCAAAATAGCCTCTACACCATGTGCTTTTGCAGCACGTAGCTTCTTATTCACGTCCGTCGTCCATTCGGATGGGGTGGATGATTTTGAAATCAGAGATTGCCCATTTTTAAAAGGTTCTCCCGCAAATACAAGCAGCACTTTTCCCTTGGTATCTACGCCCTTATAATCACTATAACTAGTGTCGTCAATACCATAACCAAGGAAGAGTATCTCCTTAGCGGAAATTTCTTTATTGCTATTTTTGGAAGGGAAAGCATAATAATCCTGTAGATGGGTAAACGCCCGTCCATTGACTTTCAGGTCGATAACCTTCCAGTTCTCGGCAATATAGGAGAAGTGCTGGTAATAGGACCCCTCCTTATTAATAACCGGCAATCCGTAAGATTCAAAAACACCGGCAATGTATTTGGCAGCCATCTTTTGTCCTTCCTCGCCGGTCTCCCTCCCTTGGTATTCATCCGAAGCAAGGATGCTAAGGTGGCGATGTAGTCCATCTTTTGTGATTAACTTTGCCAGTTCCACTTGCTTCTCATCATCTGACAGAGGACTCCTCCTATCGGAAACTTGAGCGGGTAACGAATTGGTGAGTAAAAGGATAAAAGCAACAAATAAGGAAGAAAGATATTTCATAATCATAGTATTGAAAAAGTAAGCAACAAGCCAAATATATCAGAACTTACGACTTGTTGCTCACTTTTGATTTTTACCCATTAATTTTTGGAGTCCCCTTAGGATCTTCAATATACCCTGCAAACATGGATTTAAGCTTATCGGCAAACTCGGTATCCCCGCGTCGGGTGGCTTCTTGTATCATATCCTGAGCAGTTCTTCTAGAGAAGAAATACTCCCTATAATAGCTCGTCTCAAGCGTCTGCTGGTCCAAAGAAGTATAAAAGTCTAAATCCTGTTGCAATCTATTCGCCAATATTTCTATATGTGGCTTAGCCTTCTCATAAGCATCTGCTGCAAGATAAACGCCGATATTAGACCACGTCTCAAAACTGTACGGAAAGTTCATATCGGGGAAAGCCTCAAAAAACTTATCCATCAATTTGATGGCTTTGTCTTTTTTGCCTTCGTCTATCAATCGAAAGGCAGTTCGCACCATCGCCAATTGGGTCGTCTGGATACTTGGCCCATAACTGCTGCTGACAAACAATTCTTCTTTATCGAAGTTCCCCCAACGGAATTTGTTCATGATATTATCATAAGCCTTTTCGGTATGAACGCGACCGCTTCCAACAACGCCATAGTTAGGGTCACTTTTTGACTTCACAGGAACAATTCGCAAAGACAAACCTTCCAATTGCAAATAGTCCTGTAGTCCCATCAACTTGCTCTTTTGGCAGGTAACCGCAAAGTATATCGGCCGGTCGTTGATATTAGAAGCAATGACATCCAACACCGCAAGCTGATCTTTCAGCATTTGATCCGGTAGAGAAACGGGTATATTTTTCATAATGACGGTATCCTTAGGTAGCAAGGCGTCCTTCCATACCGGTGCGGAAATGTCAATCGGAAGATAAGCCTTTTTTGTCGGATAATAACTATCTATTTTACGCCCACTTGGCGTTGATAGCGGATGATCTTCACCTATAAACTTCAACAGGCTTGTGGCCGCCACAACTCTGTCATTTTTCGTAGGATTATAATAGGGAGTCTGATTTCGCTTCCGTCCTAAATATGCATCCTTGGAAATTGTCAATTTGATTGCCGGAGAATCGTTAGTCTTCTGCCGCAGCAAATCAATATACCAATCCACTGCGATTAGGCTTAAATTCACAACACGGACATCTGTCCGAATTCCTTCCACCTCTTGTGCGTACCAAAGTGGATAAGTATCATTATCTCCATAAGTAAAAATGATGGCATTCTTATCACACGATTGAAGGAAGTTCTGTGCATAATCACGCGAAGCCTTAATATCCTTCCTGCCAAGGTCATCAAAATTTTGAGTACCCATCAAGAATGGCGCTATCAGGATAATGACCGTAGCAACTCCTGCGGAGACAATACCGCTTTGTTTTGCCTTTTCTCTTAGCAAACTATACAACGCGACAACCCCCATTCCAATCCAAATACAATACGTAAAAATAGAACCCGCCAGTACATAGTCCCGCTCACGTGGCTCGTTGGGTGGTTGATTGGAATAGACGATGATACCAATACCGGTAATAACAAACAAAGCCAAAAGTCCAAGCGCATCATTAGGTCGCCGTTTGAAGTGAACAAC
>Ga0256832_1003798_pt1 | contig 10260 bp, 7 predicted proteins | sample 134614metaG_FD_190534 | JGI IMG/M metagenome (GOLD analysis project Ga0256832, IMG submission 190534) | Hydrothermal vent microbial communities from Lau Basin, Pacific Ocean - 134-614 | ecosystem: Environmental > Aquatic > Marine > Hydrothermal vents | place: Pacific Ocean: Lau Basin | collected...
GCGGAGATCGTGCAGGCGGTGGAGGCGCTCACCGGCCACCCGGCCGGCGCGGTGGCCTTCGCCACCGAAGGCCCCTTCCTCAACGCCCTGGGAATGGAGACGGTGATCCTGGGCCCCGGCAGCATCGACCAGGCCCATCAGCCCGACGAGTACATCGCCCTCGATCAGCTCGAGCCGGCGATGGCGATCGTGCGCGGGCTGGTGCAGCGGTTCTGCCTGTAGCCTTCCGGCTCAGGCCGGCTCGACCCGCAGCACCGCGCCGTCCACGCCCACCACCTTCACCCGGCTGCCGGCGGGCGCGTCCGGGCCCTCCACCCGCCACAGGGTATCGTCCACCCGCACCCGGCCGAAACCGTTCTCGATGGGCCCGTCCAGCACCAGCACCCGCCCGATGTACTGCTCGCCACGCCGATTCAGCGCCGGCTCGTCGCTGGCGATGGGGCGCTTGAGCAGCACCATGCGCGCGAAGGCGATGCTGGCGACCGAGAACAGGGCGAAGATCACCAGTTGCGCCTGCCAGGCCAGATCCGGCATCAGCCACATCACCAGCCCCACCCCGCCGGCGGCCAGCCCCAGCCAGAGGAAATAGACCCCCGGCGAGAACACCTCCAGCAGCACCAGCAGGATGCCCAGCGCCAGCCAGTGCCAGTAGTCGAGCTGTTCCAGCCAGCTCATTGGCGCCGCTCCCGCTCCTGGAGGCTCTCCTTGGCCACCTCGGCGATGCCGGCGATGGAGCCGATCAGGCTGGAGGCCTCGAGCGGCATCATGATCACCTTCTGGTTCTCCGCCGAGGCCACCGCCTGCAGGGCCTCGGTGTACTTCTGGGCCACGAAATAGTTGATGGCGTTGATGTCGCCCTTGGCGATGGCCTGAGAGACCATGGCGGTGGCGCGCGCCTCCGCCTCCGCCAGGCGCTCCCGTGCCTCGGCCTCGCGGAAGGCGGCCTCCTTCTCGCCCTCGGCGGTGAGGATGGCCGCCTGCTTCTCGCCCTCCGCCTTGAGGATCTCCGCCTGGCGCAGGCCCTCGGCCTCGAGGATGGCGGCACGCTTGTCGCGCTCGGCCTTCATCTGGCGCGCCATGGCGTCCACCAGGTCCTTGGGGGGCGCGATGTCCTTGATCTCGATCCGGGTCACCTTGATGCCCCAGGGCGTGGTGGCCTCGTCCACCACCGACAGCAGCCGGGCGTTGATGTGGTCGCGCTGGGAGAGCAGCTCGTCCAGGTCCATGGAGCCCATCACGGTACGGATGTTGGTCATGGTGAGGTTGAGGATGGCGCGGTACATGTCGTTCACCTCGTAGGAGGCGCGCGCCGCGTCCAGCACCTGGAAGAACACCACCCCGTCCACGGTCACCATGGCGTTGTCGCGGGTGATGACCTCCTGCGAAGGCACGTCCAGCACCTGCTCCATCATGTTCTGACGGTGGCCGATCTGGTCCACCACCGGGATGATCAGGTTCAGGCCGGGACGCAGCGTGCGGGTGTAGCGGCCGAAGCGTTCCACGGTGTACTCCATGCCCTGGGGCACCCGCTTGACCCCGAGCACCACCACCACCACGGCCAGCACCACCAACGCGACGACGAATGTATCCATGATTTCACTCCCTGGGATCGCGGCCGCGGCGAGCCTTCCTTCCCCCGCGCGCGACCGATATGCTTGCAGTCACCGCATTCTAATCGACCTTCGCCATGCCCGCGCAAAAGGACAACCCGGACTTCGTGCACTGGTTCCGCCAGTCCTCGCCCTACATCCATGCGCATCGGGGGCGGGTCCTGGTGCTGTCCTTTGCCGGCGAGGCCCTGCAGGCCCCGGACTTCGCCCACCTGGTGCACGACATCGCGCTGCTCAACGGTCTGGGGATGAAGCTGGTGCTGGTGCCGGGCGCGCGCCCCCAGATCGAGGAACGTCTGGCGCTGCGCGGCGCGGCGATGCAGATCGCCAACGGCCTGCGCATCACCGACGAGGTGGCGCTGCAGTGCGTCAAGGACGCCGCGGGGGCGGTGCGGGTGGAGATCGAGGCCCTGCTCTCGATGGGCCTGGCCAACTCCCCCATGGCGGGCACCCGCATCCGGGTCGCCTCCGGCAACCATGTCACCGCACGCCCCATCGGGGTGGTGGACGGCATCGACTACCAGCACACCGGCGAGGTACGGCGCATCGACGCCGAGGCGATCCGCGGCCACCTGGACCGGGGCCAGATCGTGCTCCTGCCGCCGCTGGGCTACTCCCCCACCGGCGAGGCGTTCAACCTCAGCGCCACCGACGTGGCGGCGGCGGTGGCGGTGGCGCTGGGGGCGGACAAGCTGGTCTATCTCACCGAGGGCGCGCCCTGGGCACAGCGCGGCCAGCCGGCCGCCAGCCTGGTGCCCAGCGAGGTGGACGCCCTGCTGCGGCGCCGGCGCCGCCTGAGCGAGGGCGTGCGGCGGGTGCTGCGCAAGGCGGCGGAGGCAAGCCGCGAGGGCGTGGCCCGGGTGCATCTGCTGGACCGGCAGCGCGATGGCGCCCTGCTGCTGGAGCTGTTCACCCGTGACGGCGCGGGACTGATGATCACCCGCGAGCCCTACGAGCGGATCCGCCCCGCCGGCATCGACGACGTGGGCGGCATCCTGGAGCTGATCGAGCCGCTGGAGCGCGCCGGCACCCTGGCGCGCCGCTCGCGCGAGCGTCTGGAGCAGGAGATCGACCGCTTCGTGGTGATCGAGCGCGACGGCGGCATCATCGGCTGCGCCGCCCTCTATCCCTTCGAGAAGGAAGGCATGGGGGAGCTGGCCTGCCTGGCGGTACACCCGGACTATCGGGGGGAGGGTCGCGCCGCCCAGCTGCTGGAATACATCGAGCGCCGCGCCCGGGAGCTGGGGCTGCGCGAGCTGTTCGTGCTCAGCACCCGCACCGCGCACTGGTTCCGCGAGCGCGGCTTCCAGCCGGCCGGCGTGGAGCGCCTGCCGGGGCGCCGCCGCGACCTCTACAACTGGCAGCGGCGCAGCAAGGTGTTCGTCAAGCTCCTGGCCTGAACGCCTGGGCCTAGGGCGGCTTGCCGCCGGCCTTCTGGCCGGCCCCGTCCTTGCCGGACGCCTTGGCGTCCTTCGCCGCCGGCTTGCCGTCCTTGCCGCCCTTGGCGTTCGAGGACTTCTTGGGCGCCGGCTTGGCGCCGAATCCGGCCCCCTCCTCGCTCCACATGTTGCGGAACTCGGTGGGCGCGTTGCGCGCGTTGCGCTCGAACTCGTTCTCCACGTCGATGGGGTTGGGCACGCTGATATAGGGCATGGTGAAGCCCGGCGGCATCCGCCCCATGGCGTTGGGGGTGTTGATGGCGTCCTCCCACATGTTGGCAATCGACTCCTCGGGGTCGGAGGGGTCGATCCACTTGAAGGGCACGTCGTTGCCCCAGGGGGTGATGCCCTTCCACTGGTCGGGGCCGAAGTTGCCGAAGAAGCCCTCGCCCCAGCCGGGGAAGTCGCCCCAAGGCATGTTCTTCATGGGATGGTCTTCCCACTTGTCGTAGGCAAAGGGACCGGTGCGCCAGGGCCGGAACCTGGGGTCGGCCCAGTAGCCCTCGTGGTCGAGGGGGTTCTGCAGGGGGTTGTCGCCACCGAAGAAGTCCCAATCGTCCCATTTGTTCTTGCGCTTGCGCGGGAAGGGATAGGGATAGGCCCCGTAGCCATAGGGCGCCACGGCCTGCGGGTAGGCGTAGCCCTGACCGCCATAGCCGGCATAGGGGGCGGTGGCGGGCGCCGCTGCCTGCGCCTGGGGCGCAGCGGCAGGCGCCTGACCCGCGGCATAGGGGGCCGGCGCCGTGGTGCCGTAGGGGTTCGGGCTATAGGCGTAGGGATCCTGGGCATAGCCGTAGGCGCCCTGGCCGTAGGCATCGTAGCCGGGCAGCGCATAGCCGTTGCCATAGCCGTAATAGGAATAGGCATCGTATGGCGTGCCGCCATAATAAGGCGTGGCATAGCCGCCCGGGGCCGCCACCCAAGCCGTCTGGGCCCCGGCACCGGTCGTCGCGGCCAGGATCACCAGACCGGCCAGGGTCTGCTTGCTGAATCGCTTCACTCGTCTGCTCCTGTGCAGATGGCGCGGTCGCGCGGATCGCCCCATATTGCCCTAAATTATACTTATACTACCAAATAATTACTTATACTTCTCCGGCCGATTCCATTTCCCGAATCCAGACCCTAAGGAGAAGCACCATGTACGAATTCAATGTCACCCTCGATCTGCCCTTCGACCAGGCCCTGGAAAAGGTCCGGGAGACCCTGATGTCGGAGCACCTCGGCGTCGTCAGCGACGTGGACGTGCAGGCCATCTTCAAGGCCAAGCTGGGCAAGGAGATCTCCGCCTATCACATCTACGGGGCCTGCAATCCCGGCCTGGCGGACCAGGTGATCGGCGCCGAGCCCAATGCCGGCACCCTGCTGCCCTGCAACTTTGTACTCCGCGAGGCGGGCGACGGCAAGAGCGTGGTCAGCTTCATGGACCCCGTTCCTGTACTTGGACTGAGCGAATCGGAGGAGGTTCGCGCGGTGGCCGCCGAGGCGCGGGAGAAGCTGCAACGGGTGGTGGAGAAGCTCCAGGCCTGAGGTCGGACCGGGCCCAGAAAAAAGGCCGGCCCCCGCGCGGGGGGCCGGCCTTTCTCATGCCGGACGGTGCCGGGCTCAGCCCGCTTCCTTGCGCGCCTTGGTCTCCTTGATGACCTCCTCGGCCACGTTGGCCGGGCAGGGGGCGTAGTGGGAGAACTCCATGGAGAACTGGCCTCGGCCCGAGGTCATGGTGCGCAAGTCGCCGATGTAGCCGAACATCTCGGCCAGCGGGGCCTCCGCCTTGACGCGCACGCCGGTGGGACCGGACTCCTGGCCCTGGATCATGCCGCGGCGGCGGTTCAGGTCGCCGATCACGTCACCCACGTTGTCCTCGGGGGTGAACACGTCCACCTTCATGATGGGCTCCAGGAGCTGCGGGCCGGCCTTGGGCACCGACTGGCGATAGGCACCCTTGGCGGCGATCTCGTAGGCGATGGCCGAGGAGTCCACCGGGTGGAAGCCACCGTCCACCAGGGTCACCTTGACGTCCAGCAGCGGGAAGCCGGCCAGCGGGCCTTCTTCCATGCTCACCGCGAAGCCCTTCTCCACCGCGGGCCAGAACTCGCGCGGCACGTTGCCGCCGGTGACGGTGGACTCGAACTGGAAGCCGCTGTTGGGCTCGCCCGGCTCGATCACGTAGTCGATCTTGGCGAACTGGCCGGAACCGCCGGTCTGCTTCTTGTGGGTGTAGCTGTCCTCGACCCGCTTGGTGATGGTCTCGCGGTAGGCCACCTGGGGCTTGCCCATCTCCACCTCCACGCCGTGGGTGCGCTTGAGGATGTCCACCTTGATGTCCAGGTGCAGCTCGCCCATGCCCTTGATGATGGTCTCGCCCGACTCCTCGTCGGTCTCGACGCGGAAGGAGGGGTCCTCCTGCATCATCTTGTTGAGCGCCACGCCCAGCTTCTCGGTGGAACTCTTGTCCTTGGGCTTGATGGCGATCGAGATCACCGGGTCCGGGAACACCATCGGCTCCAGGGTGGCCGGGTTGTTGGGATCGGCCAGGGTGTGACCGGTCTGGGTGTTCTTCAGGCCCACCAGGGCGACGATGTCGCCGGCCTGGGCGGAATCCAGCTCCTTGCGCTCGTTGGCGTGCATCTCGACGATGCGGCCGATGCGCTCGGTCTTGCCGGTGTAGGTGTTGAGCACGGTGTCACCCTTCTTCAGCCGCCCGGAATAGATTCGGGTGAAGGTCAGGGCGCCGAAGCGGTCGTCCATGATCTTGAACGCCAGGGCGCGCAGCGGACGGTCGGGATCGACGATGGCGAACTCGCCGGTCTCGTTGCCTTCCAGGTCGATCTCCGGCTGCGGCTTCACCTCGGTGGGGTTCGGCAGATAGTCCACCACCGCGTCCAGCACCAGTTGGATGCCCTTGTTCTTGAACGCCGAGCCGCAGTAGGTCGGGAAGAAGTCGAGGGCGATGGTGCCCTTGCGGATGCAGCGCTTGATGTCCTCGATGGAGGGCTCCTCGCCTTCCAGGTAGGCCTCCATCAGGTCGTCGTCCTGCTCCACCGCGGTCTCGATCAGCTTCTCGCGGTACTCCTCCACCTTGTCGGCCATGTCCGCCGGCACGTCCTCGATGCGGTACTTCTGCGGGTCGCCCGAGTCGTCCCAGATCCAGGCCTTGCGGGTGAGCAGGTCCACCACGCCCACGAAGTCGTCCTCGATGCCGATCGGCAGGGTCATCACCAGCGGATTGGCGCCCAGCACGTCCTCCACCTGCTTGACCACGCGGTAGAAGTCGGCCCCCATGCGGTCGAGCTTGTTGACGAAGATGATGCGCGCCACCTCGGACTCGTTGGCGTAGCGCCAGTTGGTCTCGGACTGGGGCTCCACGCCGCCGGAGCCGCAGAACACGCCGATGCCGCCGTCGAGCACCTTCAGCGAGCGGTACACCTCGATGGTGAAGTCCACGTGTCCGGGGGTGTCGATGATGTTCAGGCGGTGATCCTTCCAGAAGCAGGTGGTGGCCGCGGACTGGATGGTGATCCCGCGCTCGCGCTCCTGCTCCATGAAGTCGGTGGTGGCCTCGCCGTCGTGCACCTCGCCGATCTTGTGGGTCTTGCCGGTGAGGTTGAGAATGCGCTCGGTCGTGGTGGTCTTGCCCGCGTCCACGTGGGCGAAGATGCCGATGTTTCGATACAGAGTGAGGTCAGTCATGTCGGGTCTCTATTCAGAGTGTCAAAAGCCAGGTTTCCAGTTCTACGGCCCCCGCGAGGAGGCGGGTTTGCCAGACCAGCGCCGGAGCAGGTGCAATAGGCCGCCCGCCAGCAAAACCAAGTGATTGATTTTGCTGAGTATTTCTACAATCCACGGAGAAATAGGCGCGTATTCTACCACCGGGCAGCCAAAATCCATAGCCCGAATTGCCCGGCATCGTCCCTTGGACCGCCCGGCAGCGGCCCGGGTTCCCCGCCGAAACCGCCCGAAGCGGCTGATTCGGCCAGGTTTTCACGCTAGAATCCGGCCCCATCTGGCCTGATACCACAACGCGAAGGATCGCCGGAACGAACCGGAGACACTGAATCTTGCGCCCCACCCGCCCGCGGCGTACCACCGGCCATCGCCCACTCCTGCTGCTCGCCCTGTGGGGCCCGCTCTCCGCGCTCGCCGGGGAACCGCGGCTCGCCGCCCTGGACGAGGACTACTTCCTTGCCGACACCCCGGTGGTGCTCTCGGCCAGCCGCCTGGCGCAGCCGGTCTCCGAATCCCCGGCGGCGATGACCCTCATCGACCGCGAGACCATCGAGGCCTCGGGGGCGATCGACATCCCCGACGTGCTGCGCCTGGTGCCCGGCTTCCAGGTCTCGCACATCAGCGGCCAGAACCAGACCGCCCAGTACCACGGCCTGGCCAACCAGCACCCGAAGCGCATGCAGGTGCTGATCGACGGGCGCTCGGTCTATCACTCGGCGTTCGGCGGGGTCCACTGGGACAGCCTGCCCATCACCCTGGACGACATCGACCACATCGAGGTGTTGCGCGGCTCCAACGCCTCGAGCTACGGCTCCAACGCCTTCATGGGGGTGATCAACATCGTCACCCGCCATGCCGCCCACGCCCAAGGGGCCTCTCTCACCCTGCTGGGGGGCTATGGCGGCACCCGCGAGGCCACCCTGCGCTTCGGCGACCGGATCGGTACCCTGGACTACCGGCTCACGCTCAACGCCTTTACCACCGACGGCTTTCCCAACTACCGGGACACCCACACCTGGTGGGATTCCACCGGCGGCCCGGTGCCCCCCTCCAGCGTGGCCACCGGCACCCCGCTGTTGCCGGAGACCACCCTCTACGAGCTGGCGCGCAACGACAGCCAGCGGATCGGCCGCTTCAACTTCCGCGGCGACTACCTGATGGAGAACGGCGATAGCCTGCTGTTCGAGCTGGGCTATGTACGCAACGACCGCGACAACACCCGCGACAACGGCGTGTACGACCTGCTCCGCCCCGACGAGAACCTGCGCACCAGCTTCCAGCTCGCGCGCTGGGAGCGTCTTCTGGGCGACAACGGGGAGATCTCCCTGCAGCTCTCCCACAACCGCCTCGACTTCGACAGCCGCCATACCGACTTCCTCATCGAGCGCCAGGGCGGCATTCTGATCAACGGCGGCCCGGTGGACGGCGGTTCCCGCTTCGTCAACGACCGCTACGATCTGGAGTTTCAGCACACCCTGCCCGAGGGCGACGACTGGCGGCTGGTATGGGGGGGCGGCCTGCGTCTGGACCGCCTCGACAGCGACAATTTCGCGGTCGGCGACGGCACGGTGGAACGCAGCCAGTACCGCCTGTTCGGCAACCTGGAGCGTCATCTCGATGCGGCGGGCCGCTGGGTGTTCAACGCCGGCGCCATGCTGGAGAATCCGAGCGACCAGGACCGGATGTTCTTCTCCCCCCGGCTGGCCCTCAACGTCCACCTGGACGAGCGCAACACCCTGCGCATCGCCGCCTCGCGCGCCTACCGCATGCCTTCCTTCTTCGAACAGTTCGGAGAGTACCGCTTGCACACCAACGACCCCAGCTACCTGGCGCCGCTGGTGGCGACCGGCACGCCCTTCGACTACCTGGTGACATCCAACACCGGCATCCGAATCAGGCCTGAACGGCTGGACACCCTGGAACTGGGACTGGTGGCCACCGACTGGGTCGAGGGATTGTCCGTCGATCTGCGCGCCTTCAAGGAGCAGCTGCGCAACTACATCGACGAGGTGGTGATCGAGGACGGCTGCAACGGCTGCGATGACGTGCCCGCGGTGTTCAACCCGCATGATCTGACGGTGAACCGGAACGCCGGATGGATGGACCTGGAGGGCATCGACCTGCAGCTCCGTTACCAGGCCGGCGACCGCACCACCCTCAGCGGCGCCGCCAGCCTGGTACGCGCCAGGGGATCACGCATCAAGCGAATGGACACTGCGGGCAACACTCTGGAAACCGCCGACACCGGGGAATATGTCCCCAGGCTGACCGCCGGCGCCCTGCTCTCCCACCGCTTCGACGGCGGCTGGTCCGCCTCCCTGGGCTACTATTACATGACCCAGATGAACTGGCCCAACGACGGCGACCGCCTGCCCCCCTACGACCGCCTGGACCTGCGCGTCGCCCGCCGTTTCCGGTTGGGCGACCAGCAGGCCGAACTGGAACTGATCGGCCAGAACCTGCGCAACCAGGCCTATCGCGAATTCCGCGACGACAACAAGTTCGAACGACGACTCTACCTGCGCCTGCGGGTGGAAACGCGCTGACTCGCGGCATCACAGGGACAACGGCCAGCCGGATGTGAAGCGGATTCACCCACATTACCGAAAGCACCTTGCGGTCGCGACAGGCTGGCTGCTCGCCTGCCTGTCGCTGCTGCCGGCGTTGTCGGCAGGCGAAGGTAGCCGGGCCGACGGAAAGACCCTGCTGCTCCTGCTCTCCGCCGACAGCCCACGCTATCTTACGGTGGAGGAACGCTTCCGCGCCCGCCTGGCCGAGCACTGCCGCCAGGCGCCCGCCTGCCCGGAGGTGCGCGTCGCCCTGGCAGACGAAGCCGCGCAGCCCGCCGTTACGCCCGGGCTGGTGGTGGCGGTGGGCCACAAGGCCTCCAACGCCGCCCTGCAGGGCGCTACCGCCACGCCGCAGCTACATGTGATGGTATCGCGCAGCCACTTCCTCGAACGTGCGCCGGGGGCCGAGGTGTCCGCCATCTATCTGGAACAGCCTCCCGACCGCCTGCTCGCCTTCGCCCGCTTCCTGCTGCCGGATCGACGACGGATCGGCGTGCTGCTGGGTCGGGAGGGGCCGTGGCGTCCCGATCGCCTGCGGACGATCGGCCGCGAGGCCGGGGCCGAGATGCAGATCATGGAAGTGGCCGCGAGCGACGAGATCGGGCGCCGGCTGCGACGCCTGCGGCCACGCATCGACCTGTTGCTGGCGCTGCCGGACCCCCTGGTCTACAACCGCGCGACCCTGGCGACCATCCTGCTGGCCACTTTCCGCGACCGGATCCCGGTGGTGGGCTTCTCGCGCGGCATGGTGAAGGCCGGCGCGGTGGCGGCGCTGTTTTCCTCGCCGGAGAGCGTGGGCACCGAGGCGGCGGACCGCGCCTGGCAGCTCCTGCAGGGGGCGCCCGCCTCGCGCGACTTCCCGAGCCGCTTCGAGACCGCGGTCAACCGGCGCGTGGCAGGGGCGCTGCACCTCAACTT
>Ga0256832_1003799_pt1 | contig 10259 bp, 4 predicted proteins | sample 134614metaG_FD_190534 | JGI IMG/M metagenome (GOLD analysis project Ga0256832, IMG submission 190534) | Hydrothermal vent microbial communities from Lau Basin, Pacific Ocean - 134-614 | ecosystem: Environmental > Aquatic > Marine > Hydrothermal vents | place: Pacific Ocean: Lau Basin | collected...
ATCTTTAATAAAATCAAAGCGCAGTTCCGCCGGAACCAGGTGCATAGGATCCTCGTGCATGGGACAGGCGATTGTTTCCCGCGGGGAATTGTCCAGGTCATTGAAAAATTTGGGCACGTCCACCCACTCAAAGGAATAGATGGCACCATCGTCCGTGCGGGAATAATGTTCCAGCCCTTTCTTTAACAACCGCACGATGGTGCTTTTGGAACTCCCCACTGGACCATGCAGCAAAATGACCCGCCGTTCCGGTCCGTAGCGGTAAGCCGCTGCTTTCAGAATGTTCATGAATTTCATGAGATAGGCGTCCAGCCCAAAGACGGCATCTTTCCCGTTGTCGATGGGGTCGTCAAAAAATTTGAAGTGCACCATCTTCTTGCGGGAATCTTCGTATTCCTCCGTCCCGTAGGACATGACCATATCGTACAGCCGCTGGTAGGCCGTGCGCAGTACCTTGGGGTCCTTGCGCACAATTCCCAGGTAATCCTGGAATGTTCCGTGCCAGCTCACACCTTGCATTTGGTTGGTGAGCCTTTTTGTGATTAAATCTAGCGGACTTTGATTAGCGCTCATAACTAAATCCTCCTTATTTATGGTTTGGGTTGTCAATGATCTGATTTTATTTTTGTGTTTTTATTTTGTTTATAATTTATACAAAAATATAATATAAATGCAAGTTGCGATTTAGGTGGAAAAGTAAAGTGCAAAACAAGTGGATAATGGGATTGACAAAATGCAAGGCAAGTGATGAGATGAAAGTGGAGGTTTGTTATTTATTATTTTGTCTTTAAATTAAAGAAAATATATGAATTTTTATAAAATAGCAATATTTCTCTTTGTTTTGACAGGAGGGGTGTTGCTTGGCGGTTTAGCCGCCAAGGCTGAGATAGATAACCAATGCACCCAATCAATTGACACAGTAATTGTTATGGATGTGTCAAATAGTATGGGAGAGTGTATTGGGGGTAGTTTTGGCGTGCCAATTACCAACCTAACAGAATCTCAGTGCACTCTGATGGGGGGTGATTGGGATAGCGACAGCAGTACTTGCACTATTAATTTTATTTATCCCAATGGACTGGGAAGAGAGCAGTGCAGTGCTGTGGGGGGAACTTGGCAGGATACTTTACTTAATGATGCGCGCAGTTTAGCTAGTTATTATGCAAGTTTAGCTGGTTCGGTTTCTCCAGTTGATCGGGTGGCGGTAGTTTCATTTGCTAGCGATGCCCAAACAGTTATTGGTTTGACTGATGATGCGTCAGCTGTACAAAGCGCGTTGAATTCTCTTCAATCAGGCGAAGGCGGGACTAATTTGGGAGCTGGACTTGATATGGCAGTTGATATTTTGTCATCAAGCGATGCTCCAGATAAAAAGATTTTGGTATTTTCTGACGGCGATCCAACTTTGCCTACTTTGCCAGCTGATCAGACAGATTCTGGCGACGAGCAGGAAGTGCTTAATGCATACAGCAATGCCCAAGCTGCTGGTGTTAAGATTTACAGTTTTGATATGAATTCAGCCAGCAGTGATAGTAATGTTATGGAGCAAATTGCAACGCCAGGAGGGTATTTTAATGAAAACGGCACCACAGCGGATTTGGATAATATTTATGAGTCTAATAAGTATATCACTTGCCCTAGCAGTACGGTGAAGGTTTGTAAGATGGATGCTGAGACAGAAGAATTTTTGAATGGTTGGACAATAACACTGCAACAACAAACAAAAAATGGTTATGATTTTTACGCTGAAGGCGTAACCGGCGATGAGGATAATGATTATCCTAATGGCTGTGTTGTCTTTAGCGAGGTGGAACCAGGCAATTACCAATTGATCGAGGAGATGCAGGAAGGATGGGAATTGTCATCTCCAGAGTCTGGCAGTTTCCAGTTTTCAATTGAGCCTGGCTTTGATAACACAGACGATCCTTTTATTTTTGTTAATCGTAAATTGCCGCCGCCTTATTGTGGTGATGGCAAAGTAAATCAAGAGTGGGAGCAGTGCGATGGTGAGCAGGGTTGCCTTGATACCTGCCAATGGGAAGAGCAAGACCAATGCAGCGATTTGGTATTGGCGCGGGTGGTGGTTGATAATGTTGAATATGGCAAGGACGCTTATTTGACTGATAGGGTATATGTTGGCAGCAGTGATTATTATGTGCCAAGCGGCGCGTGGTTCCCGCTGTATTTCAATGGATCTTACTTTACCGATCCAGATATTACTTCTTATGAGGATGTAGATGGTTTGGCAGTGCAAAGGTTAGAAGATTCAGTGCGGTTGGCGCTGTATGGCTCACGAGATAAAAATGCAGGTGATATTGCTGAACATGCCAGCGGTTATATTGAATTTTATAATGCCAATATTACCCATTTGCGTGATGACAAATCCGGCAACAACAAGTTGGAAAAGGATCAGGAAGTAGGCGGTTACAATGACGGCGACGGCAGTAAAGGCGGTCCAGGCGATGATGAGGTTTGGCTTGAGAATGGTCGGTCTAATTTTTGGCTGTCGGTAGATGTCGCTGATGATGGTTATTATACTGACTGGCAGATTATTGAAGATTGCCGCGATATTATTACTGTGTGTAAATATGACACAGATGAAAATCCATTGTCAGGTTGGGAAATAAATATTGAGCCGGCAAATAATTTGGTTGTCAATGGCGATTTTGAAACTCCGCTTGTTACTGACCATAGCGGCAAATGGCAGCTTTTTACCGCTGATGAGGTTGGTTGGAATATTGAATGGGTAAATGACGGTATTGATGATGAGCCAATGCTGGAGCTGCAGAGCAGCAATTTGTGGGCTCCGGCCAGCGGTAGCCAATACGCTGAACTTGATTCTCATTATTACCTTCCCGAAGAGAATCCAAAACGCGCTTCTGTAAGCATTTGGCAGGATATCTCTACTGTTCCTGGACGGAGATATAGGCTGACTTTTGCTTTTTCTCCCCGCCCCAACCGTCCGGAAAACGATAATAAATTGCGGGTACAGTTTGGCGATGTAGATGAGTTGGTAAGCGCTGATGGAAGCGGCAATGGCAATACAGCGTGGATGACTTACAATTATACTATTACCGCCACTGACAATGTTACCACTTTGCGTTTTACTGATATGGGAGAGCCAAATTCTTTTGGCACTTTGCTTGATGCGGTAAGAGTTACTGAAATAATAAGTGATGAAACTGGCAGTAATGGTTGTGTTGAGTTTAGAGATTTGGATTATGGCGATTATACAATAAGCGAAACCAATCAAGACAACTGGGTGCAAGTAGAGCCAGTTGAAGGCGTCTACCAAATAACTTTTGATGAAAATAACCGCAATCCATTCTTGACTTTTGTCAATAGATGGGAGGAGCCTATGGGAACAATAAGGGTCTGTAAATATTATGATGAGGATAACGACGGTGAATATGATAAGCCTTATTACAACAATGGCTTAACAGCTGTTTCTTGGTGGCAGAAGATTTGGAACAAATTGATAAAGTCCGCTCAAGCGCTGTCTTTGGTTGAACATGACACCCCGTTGTCTGGCTGGAATATTATAGTAGAGGGTGAGGATAGCAGTTACAGTTCCCAGACCAATGAAGCTGGCTGTGTTGATTTTTCAGTTCCTTATGGTAATTACACTATAACTGAAGAGATGCCAAGCACAGAAGGCGAATATTGGGTGCAAACTTATCCGGCTGGAGACGGCAGCCATAGTGTGACTATTAACGCTGACAACGAGTATGAGGAGGTTTATTTTCTGAATGTTAAAGCAGATATTTGGGGCTGTAAATATAATGCGGAAACAGAGGAAAAGATGGGGGGATGGCAGATAGAGCTTTATCGCCAAGTTGAGCCGGAAGATGATTCAGATGATTTCTCCTGGGAGTTGTACCAGACTGTATTTACCAACAACGACCCTGAGTCTCCCCGGTATGGCTGTTATTATTTTGCTGGCATAGACAATAAGAGTGATACTTACAAGCTTGTAGAAGTAGCTCAGGATAATTGGGAGCAAGTATATCCAGAGGATTACTATGAATTAGGCGGAGGCGAGTGGTCAAACCCTTATGATTTTACTAATAGATATAATGCTCCTAGCAGTGGCGGAGGAGGAGGGTGTATTTCTGGCTGTGGCGGTTCAACGCCATCATCTCCGCAATCGCCAACTAGCAGCGCTACGCCCACGCCAGTGGTATTGGGATATGAAGAGGTTTTTCCTGAATTTAACAAAACAGTAGACAAGGAAACAATTAATCCGGGCGGTATTTTAACTTACTCAATCAAAGTAAAAAATACCAGTCAGATAAACTTGGTTGATGTAGAAATTACAGATACTTTGCCGCCTGGGTTTGTTTTTGCTGATGATAATTCTACTAGCCGCAAGTGGACAATTGGCACTCTGACGGCTGGCAGCGAGGAAGTGTTTGTTTATAAAGTTAAAGTGTCTGATAGCATCGCAGCTGGTGTTTATGCTAATACAGCCAAGTTAACCTATCGGAAGGGGGCGGAAAATGATGGCGCGGTTGAGATGAGCGCGGCAGCGGTTGGCATTTCTGCTAGCGCAACGCAGCCAGCAAGCAGCAAATTAAATTCCATAATAGTGGAGGCTCCAGTGGAAGTAGTACCAGTTAAAGTTGCTGGTTATAGCCTATTGCCAGAAACTGGCGGCGGTAATGCTGATAGGCAAATTCCAGTTGGTTTGATAGCCTGGCCGCTAGTATTTGTTGGTTTAGTTTTGGTAAGACGGTCTTTTGTTTTGGACTAGAATTATTATAAAAAATTAAAGTATTTATGAAAGTAAAAATAAGGCGACTTGCTCTATTGGTTGTTGGCTTGGGGCTGGTTGGGGTTGGTGTTATTATTTTTTCACTGGGACAGATAGATGATATTGGGACAACTTCTTCAGCCGTAAATTTTTTCAAGCAGTTGCCTTCAGGTGAAGAGCCAATAGTCAAATCAATCATCACTGGCAAACAAGATTCCAGCCCCCCTGTTTATGATATTGGTAATTATGATAAGTTTTTGGTTGTTCCTAAAATGGGAGTTGCTGCCCCAATTTTGGAAGGTGGAATTGAAAGGTTGGCAGAGGGGATTTGGTTGCTTCCCGGAACTTCCACTCCTGATCAAGGCGGCAATACTGTTATTACTGCCCATCGCTGGAAATACAAACCTCCTGATCCTCGCACTTTTTATAATATTGATAAAATGAAGATGGGCGATGTTATTACTTTAAAGTGGCAAGGGAAAAAGTATTATTATCAGGTATTTTCAGTTTTTATGGTAACCCCAGATCAGACAGAAATCCTTTATCCAACCAAAGATCCAATTTTGACTTTGTTTAGCTGCGCTCCTTTGTATGAGACGACTTTCAGGCAAGTAGTTAAGGCAAAGTTAATAAAGACAGAAGAAATATAAAAAATAAGGCGGACAAAAAAAGGTGGACAAAAAAATTGTTCACCTTATTTTTGTATTTTTTAGATATTATTTATTGTTGATTTTGTTATTTTTTTAGCAAAAAGGGTATAAGTTGTGGATAGCTTGGGCGATTTTATCTGTTTTAAGCAAGTTATTTTTTGGTTAAAATTAAATGATAATAAGTTGCAATAATTTTACCTAAAAATAAAGAAAATATTTTTTATATTATCCCTTGACATTATATTTTTTCCTTCTTAATCTTATTATCAGTAACTAAAAGCAGGAGAGAAAATAACTCAGAATATAATATGCAATACCAAACTGCAAATAATTACTTTTTCTATTCCTGCTTTATAGTAGGATAAGGGGATCACTGCGTGCTGGCGGTGATTTTTTGTTTGTAGTTATGTTCTTTAATCATTTTGTCTATTGATTTAAATAGATAACTAACAAACCCGCAAATTAGGGTTTAATCAGCAAAGGTCGAGTTATCTATTTATTGCAATAGATAAAATACTTATCTAATAATTAACCGATAAGTATATGAAAAAAGGTTTGTATTTCTTAACTTTGGCTGCTGCCTTTGCTTTGGCTTTGGCACCAGCTAATGCTTATTTTGACGATTTCCTTTTTGGCGATGTTACCGCCAATTATGACACCGGTAAGAATTCTTATAATTATTCTTACTCCGGTGAGGATAGCAGCATCGTAGTTGACAACTACGATTCAGCTGAGGTGATAAATGAGGTTTACACCTATTCTAACACCGGTAACAACGATGCTGATGATAACAGTGGTAATGTTACCATCGTTACTGGTGACGCTGCTTCATTTTCATCTGTTGCCAACAATGTCAATTATATTGACACCAGCATTGTTGACTTTTCACCTTGCGGATGCGAGGATGATTGGCTTTTGACCGGCAATGTTATGACTGGCAAGAATTCTTACAACGAAGCCATTGCTCAGCGCAATGACAGGATCGTTGTTAGAAATGTAAAAGAGGCCGGTGTAGCTAATTTTGTTGACACTGATTCCGATACTGGTAATAACGACGCTGATGATAACGGCGGTTATTACTATGAGGAGCATAGCAACAATTGGTACAGAAATACCCGCACTACCAGATATTATTACTATCGTCCTTACATTGTTTCTGAGGACAGACGCGGTTCATCATCCTATGATGAGGTTTCCTTCCCAATGGGTGGTGATGTAACCATCGTCACTGGTGATGCTGCTTCTGCTTCTGATGTTGTCAATGTAGTTAACACTGATATTACCCGTGTTACCAGAGGAGCTTTTGATTTGGCTTTGTAATAAAGCCTAGCGCTGCTTACAGGCAGCGCTCCTCTGGGTAGTTGCTGATTGTTTATTGGCAATTGCCCCTGAGGAAAAAATATGAACACTTTGCGCATCAATTTATTTATCGTTCTTTTATTTGTTTTAATAAATTTACAGTTGGAGATGGCAGCAGCCCAGACTGTAATTATTAATAATGTTTCATCTAGCGCTAGTAGTGGTAGCGGTTCATCTGCTAAGGCCTCTGTTTATGTAAAAACTGAAGTAAATGGCAAAGTTGTTACTGAGTTAAAAAAGGAGAGTTACAGCACTAGCAGCGCTTCAGTTGAGGTAAAAATACGAAATCAGGCAGGCAAAACTGAAACAAAAGTTGACTACTTTCCCGCAAAACAGCCCGAGCCAGCTATAGAAAGTCAGTTGGAGACCTTACCAACATCTTCTGTGCCGGCAACTAGCTCTATTGATTTTGGTAAATCCAAAGATGCTTTAACCGCCAATAGCCGGCAGGAAAAAATTGAGGCAGACCAGAAGCAAGCGAGTAAGTGGTGGAAAGTTTTGTTCATTGGTTTTTATAATTTTTGGCGGGAATTTGTTGACAGTTTAAAAAATATTTTTATAAAAATATGAAAAATATTTACTACAATTTAGTCAAAGTTGTGATAGCGGCATTGTTAATCTATCCAGCCTCGCCAGCAATAGTTAGGGCAAGCGCTACCTCAACCGATCCGACCGCGTCGGCTGCCAGCCAATCAGACAGTGGCAGCGCTCAGTCAGATGATAGCGCTGCCAGCCAAAGCAATGAAGGAGAAGCAGATAAAAATCAGGTAATTATTGAAACTGGCAACGTGCAAGGTGGGGTTGATTTGTCCAATCAGGTTAATTTTAACCAGCTAAGTTTTGGTGATACATCTGCCAGCTCTACCTCTTCAACTTCCACTTTGGAATTTGATGGTGATGAGGCAGGAATGGCCACTTCTACTGGTGAGTGCAGCGATTGCGGTAGTGATTTGTCTGGCAATTTTTCTACGGGAGATAACAGCGATAATGCAGGTGAAGTTGATATTGACAATAGCACCACAGTGAACAATGACAACCAAGCTGACTTGAACAACCAAATAGAAGGAGAGGTTAATTCTGGCGGCAACGCATCAACCAACAACGAAGACACAACAATTATCACGGGCGATGCCAGCTTATTTGCTAATATATTGAATTTAATCAATGTTAATATTGTTGGCAGCAATTATTTGCAGACAGCTTATAATTTAGTGGGCAAGGTTATTGGCGATCTGGATTTGTCTAATTATCAAGTGGATGAGCTAGCTGAAGTTGTAAAGCAAAGCGATATTTACCAAAAATTGCAGGCTTTAAATAAAGATACGGGAGATGGCAGTAGTAATTTTGCTAGCGTTGATATAGATAATTCATTGACAATCAACAACTCAAATAAGGCAAACGCTACTAACACTTTAAATCTGTCAGCCAATTCAGGCAGCAATACTGTCAGTGATAATGACGGTTCGGTAAAGGTTGTTACTGGAAATGTTTCAGTCGCCGCCAATGTTGTGAATATAGTCAATACCAATATTATTGGTAATGGTTGGACTTTTGCTATTATAAACATTATGGGCGAGTGGGATGGTGATTTGGTTTTGCCTTCACTGACCAATTTTATTGCTAGCCAGGATAATGATTTTTCCATTGATTGCCCTGATTTAAACTGTTTTGACAATATTGTTGCCGTAAATAGCAGTAGCGGTGAAAACAGCACTAATACCGCTACAACAACAATAGACAATAGCATTGCTATTGATAACAACAATGAGGCCAATATTAACAATAAAATAAATATAGACGCTGTAACTGGCGCTAATCAGGTTAATGCCAATGACGGTAATGTTGATCTGATAACGGGCACAGCTCAGGCGGTTAGCAATATATTCAATCAAGTAAATACAACAGTAACAGCAAATAATTGGGTATTTGGCGTTGTTAATGTGGTTGGTGAATGGGGTGGTAGTATTTATGGCAAGCCAGATGGTTTTGAGGAGAATAGTTTTGGCAATTATTTTACCTTTGGTTGGGGAGCGGACAATTTCTTTGTTAATAGTCAAAGCACGACAGCTGTAGGCGAGGAGACAGCAATTTCAGCTTTTAATCAAAATACCGGTGATGACAGCTTGAATCAGTCTAGTGTCAGTAAGGACAATTCTATTTCCATCAACAATAACAACCAAGCCAATATAGACAATACTATAAATATTGAGGCAAATAGCGGCGGTAATGTTGTAGCAAACAATCAAGGCAATGTTTATTTGCAGACTGGAGATGTAAAAGCAGTAGCCAATCTGTTCAATTTGGTCAATTCAAATTACATAGGAAATAATTGGACAGTAGCTTTGGTCAATGTAATTGGCGGTTGGGATGGCGACATTCACTTTGGCAGGCCTGATTTGGTTGTGACAGAGATAGCCACTGCTGATCCAGATCCAGCTGTGCCCGGCGGTTATATTGATTATTATATTACAGTTACCAACAAAGGCGATGCCCCAGCTACCCAGGTGGATTTGACCGCTTTTTATGATCCAAGCAAGGTTCAGGTAGTTTCAGCTGATGGCGCTGAGGTAAAAGATGATAGAGTTGTTTGGACAATTGACAAAATTGGTATAGGTGAAATTGTGGTTAAGCATTACCGTGTTTTGATTGATCATAGTTTGACTGGCAGCGGTGATGTTAGCAACCATTCAGAGGTATGGTCAGTGGAGGAGGACAGGAATCCAGATGATAATATTGCTGATACAGCAGTTTTCATCAACAATAGCGGCGTAAAAGTAGGCGGTTGGGGGTTTCCAGTGTCCGTATCTTATCCCAACAACACCAACCAAAACAATAACCAACAAGATGCGTTTGCCAACCCTGTTTACAATCAGTCGTTGGTGGTTAACAAAACTAGCGACGCTGGCGAGGTTGTTTATCGCGGCCAGGTTATAAACTTTACCATTGATTTATTTAATCGTTCTACTGAACCATTGTTTGATGTTATAGTTTATGACACTTTGGTTGGCCCCGATGGCAAAGTTGTAAATAGACAACAGTGGTCATTGGGCGAAGTGAAGCCCCAAGAGGAGATTACTATTGATTATAGTTTGCGGTTAGGCGACAGCGCTCCAGCTGGAATTTATAAGAACATAGCCAGCGCTGACGGTTTTGATAGCGCCAATCGTTACAGCATTTTCCCCCAAAGCAAAACAACCTTTTCGCTATCCTCAATAGATAAAGAGGAAATTGGCAATGTGGTTGACATCCAATATTTTTATCAGCCAGACAAAATAACTGGAGAGGAATATGAGGAGGTAGTAATTTTAACTAATACTGGAAGCCAGACTGTGCCGAGTGGACAATTGGTAGCAACTTACGATAGTAATGTTGAAATTACCAGCAATGATTCAGCCAATCGTTTTCTAATTCCCGCTCTTGCTCCGGGGGAGAATTATACAATTACATTTAAAGTTAGAGCGAATGAACCTAGTTCCGACCCGCTGTTGTGGCAATGG
>Ga0256832_1003800_pt1 | contig 10258 bp, 3 predicted proteins | sample 134614metaG_FD_190534 | JGI IMG/M metagenome (GOLD analysis project Ga0256832, IMG submission 190534) | Hydrothermal vent microbial communities from Lau Basin, Pacific Ocean - 134-614 | ecosystem: Environmental > Aquatic > Marine > Hydrothermal vents | place: Pacific Ocean: Lau Basin | collected...
AAGCCCGTCGCGAACCAACTGGATGTCAACTTCTTAGATAAAGGCGTGTATGTTCTAACCGGCAAGGCCGGAGATACGGTCTTTCGGGAGCGGTTGGTGATACGGCCATAGTTTTGATGAGATTTCTGGAGTTTGGTGATTGGATTTTTTTATTGGTGGGTTACGAAAATCGGTGGTTTTTTCTACATTATTGTCATATCGAACTCGTAATAGATTGATAATCAGTTAGTTATTGTCTGTAGGTTTTTATTTTAGCTCTACAAATGCCAAAATTTGTATTTTGATAGGAATGATTCATAGCTTAGCTTTGTGTATGACTTCTTTTAAATGGATAACTCTTCAAGAGTCCGGGGCTTTTGGAAGGTTATTGTAAATTGTATGATTATGAAAAACCACCTACCTTTTTTTACTTTCTTGTTTTCTTTATTTTTTGCGCAAGCGATGTATGGACAATGTGATTCCATACCGGGATTTATACTCTTGGGAGAATATGATGGTCACGGCTATTATTTGTCTGAAGCATCCGTCCCTTGGGCTCAAGCCAAAACCCTTTCGGAAAATGCAGGCGGTTACCTAGCCACCATAAAGAATCAAGCCATCAATGACCTTGTGAAAGATGGACTTAATGGTAATATGGTCTTCATCGGTTATCATGATGAAGCTACAGAAGGTGCCGGGCAATGGGTTAATAATGAGTTAGTTGCACTAGATTTGAGCTATGGAAATAGTGAGGTGAATGACTATGCTGTAATGAATTTTTGGGATGGCACTTGGCAGATGACCAATGGATTAGGGTATCGGAAGTTTGTGATGGAGAAGGTGTGTGGAGAACCTTCACATCCTCAGGTAGAAGTCGTCTCTGTTTTATGTCCTGACGAATATCCCTATGAAGGTAATGATATTACGCTAACTATAGTTGTAAAAAATTTAGGTGGAATGACTAGTCCTCCAACTGAAATACCATTTTCCCAGACTGCTAGTTGTTGGGGTGGTGGAATGGTATTTACAGAAGATGAAGTTTTTGGCTATTTCAACGTGCCGGGTTTGGCACCTTTAGATTCTGTAATTTTGACCAAGACATTTACATTGACAGGTGCTAAGGCTCCCGGGAATTATGTGCCTGGTTGTGGGAAATGGGGCGGCGGCACTTGGATGTATAATGACTTGAAGGTTGGGGATATGCCATTGGATTACTATTGCAAAAAATATAGTACGGATTTGAGTATAAGCGTCACGGGTGATTCTTATGTTTATGATGATAGTGGCATAATTCAGTATGAAGTTACGGTTACAAATTATGGCCCAGATACCGCCTACAATTTTTGGGTTGATGTTAATGGTGGCCCACTTAATTATCTTGGGTCGAATGGTGGTTGGAAGAATGTTTTTAGTTTGGCTCCAGGCGCTTCAATATCTTTTCCCGGCCACGAAAAACTTTATTCGCCTCCAAATTCCTATGTACTCTTCCGGAGTATTTTTGCTGGACATAATATTGATACTAATCCCGCCAATGATTCAGTAAGTGTTCAGTTTTATTACTTACAATCTCCGTGTGACACTATTCTGGGCTTTGCTAAATTGGGTGGATATAATGGTCATAGCTACTACCTTTCCGATGCATCCGCTCCATGGCAGCAAGCCAAAATCCTTGCAGAAAATGCAGGCGGATACCTAGCCACCATGAATGACCAAGCAGAAAATGATTTTGTGAAATCAAAATTGGGCAACAACATGGTCTTCATAGGCTATCATGATGCGACCACAGAAGGTGCCGGGCAATGGGTTGATAATGAGCCGGTTACGCTAGATTTGAGTTATGGAAATAGCGATGAGAATGACTACGGAGTGATGAATTTTTGGGATGGCACTTGGCAGATGACCAATGGGCTGGGGTATCGTAAATTTGTGATGGAAATGAGTTGTGCACCAAGTAGTTGCTTGGCCGGGGGCATTGTCTTTGGCTTGCAAAGTGAAGTAGATTCATTTCCTATAAACTATCCGGGCTGTCAAACCATATTGGGAGATGTCCTTGTTACAAATCAGGTGACCAACGTGGATGGTTTGCTTCAATTAAAGCATATTGAAGGGAATCTGCAATTAGAAAGTGTTACTGATATTTCAGGTCTGCAGAATCTAAAGTCTTGTAATGATTTAACCCTAGCAACAAACGTTCAAAATGGTTCTCTATCTAACTTGAAAAATCTTGATGGAGATTTAAGAATCCAATCTTTGGTTACATCTACCAAAGGACTTGAGCATCTTGAAGTCATAAAGGGAGATATTATTTCTTATTGGAATCAGGGTACAAGTTTAAGTAGCTTGGAAAACCTAACTACGGTAGAAGGCGCGCTGACTCTGGAGGAAGCCACAATGACTACTGGTAACTTGCCTAAGCTTACCTATTTGGGAGGAATTAATTTATCTACATCGAATCTTTCCATCGAAGGAATGCATCATCTGACGCATGTCGGAATGGACGGTATTTCTTGTAACGGCGGGGCTTTTATGGATATGAGTGGACTGACTGGTTTGACGGAAATCGATGGTTTGTTTAATGTAGGGCATAGCAGTGGTGTTGTTGGAACATCAAGCCTTCAGAATTTAACTAAAATTGGTGGGTTGTCCCTAAAGTTTGTTAATAGTAATGGTCTAGGTGATATTAGTTTCTTGAGTAATTTAGATTCCATGAAAAGTTTGTATTTGGAGTTTGCAGACATTGATGATATTAGTCCCCTTGCACATGTAGCAGGCCTAGAAGATGTGACGATTAAGAATTGTTTTAATTTAAGTTATTGTAGTATTCAACCAATTTGTGATTTAATTGGGGGCGGTGGGAATGTGATGATTTCTGGGAATGGCGGTATGGCAATAGGTTGTCATAGTATTCAGGAAGTGGAAGATATTTGTGCTATGCCTAATTCATGTGACGATGTATCGGGTTTTATCAAGCTGGGTGAATATAACGGTCATGGCTACTACCTATCCGATGCATCCGCTCCGTGGCAACAGGCCAAGACCCTTGCGGAAAATGCGGGCGGATACTTAGTAACGATGAATAATCAAACAGAAAACGATTTTGTAAAATCTCATTTGAATAATCAGATGGTCTTTGTAGGCTATAACGATGCAGCCACCGAAGGCGTAGGGCAATGGGCTGATAATGAGCCGATTACACTAGATTTGAGCTATGGGAATAGTGATGTAAATGACTATGGAGTAATGAATTTTTGGGATGGTGGATGGCAGATGACCAATGGGTTAGGTTGGCGGAAATTTGTGATGGAAATGGATTGCGGAAGCCCACAGCCAACACCCATGATACAAAATGCAGGAGTATCACCAACCTTACAAATCCAAGGTGTGTATCCCAATCCGGCCAAGGATAATATTACGATTCGAGTCATTGCTCCGGAAGAAAAATCTTCTATATTTAACGTGTATGATGGTCGGGGCCAGTTACTCCTTTCGGAAAAAAGAGATTTGCCGCAAGGTGCTTCGGAAGAGGAATTTGATTTGTCCAATTTACCTGTCGGAATGTATTTTGTGAAAGAAGCCGGTGCTTCGCAGTATTATAATTTTGTGATTATGCGATAATGAATGGGCTGAAAAAAATACGTAACTATTTAGGCATCCACTATTTTGGTCAAAAAATGCCCTTTTTGCGCCTGTTTTTGCTAAAATTTTCTCACGTAGGGACGCACGGCCGTGCGTCCCTATGTCAACATACACAAAAATGCCTATTTTTTGCCTTAAAATAAGAGCACCTAAATAGTTACAAAAATACTTTGTTGTTAAACCTAAATTTTAGAAACTTTGTAAAAAAAAGCCGGCAACCTTTTTCGGCTGCCGGCTTTAAATTAGTATTGAATTTGGTTATTCTTACAAAACTTGAATCTTTTCAATAGGACTAAATCCACTCTTTGACCCATTCGCGAAGACCACTTTGACCATGTATTCGTAGGTCTTTTTTGACTTGATGTTGGTGTCAGTATATTGGTGAATATTAGAATCTAGTGGCTTGACCAATTGAAAACCCTTACCGTCAACGGCCCGATACAACGCAAATTTGAAATCACCCTGCTTTGGGTAATCCCATTTGATTTGGATGTTCTTTTGGGCCTTGTTGTGGTTGACTGTCAAGGACTTAACGGGAGTCGGTAGGTTGTAATCAATGGCTTTTAGATTGAGTACAAATTCGCTGCTTGTCTTTAGACCGTCATTATCTTCAGCTTCTAATTTGTATTGATATTCAGTTCCGGGAGTTGTTGCATCATCCACATAGTGTCCATAATGTTGGTGGTCGGTCGTCCGGTGAATGACTTTCCAGTTTGTTTCATTTTTCTCCTTTCGGAAAAGGTAATGAATCTTGGCATCCTTGGACGAACTATTGGCCCAAGTTAATTGAATGCCATCTTTTGTGACTTTATAATCCGTAAATAAGGGTGCAATCGGTGGTACGATGTCGGGCTTTTTTAGCGTAAGCATCTCTGAAAATTCAGAAGCATTTCTGGCCATATCAAAGGCCACTACCCGATAATAAATATTTTCCGTAAGGGTCGAAATATCAATCGTATCTGTAAAGGTATTTGACTGAAAAGGATGATTGTTCGCATTGACAAATACATGGTCTTCTTGGTGTGCGTAAAAAACGCTATACCCAAATAAATCAATTTCTGTCCCGGCATCCCATTTTAGCGTCACCACACCATTGGTGTCAATGGTTCCGGTCAAACCTTTTGGGGCACTCGGTGGAATACTATCAGTAATGGTACCATATTGGGGCAAGCCCATCATGGCATTGCCTGCGGTATCGACGGCATAGACTAAGTACCAATTGTTTTCGATGGGGCTGTAATCCGTATCCACAAAAGTTCTTGTATTTTTGGAAAGCATCTTTTTGGTTAGCTTCGTTTCAACGCCATTGGCTTGATTTTGACGCGTCACATAAAACCCATCTAAATCTTTATCATCCGGGGCATCCCAAGTGATTTTCATTTGTCCATTAGCAATTTGGTTGGCTTCGATATGAGTTGGCGCCGCAGGTGGTGTGCGGTCTCTTCCCATGGCCGAAATTACATTTGACGGCTTACTATAATCACCAAAAGCATCAATGCCAATAATCCGATATTGATATTTAACGTAGTTTTGATCGACGGAATCAATATAAGAAATAGTCTCCGGAATCGGTTTGCCTTCTGCCGGGCTATCAATATAAGGCGCATCATTCAAGCGTTTGAAGGTGCGTCCGTTGTCGAAAGATTTTTCAATAAACCATGCCGTAAAATCATCTTCTAATGCTCTATCCCATTGTAAAGCAATCGCATTTTCATTTTCAAAAGGGGGGCGGAGTTCAATCTTTGGCTCTTGATACAAATCGTCACCATTGACCACAAGATACACCGTATCAATAGGGTAGTCCTTGGAAGTCCCGAGACTATAGAGCCGATAGATATAATTGGATTGTGTATTCACATCGTTGTCTTCATATCTCAAACCGGAAGCCGTAGCTGCATTCGCGGAGAAATCTGCCGCCAATAAAGCCATAGAATAAAGATTTTTGTATTGCTCGGCTTGCGCCAAAAAATCACCTTTATCTGTGTCATTATTTCCATGAATCATTTGTGCGGCGATAGCCGCATAACGGTCATGAGCGGCTTCATTGGCAATGGGCTCCCATTTTTCTATGGGCCAAGGCTTTAGTGGTTCGGCGGTCAACGTTTTGAAAGACGCATCAAAAAAGTCCGTGCTATCTTTGAAGCTCAATCGTTCTAGCTGATAACCGGCCTTGTTGGACAAATCCCAAACTCCTACGGAGCTTGGTGCCCAGCGAAGGACAATTTTATCTCCGGTGTTTTTGGCGATTAGATGTATGGAGCCATTGGGCTTGTCTTGTGCGTTAATCGCACTAGTCAATCCAATTATTATCGCAAAAGCAAAAATTAGATGTTTCATTGTATTAGGTTTATATTAATTGGGTTTGTTTTCTTAATTGGTTTTTATTCATCAAAATATCCGGTGACGACTCTTGCTTTAGTGCCATATTCCATCGAAATGGTCGAGCTACTGACCGATGTGCTAGACCTAGGATAACGATATTGCATGATAAAAGATACAGGCATTAAGCGTCCGGTGTTTGTTCTTGGGAATGCCATCCTTTCCGTTGGTGTGTGAATAATTTGATAGTACATACTTCGAGTACTCGAAGAGACTACATTTCGTAGTTTTTGATACCCGGTAAAGAAATGTCTTTGCTCCATGTCATAGGCTAACCGGTTTTTGAAGCTTTGAAGTGCAGCTTTTCCGGTAGAATGCAAATATTGATTGACATGAACACTATAATCATCTTGGGATGAGTAATAGGGCATATAGAAAACATACATCGTGGTGTTGCCTAATAAATTGTTGAGATATTCATCCGTTAGTGGCGAGTCAGATGGGCCACCTAAGGTGATGTGATTAAAATTATCCCAATTATATGCCAGCCTTCGAATATAATTTCTTGAGTATCCATCAGAACTGACTCTTGAGCGTATTTCAATCCAACGAGAGAAAAGAAATCTCTTGTAGATATTCGTGTAGTATTTGTTGGCTGGGAACTCCGCATAGGCAGCATCAGATGTAGAAATATCTTCATTCAAAACTAGCTTGATTAGCTTTCCAACAGTGTAAGTTCTGTTGCTTGTAGCTTTCTGAAAAGGTCTTGTGTCAAATGCTTCCGGATATTCAGGGATTGTTGTTGCTTCGATATGGACTGATTCAACGGATGTGCGTGATCCTCTTTGTGAAGCTTCCCAAGTCATAGCATTGGCTTTTTGCTCAAAGGTGTTAAACCGGCTGGTTTGGAAGTAGTAATTATACAGTATTTTTTCGTTGGTATTTTTGGAAATGTTTCCGGGTAGTGTCCGTTTTCTATAGGTAGCGGTACTGCCATTTATGTTGAAAACGTTGATATCTTGTTGGTTAATATCAATGGTATAGGTGTGGGCCAATTGTGAATTATGCAGGCCGGCAATCATTTGGTTCATTTGTTCTTCCGGAGTCGGATTCCGTTTAGAAATAATTTGTACGCTGTAAGCGGTATTATTTTGTAATGCACTTACGTTAAATTTCAAAATCCTAAAATCATTTGTCTCCAAAGGCAAATCAATATGGGTTTCTTCGCCTGCATCAATAGGCGTAAACCTGGCTATATATTCATAATGATTGCTTGCGTCTCCATATTCAGGGAATAGGTAGGACATGCCTTGTTTGAGTACGACATATCCGTATCCATTCTCCGTTTCTCCTTTCAAAAAGTGTTTTTGATTTTGCAAAGGATAGGTTAGCATGACACTTTGTTCGGGGATGGTGGTGGGGGCGTTCCCTGTTTTAAAACCATTTATTTTGATTTCACTCCAGTCGTGTCCGTTTGGTTTTTTTACATTTTGGCTGGTACCGTTAGCAAATAATTCTTTGACTTTTACTTCTAAGCTTTGGACATAACGGGTTTGTGGTTTTAAGATGTCTTGCGGCATCATGGTTGCCATGATGTTTTCTTCGTTAAGCTCAATGTTGTTGCACAGCACATTCGCTCCGCCCCGCTCTTTCAATGTCCAAGAACTGATATACGGCCTAAAGCGACGAATACCATTATCAACAGGAATTTCAAGAATCTCATTGACTTCTATGGCAAATACGGCTGCTCCGACATTCGTAACATCCACGTTGACACTACCTTCGGCCGGAGTCATGTCTTGAATAAAGGACATGGCATCGAGCATGCCGGAAGAGCTAATACTTGGTGTGCATTTGTGCCCGATGTTGGCTTCAAAACTGTAGGTCCCCTTGACGGCACCATGAAGGATGTTGTATCTAATCCGTCCACCACCGCTAGCCCATACCGGGTTGGGTAGTCCGCCTTGCAGCAAAATAGCGGCTGAGGCATCCAAAATAGTATATCTACCATGATAAAACATCAAATCCACATCTACGCCAAACTCTCCATGAATACCCGCATAAAATTGCCCGGTGGCATACCAATTATTCACGCCGGGTACTTGTGGCACACCCGGGCTGGAGCCATATTCTGCACAAGTACGCGCCACATTGTGGGTCAAATTAATATCATAGCCAATCACCATTCCAATGTCATAATAAAAAATACTAGGGCTTCCTTCTACGCTTACTTCATAGTAAGAGCCAAACGCAAATCCGGAGCCGGGAGGAAGTGCCGGTCTGGATGCTCCGGCCATCAAACTAGATACATCTCCACCTCCGGCAATGCCATCTTCTTGATTTTCATAAATATCCATGAAGGATTGTGGTGGGCTGGGTAATGTGGGCGGGACATCATGTCCTACCATCAAGTAGGAAGAAAAAGTCGCAATGCCTGCTACATTTAGCTTCCCGCGATTGGTGGGTGTACCCATATTGAAATACCAATAGTCTCTATTCATGGCAGTATAAAACGATGCCCATACAAAAGCATTATTGGTTGGGCCGGTGTAGTCTGCCGGTGGATTGCTTATCGTCGTGCCACCTTTAATGACATCGTAGAAGTTAGCCGTCATAAACAGCTGTCCTTCAATGTGTTCTTCTCCGTTTTCTGCTGAACCCGGATTGTGATAGGAGACGCTTACATATCCTGTGATGGGTGTATCTGAGTCATTTAGGTCTTTGGCCATAGATCTGACGTTTCCTGCAAATCCAAAGGAGGTCATACCCCCTCTATCTGAAAACTCAGCCCCTAAAGTTACATCAAAATTAAAGGCACGTCCTCCATCGGAAGAACCAAAAATCGCTTTAAAATTAAGTCCTAGCGCCGTATTAAAATCCGGTCTATATACTCCACCGGACGGCTGCGGGGCTTCACCCGCACTAGCGCTTATATTCGGTAAAGAACCTGTTTTGGTCATACGACGGGATACGCCACCACCCAAACCATACAACGATAAGCCGGAAAACACAGGAATACCTGCTTCCCCAAAACCAACTAATCCATCCACATACCAGTAGTCGTACCACTGTGCCGTGTTGTATTCAGGGTCGGCAATACTAGCATTTTTGTAGGTGCCAAAATCGGCGGCCAATCGTGCACTAATCCCTGCCGGTAAGGTGACATTCAATTCGCCCCTAGTTCCTTTGGCGCCATGCTCATTGTAGAATTCAAGAGAGCCTTTTAGACCAATGGTACTGATGTGTGCATCAATGCTAATGCCGGTTAAATCAACGCTGGTTAATTCTATTTTTTTGATTCCGGCTGCCTTGGGTCTAAGTGCAGACTTGAAGGTGATGCTGGTCGTTGCCGAAATGCCATCTTCTCCACTCGTTAATGTTAATTTTGGAGTCAAGGTGATGGTCGGATTAAAATTATTAAAACTAAAGCTGAATCCATCCAAGGTCAATGGGAATCCGGCCATGTTTTTTTGTGGGCTTGCCGGGCTGTATGTAAAATGACTGTCGTCAAATCCGGTTTTACTATTATAAGCTAAATGCTCAATCATCACATTCGGAATCTCCACACTCAAAGGGCCTAAGTCTATGGAGCCCGGATTGAATCTATCCGAAATGCTAATCTTAGCATTCAAATCCATCATGAATTTTACTTCGGGCTCTATGAGTAATTTGAAACTAGAGGAGGGTAGAATATCCGCTTCCGCTAAAAACATTGGCAAAGTAACTCCATTTCTTGGCTGAATGACAAACTGTAGCGTGTCCCCCTCCTGTTCTTCATCAAATAATAATTTATAATTCAAGTATTCATTTTCGCCGGATACAGGGAGACCTATTTTCCCTTTCATGGCGGCTTGCTCAAAATCATTTTGGACAACATCCATATAAATGGTATCAATGGAAAAGGAAGAGCCTTCCAAGTCATGGTTGGCCGAAAGGTTCATTAGATTTTCTACGCGAAAAGTAAATGTGAACTGCCCATCATAAATGAAATTATGTAGTTGGGCGCTCATCGTTCTTTCGTCTCCGTGGACATTTCCTGCATACTCCGGAATTCTTAATTTTAGATCTTTCATCCAAAAGCCCTTCCATGTATTTTGAACTCTAGGGTCTCCACTGCTCAGGGTTGGGCTGTTATAGTTAGCAGGTAGATTTTCCGTAAGGCCTTCAATATTACCAATGGTGGAATAATCAATCCAAGCTTCATCCACTTCAAAGGCAAAGCCATCCGGTGAGCCTGCAATTTGGAAAGCAGGGATATCTATTTGCGCAAGCATATTAAAATCATTGCATAAGGTAATATTTGTGTGCGCTTGTACAAAGCCGT
>Ga0256832_1003801_pt1 | contig 10257 bp, 3 predicted proteins | sample 134614metaG_FD_190534 | JGI IMG/M metagenome (GOLD analysis project Ga0256832, IMG submission 190534) | Hydrothermal vent microbial communities from Lau Basin, Pacific Ocean - 134-614 | ecosystem: Environmental > Aquatic > Marine > Hydrothermal vents | place: Pacific Ocean: Lau Basin | collected...
AGCGTGATGCCCGAAACCAATGCAGGTACCCACGTACCCGCACTCTCGGATGTGCTCGAAGTAACCATAGAGATCAACTGATTGGGGGGGCATTAAGTTTTTAAGGCGAAATTATGCCATGAGAAGCCAAAGTCTGCCTGCTGATGCCCGACATAGCAGGCAGACTTTCGCTTTTATTGGAAAACAGGCTATCAAGTTGAACCGGTTTAACTTGAAACCCCATTTTCCAAGGGCAACGCTTCCAAAATCTTCAATCGATGTTCCGTGTTCGATACCTGCCTGCTGGTGAGTGAGCAGAGCCGAACTCTGGTGAGTGAGCAGAGCCGAACTCCGATGCTCCGGCAGCAGGCAGGTTCGACATTTCTCGATTTTCAATCTTTTCCGGCGACAAAAATTTTGCTCCGTGAATCCCAGGCTTACGCCCGGGCAACCAAGGTGCCGCCCCTACGGGGCTTTTACTAACGCTTCCATGAAACCCAGGGCTTACGCCCTGGGCTACCAAGGTGTCGCCCCTACGGGGCTTTTACTAACGCTCCCATGAAACCCAGGGCTTACGCCCTGGGCTACCAAGGTGTCGCCCCTACGGGGCTTTTACTAACGCTCCCATGAAACCCAGGGCTTACGCCCTGGGCTACCAAGGTGTCGCCCCTACGGGGCTTTTACTAACGCTCCCATGAAACCCAGGGCTTACGCCCTGGGTTACCAAGGTGTCGCCCCTACGGGGCTTTTACTAACGCTCCCATGAAACCCAGGGCTTACGCCCTGGGCTACCAAGGTGTCGCCCCTACGGGGCTTTTACTAACGCTCCCATGAAACTGCCTGCCCGCGCCCCCGACCCCTAAAGGGGCGCCCTTCCACCTCCTCTGGAAAATGGGGTGTCAAGTTAGACGGGCTTAAACCCGCGGGAACCCGCGTCATCTGTCAGATTGAGCTTGCCGAAATCCGCGTTCTATCACGACCTATTTGCCGAACCCCGAGTCATCTGCCAGGCATCGCCTGCCCGCGCCCCCGACCCTTGGTTTTCCAATGGAGACAGATACCCCAAAAACTTAATGAACCATTTAATAACTCATCAATCCCAAGGCCTTCTCCAGCTCACTAACCGGCAATTTGCAGACGCCGTCCTGGCAGACGTAAATCATGTTGGCTCCGTCCACGAGGCGGTCTTTGAGCATTTCCAGGCTGCCCTCGTCGGTGCCGGCGAGGACTACAGCCGAGGGCAGGAAGTCGCGCTGAAGTTCTAAGGCCATTTCGGGCGCCTGCGGGCCGAGGATGGCCACTTCGTAGGGCTGCCAGGCGTGTTCCAAAGCTGCCTGCAGCCAGTTGGAGAAGAAGGTGGGTTGGCCGGAGTCTTTGATTTGCGGCCACATAACCTGCAGCATGGCGTGGGCCTCTGTGGCAAATTCCGGCAGGTACATGAATTGGTGGATGCGGTCGAAGTCGCGTGCCAGAACGGAGTTGGAGGAGGGGATGACGTTGTCGCTGGTCTCCTTCTTGCGCGCAATCAGGCTCTGGCTGGCGTTGGAGGTGTAGTAGTACAGCGGGTTATTGGGGTCGGAGAAATGCTCTTTGGCGTACTCCAACAGTTCTTTGGCCTTGTAGAGCCATTGCTCGTCGAAGGTGATTTCGTACAGACTCATGAAGGCCTGCGCCAGCAGGGCGTAGTCGTCGAGGAAGGCGTCAATTTTGGCTTTTCCGTCTTTGTAGTTGCGCAGCAGATGGCCGTCTTTTTGCAGCATGTTTTGGGTCAGGAATTCCGCATTTTTCAGAGCTGCACTGCGGTAAGTCTCATCGCCCAGGGCCTTGTAGGCGTCTATGTAGCCCTGCAACATGAGGGCATTCCAGGAAGTGAGTATTTTGTCGTCTAAACTCGGACGTATGCGTTGGCTGCGGGCCTCGAAGAGGATTTTTTTGGCTTTCGCCAAATGTTGGAGCAGCTCTTCTGTACTCATTTTGTTCTTTTTGGCGAAAGCCTCTTCATCTTCCCTGGCGAGGAGCACGTTTTTGCCGTCTTCCCAATTGCCCCGGGCCGTAACGCCATAGAAATCGCAGAAGAGTTTGTTGAGGGCTTCATCTTGAATGAGGCTGTCAATTTCGGCTTTGGTCCAGACGTAAAATTTGCCTTCTTCGCCCTCGCTGTCGGCATCGAGGGAGGAGTAGAATCCGCCTTCGGGCGAAGTCATTTCGCGGGCGATGAAGTCCAGGGTTTCGCGTATGACGCGGGCCCACTTGTCGTCTTTGCTGAGCCTGTAAGCTTCGGCATAGAGGCTGACGAGCTGGCCGTTGTCGTACAGCATCTTTTCGAAGTGGGGCACGTGCCAGAGGGGGTCGGTGGAGTAGCGGGCAAAGCCCCCGCCGATTTGGTCATAGATGCCCCCGAGACGCATGCGGTCTAAGGTGTTGAAGGCCAGTTTGCCTGCTTCGGCATTTCCCGAAAGGGCGTGGTAGCGCAAGAGGAATTCGTAGTTGTTGGGCATGGGAAATTTGTTGCCATTGCTCTTTCTGCCACCGTATTGGGGGTCTATGCTTTGCATGAATTTCCGGGCCACATCATCCAGGTCTTTGCGCCGGATGTCCTGTTTTTCCAGTACGGGGAGCTGGTCTATTTGCTGTATGCTTTGGGTGAGTTGGTCGGCAAATTCTTTCATTTTTTCCGGATTCTCCTTGTACTCTTTGGCGAAGTACTCGAGGATTTCCATCCACTTGTCTTTGGGGAAGTAAGTGCCGGCCCAAACGGGGCGCCCGTCGGGCAGGGCAAAGGCATTGAGGGGCCAGCCGCAACTGCCCTGGCTGGAAAGGTGGCAGGCCGTCATATAGACGTCGTCCACATCAGGGCGCTCTTCGCGATCGACTTTGATGGCTACGAAATGTTCGTTCATGATGCGGGCTACGGTGGTGTCTTCAAAGGATTCGTGCTCCATGACGTGGCACCAGTGGCAGGCGGCATAGCCGATGCTGATGATGAGCATTTTGTTTTCCTTTTTGGCTTTTTCCAAAGCCTCATCGCCCCAGGGATACCAGTTGACGGGATTGTGGGCGTGCTGCAGCAGGTAGGGGCTGTTTTCGTGTATGAGGTGGTTGGTGTACATGTGTTTGTCGTTTTGTTCGCCTCCGCCCTCGCCGGAGGAGGGACCATGGCAGGCAGCGAGGCCGAGGAGGATGCTGCTGAGCAGTAAGAGCAGAAGCTGTGAGTTTGCGCTTCCCGGATAGTTGAAACTTTTCATGGATGTGTTTTTTGATGGCGCATGGCTTGCACAATGCCGCCTTTCAGGTTGTAAACTTCTTTGAATCCCCGTTCGAGCATCCACTGTGTGGCCGTTGCGCTGCGGATGCCGCTGTGGCAATAGACGACCCAGGTTTTTTGCGGGTCGAGCTGCTCCCATTGCCTTTGCAATTGGTCTAAGGGAATGTGCAGCCCGCCGAGATGTCCGCTGAGGCGCTCTCTCATGCTGCGCACGTCGAGCAGGGCAAAGGTACGTCCGTTTTTTTGCCATTCCAGCATTTGCCGAAAGGCTATTTCAGGGATGGAGATTTCGCAGGAAACGGCTCCATAGTCGTCGGTCAGTTTTGTGATGGGGTGGCGGCTGGTCGTGGGCAGTTGCAATATTTGGGCCTGCATGTCGCGGCTGTCTAAGAGAAAGAGGCGGGCATCTAAGGGCTCACCTATGCCGGTGATGAGCTTGATGACTTCATTGGCCTGGATGCTGCCGATGATGCCGGTGAGCGTGCCGAGCACGCCGGCTTCGGCACAGTTGGGAATGCTTTCGGGCGGCGGCGGCTCGGGGTAGAGGTCGCGATAATTGGGCCCGCGGCTGCCATCGGGGCGGAGGCGGTTGAAGACGGAGACCTGTCCCTCATAGCGGAAAACAGAGGCGTAAACGTTGGGTTTCCCCAGCAGCACGCAGGCGTCATTGACGAGGTAGCGGGTGGGAAAGTTGTCGCTGCCGTCGGCTATGCAATCGTATTGGGCGAGTAAGTCCCGGGCATTGTTTGCCGAAAGGCGGAAAGGATAAACTTCTGTCTTTACTTCGGGATTGAGTTGCTGCAGCCGCTTTGCCGCCAGTTTGGCTTTGGATTGCCCCTCGTCTTCGCCGGTGTAGAGAATCTGGCGTTGCAAATTGCTGATGGCGACCACATCCCCGTCCACAATGCCGATGCGCCCCAGTCCCGCTGCTGTCAAATAAAAGAGCAACGGGCTGCCCAGCCCGCCGGCACCGACCACCAACACGCTGCTCTCCCTCAGCTTCTGCTGCTCGGAAGGCCCAAAATCCGGCAGGGCCAAATGCCGCCTGTAACGTTCCTCGGGTGAAGACTTGCTCATCATAAGGCAAAGATAAGAAAAAGAGAGCAGGTCCAACTTGATGAATCTTTTTCAAAATTTTATTTACCTTTGCCTCCGGTCGCGCGGTTTCCGGGACAAAATTGAAACTGCTATTGGCAAATTATAATCTCAATGCGAAACGCGTGCGACGAACCACTCGGCTTCCTGTCTTGACGGGAGGCCGTTTTTTTGTGGTTGAAAATCTGTGGAAATCAGCCCGATCCTTTGGGCGATTTTCCATTCTCCATTACTCGCGGTTATTTCTCGCTAAGGCGCTAAGAAAAATCCATTTCCTCATCCATCACTGTTCTTGGGAAACAAATGATTCCTCTTTGGAAAACCCGAATAGTAAGACGCTAAGGAGCGGTTTTTTGAAGATTAGCTTGGTTCATAAAACCGTGTGGTCCGGCTTGGGGGTCTTCCTTCGCAGGCTCCCCGATCCTTTAGTTGGTCCATTCTCAATTACAAAAAAAATCTTACCTTTGTAAAAACAGCGCCTCAATTATCAAAAAACCAGGCCTTTTGCGCGGGCCATCTCCCGGACAATCCTACCACGGCACACTTTTGCCCGAAAACCGAAAAGTATAACACACTGCTGCTGTATAGACTGCGTCTGTACAGGGGAGTGTTGTTGTATTTATTCACCTAAATTCCATATCCCATGCAAAGACCAATTACACTTTTCGCGTTTTTTTGTTTTTTATTGCTGAGTTTCTTGATTGCTTTGCCGGCAGGGCAGGCGCAATCGCCTTGTGAGCCGGATACCATGCCTCCGCAGATCATTTGTCCGGCAGATACCATCGTCCAACTGGGGCCCTGGGAGTGCTCGGCCGTGTTTGAGTTTTCGGTGATGGTTTCGGACAATTGCGACCCTCAACCGCAGCTTTTGCAAACCGATACTACGGGTTTGGCTTCCGGAGAGCTTTTTTACATGGGCATTTATGAACTGAGCTTTGAAGCCCGGGACAGCTCCGGGAACAGCTCCACTTGCTCGTTTTCCGTGGAAATTGCAGATGTTGACAATCCGCTCATGGCCTGTCAGGACGATTTGGTGTTTTTCCTCGGGCCGGAGGGCTATTTCTATTTTACGCCGGATATGTTTCTCGATACCGCCGGTTCTTTTGGATGCCCGGATAAATATGTCTTGGACCTGGGAGCCAACTCGATGCTCTTAAATGACGATACGCTTTTTTGCGATGCGCTGAGTCTCAATGCAGATCTCTTCGTCGCTAAGGTGACGAATACCGAGAGCGGAAATTCCTGCTGGAGTACTTTTTCCCTTTACGACACTTTGCCTCCCGTTTTTGATTGCCCTTCCGACACCGTGCTGCTTTCCTGTGAGATGGCTCTGGATGAAGTGCCGCCGCCTCCGGTAGCCGACAATTGCACGCCTGTGAATTTGCAGATGACGGAATACGCCTACAACGACCACTGCGACAGCCTGCAACTTTTTGAACACCTCTGGGTGGCCACAGATACCTTCGGCAATGTGAGCAGCCCCTGTTCTCAATTTATTCAGTTGTATCAGGGCGAATTGATCTTTCCGCCCGATGTTCTTTGGAGTTGTGAGCAGGTGTTGATCTATCCCTCTTTGCTGATGCCCGAAGCCCTTCACGATTCCATACCGCTCATGACGGGAGCGGATATTTTAGATGCACGGGGCATCACGGACACAGCTATTTTGGCGAATACGGGCTCCGGCTACATAGAAGGCGCTCTCGGCATCCAATGTTTCCTCACGGGCATTAGCTATCAGGATACCATCCTTTCGGGAAATTGCGAAAATGACTACACCCTGCGCCGCATCTGGACGGTAACGGACTGGTGCCATTATCCGGCCCCGGGTTCGCAGAAGATAGATACCCAGTACATCTCCGTGGTGGATGACATGGCGCCTTTACTTACCTTAGATACCTTTGAAGTTTCGGCCAACATTCTTCCCACCGACACCACGCCCTGCCTGTCGCAGGGCTATCTGCCGCCTCCGCAAGTCGAAGATTGCAACGAGTACGACATCCGCATTTTTACGCCTCTGGGCGAAGCCGAATACCTCAATGGCGCCAATGGCCTGCTTGGAGGACTGATCCCTGCGCCCGGCCTGGAATTGGGGACTTATGAGATCACTTACGAAGTCGAAGATGCCTGCGGAAACCTCTCTGAGCTGACGGCCATCGCGCAGGTTGTGGACGATGTGGCTCCTATCGCACACTGCCCGCCCAACCTCCTGTGGGTTTTGCCCAATGGCGCTTCCGATCAAATCCCCGCCATGCAGTTTGACAGCCTGTCGGAGGACAACTGCTGCCTGGATCACTTTGAAGTGCGCCGCATGAACGGCGACTGTTATGGCCTGGAGGATGATTTCGGCCCGGAGATAGAGGTCTGTTGCAGTGATGCCTCCACCGGCCCTGTGGCTGTGGTGTTTAGAGCTTATGACTGCTCCGGCAATTACAGCGATTGTATCAGTGTGGTAGAGGTGCAGGTGCTCGATGACAACTCCCTGCCGCTGCTGACCTATTGCCCGGAAAGCCTCACCATCAGTTGTGATGAGTATCTGACTGATTTGGCCACACCCCTGGAATCTGGCAACGACACCGTGCTCGACAGCCTGTATGGAACGGCTGCATTTATAGACAATTGCGAGCTGAATGTTGCCTATGAGTGGTCGGAAGACATCAATACCTGTACGGCCGGAGAAATTGTCCGTACCTGGACGGCCACCGACAGCAACAATGTGCCGGTTGTCTGTGAGCAGGTCATCACGGTGGAGCATGTAGAGAACTACAGCGTGATCTTCCCGCCCGATTCCGCTTTTGTTTGTGTAGGCGGGCAATTGCCCGATTTTGGAGAGCCGGTCATTTTGGGAGGCGAATGTGAACTGATAGGCGTCTCTTATGAGGATGAGGTGTATCAGGTAGTGGTGGATGCGTGTTACAAGATTGTTCGTACCTGGACGGTGTTGAATTGGTGTACCTATCCCGATGGTTTGATTTATACCGAGGCCCAGATTATCAAAGTTGTGGACGACGAACCACCGCTCGTCGATCTCGGCGATCAGACGTACTGCATAGAGGGCGCCCAATGCGCCGCGCAGATCACTCTGCCCATGCCCGATGTGCAGGATTGTTCCGAAGTAAGCACTCATGTGTATTCAGGAGATTTGGAGGCTTACGCCACGGCCGATCAATTCGTTTACGTCAATGTGACGCCCGGTACTTATGATCTGGCCTATACTTTTGAGGATGAGTGTGGCAATGCTTCTTTTGTAGAGTTTACTGTTGATGTGGAGGATTGTCAGGCGCCCACGCCTGTATGTGCAGAAAACCTCTCCCTAAGCATCCATGCCGCTTCAGGTTTTTCAGATGTCTTATTGGCCGAAGAGCTGGATGCGGGCAGCTTTGACAACTGTTCTGACAATTTGTTGTTTAGCTTTTCTCAGGATGTCGCCAATGACGACATGATCTTTGACTGCAGTTTTCTCGGCGGCTCGCCTCAGCAAGACATTTCCGTAGAGTTGTGGGTAACGGATGAGGCCGGCAATCAAAGCAGCTGCACGACGACGATTACGCTCATAGATCCCTTTAGCGTATGCGAATTGCTCAATGTCGTAGTGGAAGGAGCTATCTATACCGAGACCGGCCCGGGTGTTCCGGAAGTGGAAGTTCTCGTCAATGGAACAAATCTAAACAATGTCTTTACCGATGATGACGGAACTTACCAGACGTTCCTGATTCCCGGGCAGGATTACACGCTCAGTCCGGTTTTGGATGTTGAGCCGTTAAACGGAGTTACTACTTTTGACTTAGTCCTGTTGACGCGCCACATCCTCGGCATTGCGCTTTTGGATTCTCCTTACAAGATCATAGCAGGGGATGTCAACCGCAGCAACAGCATCAGCACCTTGGATGTGGTCGAGCTTCAGAAGCTCATATTGGGAATCATCCCTGATTTTTCCAACAACACCTCCTGGCGTTTCGTGGATGCCGCTTACGTTTTTCCGGACCCGACCAACCCCTGGGCTGCGGGCGGTTTTCCGGAGAGCATTTTCCTGTTCAATCTTCAGAACGATGTGTTGGATGCCGACTTCATTGCGGTAAAAACAGGAGATGTCAACAACTCGGTGGTGCTGGCAGGGGAGGAGCCGGTGGATGTTCATGCCGGCGAGCGCTTTGTGTTACAAACTGAGGAAAAATGGCTCGCGCCCGGAGAGCATGTGGCGCTGCCTTTCCATGCCCGCGCAAGAGATTTCGCAGGCCTGCAATTGACGCTGCGCTTTGATGCACAGGCTTTGGCTTTTAAGGGCATCGTGCCCGGCTTGGCAGGGGAGGAGTCTTTCGCTTTTCATCGGTCTGTAAATGCCCGTGACGGGCTGATAGCGGTGAGTTGGCCACAGGTGCCGGCCCGGGATTTGGAGGAAGAGGCGCTGTTTGCCCTGGAATTTGAGACGCTTCAGTCCGGCCGTTTGAGCGAGTGGCTGAGCCTGAGTGCAGAAATCGCGAGTCCCGAAGCGTACCTCAGCAGTGGCGAGCGCCTGCCGGTGGTTTTGTCCTTTGGCCTTTCGGCAAATGCAAACGAAAGCGCACAGGGTCTCAGCCTCTACGCCAATCCCAATCCTTTCAGCGGGCGAACAACCCTCCATTTCTATCTGCCTGCCGCTCAGGACGGGCAAACAAAAAACATAGAGGTGAAATGGACAATAACCGATGCGCAGGGCCGGCAGATCCTGAAAAAAACCGGCTTTTACGAGGCCGGCTATCAGGAAGAAAGCATAGAGCAGCTCGATGCTTCCGGCCTCCTGTTTTGCACCCTGGAAAGCGCCTCAGGTGTGTGTACGGTGAAGTTGATTAGTGAGTGATATACATGGTTTGGGCGGCTTGCGCCGCCCAAACCATGTATATAAAGAAATTTTTTTCCAAAAAAACTTGCCCCATACTTATTTTTTCCCTTACCTTTGGAGCGTCAGAGCAGAACGGTCCCATGAACAAACCGACCTTTCTCTCATAACCGATTCTTCCCAAAACCGATTTTGAGCCGCACGCGACAAAATGTCCGAAGGCCAATGACTTGTAAAAGACAGAAGCTGCAGCTTCTGCTTTTTGATATTTTATTTGATAACACCAACAGATCTCATGATGAAAGCAAGCTTTACACCTTTTCGATTTTTCACTTTGCTGGCGACAGTCCTTCTTGTCGGCCTTTCGCCTGCCTGGATGAGCACGGCCAATGCGCAAACTTACAACGGCACGACCGGGCCGATTGCGGATGATGCTACTACTGATTTTACAGTGAATGTGCCTCTGACAGGTACGATTGGCACGAATTTCAACATCAACAACCTGACGCTGGATATTACCCATACCTGGGACAGCGATCTGGACATCTTCCTCATTGCTCCGGACGGTACGACCATGTTGGAGTTGACTACCGATAATGGTGGTTCAGGTGACAATTACACCAATACCGTTTTTCAGGACGGAGGAGCTGATATTACGGCAGCTTCCGCCCCTTTTACAGGTACTTTTCAACCGGAAGGCGGCACTTTTGCCGCAGCTTTTGCAGGCGTATCCGTAAACGGTACCTGGACGCTGAGGGTTGGGGATGATACTTTTTTAGATACCGGCACATTAAATTCCTGGAGCATCACTTTTGATCCCATTGCTGTGACCTGTGCTCCGGAAGCAGAGTTCACTTATGACCCAGCAGAATACTGCCAAAACGGGGCTGATGCCACGGTAACTCATACCACCGGCAGCGATGGTACTTACTCTTATGTGGCGACCTCAGGAGGCCCCACCCTGGCTTTAAATACGAATACGGGCGCTGTGGATGTCTCAGCCAGCGACCCGGGCACTTATGATGTTACCAATACCGTAACGGTAAATCCGGGAGGCTGTACTGCTGCCAACGATTTAATCCTTACAGGGGTATTGGATGGCCCG
>Ga0256832_1003802_pt1 | contig 10257 bp, 6 predicted proteins | sample 134614metaG_FD_190534 | JGI IMG/M metagenome (GOLD analysis project Ga0256832, IMG submission 190534) | Hydrothermal vent microbial communities from Lau Basin, Pacific Ocean - 134-614 | ecosystem: Environmental > Aquatic > Marine > Hydrothermal vents | place: Pacific Ocean: Lau Basin | collected...
GTCGTTGGGCCGTGAAAAGGCCAACAACGTGCTCTCCCAGGTTTTCATGAACAGCGAGGAAACCAAGGGGCTGGAGTCGCTGCGCTGGATGGATCCGAGAGCGATCTATCACGTGGTTCAGCACGAGCATCCCCAGATTATCGCCATCGTGCTGACGCATTTGCCTCGCGACAAGGCGGGCGCGGTGCTGGACATGTTGCCGGACGAGATCCAGACCGATGTCATGGTGCGGGTGGCCAATCTCGACACGGTGCATCCCGCGGCCCTCAAAGAGCTGGATCAGATTCTGCAGCAGCGTTTCGAAAAGGAGCCCGAGGTGGTGGTGTCGAAAATCGGTGGCATCAAGGTCGCGGCGGAAATCCTCAATACGGTTTCCAGCGAGACGGAAAGCCGGGTGTTCGAGGCGCTGAACGAGTACAACGACGATATGAGCGAGCAGATCCAGGAAAGCATGTTCGTTTTCGAGAATCTGCTGGCGCTGGATGATCGCGGCATGCAGTTGCTGCTGCGCGAAGTTCCGCAGGACAAATTGGTCAAGGCGCTCAAGGGCGCCTCGCTGGAGATTCGCGAAAAGGTCTTCAACAACGTCTCGTCCACGGCGACCGAACTCATGCGCGACGATCTGGAGGCCATGGGGCCGATCCGCTTGCGCGAAGTGGAAGAGGTCCAGAAGGAAATCATGGCGGTTGCCCAGCGTCTGGCCGAGGAAGGCCAGATCGCGCTCGGCAACAAGGAAGATGAGTTCGTCTGATATGGATGAGCAAAAACAATCCGGGCAGTCCCGACCGTGGGTGTTGCCGCCGCTTGGCCAGGTCGATTCACCCTCCGCCGCCGAGTTCGTCCGCTCGACGTTCGAGACCAGCGGGGCCACGGCGGACGCGGCGGCGTTGCGCGAGGCGGCGCGCCAGGAAGGTTACCGGCAGGGTTACGACGAGGGGATGGCGCGGGCGCTCGCGGAAAGCGAGCAATTGCAGCGGGAGCTGGCCGATACGCTGGATTTTTTACGCCAGCCCGCCGCGCGCATCGATGCCCGCGTCGAACACGAACTGGTGGAGCTGGCGCTGGCCGTGGCGAAAGCCATTCTGCGCCGCGAGGTGTCGGTCGATCCCAACCATTTGATCGGCATGATTCGCGGCGCCATCGAGCAGCTGCCGCCGGGCGAGCGCGATATCCAGATTCACTTGCACCCGGAAGCCGCCGGGGTGGTTGAAAAAACACTCAAGCAATACGACCGCGACCGGAGCTGGAAGATCGTTCGCGATCCCGCGCTGGGGCGCGGTGATTGCCGGATCCACGCCGATCCCTCCTATATCGACGCCAGCCCCGCCGCCCTGGTCGATCAGCTGGCGGTGGAGCTGTTGGGCGGAAACCGCAAGAGCGATCCCGGGTTGGCGGTCGCCGAAGAGAGCAACGATGCCGACTGAACGATGGGCCGAGCATTTGCGCGCGATGCGCGAAAATCTGGTCATCCCCCGGCCTGTGGTGGAAGGCCGGCTGACGCGCATGGCCGGGCTGACGATCGAGGCGGTCGGCTGTCAGGCGCCGATTGGCTCCCGCTGCGCGATTCATACGCCGGATGGTGAGGATATCGACAGCGAGGTGGTTGGATTCTCCCGGGATCGCACCTTTCTCATGCCCACCGGCGATCCGCGCGGTCTGTCGCCGGGCGCCCGGGTCATCCCCACGGGCCAGTTGCTGGAAGTCCCGGTCGGCCCCGGCTTGCTGGGGCGGGTCATCGACGCCAATGGCGAACCGCTGGATGATCACGGCAAGATGACTTTCACCGACAGGCGACCGCTGTCGGCGCGACCGATCAATCCCCTGTCCCGTTGCGCGATCGACCAGCCGCTGGATGTCGGGATTCGCGCCATCAATGCGCTGCTGACCATCGGGCGCGGCCAGCGGGTCGGGCTGTTCGCCGGCAGCGGCGTGGGCAAGAGCGTGTTGCTCGGCATGATGACCAAGAACACCCGCGCCGATGTCGTGGTGGTGGGGCTGATTGGCGAGCGGGGCCGCGAGGTGAACGAATTCGTTCGCGAAACGCTGGGCCCCGAGGGGCTGAAACGCGCCGTGGTGGTGGCGGTGCCGGCGGACATGCCGCCGCTCAAGCGGCTGCATGGCGCGATGACGGCCACCAGCATCGCCGAATATTTTCGCGACCAGGGCAAGCATGTGTTGTTGCTGATCGATTCGCTGACGCGCTACGCCCAGGCGCAGCGCGAAATCGGTCTGGCCGTGGGCGAGCCGCCGACCACCAAGGGCTATCCGCCTTCGGTGTTCGCGCGGCTGCCCCGGCTGGTCGAGCGCGCCGGCAATACGGAGGCCCATTCCGGCTCGATTACCGCCATCTATACCGTGCTGGCGGAGGGCGACGACCAGAACGATCCGGTGGTGGATTCCGCACGCGCGGTGCTCGACGGGCATATCGTGCTGTCGCGGCGCATCGCCGAAACCGGCCGCTTCCCGGCCATCGATATCGAGGCGTCCATCAGCCGGCTGATGAACAGCATCGTCAGCGACCATCATCGCCAACTGGCCATGCGATTCCGGCATATTCTCAGTCTCTACCACCAGAACGAAGACCTGATCAATACCGGCATCTATCATCCCGGCTCCAATCCCGAACTCGATCAGGCCATTGCCCTGTATCCGGCGATGAATGACTTTCTGCGCCAGCGCCAGGACGAATCCGTCGCCTGGGAACAAAGCCTGCAACAGCTCGAAACGCTGCTGACGACCACGGATAATCCGTAATGCGCAGCCGCGAGAGTCTCGAAAAACTGGCGCATCTCTCCCGTTACCAGGAGCAGCTCAAGTCCACCGAACTCTCCGCGCGGCTGGCCGAACAACGTCAGGCCGAGGAGCGGCTGCGGCAGTTGCGGGGTTATCTGGCGGACTATCAGCGCCGCGACGTTTCACGCTCCGTCGCCGATCTGCGCAACCATCGTCGGTTCATGCTCAATCTCAGCATCGCCATCGCCACCCAGGAAAAGATTTGCCAGGACATTGAGATCCGGCTCAAGCCGGTCTATAGATCCTGGATGACCGCCAGAAAACGCAGCGAGGCCGTGGAGGAATCCGTGGAAGACGCCCGCCGACAGGAAGCGGAAAACGAGGAGAAAGCCCGGCAAAAAGATCTTGAAGTCCACGCCTCGCGTAATTACCTGAAGAAGCGTCAGGCGGAGCCCTAGCTCGAATGCCCCAGAGTCATTATCTGAACCCGCGGAAACTGTTCGCCAGCGTACTGGCGGGGCTATGGCTGTTTTCGCCAGCGTTTTTCGTCATGGCGTCCGAGAATGACGCTTCGGTTGGCAGGGCGGATCAGGGAGCGAAGCGACGGATCCACCTTGGCGCTTTGGAAAAAGGTGGATCCGCTGCGCTTGATCCACCCTACGGATCCGTGGGGGCGCCAGATAAACGACATCAGGATTTCCGGGCTGTTGTTGCCGACCTGAAACAGCGGCGCAAGGGCCCTTTCCGTCGCATCCGCTGGTTCTGCAATGATGGCGCCGTTCTCCGACCGGGAGCGGCGGCCTGCCTCGATCATGACGGGGGCGTCCAGCATGGCCAATGGAACCGGGAGGCGTTGGCGCTGCGTCGAGCCGGTTATGGCGTTCCCAATCTGCTGGCGGAATTCCGCGCCGGCAAGCGGTTGGAAAAAACAACCCTGGAAACGCTCAAGCCGCTGTTGGTGGAGCGTTTCCTGATCGGTTTCGATGATGGCTGGATTTTCCGTCGCGCCCGTTACTATCGGGGCGCCATCCAGATGGAGGACGAGGCGGCGGGTTCATCCGCCCTGATCGAGCGGTTGCTCGAAAAATACCGTTTTGACGATCAGAACTTTCTGTTGCTGCGCGAAGCCTGGCGTCTGCTGCCCCACGCCTTTGCTTCTCCGCTGCTCGATCAGATACGCGACCAATCCGCGCATCTTTCTGATCGCGATCCTGGTTTCGCCGCGATCCGGGCCAAGCTGCACGGCGGGCTGGACGCGGGCGACGCCGAACGAATTCGCCAATACGCGCGAACGCGCGGCGGGAAAAAATTGCGCAAGCAATACCTGGCGCTGGCGAGACAGGTGGATCAACTTTTCAGTGAGGCGGCGGTCCTGAAACCGCTGGGCAAGGGGGTGGATGCGCGGCATTTTGGCAAGGAACTGGCGGCGTTTTCCCGCAAGCCGCCGAAATCGCCATTGAAACGGCTGCGGCAAGGCAGTCGCCTGTTGATGGCGCTGCGCGAGCAGTTCCCCCAGCGTTCGCGAAAGAGACAAACCCGGCAGTTGAAACTGAGCCTGGCGGTCGAGCAAATGGTCTATGCCGCTGCGGCATCGCTGCTGGATGAACTGCCGAAAGCCACCCGCGCCGAGCGTTTGGGCTGGCTGCACGCCGCCTCGCAGGCCTTGTACGGGATAGGCCTGATTTCGAAACGCGAGCAACAGCAAGTCGCCGCCAGTCTGCTGTCGCTGCTTTCAACGCCCCCCACGGTTTCGCAATATCGGCGCTGCATACTGGATCTTGCCCGGGTCATGTCCTGGGGTGACCGCTGGATGCATTATCACTTTGGCGCGACTATCGATCGGCTGGCGGAAATCGAACCGTTGGCCCGGCGGATGATTCCGTCCCGCTTGCGCGGCAGCATCCTGGGTTTCTATTCCCGCGTTGTCGACAGCCTGTCGCGGGACGCGCAGACCCTGGCGGGCGTCAGCCCGATGGTGTTGGGAGAACCCGCGGGCGCTGACGTGCGCGCTCTCAACGCGGGCCTGGCCGAGGGCGTTTTGCGTCAGCCGCCGAAAGATGGCGAGCTGGACGCCTCGTCAATCTATCTGTTGCCCGAAACCACCGCCGATCTCTCGCCGGTGGCGGGAATTCTGACCGAAGGCGAGGGCAACAGCCTGTCGCATGTTCAACTGCTGGCGGCCAATCTCGGCATTCCCAATGTCGCCGTGCGCGGAAAAGCCCTTGAGCGAATCGAAGCCGTTGTTGGTCAGCGCATCCGAATGCGGGTCAGTCCCGGTGGGGTCGTGCGACTCGACAGGGCGGGGGAGGATCATCGCCCGGTCGCCGCCATCGACCCCTCCGACAACGCCAGGATCGCCCCGGACCTCGAAAAACTGGATCTTGAACAGCGGGAAATTCGCCGTCTGAGCGAATTGCGCGGCGAGGACTCGGGACGCATCGTCGGCCCCAAGGCGGCCCGGCTGGCGGAGTTGAAACGCCAGTTTCCCGAGGCGGTGGCCGAGTCGCTGGTCATTCCATTCGGTCGTTTCCGCCAATTTCTCGACCAGCCCTTGGCCGACGCCTCCGGAACCCTGTTCGACTGGATAAAACAACAGTACCAACTGATGTCGCTGGTGGAAGGCAAGCATCGGCGGGCGTTGCGGCGCCGGTTTCTGAGACTGCTGCGCCAGCATATCCAGGCGCTACCGTTTCCCGACGGCATGGAGCGGGATCTGAAACGCCAGCTCGCCGCCGTTTTCGGCAAGCCGGGGGAATACGCGCTGTTCGTGCGCAGCGATACGAATGTCGAGGATCTGCCCGGCTTCACCGGCGCGGGACTGAATCTGACAGTCCCCAACGTCAGGGGTTACGAGGCGCTGCTGCAAGCGATACGCGCGGTCTGGGCCTCGCCGTTCACGGCCCGCGCGTTCGCCTGGCGGCAGGGGCGCATGAGTCATCCCGAACAGGTGTATCCTTCGGTGTTGTTGATGAAAACCGTACCGGTCGACAAGTCGGGCGTGATGGTGACCATGGATGCCGCAACCGGCGAAAAGGACATGCTGCGCATCGCCGTCAATCACGGTCTCGGCGGCGCGGTGGCGGGACAGTCCGCCGAGGAATGGCGCGTCGATCTGAACACGGGCGCCGCGACCCTGCTCGCGGACGCGACCAGTCCGACCTACCGGATTGTCGACCCGCGGGGCGGATTGCGCACTGTCCCCGCCCCGGCGGACGGGAAGGTGCTGACGCTGAAAGAACTCGACGCATTGCGGGCCTTGGCGAAAGCCGCGCTGGAACGCTATCCGCAGCGGGACGAACAGGGCAGGCCCGCGCCCGCCGACATCGAGTTTGGATTCGAAAAGGGCGAAGTCAGGCTGTTCCAGATTCGCCCCTTTCTGCGCAACCGCAAGGCCCGCGCGTTGCGGCAACTGGTTCGGCTGGACGCCATGGATCGCGACCGCGCCGAGCGGATCGTGGATATGGAGACAGCGCCATGAGTTTGGGCGATTTCCCGCGAAGGATGCCGATTATCCTGGCCATTCTGGCGCTGGCCCTGCCTGGCGCGTCGCGGGCTTACCCTCTGGATGGCTATGCCCACAGTCATATCGCCCGCCTTCAGGCCTGGAATTTCAAGGTTCACCGGGAGCGTCTGAAAAAGCGTTTGCCGCCTGGACAGTTGTGGCCTTTCGAGGACATCGACCTGCGCCTTGCCGATCATCCCGATCTTGAAATCCCCCCGGTCGATCCGGAATTTCAGCGCCAGATCGTCCAACTGCTCGGCGGCCAGCGGAAACGATACGCGATTTCCATTCTCGATCTCACGGATCCGGAGCGCCCCGTATTCGCCGAGCACCGGGGCGACAAGCGTTTCAATCCCGGCAGCGTCGGCAAACTGGTGGTGGCCACCGCCTTGTTCCGCGAACTCGCGCTCGCCTTTCCCGATACCGCGCGCCGCGAGGAGATATTGAGAACGACCTGGTTCCGCGCCGACGACTTTATACACAAAGTCAGCCACAAGGTTCCGCTGTGGAGCAAGAAGTCCCAACGCGTCTTCCGGCGCAAGCTGAGGGTCGGCGACAACGCCAACCTCTGGACCTGGCTGGACTGGATGCTTTCCGCCAGCTCCAACTCGGCGGCGTCGATGGTCATCAAGCAGGTTATGCTGCTGCATCACTTCGGCGACCGCTACCCGCCGACGGCGCGGGAAGCGCGACGGTTTTTCACGCGGAATCCGCCTGGCGTCCTCGGCAAGACGTTGCGCGAGATTTTCGATACGGCGATGACGGATCAGGGACTGGACCCGGAAGAATTCCGGCAAGGCGGATTCTTCACGAGTACCGGCAAGCGCAAGGCGCTGGCTGGCGGCAGCCGCGCCACCACGCACGCCTTGATGCGGTTTCTGGTCAAACTGGAGCAGGGGAAGATCGTCGATGGGTTTTCCAGTCGCGAGATCAAGCGCCTGCTCTACATGACCCAGCGCCGAATACGCTACGCGTCATCGCCCGCGCTGCGGAACTCGGCGGTCTATTTCAAATCCGGTTCCCTGTACAAATGTCGCCCCGAACCCGGATTCGTTTGCAAGAAATACCACGGCAACGTCAAAAACCTGCTCAACTCGGTCGCCATCATCGAAACGCCGCCGACTGAAAAAGCGGGCCGCCTGTATTATCTCGTGGTGGTCAGTTCGAACATCCTGCGCGTCAACTCCGCCGTCGCGCATCAATCGCTGGCGACCCGGATACATCGTCTGATGGAGTCCCGGCATGGCGGGAATGACGGGGCTTCGCCCCTTGGAATCCGTTAACTATCACTGTCGCGCCTCAGTCTGTGCGTTCCGACTGTTCCCTCTGAGAGGGTTAGGGGCTCCACGACCGAATTCCCACCAGCCCGCCCCCCATCCGTCATTCCGGGCTGAGTGGAGCGAAGACCCGGAATCCAGAGCGAGGCGCTGGATTCCCGCTTTCGCGGGAATGACGGGGAGGTTCGGTGATGGAGTGAAACCCCCACCGCAATCTTCCCCCGCAAGCGTGGCTGTGCTTTTGCAACTATTGACACACCGCATCGAGCCTTATCGCGGGCACTCCTCGAAAATAAGCTGGTTGCACTTGGCGCAAACGTCCTTGTCCAGTCGCTTGACGATGCTGCGAATGGCGTCGGACTTGGAGTCGAAGAAATGATCGGCGCCAAGATTGCGGATAAAGCCGGTTCGGGCGGCGAATTCATAGACCCGGGATTTCAGTCCGACGAAATAGAGCCCGCCGCCCAGGCGAACCAGCCGCTTGTTTTCGGCGGCTAGCGCTTCGGCGCCCGCGAGGTCGATGAAATTGATGCCGGTGGCGACGATCAGGATATGGTAGATCCGTTCATTGTCCACGATGCGCGAAATCCGGTTCTGGATGTGGTTGATCGAACCGAAATAGACGGACATGTCGATGCGAATGATCTTGAGCTGTGGACACTGCTTGATGGGCTTTTGGGTGATGCTGATCAGCTTGCGATTGCCGCCGGGCGTGGTGTCGATGGATAGCGTGGGGATGGCGGGCGTCGAGGTCTTCTTCAGGAAAAGCACCAGCGACAGGAGGACGCCCAGGTAGATGGCGAATTCCAGCTCGAGAAACAGCGTGGCGAAAAAGGTCGTGAGCAGGATGGCGCTTTCCGATCCGCTGAATCGCAGCGTGTCCCTGATGTGGTGGAAGTCGATCAGGTTGTAGGCGACCAGCAGGATGACGCCACCCATCGCGGCGATCGGCAGATAGCGCGTCAGCGGCGCGATGGCCAGGACGATGACGAGCAGGAAGAAGGCCGCGAACAGGGCCGACGCTGGCGTGCGGGCGCCTGCTTCATAGTTGATGCCCGACCGCGTGAAGGAGCCGGAGCCGGCATAGGCCGAGAAAAAGCTGCCGACGATGTTCGACAGGCCCTGACCGATGAATTCCTGGTTTGGATCGATGCGCTGGTTGGACTTGGTCGCCACGGCGCGGCTGATGGAAACCGCTTCGATCAGGCCTAGCAGGGCGACGGCGAAGGCTTCGGGGCCCAGCATCTTGATGGTCTCCAGAGAGAATTCGGGGTGCGACAGGGGCGGCAGCTTCGCCGGGATTTTGCCGACCAGGTGGATGGCGTCGGTGTAGCGGTTGAAGAACAGCGCCAGCAGGCTGCCGACGACCATGCCAATCAGAAGATTGGGGATGCGGGGCAGATACTTCTTGATGAGCAACGCCGTGAGCAGGGTGGCCATGGCGACGGTAAAGACATAGATATTGAATTGTCCAATGCCGTGGAACAGGTCGAGCCAGGTGTGCAGGAAGGATGCGCCCTTGGGCACTTCGATGCCGGTAATGTGCTTGATCTGGCTGGTGGCGATGAGGATCGCCGCGCCCGCGGTAAACCCGATGACGACGGTGTGCGAGACAAAGTTGACCAGCGCGCCGAGTCGCGCCACGCCAAAGCCGAACTGATAGACGCCCGCCAGAAAGGTCAGCGTCAGCGCCAGCGATACGAATTCCGGCGAGCCGGGTTCGGCGTGATGGCTGATGGCGGAAAAAACGACGATGGAAATGGCGGTCGTCGGTCCGGAAATCAGGTGGTAGGACGAGCCGAACAGGGCGGCGATCACCGGCGTGACCATGGCGGTGTAAAGACCATATTCCGGCGGCAGTCCGGCAATGGTCGCGAATGCGACGCCCTGGGGGAGCACGATCACCGCGCCCGTCAGCCCCGCCATGGCGTCGGCCTTCAACGTTTCCTTGTTGATCAGCTTGAACCATTTGAGAAATGGCAGAAAGTTGGCGAGCAGGGGCATTACGTTGCGCAGTGTCGAGGTCATCGCGATTCGCGGGTCTATTATGGGTTCGGGAAATCAGGCCAACGCTGGAATAGGGGCCGAATGGAGAGCGCGGCGAACAGGGCTTGGCCGCGACCTCCAGGAAGGCTGGTCGGTATCCAGACGTGGAAGGCAACGGATTGTACTGATATTGCCCGCCACATCAACTACATGGATCAAGAAATCGTGGCGCGCGCGCAACACAGTGTTTATATGCCTATCGCCGCGTGTAATTTAGAGGTTTCTAATATACTGAATTAACACGAAAAATCCTTTTCCAATAGATTTGGGTGTTGTATTTATGCTATAACCCTCTACCTGAAAGATTCGTTGTGCTTTATCGCTACAACATCCTGTCAAAAACAGTCCAACAGAGGAGAACCTATGAAGAGGATCAGGCGAGACCTGATGGTCGCAGCCGGGCTGACAGCCAGCGCCATATTGGCCATTGGCGGCTGCCAAACGGCTGAAACCATCAAGGGGAGTGCGACCGCCATGGCGAAGAAAGCCATCGGCGCTACGGCCGCCCAACCCAAAAATGATTACAACATTACGGTGAACTACGAGCTTGGGATGCACTGTACCGGCTTCGACTTCACCTACTGTTGTGTACTGCCACCCTACAACTCGATACAGAGCCAGGTCATCAAGACGGCCACCGGCAAGAAGAAATATCCGGAGCTTCTCGAAGCCGATGAAAAGGATCATTCCGTCGTGGTC
>Ga0256832_1003803_pt1 | contig 10256 bp, 7 predicted proteins | sample 134614metaG_FD_190534 | JGI IMG/M metagenome (GOLD analysis project Ga0256832, IMG submission 190534) | Hydrothermal vent microbial communities from Lau Basin, Pacific Ocean - 134-614 | ecosystem: Environmental > Aquatic > Marine > Hydrothermal vents | place: Pacific Ocean: Lau Basin | collected...
AAGCAAAAAAACATTCACGAGGTCAATTTTTGAAGGCAATTCCTCAACACCTAACAAAAACAAAAAGGCATCAAGCTGACTTTCCGTAAGATTATCTTTTGTCAAATTCGAAGAATCTATACCATACAAATCTCTTAACAGATATTGCCCAAATGCCTCTAATGTCCGATAAAATCTGGCAACAGCATCATCAAACCGCCTCCGCTTTATTCTTCGCTTGCCATTCATAAAAACGTCAACAACAAATACAAATAATTTTTGACTTCGCTCTAAACCATCAATATTTTTCCAAAAAGAAATAATGCGACTTATCCCATCTAAATAAGAACAGAAATTACTTGCATGAATTTTAAGATGCTCATTGTGAAGTGCCCTATTTACTTGCTCGAATGCTTTTTCTAAATCAAAAGACAACTCCGTATAAGGCTCTGATACTTTTTCATCATAGTACACAAAGCGATCCCATTTCGCCAACACCTCACAAATTTTTGACAATCCCTGAAACAAATCATTTTTTGCAGAGTCCACCGGAGTAATCCCTCGGAAGTATTCAGCAGCTCCACTAAAATCATAGGAATTAAAGGCCACAATTCCCCTTTCGGCATAAATAAAACCAGTCTGATCATAAGCATTTCCCAGAGGAACAATCTTCATAGAATCTTTAGACGGCTTACCATCTACATATTTAGCATCAACATATATCATTTCCACATTGGCCGCAGAAGCTACCATAATAGCACCGGCACTCATCCATTTTTTACCTCCTGTTGGATCACAAATAATTTTCTCAACATTGCGATCTTTTAATTTTTTAACGGCCTCCTGAATTTTTTGACACACCTCACCTATAGCTTCTGAATGGTCCGTAACCTCCAGCTTGAAATATTGACTGGGTCTCAATGCTGTGCTTTCAACTACACGGTCAATAACCTTATTTATAGAAGAGCTAGTACCTACAAACACCACATATTCAGGAGCATACTCTTCGATAGAAAAAATGAGAGGTTCAGGACTATAGCCTACTGTTAATATCAACCCTATCGACATAAAGACCAATTTAATAATCACTTATATAAACGCATGCAACTTCATGCTCACAAAAATTCACCCTAGCGCTATTTCTTACAATCTCCAAAGCCTCCTCATCTATAATTTCCCGAGTTTTAGGAAAAAGAGTATCGCTTGAATGGCAGCGACGTCTCAAGACGCTTTTCAATTGTTGCCAAGCCCTGTCATTGGCCTCAGGAAAAAGCAGCCACAACACTCTATCTCCTATATCCTCATATTGAAGGAGCAGAGGAAGATTAGCAATTTTCTGACCGGTTGCAACAGCGACAAAGACGTTTTTCATAACTAATTTCAATTTAACAATGAGTACATAAATAAATCACTCCACGCTCTTACCCTTTTCGCTTCCAAATAACAAAAGACCCATCACTAGAAAACACCACCTCTGAGTATTTCAATTTAGATTTATTTTTCTTAAACTCGGTAAAGTATTCCTTTCCGGGGTCTGTCTGTAATGGGTTTTTCCCCAAGTTTAAGTTAATTTCATAATTAACATAATACTCTTTCCCGTCATTTTTAACCACAGCAGCTTCCACTTCTTCCCAATTCATATCCAAATCCAGATTGCCAAACATCTGCCTTCCCAATTGTTGAGCCCATTGGCGGATATCTGATTCCCCAGCCAAGTATGCATTCTCCACCCTTGCAATTTTCTTATCACCATTTTCGTCATGTACGAAGTAATTTATTGTCAGGCGTTTTTCTAAACTATCTTTCCAGGCCACATAGGTTTGATTATACAGAATAACCAAGGTAATAAATAAAGCTGAAATTCCGGATACCGGATCAAGCCACTCCCAAAGCCTATCTCCAATATCTCCTCCAACCCAACGGTCAGAAAATAGCCATCCCAAAAAGATCAATAGAGCAATCAGCAACAAAGACAACATCTTACCATGGGCTATGGTTTTACATAGCTTATTAAATACTCCTATTTCATCTTTTGACTTCTTCATTGTCAATTTATTTCCGGTAGGCAACTCTTCTTTTCTCATCCGCGCTTTGATTTTCAGTCTGGTTCATGAAATTTCGCACCACCTCCTTGGCTATGATAAGCGACAAAATGCTCTTTCCCTCCAAACCACCCCATAGCCTCTTCTTTCTTCAGCTTTGTTTTAGCACTTTTAACATACGCGCCGTAGGAACTCCAAGGATATTCTTCCACAGTGTTCACATAGCCGTGGTGTACGGGGTTCCGGTGGATATACCTTATCAAACGGCACATATCCTCTATGGTATCGAAACGTTTTCTGCGAAAGGGTTTCTGCATCAAGCTTCCGCGTCTTCCCTGTTGCTTGTTGACTGCCTTGCTATACGCAAGATTGAACCGACGCATACGTTCGCTTACTGCCCATGCAGCCAAGTATAACTTCCCAGCTTCAGTCAGTTGCGGAAGGATGTCCGTGATGTAGGGTGGATGTGGCTGAGATAGAATTGCCAGTTTTTGGAAAACTGGCAATTCTGCGTTCCGAAAAACCGGCAAGTATGAGCCTGACTCGGAGTCCGTACCCTCCGTTAACACTGCCTCACCCTCCTGAAACACTTTGTCTCCAGCTTCCACCATTCTTTTCACACGCTCCCATGCATCCTTACGTATCTTCTTAAGGTCTCTCGTTGCGGCCTCAAGTACTTCATCTATCGGTCTAACCTTCACCGCCAAATGATAGTGATCCGGCAAGATGCAATAGGCATACAAATTCAGATAATCGGACATGTACTGTTGTAGCTTGCGCAAAAAATACTCGTAATTGGCCTGCTCATAACAGATAAGCGTCCCCTGTTCATTTCCCCTGTTGTAGATGTGAAACATCTGACCGGGCAAAAGAGGATCGGTTATGTAAGGGCGTAGGGGCATGGCATTTTGTGTTTTTCCCGATTCAAATTTAGTTTCCCTTTTCAGTCAGCTCCTCATAAAGCTCACGTGCATTGTCTTCACCGAGCCATTTGGAAATATCTGTCCAAGGATACTTTTTAAAGCTAACCAGTTTGTTCTTTTTAAAAAACTTTTTGTCTTTTCGACGATAAAAGTCTGTAATAACTTTTTCAATCCACTTCAACTTTTCCTCTCCAAATTCTCCATTAGCCAACTTAAACTGCTTATTAATTTCTTTTTTAAATTTATCAAATCCTTTAGCATAATCAACATCAAAGGTAGAAGCGGCTGCTTTCGCTGCCCTTTTTTCCTTTTTCTGCTTCATCAGGTTATTCAAACAAGTTTGAGCTTGCATCAACTCCTGTACATCCACATCACAATCCTTCCATCTTTTTATAAATTCTTCGATTTTCGCCCTGTCCTCTTTATTCACATTTCCCCACTCCTCTCTTGCCTTCCACTGAGTCTCCGCTTTATTAATGCCCTTTAGCTTCTCAACAAAAACATCTTCACAGGGATGTTTTTCTGCAATTTTTTTCGCTTTCTCATACTCATTAGCAGCAATGAGTTTGTCAATTTCCTGAATATCTTGTCGATATAAAAATGCAATTAACCTTTCTCGTTCTTTTTCAAAAAACACTTTTCTTTTTTTCCTTTCTTTTTTGTACCCCTCCAAGTCAGAACATTCGGTCTGTAATTCAATTCCCGATTTATCGTATTGGGTGTAATTTTGAAGAAATCTACCTGTGTTCTTTAATTCTTGAAAATGAGCAAGTTCCATATACTCCAGCAATGCATCATCTTTCTGCTCTTTGCTCATTGCCGTCAACTCTCTTATAAACTCCGAACTATTCCAATCAGGCATTTTAGTTTTCATTTCACATTCAAATGCTCCAAGATAATCCTTTACTACTTTTTCCTCCCAGCCACCATTTTCATAGTTCAAAGTTTTGATATTAACATCTAAAATTTTCATTTTCCCATATCCAAAGGGCTTGGCTGCTCCAAGGGAGTGATATAACTCATCGTTACTTCCATGAAAAGTTATGGCAGATAGCAGCGCGCCAATCTCTACTTTTTTGAGATTAAAGAAGCGTATTTTCAGGGAGAATATACTATCCTTTGGCAATGGTTTCAAACAGGTTGACCTCGCATCGCTACCTGTTGGCAATTTCTTAATATATTTATGTATCGGATATCGTTTATAGCCTCTAAGTACCGGATTTGAATTGTAAGTATTGAATTTATGTGTTTTTCCATTTCCATTTTGTTTTAGATAAAATGGAACATAAGAAGACTTTGGGCCGGCAAAGGCAGCGGTCAACTCCTTCATTTCAGCATCATTGATATTTGTTGTCAGGAAAGCATGAGAAAATACTACTCTTCCTTTAAGCGATTGCTTTTTGGAAGTATAACCAAATAACAACTCTGCAAAATCATTATCATCTTCTTCATACTTCAAACACTCCTTCACGGAATATTTGACCGGCTCTTTGTACATAAATGTCAATCCAAAATCTTTCACTACTTCTTTACCATTTTCTTGCCGGGAGCGATAAAAAACGGGAACGCCTTCCTTTAATTTATTCTTCCAGTATTTCCAGTCATCAAGTTCATCGTGCAGATTATGCCTATTGATAAACAGGAAAGTTTCCATAACTTTCTCTGGCACCTCTATTTTGACCTTTTCATCGGTGATAACATCCTCTCTTTTTCCTCTAAAAACATACTCACCCTTTCTTGCAGTAGAGACAGAATAGTTCGATGCCTGACCGACACAGACAATCCGCCCGTAGAAAAAATCATCATCTGAAGAATTTGCAAATAGAACATAGCTCAATGGCTGAAATTCAGAAACCCATGACTTTTGATATTCTTTCCCATCCTTATCAACATCATCTAAAGGATGAATAACAAACTTATGCTCTAAACTTTTGCCATTAATTACTTTTTCATACTTATATTTACCTGTTCTGTTAGCAAATTTTTTATCCATTTCTGATTTCAACACAGGCTTATCAAATTGCTCTCCAAAATCTGTCCCCAACACATCATCCAAGTCTGTATATCGTATTTTCATAGGTTTTCCACAGGAATAGATATAATATTTTGCATCTTTCTCTACCAAATATCCTGCTTTGATATTTTTTTTCTCATCACCTTCAGTCAAAGAGTACCCTTCAACTATTACAGTACCTTTTGTAATCATTATTTGCCGGACAGCATGTCTATCATCATCCACCAACTTCATTCTACTCTGTGTCATTATCTCCAGTACATTGCGAAGCATCCCTTTTAGGGAAGTCGCAGGAATGAAGTATTTTTTCTTTCCATTAACAACTACATGAGAAAACTCGGAAGTATCTTTGCCTTCCACATGGCCGTTACGAACAAATATAGGAGTCTCGGCACGAAGCATGAGTTCTATCTCGCCACTCTCTCCGTCTTCGAAAGGGATATCATGGCACACCTGATCTGCCCAGTCGCACTTAAATACTTCACTCTCTCTGGGTGCAGGGACAAAATTGTAAGGTGATTTTACGTGTGTCATCGCTTAGGATTTATTAATTTGGGAATAGGGTTTTAAGTATTGTTTATTTCGTTTAGCATTTCTATGTTCATTGACTGTCATATAAGTTTTACTGCTTGGCAAGAAATTATATTCTTTTGCCATCTCAAATAATTCTTCCCATCTGTCATCAACATTTTTTTCACCAACTTTTGATGCCAAAACTTTTCTATATTCATCCAAAAAAGCATCCATGTTTATGGGCAAATTATTATCAAATGAGTCATTCTTCCTGAAAAAGCTTTTTTCGAAATCAATTTTAATCTTGCACTTACCGTATCCAAGCGGTTTTGCCATTCCAATATTATGAAACAATATGTCTTGCTGACCTTGAAATGTCAATGCACTCAGTACAGAACCAAGCTCAACAGGAAGCAAGTTATAGAACATTACTTTACCTGAAAAGGCATGTCCGATTTTTAGCGGCTTAAACTTTAACCTAATATCTTCATTTTCTTGGGCATTGCCTCCTTGTGGAATGGTATGCCTTGCCCGATCGGGTTTAACTGTTTTATGGATGGGGTACCTTTTAAAACCTCTAATCTCCGCCGTATTGTACGAAAAAAGTGTATTGCCTGGATGCCCTGCTTGTTCAATGTAAGTTGGATAATAGCTTGGCTTAGGGCTTGCCAATACAGCTTCTACTGCCTCACCAAATAGAGACTCGCCTTTTAATCTTAGATGAGAGAACATAACTCTGGATTTCAATGCATCTTCATCATTAGTATATCCAAAAATCAACTCCGTTAAATCACTTTTACTAGATTTGTGGCTTTCAGGAAGTGTTTGCCCAACTGTCCTAGCATATGGAATTCGCATATACTTGCAAACCCCGAAGTACCTTTTCTTTTCATAGGTAATTACAAAAATCGGAGCAACTTTATTGTTGTCGATCTTATTAATAGTTCTCAAATAATTTTCAAAAAATTCACCATCAGAGTATCTATGAGCCAATTCAAATCGCTTCATTTCTGCCTTTGTTACTTCCTCCCAATTATCACCGGGCTGTGGAAAAACAAAATATTTTTTAATCGGATTAGGAACTTTACCACCACCGGTTACCACATTTGCCCTTTCTCCATATTTTGCTTTTCGCCCGTCAACAAAACATACTTCTACTTTTTTGTTCCTTTTTCTAAGCCATCCGTATTGTATCCTACCTTCAATTGTATTCATATGCACAACTTCCCGGTATTCTTTTAGATATGGATCCCGGATGGACAAGCGCAAATCCATATCCGTACGGATTTTGCTAAAACTCAATATTTCGTGGATATTACGGATGACGCCTCTAATACTACTACCAGGAATTGACGGTTTGCCTGTTCTATCCTTAAAAAAGTGAATTACATTATCGTGGTCTTTTTCTCCACCGATGATCATGGGCGACTCATTCTTCAAGGTGTAATAAATCACTCCGGACACTCCATCTTCAAAAGGGATATCGTGAGACACTTGTGCTCCCCAAGTAGGAAACCAAACCTTTTCGTTTACAGGGACAAAATTATATGGAGCAAATACTGCCATTATTTATCATTTTTTTTGTTTTCAAACCCTACAAACACCAATGCCTTCATTGTCAATACTTCCATGCCTTCACAGTATGAGTCCTCTTCGGGTATCCAAATCTGTTTGAACTTACACTTTGTTACACCATCGAGACGATGCGGAAGATAGGCGACATCTTCTGCCTTAATGCCTTCCGACAAATTTTTCAAGTCATATTTATGTATATGATACCTTCCGGCATGCCTGATATGATACGACACTTCATTCTCTGCATTATAGAGCAATGCTTCAACAACAAAGGGATTTTGTTCAATATCAGAAAAATTAAAAGGCTCGCCTCTTAAAACTTCAGGTTTTTTCTTATCAGACAACCACACATAGCCATCAAAGGCAATACCATCGGGAATCTGCTTGAGTTCATTGAGTTTTTCAACTTTCATATTCGTACAGTTTTTCTTTATTTTTAAACAATGTCCCCGTAAAAATTCCGTGTCCCTTAGTCGTCATACCACCGAGAGGAAGCAGCCCACTACATATATCACGTAGAGCATCTTCGAAGGCTCCTATTATATCATCTTCATCAAACTCCTTCTCCACCACAATATCTATCGTGACCTTTTGCTCCTGGTCTGCCAGGGTAGCTACCTTCTCACTAAATAGGTGTCCGTCTTTTGCTCCACCGGTAAAGCGATCAATCGTCACATGGTTAAAAATTTTGTCTGATTCTGCTGCTTTTAAAAAGACATCATTAATTAGGACATGCCCACGCTTAGCAGGTCGAGAGCCACAATAGTCTTTTATATTATGGTACTCATCAAAACAACCGTCATGCTTATCTCCCTTCCATCCTCCTTCTGCTCCAAATAACTCATAAACCGCTTTATTTTCTACTCCGGTGATGAGGTCTCGCATTTTTTCGGCATAAATCTCCGCCCATCTCTTCATTCTCCTATTGTAGTGAAAACAAGTGCGGTGGCGAATTGCTCCTTTAATTGAAGAGCCGGGAATGAGAATCTGCTCTTCTTCTAGCTTTAAATTCCAATTATCATCATAAATCACAACCCTTTCTTTTAGCGGCATCGCATCTACTTCATCGTCGCCAGTACCAGCCCCAAAGAGAAAACCCAATTCCGGTTTTAATTCAAGCTTATAGGTTGTTACAGATGAATCTGAGGATTCATTCTTTATCTCTGGCACATCCCCAATTGCTAAGCGGTTATCATAATTAAGATATTTTTCAAAATCCTCTTGATTTGTTAAATCCAATTTCATCTCTTTTACTCCCCAAACCTTCAAACGACCGTATCCATTTCGGGTTCCTTGACCCACACGAAAAATGGGCGATTTCAAAGCATGCATGACCTTGTTCCAAAGATTTTCATCCTCCTTAGTCCCTCTCGCTTCCATTTCAAAAACAAAACGCACCCCTTTGTACACTACCTCATTATCGAAAAGTCCTTTATCTTCAGCAGTACCACGATCATTGATACGTACATGTTGCCGGACAGGTAGATTATCAAAATCTTTAAAATACTTTCTTTTCTGCTCTTCACTGCCATCGGGAATTTCCCCATTAAGGATAAGATAGGCCGAGCTTATCCTAAGTTTCGAACCTTTGCCTTCACTACCGTCTTGATATCCAAAAAACTCCTTCCAATCGCATTTTGCTTCAGGATATTCCAAAGCATGCCGCAGCACGCCAGCCAGTGATGTTCCGGGAATCATCGGAAATCCATAAGCATCACGCATCACAATGGCATCGGCAGTAAGTGACGTTTCACCTGAGCCGACAAACAAGGGCGTCTCGGCTTCAAGAATAATCTTTGCAATGTACCTGTGCGTTAGCATGTCGGTTATTTTTTTAGTTTTCATTCTTATCATGTCTCTGCTTCCATTTGGCCATTTCAGCAGCGAGTTTCACAAGATATTCAGTTCCAAATTCATTTTTTACTCCTTCTAAATGTTTTTTCAGTTTGCCGTTCAAATTTCTCTTACTCCACATCTTGACGGCACCTACACCTTTCATTAAGAAACCATCTTGTGTATCAAAAAGAGATTTGAACAAATCCTCCCAGCAGGATGCCCTTTGCGCACGACTTCTCACCTGGCCCCACTGACTTGATGTAATATCTTTGTAACTTTTTGCGTCTTTATCCAGAAAATCTAAGATTGCCTTCACCAATTTTTTCTTATTATCAATTTCTTTCTTAATCGATTGAAGCTGTTTAACCAATGGAGTCTCCGTGGCTTCAAACTCTGGTTTAAGTACCTCCCACTTCTTGAGTTTAATATTCCATTTCCCATGTTCGGAACACGCTAAAAACTCAGGATTCCAAATTACCCGACCTAATCCTTCAGAGATATACGCTCCTACCTGTTCAGGCAATGCATCACTAAATTCTGCGTTATCCACGACTATTACAGAGCCTTTAAGGATAACATCGCGTTGCGTGGAAGTGGCATTGCGTTTTGAATTCCAAGGGGAATAGCTGTAGGTGCGTATTTGGGAGAGCTCCCAATTGATTTTTCCGGACTCCAACCCTAAGTCTTGAATGGCCGGTCTGAAAGTGGACTGTCCCCATTCATTGAAAAAGCAAAGATTCGATTCGGCATATAAAATGGCACGCCCATTTTGACTTTGTTGGCTTTCATAGACAAAGGGAGTTTCGATTGATTCAATATGAACCATTCCATATTGGGCCGATTTAGATTTTCCGATAAAATGTGTACCGTTAAGTACTTCAGACACATCAGCCCAACATTTATCATCTTCAAAAATCACGTAAAAAATAAATTCCTGTCCTCCCTCAAGCGACTCCATACCAAACATGGCCTCGTCCTTAGAACGCCGAGTTAAGGGATCTTGTGCCGATTTAAGGGAAAAGCGTTGCTTTGGTTTTGCTATATAATTACCTTGCGAGTCAAAAAAACCGATACGTACTTGCTTGGGGTTTAAATCTCTGAGGTCATCGCTTCTCTTATCTTTATCCTTACCCATCTCTCTGATAAAAGGCTCTGAATGAACATATATAGTATCCTCAGGAACTCTTGCCCCTTTATTAGCAAATAGAGTAAACGGCATCCGGTAACTCATTGCATTTCCCATGGCAATGTGCGCATCTCCGAAAGACACCTTACCCGAATGGAAAGTGTCGTATGCCCTATCTCCAAAACTCTTATACTTCTGAGCAACAATGCCCAAAAAATTGCTCCCGGGAATATAGTCGAGTGTCACCA
>Ga0256832_1003804_pt1 | contig 10254 bp, 9 predicted proteins | sample 134614metaG_FD_190534 | JGI IMG/M metagenome (GOLD analysis project Ga0256832, IMG submission 190534) | Hydrothermal vent microbial communities from Lau Basin, Pacific Ocean - 134-614 | ecosystem: Environmental > Aquatic > Marine > Hydrothermal vents | place: Pacific Ocean: Lau Basin | collected...
AATCTCTTCAAAGAGTCTAAGAGCAACCTCTTTTTGATACTCTCCACTCTTCTCTATGTCACAAACTACCATGGTTTTGTCTTTATATAGTCCCTCAACAGCTGCTTTTGGTCCAAAGTTTTCAGTTCCTGTCATAGGGTGTGATGTTACAAAATTTTGCCGTATAGATGATGGAATAGCATTTGAGATTTTCTCTTTACTACTTCCAAAGTCTATAATAGTGCATTGCTTATCTACATCTGTTAACTTTTGAGTTGCTTCAATAATAGCATCAACAGGAATAGTTAAAACAATTACATCACAAGATTTTATTTCTGAAAAGTCTTTAACAATCTGGTCAACAAGCTTTAGTTTTAAGGCTTCTGCTTGGTGAGAAGAGTTGTGGTCATAACCAAGTAAAGTATACTTTTTAGATGCTTTTTTTAAGGCTAATCCTAATGAACCACCCATTAGACCAAGACCAACAATTCCAATTTTCATAATAAACTCTTTAATTTTTGAGAGATTATAGCACTTTTTTAGTGAAATAAAGATACACTAATATCTATTTATTAACATAGATAAACAATCGAAGGAATAATAGACTATATGAAAAAACTTTTTACTCTATCTGTTGGATTAAGCTCCATACTTCTTGCTCAAAATATTACCTCTATCAAATATAATGGTTTACTTCATCTCTCTGAAGATGTAGCAAATGAAGTAGCTAAAATTCATGTTGGTGACCCTTTTGATATTATGAAAATTGATGAATCAATAAAAAAGTTTTATGAACAAGGCTATTTTTCAGATATTGTTGTCTCTGTTACTCCAGAGGGTGGACTTGTTTATACATTTAAAGAGAAATCTTCTATTTCAAAACTTCAGATGAATGGTTATAGCTCTGATAATGAGCAAGAGGCTCTTTTTATCTCAATAGGTTTACGAAAAGGTGACCTTTATGATGCTAGAAAAATAGAACAAGCAAAAAAGAAGCTCATAAAGAAGATTGAGGCTGAGGGGTATTATGATACCATTGTTGAGGTAGAAGTTGAACCAAAAGAGGATAGTATTGCACTTATTTTCAATGTTAATAAGGGTGAAAAAATCTATATTGATAAGATTGATTTTGCAGGAGCCAAAAAATTAGATACAGATGATTTAGAGAGTGCTTTAGCCAATAGAGAAAAAGATTTTATGGGGTGGTTTCCTGGTTTAAATGATGGAGTAGCTCACTTAGACCAACTACAGTATGATGGAATGAGAGCAAAAGATGTCTATATGCAACATGGATATCTAGATGCAGATGTCTCTGACCCATTAATGCGTGTTGATGAGGGGTCATACAAAGCAGATATCTCTTATCAGGTTCAGGAGGGTGAACCATATAGAGTTAGTAGTGTCTCAATTGTAGGAGATGTTGATTCATTAGATTTAGAAGAGATAAGAGAAAATCTTCAGGTAATTGAAGGTAAAACGTTTAATATCTCAAAAGCAAGAAAAGATAAGGCCTATATTAAAGAGCAAATTGCCAATCAGGGTTATGCTTATGCAAGAGTAGTAGAGGGATTTCAAAAAAATAAAAAAGAGCATACTGTGTCACTTCAATATAGAGTTCAAAAAGGTAAAAAAGTCTATATTAATGATGTAATTATCTCTGGAAATCACACTACAAAAGATAGAGTAATTCGTCGAGATGTCTATTTAGCACCTGGAGACCTCTTCTCTCTAAGTGAGTTAAGAGAGTCACAAAATACTTTAGGACGAAGAGGCTATTTTGAAGATGTCAATATTGAACAAGAGCGTGTTGATGACCAACATATTAATCTTTTGGTAAAAGTTAAGGAGACTCCCACTGGAAGTATTCAAGCAGGAGGTGGTTATGGCTCTTATCAGGGGGCAATGATTTCTGCTTCTGTTTCAGATAGAAATGTTTTAGGTTCAGGTATTAATGCTGCAATATCATTTGATTTTTCTAAAATTTCAAAAAACTACTCTTTATCCTTTAATAACCCTAGAATTTGGGATAGTGACTATAGTTTTGGAGCCAATCTTTATCGAAATGATTTCCAATACAGAACCTATGACCAAAAGAGTGTTGGAGCTGGGGTTAATGTTGGTAAACAGTTAACACATAATCTTTTTGGTTCACTAAGTTATCAATATAGTAAAATTGAAGCAACAGAGGTTGATAATAGTGACAATGTTTTAGCGACAGAAGATTATTACTCTATTTTCTCTCCAGAGGATTCAAACTATATTAAGAGTATGTTCGCTGTTGGATTAAATTATGATAGTACTGATGATTTTTATGTTCCACGTAAAGGGATTATTTTAGGGGGAACATTAGGATATGCTGGAGTTGGTGGTGACCAAAAATTCATTGAAACTACAGGTCGGTTTGGTCTCTATTATGGACTTGAAGATGTGATTGACTATGACTTGATTTTACGTTATAAGGTGCGAGGAACAGTCTTGAGTGATAGAGGTGGTATTGCCATTCCTGAAAAACTCTATATGGGTGGGATAGGTAGTGTTAGAGGGTATGAACCTTACTCTATTACCCCTTTTACTCTGGATGAGAATGGAAAACGTAAACTTAATGGTGGTACAAAGAGTTTAGTAAACTCAGTTGAGGCAAGTATTCCTCTTTCAAAAGCTGCAAAAATGCGTTTGGCATTTTTCTATGATTATGGAATGATAGGGCAGAATAGTTTTAATGAAATAACCAAAGAGGGGTATGGTGTATCTTTAGAGTGGATTTCACCAATGGGACCAATTAACTTGGTATTTGGTAGAGCAAGAAATCCAGAAGCATTAGATAGAACTTCAAACTTTGAGTTTACAATGGGTCAAAAGTTCTAAAATTAAGTGTTAGAGAAGAGGGGTTTGATTTTATAATATTTGAACTCTCTAAAAATATCCCTTCTCTTACACCAACAGCAGAGCTAATTATCTTTTTAGCTTGAATCTTCTCTACTACTTTTTTCCAAATCAAGGTACCTTCTCTAATGGTATCTACTCTACTGTTAGAGACTCCAAACTCTTTTAATAGTTTATTGTTGGAGAGGATAATCTTAGAAAAAAAATCTTTATATAGTTCATAGTTATAGTTAAAGTTATGAATATTTTGATTTTTTTCCCCTTTACTCTTCATAATAACCTTTGAGAGTGTTCTAGCTGTCCCTCCAATACCTATAGCATTGGTAGAGGTAAAGTGTTTAGGAAGAGTTTTTAGAGCTTTATCAATATACTCATCTACTATTTCAGGAGATACCATCTTATCTGAAAAAAGCTCTTTTAATCGGACTGTTCCAATGTTTAAAGAGTAGTTATCAACAATTTTTGAATTTTCAATTAATCCAATATCGGTTGAACCTCCACCTATATCAATAGTAATTCCATTGTCTATAGAGAGTAGATGAAGAGCAGATAATGCACCATAGTATGCTTCTTGCTTACCATCAATAATTTTAATATCAATATCTAGCTTTTCTTTAATATAGTTGACCAACTCTTGACCATTAGGAGCATCTCGAAGAGCAGAGGTAGCAACACATACAGTTTTGGAAAGATTTGGAAATTTAACAATTGTTGATTTAAAGGATTGAAGTGCTTGATATGCACGTTGAATAGGAGTATCTTGAAGATATCCCTTTTTTAAATATGCTCCCTCACCAATTCTAACTTTAGACTTCTCTTCATATAGAATTTGAAAAGAGTGAGAGGTGTTTTGCTGATAGATAACAACTCTAGCTGAATTAGAACCAATATCAATTACAGCTAGAGGTGGAAACATAGTTTTATAGTTCAAGTTCTAGTTGAGAGAATTTAAATTTTAACTCCTCTACACTCTCTACATTGTCTGGGTCAGAACCAATACAATCAACAGGACAAACAGCAATACATTGTGGCTCATCATAGTGTCCAACACACTCTGTACAACGGTCAGGGTCAATAAGATAAATTGGATCGTTCTCTTCAATAGCCTCGTTAGGACACTCTTCTCTACATGCGTCACATGCAATACAATCATCTGCAATTAATAATGCCATTTATATACTCACTTATAATTTATTAAAATTGTACCTTGGTAGATACTTAAGTGATTTATAGCTTATCTAAGCTTATGCTTTATTTAAAAGATGTCCTTATTTGAAGAAGCGATAGAGATTAAATGTTGAATGAAACATTTAATCTTTTAATAAAAATCGATTTAATGGGAATGCAATAGATGCAATAGCTCCTTTCCCATCCTTACGATTTTTTAGGTCAATGACAACACCCATAGACTCTGCTGCATTTTTTGCTAAGAAGAGACCTAATCCAGCTCCAGTTGATTGTAGTGAGCGTTGGAAGGGAGCAAAGAGGTCTTTACTCTCATCAATTCCTTCTCCTTCATCTTTAATTTCAATGATGAAGTTATCGGGGTCCATACGGGTATCTAAGCTTACCAATCCACCTTTGGGTGTAAATTTTAGTGCGTTTTGTATAAAATTTTGAAAAATTTGCATAAAAAGAAGAGGTTGTACATTAATCCTAAAGTGAGGAATATCAAAATGATAGATAAAGTCTCTCTCTTGTGAATGGGCTAAAAGCTCATACTCTTCACATTTATTTGCCATAAGGCGTATAAGGTTTAGTCGTTCTGGTTGCTCAAATTGGGCTCCTTCTGCACGTCCAAACTCTAGTAGGTTATGTATCATGGCATTAAGGGTATCTATAGACTCAATATTTTGTTCTAAAGCCTCACGTACACTATCATGCTTTTTATATTTCATAAGTGTAATTTGATTTTTTAGACGCATTACAGCTAGTGGTGTTTTTAACTCATGAGCAGTACCAATATAGAGTTCCTGTCGATATTTAATAGAAGTTTTTACTTTGGTAATGAGTAAATTAACGGTATCGCCTAGTGTTCCAAACTCGGTTGGTAGGTCTTTTGTGTTAATCTCATGAAGTAGACTTTCATGCATATTTGTAAACTGATTGGTTAAAGTCTCTAGAGGAGCCATTATCTTTTTAGATAAAAGAGAGGAGTAGTAGAGAATAAATAAAATACCTGTTATAAGTATGAATGTTATAATATAGTACATGGTTGTAATATATTTAGACTCTTGAGTAATGTCACGCTCTATCTCTAAAATCATTTTATCATCAAGAAAGGACTTTTTCAATAGATAAAACTCTCTGTTATCCTTTTTTAAAGGGGTAATTGATGGTGAAAAATGTTTGTTAGTAGAGTTTTTTGATATTTTTATCTTGTAGGGAGAGAGTCTACTTAGTATAGATAAATCCTCTTTAGAGTTGTACTCCTCTTCTACTGTGTAGTGGAGTGCAATCTTGTTAGCCTCTTCATATAATTCATTTTTTATATGACCCATAATACTTGCATAAAAATAGGTAGAGAGGCTAATAAGAACAATAATGAGCATAGCTATCATTCCGATAGCTAACTCAATGGTAAATCGTTCTTTTAAGCTCCTTTTGGAAAGCAAAATCTATAACCTCTTCTTCGTACTGTCTCAATGGTTGTAATGTTTAATGGTTTATCCATTTTTTGTCTAATTTGGTTAATTGCAACTTCAATAACATTTGGAGTTACAAGTTCAGGCTCTTCCCAAATTGCATCTAAAAGTTGCTCTTTTGATACAATTTGGTCTTTGTGCATTGCTAGGTGAGTTAAGACCTCAAAAGGTTTACCTTTTAGTTCAATCTCTGCACCTTCGTAGATAATCTTCTCCTCTTCAGGGTTAATAATCAAGTCATCTACTTCGATAATATTTGAACCACCAAATCTTAGTTTAGCTTCAATTCTTGTGGTTAATACCTCAAAGTCAAAAGGCTTTCTAATGTAATCATCAGCACCAGCTTTAAGTGCTTCAATTTCACTATTTCTGTCATCTCTTGCCGATAGAACAATGACAGAGGTCTTAGGTGCCTTTGCTTTAAGTTTTGTAATCATATCTATACCATTTCCATCGGGTAGCATCCAGTCAAGTAACACTAAATCATAATTTCTAATACCTAAGTAGTACTCACCATCTTTGATGTTTCCTGCGACATCATTTTGGTAACCAAACTCTTTAAGCCCATCAGATAGGGTTTTACTTAATGTTACTTCATCTTCTATTATTAAAATTCTCATTATTTTTGAAGTTCCTTATTTGTTATATTTTTTAATATTATAACACAAAAAAGTTACACTTTAAAGTTTTTTTAAATAATTCGTGATAATTTTAATAGATTGTTTAAAAAACAATAATGTTTCTGTTTGTTTCTGTTTGTTTTTTAGCGTTTTGGAGTATAGCTATTAACCAATAGTATGAAAATAGGTCTTTGAAAGAGCTACTTGAGCATTTTTTATAATATTTGGTTTGGAAATTTTTAGAGTAAATTTTGTAATTTTAGAGTATTTTGAAATGATGTTTTGACTTAGCTCTTCTATAGCTGTTTCTAAAAGTTCATATTTTTTTTCTAACATCTGTTGTTCAATCAATTGAATTACATCGGCATAGTTTATAAAACTATTTTTTGAATAGTTGTATTCAATTTCAGCATTGATAATAACTTTTTGAGGAGTGACTCTTTCAAACTCTAATATACCAATAATACAATCAAATACAAGATTTTCTATATGAATAGTCATTTTAATTATACTATTTGTGCCTCTTCTCTCTTAAGTAGTCTTACAATATTAGGAATATGTTTATAGAAAATAATAAATGCAATAATACAAATAGGTGCATGAGCATGAATTCCTTCAATATCAGGATACATAATATAAGAAGAGACTAAAAGTGCAACTAAGCCAATAAGAGAGGAGAGAGAAGAGATTTTAACTGTTTTCCCTGCTATAAACCAAACAGCAATGGCAATGAGTGCAGGAATAGGAATCAAAACTAAAAGAACACCAAATCCAGTGGCAACACCTTTCCCCCCTTCAAACCCTAAAAATGGACTAAAGCAGTGACCAAGTACAGAGAGAACAGCAATTGTCCAAAGTACGCTAGGTTCAGCTCCTAGTGCCATAGCAATAAGGAGAATAACAGCACCTTTTAAGGCATCAAGTACAAAAGTAGCAATAGTTAATTTTTTAGCTAAATCAGGAGCTTTCTCTTTAAGAACACGAAGTACATTTGTTGCTCCAATATTTCCACTACCCTCATTACGTACATCAACTCCTGCAAAAATTTTAGCTAAAATAAATCCAAAAGGAATTGCCGATAGCAGATAAGCAATTAAGTAAAGTAGTGTATTTTGATGAGTAAAAATACTGATGATTGTATCAATACTTATATTGATTAAATTCATATGAATCTCCATTTTTAGTAAATACTTATGCAATTTTAACTAAAAATATGGTATTTTTCCTAAATTATCACTTAAGGCAGTAAATAATGAGTATAGATTATAGAGCAGAGATAGAGAGACTGAAAAGAGAGTTACCTGTAACTGTGGTAGGTCACTACTATCAGCGTGATGAAGTATTTGAGATGGCTGATATTACAGGAGACAGTTTAGAACTTGCACGAAAGTGTAAAGCTGATAATAATCCATGGGTAGTTTTTTGTGGTGTGGGCTTTATGGGGCAGAGTGTTAAAATAATTGCTCCTGAGAAGAGAGTACTTATGCCTAAAGTTGCTTGTTGTGCTATGGCTAGAATGATGGATGCTACATATTTTGATGAGTCTGTAGCCTATATGAATAAGCATGGAGTTAAAACAGAAGATATTTTACCTATTACTTACATTAATAGTGATGCCTCTGTAAAAGCAAAAGTGGGAAAGATGGGCGGAATGGTCTGTACCTCCTCTAATGCTTATAAGATTATTGAAAAAGGGCTAGAGTCAGGTAAAAAGATTCTTTTTGTTCCCGATAGATGTTTAGGTCAAAATTTTGCTAACTCCATGGGATTAAAATCGTGTGTTATTGGTGAAGAGGGGAAAGAGTGTAACCCTGCTGAGGCTGATGTTATCTGTTTCAATGGTTTCTGTTCTGTTCACCAACTATTTACCCTTGATGATATTAAGTTTTATCGTGAAAAGTATCCTGATATAAAAATTGCAGTACACCCAGAGTGTGACCCTGCTATTGTAGATGCTGCTGATTTTGCAGGTTCTACCTCACAACTCATTAAATATGTAAATGAGTTAGACCCTGAACAGAAAGTTGCTATTGGAACAGAGTATAATTTAGTCAATAGAATGCGTCAAGGAAATACTTATGTTCTCTCTTCAACCAAACCAGAGTGTCCAACAATGAATGAGACTACTTTAGAAGATTTATACAAAACCTTAAAATCAATTGAAGATAACCAACCTATTAATGAAATCTTTGTTGATGAAGATACTCGACACTATGCCAACTTAGCACTAGAGAGAATGTTAGCTATTAATTAAAATCTGTTCTTTACTACTTATAGTGTAGTATTTCATAAAAATATATTGGATATTTATATGAAAAAAGCAGAACTTTTAGCCCCAGCAGGTAACTTAGAAAAATTAAAAATTGCATTGGCTTATGGAGCTGATGCAGTCTATGGAAGTACCAGTACTTTCTCATTGCGTATTCGTTCAGGAAAAGATTTTGATATGGACTCTTACGCAGAGGGAATTGCTTATGCTCATGAAAGAGGTAAAAAGGTCTACTCTACAGTCAACTCTTTTCCTTTTAACTCTCAACTTAAACTCTATGAAAATCATATTGCCAAAGTAGCTGAGCTAAAGCCCGATGCACTTATTGTATCTAGCCCTGGAGTAGTAGCAATGGCACGAAAGATTGCCCCAAATATTCCTATTCACCTCTCTACTCAAGCCAATGTTATGAATGTCTTAGATGCACAAGTCTACTACGATATGGGGGTAGAGCGTATTATTGTGGCACGTGAAATCTCTCTAAAAGATTGTGAAGCTATTAAAAAGGTCTTACCCGATTTGGAGTTAGAGATTTTTGTACATGGCTCTATGTGCTTTGCCTATAGTGGTCGTTGTTTAGTATCGGCTCTTCAGACAGGTCGTGTACCAAACCGTGGAAGTTGTGCAAACGATTGTCGTTTCCCTTATGAGATATATGCACACAATCCAGAGACAAATACCACCTTTAGACTCGATGAAGAGGAGGGAATAGGTACTTACATTATGAACTCAAAAGATATGAACATGGCTTCATATATAGATGAGATTTTGGCTTCAGGTGTGATTGATTCTCTTAAAATTGAGGGACGAACCAAGTCACCATACTATGCAGGGGTAGTCACTAAAGCCTACAGACAAGCCATTGATGACTACTATGCAGGTAGTTTTGATGCTTCCAAATATCAAAAAGAGTTACATACTACACAAAATAGAGGCTTTACCGATGCCTACTTGCTCTCAAAACCATTTGAGAGAAACAATACTCAATCTCATGGCTTTACCATTCAAGATGGAACTCATCAAGTAGCAGGTTTAGTAGGAGAAGATGGTACAACATGGAGATGTAAAGATAAAACTTGTGTTGGTGATAAGATAGAGATAGTATTACCTGTTGGTGTGACTATTGAAGAGATGGAAGATGATGGTTGCAAGATTACAAAAGAGGGAGAAGCCTTTTTCATTGAGTTCAAAAAGATTATTTCTACTACAGGAAAAGAGTTTGAGTGTATTCATAGTGGAGACTTAAATGATATTATTTTACCTATCAAACTACCAGGTTATACTATCTTAAGAAGAGGAATTGCCGAAGCAAAAGCTAAAAAAGGTTTAGCACTGAACGTTTAAAATGGAGACATTAGAGAAAATAGTAGCTTTTTTTATGAAAGTAATAGAGGCTATTGCTAAGTTTTTTTCTTGGTTATTTGGTTAACCAATGTTAAATCGAAAAACAGCTATTATTCGCCTAATAATTTAAAGTTTTGGAGTAGAGATATGAAATTTGTATCAATTGTTATTGGTTCTAAGAGTGACTACAGTGTTATGAGTGAGTGTGCAGAGACACTGAAAAAGTTTGGTGTTCCTTATGAACTCATTATCTCATCAGCACACAGAAGTCCAGAGCGAACAAAAACTTACATGAAAGAGGCAGAAGAGAAAGGGGCTCAAGTCTTCATAGCAGCAGCAGGAATGGCAGCCCACCTAGCAGGAGCTTTAGCTGCAAGTACAACTAAACCTGTTCTAGGTGTACCAATGGCAAGTGGAGAGTTAAGAGGAGAAGATGCCTTGTTAAGTACAGTAATGATGCCAGCAGGTATGCCTGTAGGAACAGTAGCCATTGGTAAAGCAGGAGCTGTAAATG
>Ga0256832_1003805_pt1 | contig 10254 bp, 8 predicted proteins | sample 134614metaG_FD_190534 | JGI IMG/M metagenome (GOLD analysis project Ga0256832, IMG submission 190534) | Hydrothermal vent microbial communities from Lau Basin, Pacific Ocean - 134-614 | ecosystem: Environmental > Aquatic > Marine > Hydrothermal vents | place: Pacific Ocean: Lau Basin | collected...
TTTGGCAAAGCTGAGGCTCTTCTTGTATCAAAAGCCAGATCAGTTTGCCCTTCTCCCCAACGACTTGCCTTCTTCTCTTTGGTCTGCCTTGGAGACCAAGGCGAAGATCTTTGCCTTTGGGAGCCAAGGGGCGGCTGTGCTCAAGGAGGGCCAGTTTGTGTTGCGTATCCCGGGTTTAGATGAGGAGCGTTATCCCTTTACAGGGTTCAAGCCTCTCGGGTTTCACAACCGGTTCAATTTCATGGCCGCCTCTTTGGCGGCCCGTTTGGCCGGGGCCAGGCCAGAAGCGATAAAAAAGGCGGTCAAGAGCTTTGTAGGTTTTCCCCATCGCTTGGAGTTTATCGGCTATTTCGGAGGCGTTTATTTTGTCAACGATTCCAAGGCCACGAACGTAGACGCCACCTTAAAGGCCTTGGAGGGGTTGGCCGGGCCTTTGGTCTTGATCCTCGGAGGAAAGCATAAGGGTGCGAGTTATAAGCCCCTGGCCCCCTTAGTCAAAGAAAAGGTGCGCCTCCTCATCCTTATGGGTGAAGCACGTTTTATCATGGCCGAAGAGCTAAGCGGTTTGGTGGACACCAAAGTAGTAGATAATTTGGAAGAGGCCGTGGCGGTGGCGATTTCCGAAGCTATGGCGGGAGATACGGTCCTCCTTTCTCCTGCGGCGGCCAGCTTTGATCAATTTGAGAACTATCAGGAAAGGGGAGATATTTTTAGGGAACTTGTGGTCTCTTATGCCCCTCAATTTTTAGGGGAAGACAACCGTACAGAACTGGTGACTTATCACTGATGAAAATCCTTATCGCAGGTGGAGGTACAGGAGGGCATCTCTTCCCGGCCTTGGCCTTGGCCGAAGAGGTCAAGGCGCAAGGGGGCGAGGTGCTCTTGGTGGGCAGCGGCCGCAAGATAGAAAAGTTGGCCTTGGCCCGTCGTTCCCTGCGGGTTGTTTGCCTCAAGGCAGAGGGCTTGGTAGGGCGGCCTTTAGGGGCCAAAGTGCGGGCCTTGAGACGTATAGGAGAAGGGGTGCGGGAAGCGCGCCGGCTCATCAAGGCTTTTCGTCCCCAAGTGGTCTTCGGCGTGGGGGGGTATGCCTCCTTTCCCCTCGTGCTGGCCGCCAGGCTTTCTCGTATCCCGGCTGCTATCCACGAACAAAATTCTATCCCTGGCCTGGCCAACCGGATCCTGGGGAAAATGGCCCAAAAGATCTTTATCTCTTTCAAGGCCTCTTTTCGTTTCTTTCCCCGTAAAAAGACCATCCTTTCGGGAAACCCGGTGCGGACCGACCTCTTTCGGCCTCTTCCTCGTGAACATGAAGGCGTGGGTCTTTTGGTTACCGGAGGTAGCCAAGGGGCGAGGTTTATAAACCAATTGATGATAGAAGTCTCTCCCCGGCTTTTTCAGGCCTTGCCCAACCTTTATCTTCTCCATCAAACGGGCTTTAATGATTACGAATTGGTGGCGGCTTCCTACCGGAGTCACGGGTTTCAGGTGAAAGTTTACCCCTTTATCGAAGACATGGCCTGGGCTTACGCCCAGGCAGATCTTGTGCTTTGTCGGGCTGGGGCCACCACCATTGCAGAGCTTTCAGCCCTAGGGAAGCCTGCGATTTTTATCCCCTTCCCCTACGCCACACACAACCATCAAGAAGAAAACGCGCGCTATGTAGTGGATCATGGAGGGGGAGTGATGTATCGCCAGGCAGAGATCCGGCCAGAGGGCTTGGTCAAAAAGCTCGTTTCTCTTCTCACAGACAGGGACCGTCGTTTGGATATGGGGCAAAAGATAAGAAAAGTTATGCCCCATAACGCCTTAGAGATCATTCTTGCCGAAACGGAGGCTCTCTTAGATGCGTAAAGGTCAAAGGGTTCATTTTATCGGTATTGGTGGCATAGGGATGAGCGGGCTTGCGAGGCTCCTTTTGAGTTTGGGCTTCCAAGTGAGTGGTTCTGATCTCCGACGCTCGGAGATTACCCGGTCCCTAGAGGCCCAAGGGGCGCGTATTTATTATGGTCATCATCCCCAACACGTAAGAGGTGCGGATATAGTAGTCTACTCTTCGGCTATCAAGCCCCATAATCCTGAACTTGCGTACGCCCAAGAGCTTGGTCTCCGGGTCATCCCCCGCGCGCAGATGTTGGTGGAGATCATGGACCTTCACCGTTTCAATATCGTCGTGGCCGGAGCCCACGGTAAGACGACTACCTCCTCCATGATCGCGGCGGTACTTACGTGGGGAGGGTTAGCGCCTACCGTAGCGGTGGGGGGGAAGGTCAACGGTTTTAACGGCAACGCCTGGCTCGGGAAGAGGAATTATCTCGTGGCCGAGGCAGACGAAAGCGACGGTTCTTTTCTACGCATGCGTCCCCATCTAGCCGTAGTCACCAATATCGACGCGGAACATTTAGACCATTATGCTGATTTTGAGGCGATCAAAAGGGCCTTTGCGGAATTTTTTCAACGGGTCCATCCAGAGGGCACTTTGGTCCTCTGTGGAGATGACCCTCACCTACGGGAACTTTCTAAAGGAAATGTCCCCCAACGTCTCCTCACTTACGGCCTGAAACCAGAGCATGATTTGTCCGCCCGGATACTGGAACACGGCGAAGGGGTAAGGTTTGAGGCCTTTTTTAAAGGGCAATGTTTAGGGGAGGTTTCCTTGGGGCTTCCAGGGAAACATAACGTCCAGAACGCTTTGGCCGCGGTAGCCGTGGGGCTTGAGCTCGGGCTGGCTTTCCCCGTGATCGCGCAAGGTTTGTCTTCCTTTTCTGGGGTGAGGAGGCGTATGGAACGCAAGGGGGATACCGGAGAGGTCCTTGTTTTGGACGATTATGCCCATCATCCCACGGAGATCAAGGCCACTTTGGCGGCCTTACGCACGGCGTATCCTCAACGGAGGTTGGTTATTCTTTTCCAGCCCCATCGCTACACCCGGACACAGGCCCTTTTTGAGAATTTTGTAAGGGCCTTTGACCTGGCAGATGTCCTTTTGGTTACGGAAATATACCCCGCTTCTGAAGCCCCTATAGAAGGGGTTTCGGGGCAGAGGCTCTTTCAGGCCTTGCAAAAGCACCGACAAGAAAGAGAGACCTATTTTGCCGAAAATAAAGAATTGCTTTTGGCCCGCACCCTTACCCTCCTCTCCCCGGGAGACGTAGTAGTCACTATGGGGGCGGGAGATATATACCGGGTAGGAGAATCCTTGGTGGAAGAACTTGGAGCGCGGAGAGAGGTGGCGTGATTTATAAAGAGGCCTTTTTAAAAGAAGGGCTTTGGGTGGAAGCGCGGACTCCCCTGGCGAGGTATACGACCTTCAGGGTAGGGGGTGAAGCGGATCTTATCTTTAAACCGCGCAATTTTTTGGAACTCTGGCGCGGTCTGGAAATCTGTCAAGCTTTAGGGCTCCCCACCTTTTTTCTGGGGGGAGGGAGTAATCTTTTGGTACGAGACGGCGGGATAAGGGGGGTAGTTGTTTCCCTTAAGGGACTCAAGAGATTTTCCTTTCAAGGGGAGACGTTAGAGGCAGAAGCGGGGGCTTATCTCCCGGAAATTCTTGCCTTGTGTCTTAAGGAAGGCTTTGCGGGTCTTGAGTTTTTGGCCGGAGTGCCTAGCACCTTGGGAGGGGCGGTGGTGATGAACGCAGGGGCCTTTGGTCAAGAAATAAGCGATGTTTTAGAGGAGATCACCGTCTTCCATCAGGGTGGTTTCCGCACTTACCGCGTGGAAGACCTTGCGTTTTCTTATCGTTCCTGGAACGGCCCCTCGGGTGCGGTGGTGGTAAAGGCCAAGATAAAAATGAAGATTTCCTCCCCCCGCGAGGTCCAGGCGAGATTTAAAAAGTATCTAGACAAACGTAAAAGGACACAGCCTCTAACAAAGCCTTCTGCAGGATGTTTTTTTAAAAACCCTCCAGAGGTGGCGGCAGGCTATTTGATCGAAGAAGTAGGCCTTAAAGGTTTTGTCCAAGGTCGAGCGGGAGTTTCTGAGAAACACGCCAATTTTATCGTCAATTTGGGTGGGGCTAGGGCATCGGAGATCCTTGCTTTGGCCGAGCATGTAAAAGAAGAGGTCTTCAAGGCCTTTGGGATAGAACTTAAAGAGGAGGTAACCATTGTTGGGGAAAGCTAAGAGGTTTTTATGGCCTTTAGTCTTAGTGCTGGTGATTTTTTCGGCTGTGGGCCTGCGCATGGCCCTCAAAAAAATGGACTATTTTGCTCTCAAACAGATTAACATCGTGATCGAAGGGCAAAAAAAGCTTACACAGCAGGAAGTAGCAGAGTGGTCCCAAATAAAACTGGGTCAAAATGTATTTGCTTTGAATTTAAAGGCTATTCAAAAACGTTTACAAGAACATCCTTGGATCAAACACGCTTTTATTTCACGCAAGTTACCTAATATGCTTTTCATAAAGGTGGTTGAAGAAAAGCCTATCGCGATGATTTCTTATAGAGAAAAAATCTATCTTGTAGATAAAGACGGGGATATTTTTGTACAAGTTAACCAAGAAGATCCTGTTGATATGGCTTATCTCCAAGAGGTTCCTGGTTTAATAGGTCTTTCTAAAGAAGAATTTTCTCAAGGTGCTATTTCCTCTACGAAAAGGCCTATTTTAGAATTATTAGCGTACCTAAAAAAGAGGGAAACTCTCGTTCCTTGTTATGATAATATTTCACAAATTAAATTACTTGAAGATGGTTTTCTCTTGATGACACGAGATAAAATACAGATTAAATTAAAAGGAAATAACCTGGCGGAAATATTATCCACTTATCGCCGTTTAGATAAACTTATAAAATTCTTATATCAGAAAAAACTTTATGCTAAAGTAAGTATAATCCGTATGGATTATCCTAAAAATGATAATAATTTAGATCAAGCGGCAATAGCTTTTCGTAGGGATAGTCATGGATAACGAACTTTTTGTTGCCCTAGATGTTGGTACCACCAAAGTTTGTTGTTTGGTAGCAGAAGATATAGACGGTGAATTGCGGGCTATAGGTCTTGGCCTTTCCGATTCCGAAGGTTTACGGCGGGGAGTAGTGGTGAACATCGAAAGTACGGTCAATTCTATCGCTGAAGCGGTAAGGCAAGCAGAAGATATTTCTGGAGAAGAGATCGACCGTGTCATTGTAGGCATTGCGGGGACTCACATTCGTAGTCAGCAGAGCCATGGAGTCATCGCCTTGAAGTCCGGTGAAGTGACGGAAGAAGATGTAGAGAGGGTGATTGAGGCGGCAAAGGCCATTAATCTCCCTAACGACCGTCTTATCCTCCATGCTATCCCGCAAGAGTTTATCGTGGACGACCAGGGGGGTATTGAACAGCCCATAGGTATGAGCGGGGTAAGGCTTGAGGCCAAGGTCCACATCGTCACGGCCGCCTCTTCTACGGTCCAGAACCTGATTAAGTGTGTAGAAAAGGCGGGCCTTGAGGTAGATATGGTGATTCTTCAGCCCTTGGCTTCTGCGGAGGCGGTGCTTACCGAAGAAGAGCGCCAATTAGGCGTGGCTCTGGTGGACTTTGGGGGAGGGACTACGGATCTGGCTATCTTCCTCGGGGGGACGCTATGTTATACCACGGCTGTAGGGGTAGGAGGAGAAATCCTTACCAACGACCTCACCATTGGACTTAGGACTACGACTTCCGCGGCAGAGAAACTAAAGGTAGACTATGGATGTTGTATTCCTCAGCTTGTTCCTGCGGAAGAATACGTAGAAGTCCCGGGGTTAGGAACCCGTCCGTCTCGGAAACTTTCCCGTCAGGTTTTAGCCGAGATCCTTGAACCACGTGTGGAAGAGCTCTTGGAAATCATCAATACCAAACTGGAACAATCGGCGCTCAAACCCCGTCTGGGTTCTGGTGCCGTAATTACCGGGGGGTCTTCCTTGTTGCCAGGGTTGATCGAAATGGCGGACCAGATCTTCGAGTTACCCACGAGGATAGGTTTCCCCCAGAAATTACCCGGCTTGGAAGAAGAGGTATATCATCCTCGGTTGGCTACGGCGGTAGGGCTCATCCTCTATGCACGAAAGTATTTTCCCCAGCCCCTTCGTCGGCGTCCCAAAAGTCAATTCTTGAATTTGTTTAAACGTTTTTGGACTTAAATATGGGGAATGCGGGAGGAAATTATGACCTTTGAGCTTTTAGAAAGTGAATATCAGGCCAAGATAAAAGTTATCGGTGTGGGGGGAGGAGGAGGAAACGCCATCAACAACATGATCGCCAAGGGGCTCAAGGGCGTAGAGTTCATCGTGGCCAATACAGACTATCGCGTACTCGATCTTTCTCCCGCCCCGGTCAAGATCCAACTAGGCAAGGAACTTACCCAAGGACTGGGCGCGGGTGGAAACCCAGAAGTAGGGAGAGAAGCAGCCCTGGAAGCAGAAGAGGAGATCAGAGAAGCCTTGGCTGAGGCGGATATGGTTTTTGTTACCGCAGGCATGGGCGGAGGTACAGGGACAGGGGCGGCGCCGGTCATCGCCCGGATCAGTAAAGAGTTGGGGGCCCTTACCGTAGCGGTGGTGACCAAGCCTTTCCGTTTTGAAGGGCGTCCTCGCTCAAAGGTGGCGGAAAAGGGCTTGGAAGAACTCAAACGAGAGGTAGACACCATCATTACTATTCCTAACGATCGTCTTTTGGCCCTTGCGTCGCCTAAGGCCCGTCTTCTAGATATGTTTCGTCAGGCCGATGATATCCTCTATTATGCCGTGCGGGGCATTTCAGACCTCATCCTGTTCCCTGGTTATATCAACCTTGATTTTGCAGACGTCCGCACGGTGATGAGTGAAATGGGTATGGCTTTGATGGGTACCGGCGTAGCCTCGGGGGACAACCGGGCCCAAGAGGCCGCCCAAATGGCCATATCCAGCCCCCTCTTGGATGATATTTCTATCTCTGGGGCCCGAGGGGTACTTCTCAATATTACCGCCAGTGCCGATACCCTTACTATGGAAGAAACAGAATATATTTCGGATTTGGTGGCTAAGGAGGCCCACGATGAGGCCCAGATCTTCTGGGGCGTGGTCTTTGACGAGGAACTGGGAGACGAACTCCGGGTGACGGTGATCGCCACGGGAATCGGAAAGGAGATGGAACAAAAGGTAGATAAACCCACGGAGGTGATCAAACTTCGTCCCGAAAAGGCGGAGCCTAAAACCGATCCCGATAAACAAGTAAAAAAATACGACGTCTCTAGAAAAAAACGTCATATTTTGGATTACATCCCTTCAGAAGAGGAGTTGACTATTCCGGCTTATATACGGCGCAAGGCGGATTAATGGATTTTGGGGCTTTTCTCGCTGTACGTGGCTATTATGGCCACTTACTTGAGCGGATCTTTTAAATCATTAGAATACCAAAGTTTTTTTTGATTTTTTGTGGTGTGAAAATTTTTTCTCTAAAATCATGAACTAAGTCCAAAATATGGAATTATTTTTTACTTCACAGATGGGCTTCGAGGTTCAAAAATTAAAATGAGGTTAGGGAAGACCTAGTTCTGTAGGGCGGAGTAGAAGATGTGGCTTTTGACGTGGTCAATGTTTTTTTTACTTTTTCTATTTTCTCCTTCCTTTTTGGGTTGGGGAGGAGCAGAAACCCAAGCCTTTGATGCCCAGACAAAAGAGGTCGTTATTCACGGCCAGGTAGAGCAGATTAACCATCCCATTGCGGTGGTAAAGGGTGAAGACAACCAGGTTTATAACGTACGCTTAGGCCCTTATTCTTACTGGCAGAAAAAGGGCTATGAACTCCACGCAGGTGAAAAGGTGACGGTGATTGGTTATCTCAAGGGCAAATTACTCTTTCCTAAAGTAATTATTGCTTCCAAAGGGAAAAAGCTATTGTTTCGCGATGAAAACGGGGTACCCCTTTGGAAAACACACCCTCACTAGCTAGATGGCAGAATCTCCCTCACGTATTTGGTTTGTCTTTGTCATCGCGGTCATCGTCCTGTTTTTCGCTACCTTAGCCGAACTCTTTTTGATCAAAGAGGTATTGAAAAAGAACGTGGTGAATAATACCCAGAGTACCTTTTACTTTTTAAAGGCCCGTATTGTAGCTTATTTAGAGACGATACGTCTCCTTCCCCAGGTTCCAGAATATCTCCAGGATCTTACTTGGCTTACAGACGAATTAGAAAGTCAACCATCCCTGGTGGGCGTTTTGGTGATGGAAAAAGGCAGGATCTTGCTCAACACCTTTGCCGAGGATCGTCTCCCTTTAGCTGCAAATCTACTTCGCCGGTGTCGTGAAGGGTTAACCAAGGGGAAGGTATTTTATTTTTGTGGTGAATTTGTCTCGGTTCCGCATCGGAAGCTCTTTCTGCTTGTTGGGTATGATCTTTCCTTGGAAAAGCAGGCGTATAAAGAGGCCGTGATCCTTACCGTGCTGATCTTTTTGGCCGGAGGGGTCATCCTGGGCTTGGCTTTCTATTATTTCGAAAGGCTTACAAAACGCCAAAAGGAACTCGAACGGCGTTTGTCGGCTTCTGAAAGACTGGCCGCCTTGGGCAAACTCGCCGCTATGGTGGCCCACGAAATACGCAATCCTTTAAATAGCGTGCTTATGGGGCTTCAGTATATGTCTGAAATAGGGGAATTCTCCCCGGAGATCATGGAGACGATCAAGCTAGAAGCCAAGAAGATGACCGAGCTTAGCGGGGAATTATTGTCCTTTTCTAAAGGTTTTGCCATCCAGCCGGAGCCGGTCTTTTTACGAGAGCTCCTTGAGGAACTAGAGTGTCGGCTCTTGCCCAAAGCCGAGGTGCAAAGGATCTCTTTTCGGGTAAAAAAGGATCAAGATGTCGTGGTCAGGCTGGATAAGAGATGGGTTTTAAGGGCCTTGGAAAACATTGTGCGGAACGCCTTTGAAGCCCTTGGGCAAGGAGGGCGGGTAGAGGTCTTAACAGAGGTTACCCCCCAAAGTGTGTGCTTTATCGTGAGGGATAACGGGCCGGGGCTTCCCTTTGCCGATGAGAAACACCTCTTTGAGCCCTTCTTTACCACCAAAGAGTCTGGTTTTGGCCTGGGCCTTTACATCGTAAGGGAAGTCCTTGAGGCCCATGGAGGGACTGTAAAAGTGGAAAGTGCCCCAGGAAAGGGGACGCTTTTCAAGTTGATCTTTCCCAGATAGTTTTTGGCCGTTGTCGCCCTTAATGATCACTTTCTTCTTTAGAAAAATATCCGTGGCCCCTTTAGTCTTGCCTTTTTGGCCTTCCTTTGCCGTTTAAAAGGCCGTGGTTCCTTCTCCACAATATTTCTTGGCTTAAAGGGGTTTTGGATATATAAAGGCCCCATGGCTAGATTGGTCTTTTGTGGAGCGTGTGGCACCGTCACAGGGAGCTGCTACCTTTTGGAAGTCCAGGGGCGTAAGTGTCTGGTAGATTGCGGGCTTTATCAAGGCCTAGAGGCAGATAAGCTTAACCGAGATTTTCCCTTCTCCCCGGCCGAGCTCAAATACGTCTTTTTGACACACGCCCATTTAGATCATGCGGGTAGGTTGCTTGAGCTCGTGCGCGAGGGCTTTAAGGGGGAGATCATCACGACCCAAGCCACTATTGATCTGCTCAAGATCGTCCTTGAGGACCGCCTCCATCTAGAGCCTCGCATTGGTCCCAAAGATTTGGTTTCTAAGGTCATGGAACTCTGTTGGCCCTTTGAGTACGACCAAATCTTTGACGTCTTCCCAGGGTTTCGTTTTCGGTTTCGCGATGCCGGGCATATTTTAGGTTCAGCAAATATTGAGTTCTGGATAGAAGAAAAGAAATTGGTCTTCTCGGGAGATATCGGCCGCCGAGGGACCCCGATTATTAGGGACCCTTTTCCCCTCAAAGAAGCAGATTACATAATCATGGAATCCACTTACGGAGGGCGCAGGCACCCCTCTTGGTCCTTAGCCAAAAAGCAACTCCGCCTCATCATCCAACAAGCCCAAGAGGCCAAAGCGAGGGTGTATATCCCTTCTTTCGCCATCGGCCGGGCCCAAGAACTCCTCTATTTTTTCAATGATCTGGTCGAAAGTGGCCAAATAGACCCTTTGCCTGTGGTCTTAGACAGCCCTATGGCCTTAAAAGTGACCCAGGTCTACGCCAAACACACCCGGCTTTATGATCAGGAAACCCTGGAAAGATTGGCCCGGGGAGACCAGATCTTTTCCTTTCCCCTTCTCTTTTCTACACCTTCGGTCAAAGAGTCGCGTCGGATAGAAAAATTGGCCCCTCCTTACGTAATTATCGCGGGTTCAGGGATGGTCACCGGGGGGCGC
>Ga0256832_1003806_pt1 | contig 10249 bp, 11 predicted proteins | sample 134614metaG_FD_190534 | JGI IMG/M metagenome (GOLD analysis project Ga0256832, IMG submission 190534) | Hydrothermal vent microbial communities from Lau Basin, Pacific Ocean - 134-614 | ecosystem: Environmental > Aquatic > Marine > Hydrothermal vents | place: Pacific Ocean: Lau Basin | collected...
TAAGATTAATTTGGGCATTATTTTTAATGGGAGATAATGGCTCAGGCATGGCGCAAACCGTGGTAATACCTGATGCTGCGGCAACCTTCATTTCGTGGGCAATGGTGGCTTTATGTTTTTGCCCTGGTTCACGAAGATAAACAGATAAATCCACTAAGCCAGGTAATAACCATAAGCCATCGGCTTCAATGACGTTCTCACTCTGAAATGCTTCTGGTGCATCGCCTATTGCAGCGATAACTCCGTCTTTAATATAAACATCGGTAACCGTATCTTGTTGATTCGCAGGGTCAATCAAGCGAGCTGATTTTATATGTAGTGATGTCATCGCGCTAACTCCCCTGTTTGTCCACTCATGGTCATAGCCATTACTGCCATACGAATGGCGATACCATTATTCACTTGTTTTAATATAACGGATTGCGGTCCATCTGCCACGCGAGAGTCAATCTCAACCCCTCGGTTGACAGGACCAGGGTGCATAACGATAGCATCAGACTTGGCTAATTTTAGCCGTTCTTCTGTTAGTCCGTATAAAGAGAAATATTCTTTTTCTGAGGGTAACAAAGCACCCTGCATACGTTCTTTTTGTAGCCGTAACATAATCACAACATCAAGATCATCCAACCCTTCTTCCATATTATTAAAGACATTAACCCCCATATGCTCAATACCAATGGGGATTAAGGTACGGGGGGCAATGACGCGAACCTCACCTGTACATAGGGTGGTTAAGGCATGAATTTGTGATCGTGCTACACGAGAGTGGAGAATATCACCAATAATACCGACTTTAAGCGGCTGAAAATCCTTTTTATATTGGCGAATGGTGAGCATGTCGAGCATTGCTTGGGTAGGATGGGCATGATGACCATCGCCTGCATTAAGTACGCTAATATGAGGGGGGCAATGTTTTGCGATAAAATGTGCTGCGCCACTGCTTTGATGACGCACAATAAACATATCGCAGTTCATCGCGCTTAGATTACGAATGGTATCGAGTAGACTTTCACCCTTAGAGGTTGATGAATTGCGAATATCTAAAGAGACGATATCGGCACTTAAGCGTTGTGCCGCTAATTCAAAGGTTGTGCGTGTTCGAGTTGAGTTCTCAAAAAAAAGATTCATCACCGTTTTACCACGTAAGACAGGTGATTTATTTTGTGATTTGACCGATAAAAATTGTTCAGCCCTATCAAGAATTTCTTCGAGTAATAAAGGTGAAAGACCTTCGATGGTTAAAAAGTGTTTGAGCTGCCCATCTTTTGCTAATTGCATGGATGATGGCAAAGCTCCGAGAATAAGTTGCTGTCCGTCAGTTATCACGATGAAGTATGCTTAGCTCCAATGTCTCGCTATCGGATAGTTTGAAGTGACTATCTGCTGATAGCTTTTGATGAAATCCGACAACTTGTGCAAAAATAGGTAGTTCTCTGCCGCCTCTGTCTATGAGTACAGCAAGCGTAATACTCGCAGGTCGTCCATAGTCAAAAAGCTCATTCATTGCCGCGCGAATGGTTCGTCCTGTGTATAGTACATCATCTACTAGGATGATGTGTCTATTTTCTACACTAAATGGCATTTTAGAAGGCTTGATCTGTGGGTGTAAACCAATACGGCTAAAATCATCCCGATAAAAGCTAATATTCAATTCCGCTAAAGGCTCTTCAATATTAAGTTTTTTATGTAAGACATTAGCTAACCATACCCCTGCCGAGTGGATACCGACCATAACGGGTTTTTCAATATTATTTTCATTTAAATGATCACTTAACTGTTCTGCCATCTGATCTAAATAGGCTGGGATATTATAATTATTATTCATGGTATCTAATGTTATTGAAGTAGTTTTCTAAAATAATGGTTGCCGATATTTGATCAATATCTTCTTTACTGATCTTTTTTTTACGTCCTCTCTGGCGTGTTTCTTTAAGCCGTTGTGCCGCTTCTATTGAGGTAAATTGCTCATTTTCTTGTGCCACAGGTAAATTGTATCGCCCATTTAATTGATTACAAAAACGGGTAATAGCAGGTTTTAGGGGGGAGTCACTGCCGTCAAGATCTGCTGGCAAACCAACCACTAATTGCGATGGTTTCCATGTATTAATAAGGCGAGTGATATTGTCCCAGTCTGGTTTATTATTTTTACTGATTAAGGTGCATTCTGGTGCTGCTGTTTTCGTAATGGTGTTTCCGATTGCAACACCTGTACGCACTAAGCCAAAATCAAAACAGAGTATCGTTGACATGCTAAAAATAACTTATTGAAGTATTAAGCATGACCAACTTGATAACTTAAGCGATTAAGGTCAACACCGATATTTTTTGCCGCGGCTTCCCAACGGTCTTGATAAGGCAAATCAAATAACACACTGGTTTCGACAGGGCTGGTCAACCATGCATTCGACATGATCTCATCTTCTAACTGCTGTGGAGCCCAATTGGCAGATCCCAAGGTAATTAAAAAATTATCAGGACCATTATCGAGAACAATATCTTCTAATATATCGCGTGATGAGGTGATATAAAGATCATCTGAAATAGTGTAGGTATTTTGCCAACGATCGCCGCCATCATGAAGAACATAGCCTTGATCTAGCTCGACAGGTCCTCCAAGCAGTGCCATTTTTTTATTGAGTGATTTATTTTCACTCGGAAGTTTTAGTTGCTTAAAAATATCACCAAAAGGGATATTCATAGGGCGGTTTATTGTTATCCCAAAAGAACCTTTCTCATTGTTCATACACACTAAAGTGACCGTGCGATCAAAAGCAGCATCATGGATGTTGGGCATTGCGATAAGAAATTGGTTTTTTAGACTAGTCATTATGGTTTTATATTAAGTAAATCCATGCTCAACAGCAAGTTTGTCGTTATAACTACTTATTTAGTATTAAAAATGGCACTTCTTCCATCTTCTTTATGGAAAATAATTGAACGGGTGATATTAAGGCGATCATATTTCTCACGAATTTCTTTAGGTAGTGGCTCATAAGGAGAGGCAAGTTTGACAATGCGTATGGCAGCATCATCGAGAATTTTTGATCCTGATGAGCTATTAATAGCAATTTCTACCACTCGTCCTGCACGATCAAGGGTTGCATTTAAGATAAGTATACCACTTAAATTGAGACGGATTGCAGCTTCTGGAAAATTGATATTTCCGATACGTTCTAATTTTTTTGCCCAAGCATCAATATATTCAGCTTCAACCGCACTTTTTGCACTAATCGAGTCGATAAAATGTATGCGAGGACGTTTTGCATAATGCTCTTCTTCCTTGCTCATTTCCGCCATTAATTGAGCAATTTCATCGCTGTGATCTGAGACTTCTTTATCCACTGGCTTAGGGTCTTCAATATCATCTTGTTCGGGTAATTTATTAACAAACTTATTTGTTTTACCTTTAGTTGTTAGAATTTTAGGATCAGGTTTTGGTGCAATATCAGGAGTTGACTCAAGCGACTTTATGGGGGATTCACCATCCATATTATTAGGGTTCATCGATGCTAGTGGGCTGCTAGGGCGACTTTTCTTATCAACTGTACCGCTACCTTTTTGATTGGCCTGTGCAATAAAATCTGCTTTATCAGGTGCCTTATCAGAGTGTGTATTGACTAAAGTGATATCAAGCAGAGGCGCATTTTGCGTAGGGGTGGGATCTGGTAAGCCAAAGCCAATAGCTACAATTGCAATAATATGCACAACAGTTGCTATAGGCAATGTGATAGAAATGGGATTCATAGAAAAGAAAGTCGACATAGCTATTTTAAAATTCAGTGTATTATATTTATTGTGTTTTGAATTTGTTTCGTTCTATTACAGTGATAGCAATAGAAAACATACTCGACAAGTATAACATAGATGGTGCGAGAGAGCATTTCTAAAATCATCATTATTTCGTCTACATTTCTAACTGATGTTACGCAGTCACTCTTTAGAATATTAGTGAAGGTTTTCGTAGCCCGTTTAAATTTAGGTTCATTTGTTCTATTCCGTAAAGGGCTATGACTTACTTTCTTTTGCGTCGCCAAAAGAAAGTAAGCAAAGAAAAGGCGATCCAGCTAACCGCTTACTCCTGCGCTTTACCCGAGAGAATGGGCAGTGAAAAAACTCCTCGCTAACGCATCGGGCGGAGGGAAAAATAGGTAATATTTTTCTATATTGCGTAACATCAGTTTCTAAGCAAATAATCCACGCAAAATATTTTTTTCCACTTAAGAGGTGATGACTTATTAAATTCTCATTTCTTACAGCCACTTATCGAAATGAATCCTTGTGTTAATGAAAGCCTAAAAATTCATGGGGAAAATTTAATTGAATATATAAATATCAGAGGCTGGTTATTTACTTTTGAAAAGTGTACACTTTTCAAATAAGCAACAACAGAACGATTGATATATGTAGTTAATTAATGCTTAAGTTATTGAGACACATGAAAATAATCTTTCTTAAATGATGAGCTTAAAGGCGCTCCTTTTATTAGCTGCAACTAATAAAAAGAGCTTCATCAAACGACGCTAGTACTCTATGAAATTGACCCGTGAGGGGGTATTAGAGTGCTAGTCTCTGAAAAGGATGTCGAATCATGCAATACAATAGTAACAATTATTTATTCAAAACACCTAAAGAATTACAAAAAAGAGCATTTATTGGCAAGTCAGCCATTAATATCATCCTCTTTGTCTCACTGATTAGTACAATGGGATATTGGTATGTTTTAGGTCTGCAAGCGTCCAATGCGACAGGTTTTTGGGCAGTATTGGCTTTTTCTATTATTGGTATTGGTCTTGTCACCGAGTTTGTTAAAAAAATCACCCTCTCCCTTTTTCGTCATCGAGGTATTTGGTTCGGCGCAACCGTTGTCAGTGTTGCGACGATTATGGGAACGTTGAGTATTATTGATAACAATAAAGAGAGCGGTTTAATTAAAAGCTCTAGTGAATATCAGCTCGCCAAAGCACGCCAAGAAAATGCGTTTAATTCAGCATCGCAATGGGCATGGGCTAGTGGATATAGTTTAGCTCAATTAAATAATGAGCTGGTGAATGTGACGGCGAAACGAGAGCGTCGTGAAATTGGCTATCAAGCCTACTTAGCAGAAAAGAGAGTAATCAACGATAAAATTAATGCCAAACGAAATTATGATTCCGCCATTAATATGCAAACAATGGCAGCTTCTATTATGTCAAATGGCTCGAGTTTGATGACCTCAAGTAACCCTATGCTTTATAACATTGCCACAGCAACAGGCGTCACTGCTGCCGTCTTAAAAACTATTTTTTACTTAGCGGTTACTTTATTGCTGGAATTTGCTGCTTGGTTTTTAGGTGGTGAAGTTGAAAAAATTAATAACCAACTAACCATGACAAAAGCACAGCTATTGGATGCACAAAATATGGATATGTTTGGTGTTTCTGTTGCCAGTGTTAATCAATTTGCTTATGCCGATAGTTTACGTTTTGAGGCAGAGCAACAAGCAGCAAATGAAGAGTTAGAACGAGTACGACAAAATCAACTATTAGCAAAGGCGGAACGTATGAAAAAAGACAAAGAAATTCAGGCAGAGATAGCGGCTTATCATTCTGAAACAACGCCAACAGAAAGAAAAAAACACAATATGGGCTTTGTTGATACCGATACACAGTCAATGCTTTTTCTACGTCACAAAAATCCCATTGGGGTTGATAAATCAACGCGGGGGCGGTTTGTAGAGAAGTCGGTAGATACCGACCTAGAAGATACTGTCGGTAATAGTACCGACTCGGTAATTACCGACCGCATGCAGCAGTTGTATTTAAAATCTCAAAAAACAAAATCGGGGGAAGGCGTGCAATGCCCAGTCTGTGAACGTAGCTTTATCAAAACAGGTTTTAAGATATTTTGTAGCAATAAAGGTAAAGGTAATTGTGCTGATGAATATAAAAATATTCTGAATCCAGAACGTTTAAAAGCACTCGAAAATAAGCGTAGAAAGCAAAGAGCAAAGGCAAGGGCTTAAAATTTAGCGACTAATATCCAGCAGTATTTCACGCTGTAAAGCATTCATACAAAACTCCAAAGTAGGGTAATATTTAAAAGCTTAAATATTACCCTTTAATTCACTGGATATTTTTATATGAAAAGTGTACACTTTTCAATATGAGTCATCAAGCACCAAAAAAAATAGACAAGCGAGGAGGCAAGCGTCCAAATGCTGGACGCACTACTGCCTCTGCGCCTTTTAAAGAAAAAACAAAACCCATACGCGTGCCGATTAGTCTCATTCCCTCTATTAAAGAAACCCTAGAGGATTTAAAAAAATTAAGAAAAAGCATGGATATTGAAAATATCGTGCCGATTCCATTAGAGCAAAATCAACTCCGAATCCCTCTGTTTGCCAACACCGTACCTGCGGGTTCGCCCACTCCAACCGATGACTTTATTGATAACTATCTAAGCCTAAATGATCTCCTTATAAAACGAGAAGAGTCCAGCTTTTTTATTCGTGTAGTTGGTCACTCGATGATTGATGCAAATATCTACCCTAATGATATTTTAATTGTCGATCGCTCAATGGAAGCGGTACATGGTAAAGTGGTTATTGCGATTTTAGATAATGAATTAACCGTAAAACGTCTCGACTTATCAGGCGATAAACCCGTCTTAAAATCAGAAAATCCTGACTATCCCAATATTCCCGTCAATAGTGAATTATTGATCTGGGGAGTGGTCACTTCGGTGATCCATCAACTTTAATATCAAATACCTTATCCAAGGAATCTAAGTAACTGATGTTACGCAGTTACTCTTTAGAATATCAGTGAAAGTTTTCGTAGCCCTTTTTAGTTTAGGTTCTTTTGCTCTCTTCCGTAAAGGGCTACGACTTACTTTCTTTTGCGTCGCCAAAAGAAAGTAAGCAAAGAAAAGGCGACCCAGCTAACCGCTTACTCCTGCGCTTCACCCGCTAGAATGGGCAGTGAAAAAACTCGCTCCGTAAACTCCGCTCAAACACTTTCACTGCTGATCCATTCTAGCGGGTAAATGCTCGGCGCGGTTAGAATGGGAAGCTTAGCTCCGCCTCGCTAACGCATCGGGCGGAGGGAAAAATATATAATATTTTTCTATATTGCGTAACATCAGTAAGTAATGTTACAAATTGAAACGCTTAAATTGCCCTTTGCTAAATATCACTTATTTTTATATATTTCAGCTCGAATTATATTTTACAAGCGTGTAGTTTCTACGCCCTTTATGTTGTGTGACTTTTTGGAGTAAAAATTGAATATTTTAATTATTGGTAGTGGCGGTCGTGAACATGCACTGGGCTGGAAAGTTGCACAATCTGACAAGGTATCCCGTGTTTTTATCGCGCCAGGTAATGCAGGGACATGTTTAGAGGATAAGCTAGAGAATATTGATATAAGCGTGGAAGACCTTGATGGTTTGCTTGCTTTTGCACAAGAAAATAATATTGCTCTCACCTTAGTTGGCCCTGAAGTACCCTTAGTTTTAGGTGTGGTCGATAAGTTTAGTGAGGCTGGTTTGCGCTGTTTTGGTCCTACTCAAGGTGCGGCGCAGTTAGAGGGATCAAAAGCCTTTACTAAAGATTTTTTGGCACGACATAATATTCCAACCGCAGCTTATGGTAATTTTACCGATATTGACGAGGCTGTGGCTTACGTTAAAAAACAGGGCGCTCCCATCGTTATCAAAGCAGATGGTTTAGCCGCTGGTAAGGGAGTAATTCTTGCACAAACAGAAGATGAAGCCATTGACGCAGTTAAAGATATGTTAGCAGGTAATGCCTTTGGCGAGGCTGGTCATCGTGTGGTAGTTGAGGAGTTTTTGCAGGGTGAAGAAGCCAGCTTTATTGTCATGGCGGATGGTAAAAATATCCTACCACTTGCCAGCTCTCAAGATCACAAAGCACGAGATAATGGTGATTTAGGACCTAATACAGGTGGTATGGGGGCTTACTCTCCTGCTCCAGTGGTTACGCCAGAAATGCACGAGCGTATTATGCAGCAAGTGATTGAGCCAACAATAAAGGGCATGGCTGATGAAGGGCATCCCTTTACAGGCTTTTTATACGCAGGTGTGATGATTGATACAGATGGCATTCCTAAAGTCCTCGAATATAACGTCCGTTTTGGTGATCCTGAAACACAACCAATAATGATGCGTTTAAAATCAGATATTGTGGTGTTAATGGAAGCAGCCCTTGAGGGTAAATTAGATACAGTAGAAGCAGAGTGGGATTCTCGTGCTGCTTTAGGTGTTGTTTTGGCAGCAAAGGGTTATCCTGATGATTATGCAAAAGGTGATATTATTTCAGGATTAACAAATACATCGAGTGATAACTCAAAAGTATTTCACGCAGGAACCGCAATGCAAGGTGATGATATTGTTACCAATGGCGGACGTGTATTATGTGTGGTTGGTTTAGGTGACACGGTAACCGAAGCACAAAAAGTTGCTTATGAGCTAACACGTTCTATACTTTGGGACGGTGTATACTATCGCGACGACATAGGTTATCGAGCAGTTATTCGTGAAGAGATTGGATAGTTGTATCCATATCTAAGTCTTATGCGTAGTATCCCCGTAGAGATACGCTTTGTATCTGGGGAGGTTTTATTGGTATTAATGTTATCAAAAAATAAAGCTTTGTTATTATAATTAAAAGAGGAATAGATCCATGGAGTCAGTAAAAAAATTATCAGGTGCAGCACTAGCGACAGCAGCAGCGACCTTATTATTAACAGCATGTGGTGGCGATAAAGCATCATCCGATAAATCTGCATCAGCAGAAAAGCCCGCAGCTACAACAAAAGTTGCTGATGTTAAATGTTCGGGCACAAACTCATGTAAAGGTAAATCAGAATGTGCTACGGCAACAAGTAGTTGCAAAGGTCAGAACAGTTGTAAAGGTAAAGGTTGGGTTAAAGCAGAATCTAAAGAGGCATGCGAGTCTAGTGGCGGAACGGTTATCTAAGGTTTTAAGCTACAAAGTTTAATCAAAAAGCACTGATTCATTTTTATAATGAACAGTGCTTTTTTGTGTCCAGAAACTTATCAAAAGGATTGTATGATGACAGAGTACACTAAATCACCAAAGGCCATCGCTAACTTAGATGCAGAACAGTATTATGTCACGCAAGAAAGTGGCACTGAACGACCAGGTAGTGGCAAGTATCTAAACAATCATGCCCCAGGAATTTATGTTGATATTGTTTCGGGTGAGCCATTATTTGCATCAACCGATAAGTTTGAATCGGGCTGTGGCTGGCCTAGTTTTACCAAGCCGATTGATACTCATTATGTGAATGAGTTACGCGATATGACACATGGAATGGTGCGTACAGAAGTACGTTCAGTATATGGTGATAGTCATCTAGGGCATGTTTTTCCTGATGGTCCACCAGATAAAGGCGGATTACGCTATTGTATCAACTCTGCATCTTTACGCTTTATTCATCGTGATGATATGGAGGCAGAGGGTTATGGGGAATATATTGCCCAAGTTGAGAAGGAGGCAAGTGATGAGTATTGAGCGTGCAGTATTAGCTGGTGGTTGTTTTTGGGGAATGCAGGATTTAATGCGTAAATTATCAGGTGTTATTGCAACACGGGTAGGTTACACAGGAGGAGATGTTCCTCATGCAACGTATCGAAATCATGGTTCTCATGCAGAAGCTATCGAAATTGAGTTTGATAATGACGTGATTAGTTTTAGAGATCTGCTTGCCTATTTTTTTCAAATTCATGACCCAACCACAATCAACCGTCAAGGTAATGATCGAGGTACATCTTATCGCTCGGCTATTTTTTATGTTAATGATGAACAGAAAGAAATCGCCTTAAAAACCATTAATGATATTAATGCCTCAGGCTTATGGCCTGGAAAAGTCGTCACAGAGGTAGTTGCTGTCAGTGATTTTGGGAGGCAGAGCCTGAACATCAAGACTATCTTGAGCGTGTACCGAATGGCTATACTTGTCACTACCCTCGACCTGACTGGGTTTTACCAAAATCATAAGCAGTTACTGATTATGATGTTACGCAGTCACTCTTTAGAATATCAGTGAAGGTTTTCGTAGCCCTTTTGAATTTAGGTTCTTTTGCTTATTTCTTCTAAGGACTACGACTTACTTTACTAAAGCATAAGATTCGATAAATCTCATCTAATCTTTTGCGTCGCCAAAAGAAAGTAAGCAAAGAAAAGGCGACCCAGCTAACCGCTTACTCCTGCGCTTTACCCGAGAGA
>Ga0256832_1003807_pt1 | contig 10248 bp, 7 predicted proteins | sample 134614metaG_FD_190534 | JGI IMG/M metagenome (GOLD analysis project Ga0256832, IMG submission 190534) | Hydrothermal vent microbial communities from Lau Basin, Pacific Ocean - 134-614 | ecosystem: Environmental > Aquatic > Marine > Hydrothermal vents | place: Pacific Ocean: Lau Basin | collected...
GCTGGCTGGAAGAACATCAGGTCGACGGCCTGCATGTCTCCGCCGGCAGCCTGTTCCCGCATCCGCTGGTGCCACCCGGCGGATTCCCCCTGGATGTGGCCAACTGGACTTACGGGGCGATGATCGCCAGCGGGGTACGCGGGTATTTCAACTACACCTTCTTCCACTTCCGCTGCCTGCGGCCGCTGTTCGCCTGGCTGTGGAACCGGACCAAGAAGCACTATCCCACCGAGGGGGTCAGCGCCGACGCCTGCGGAGTGATCAAGAAGGCAGTCGGCATTCCGGTGCTCAACACCGGCGGATACCAGAACGGTACCCTGATCCGCAGGGTGATCGAACAGGGCATCTGCGACGGGGTGGCCATCGCCCGTCCCCTGATCGCCAACCCCGATCTGCCCAGGATCCTCGCTGAAGGGCGTGACGAACCCGACAAACCATGCACCTTCTGCAACCGCTGCCTGCTCAACGCGCCGGCCAATCCGCTCGGCTGCTATGACCTGCGCCGTTTCGACGGTGACTACGACGCCATGATCGCCCAGATCCTGAGCGTGTTCGATCCCCCCGCCTTCCCTGGCCACTGACACTGGAGAATGACCATGTTCTGCAACAAAGACCACGTCCGGGTGGTTACCCGGGACCGGATCCTGGAAGACAACGTCTACCAATCCCCGGTGGACGCACACCTGGACCGCTTCCGGACCCGCCTTGCATGGATCCTGCTGGCGCTGGCGGCGGGATGGATGGTGCTGATGCTGACCGACTGAGGAGCAGGCTCATGAACTTCCATCGCGTGACCGAAGCCTGCTGGCACAGGCTGAAACGGCACCCCTGGCTCACGGCCGGGCTGTTGCTCCTGGGAACACTGTTGCTGTCTGTGGGATACCGCTACAAAGTGGAACGGCCGGTGGACTATGCCGCCATTGAACAGCACTTCAAGTACGGCTCCATCGGCAGCGAGCCCATGAGCGGCCTGCCCTACTGGATCTGGAAGGTCCTGCCGGTGATGTTCCCCGAGAAAATCCCGGGCGGTGACGACTACCGGGCATTCGGCTTCCTTTACGAGGAAGGGAAAGACCTGCCGATCGGGGTCTCGAAACGGCGGGTAAGGGGCATCGACCTGGTCTGGCTCAACTGCGCCGTCTGCCACACCGGCACCGTGCGCGAATCCCCCGATGCCTCCAGACGGGTCTATCTGGGCATGCCGGCCAACAACTTCCGTCTCTATGCCTTCGTTCAGTTCCTGCGCGAGGTGGCACTGGACAACCGCTTCAACACCGACAACGTGCTGGCCGCCATCGAAGCCCTGGGCGGCGATCTGGATCTGTTCGAAAAGTTCGCCTACCGCTTTCTGGTGGTGGACCGGGTGCGCGCCTCGCTGATCGACCTGCGACGCCAGCTCGCGTTTCTGGAGCGACAGCATCCCTGGGGACCGGGCCGGGTGGACACCTTCAACCCCTACAAGGCCATTCAGTTCAACTTTCCCATGGACCGCCTGCCGCGCCAGGAGCTGATCGGGCCGGCCGACTACCCCTCCATCTGGCGTCAGCGTCCGCGCCAAGGCATGCGGTTGCACTGGGACGGCAACAACCCTTCGGTCGAGGAACGCAACAAAAGCGCGGCCCTCGGGGCAGGCGTGACTCCGGTCACCATCGACCTGGCACGGATCCGGCGCATCGAGGAATGGTTGTGGGATCTGAAGCCGCCACCCTATCCCAAACCTGTCGACCAGGCCAAGGCCGCCCGTGGCAAGCGGGTCTATACCGAGTATTGCGCCGACTGCCACGGCATGCAGGAGGACGGCACCTACCTCTATGACACCGGGCGCTTCAAACGCTTAGGCACGGTGGAACCGTTGGCTGACATCGGCACCGATCCGGGCCGGCTGAACTCCTACAGCGAAATGCTGGCCCTGAATCAGAACACTCTGTACGCGGGCTATCCGTGGCGCTTTACCCATTTCCGCAAGACTGACGGCTACGCCAACATGCCCCTCGACGGACTCTGGCTACGGGCGCCGTATCTCCACAACGGTTCAGTGCCCACTCTGAGGGATCTGCTCGAACCTGCGGCCAGGAGACCTGTGGTGTTCTACCGCGGCTACGACGTCTACGACTGGAAGCGGGTGGGCTTCGTCTCCGATGTACCCAGGGAGAAGAACCGGACTTTCTTCCGCTTCGACACCCGCGAGGAAGGCAACGCCAACACCGGCCACGAAGGCGAGGAATACGGCACCCTGCTCAGTCCGGAAGACAAGGACGCGCTGGTGGAATACATGAAAACCTTCTGAGGACTTTCATCATGGCCGAACATTATCGAACCTGGCACACCCGCCTGGTCCTGGCCGGTATCGGCGTCAATCTGTTGTTCGTGATCGGGCTGTGTTTCTTTCCCCGCCAGCTGCTGGACTTCCTCCACATTCCGCTGCAGCAGCTGATCTGGGCCCGGGCCTCGGGCATGCTGCTGTTCATCATCAGCATGTTCTACCTGCCCGCCACGTGGGACCTGAACCGCTACCGGGCCGTGGCCTGGCTGGCGATCTTCCCCTCCCGCACCTTCGGCGCCACCTTCTTCACCGTCGCGGTGTTGGGATTCGGACATCCGGTCGGCTTCCTGTCGATCGCGGTGGTGGACGCCTTCTTCGCCCTGACCACCCTCTGGTGCCTGGGGCACATCACCCGGCTGGAACACCGGGCGGGCCACCCTGTGCCGTTGAAATAACCGAAGGAGAAAGACGATGTCCATCGACAAGAAAACCATAGGCTGGCTCGCCGGACTGGCAGCGGTGGGACTGCTGGCAGGTCTGACCGTCTGGATCCAGCTGTTCCGCGAACGCCCCCAGAGCCATCTGGCTGGCGCCCCGGCGGTGGAGTGGTTCAAATACGGTTCCATCGGCAGCGAGGCCACCCAGGGCATACCTTACTGGATCTGGCTGGTGCTGCCGAAGGTATTTCCGGATTATCTGCCGGGCCCCGGCGGTTACGCTGCACTGGGGATCCCGTGGGAACAGGGCCGGGAGCTGCCGATCGGCTTTTCCAAGAAGACCATCGGGTTCGAACGGGTGGCCTTCAATTGCGCTTTCTGTCACACCGCCAGCTACCGGACCCGGGCGGATGCGATGCCCACTTACGTCCCGGCCGGCCCCTCACACACCGTGCGGGCCCAGTCGTACGCCCGTTTTCTGAGCCGGGCCGCCAATGACGACCGTTTCAATCCCGACACCCTGATGGCGGAAATCGACCGCATCTACGAGATGCCGTGGCTCGACCGGTTGTTCTACCGCTATCTGATCATTCCGCTCACCAAGAAGGCGCTGATCCGAAACGGCCGGCAACTGGCCTGGACCGAAACCCGCCCGGACTGGGGGCCGGGACGGATCGATCCCTTCAATCCTATCAAGTTCGGAATTCTGCAGATGGGCATCGATCCGACCATCGGCAACGCCGACATGGTGCCGATCTGGAACATGCAGGCGCGTCTGAAGGGGGCACTGCACTGGGACGGCCTCAACACCGACTACCATGAAGTGGTGGTCAGTTCCGCCATCGGCGACGGCATGACCTATCGGTCCGTCCCCGCCGGGAACCTGACCCGGATCGAGGAATGGCTGCGGACGCTCCCGGCCCCACCATCCCCGTACGGTACCGAACGGCCCACGGACTCGCCCTACCACGTGGACCCGGACCAGGCGGCTGCCGGCGAACGGCTGTTCCGGGCCCACTGCGCCGAATGCCATGCCCCGGGCGGACAGCGCACGGGCACCGTGATCCCGGTCGCCGAGGTGGGCACCGACCGCCACCGGGTGGACATGTGGACCGCCGAGGCCGCGCGGCGCTACAACGCCTATCAGCCCGAACACGACTGGGGCCTGGATCACTTCCGGGACGTGGACGGCTATGTGGCCGTGCTGCTCGACGGACTGTGGCTGCGCGGTCCCTATCTGCACAACGGATCGGTACCCAGCGTGAGGGCACTGCTCGACCCACCCGCTGAACGCCCGAAAGTGTTCTATCGTGGTTATGACCTGCTCGATCCGGTCAACCTGGGCTTCGTGTCCCGGGGCGGGACCGCCCGCAGCCGCGGGTTCCGTTACGACACCTCAGTCCCCGGCAACGGCAACGGCGGCCACCTCTACGGCACCGACCTGACGGCGGAACAGAAAGCCAACCTCCTCGCCTATCTGAAAACGCTCTGAGTCTCCGCGGGGGATTTCAACCGGACAGCGGTGGTTGAAATCCCCCGAACCGGCACCCTCCCACTCCGATCCCGGAGGATCGCAAAAGCCCACCCCTAGACTGTCGGGACATGGAATTGACACCATAGCGCCCCATGATTCCTATATTTTTCAAATACTTATATGAATAAAAAAGGCAGAGCATACCCCTGCATCACGGACGATGCAACCTTGTGACCTCCTCAGTTCCTGTTGAAAGCACCCTCGCCAAACCATGGCACGATAACTGCTTAGTTTATGACAACCGCAATCGAAATCGGGAGTGTCTGCCGTGTCCAGCGTGACTGCCTTACCCAAAACCGGCCTTGCCGGCCTGAAGGAAAACTGGCGTTACGACCTCATCGCCGGCTTCCAAATTTTCCTCATCGCCCTGCCCCTGTGTCTGGGGATCGCGATGGCCTCCAACTTCCCCCCCATGGCCGGCATCATCGCCGCCATGGTCGGGGGGCTGCTGGTGTCGCGCATCAACGGTTCCTACGTGACCATCTCGGGGCCGGCCGCCGGCCTCATCGTCGTCACCCTGGGGGCGGTGGAGAGCCTCGGCCAGGGCGATCCGGTCGCCGGCTATCACCGCGCCCTGGCGGCGATCGTGGTCGCCGGGCTGCTGCAGGTGGTGTTGGCGCTGCTGCGCGCCGGCCGTTTCGTGTCCCTGGCGCCGGCCTCGGTGGTCCACGGCATGCTGGCGGCCATCGGCATCATCATCATGATCAAGCAGTTCTACGTCATGATCGACGTCAAGCCGGAAGGGGAACTGCTGGAGAATTTGAGCGGCATTCCCCATGCCCTGACAGAGATGAATCCGGAAATCGCCGTCATCGGCTTCTTGAGCCTGGCGATCCTCATCGTCTGGGAAATCCTCAAGCCCCGGATCAAGGCGTTACAGATCATTCCCGCCCCCATCGTGGTGGTGGCCGTGGGGCTGGCGTTGAGCGTCTATTTCGATCTGGAGCATCACCACAAGTATTCCTGGCACTCCACCTTCTACGAGGTTGGCCCCAAGGAGCTGCTGCCGGTGCCCCAAAGCTTCCTGGACGGCTTCGCCTTTCCAGACTTCTCCCCGATCGGCACCGCCGCCTTCTGGATCGCGGTGGTCAGCATCTGCCTGGTCTCCACCCTGGAAACCCTGCTGTCGGCGGCAGCCATCGACAAACTTGATCCCTTCCAGCGCCAAAGCGATCTCAACAAGGATCTACGCGGGCTGGGGATCGGCACCTCGGTGTCCGGCGCCATCGGCGGTCTGCCGATGATCTCGGAAATCGTCCGTTCCACCGCCAACATCCAGTTCGGCGCCCGCACTCAGTGGGCCAATTTCTTCCACGGCCTGTTCATGCTGGTGTTCGTGGCCCTGTTCCCGTGGCTGATCCACGAAATCCCCAAGGCCTCGCTGGCGGGCCTTTTGGTGTTCACCGGCTACAAGCTGGCCTCGCCGCGGGAGTTCTACAAGACCTGGGAAATCGGCAAGGAGCAGCTGTTCCTGTTCGTGCTCACCATCGTTGCCGTGCTCGCCACCGACCTGCTGATCGGGGTGGCCATCGGCATCGCCGCCAAGATCGTCCTCCACGTCCTGCGCGGGGTCGATCTCGGGCAGTTGTTCCGGATCTCGTTCCAGATCGAGCAGACCGATGCGGACACCTGGCATGTCCGCATCGACGGGGCGGCGATCTTCTCCAACTTCCTCGGCCTCAAGACCGCCCTGGCGGACCTGCCGCCAGGCAAGAAGGTGGTCTTCGACCTCACTCACGCCGACTTCATCGACCACACGGTGATGGAGTTCCTCCACGAGTTCTGCGAAGACTACGAGCGCCGCGGCGGCCACTGCGAGTTCCACGGCCTCGAACTGCACGAGGCCGCCTCCGCCCACCCGCTGGCGGCACGGCGCCAGGCGGCCGAACGGCTGAAAAATACCTTCCTGAAGGTGACGGACAAGGGCGACCACATCGAGGTGAGAATCGGCGGCGCCAAGCTGCTGGAGCGGCTCAACGCCGAGCTGCGGGAGGAACTGGACCGGCTGCCGCAGGACAAAAAGATCGTCTTCGACCTGTCCGACGCCTGGTGCTTCGCCCAGCCGCCGCTGGACTATATCAACGCCTTCATCGGTGACAATCCCGGCGGCTGCTGTGAAGTCCGGGGACTGGAAGGTTCGGCAACCCAACAGGATAAATCGGTATGATTCGCAACCTCACTGCTGCCAGTTTCCATCAGATCCGCCAGCAAACCCGGAACCTCAGCGCCGGGCTGGCCTGGCTGCGCCAGCGCCCTCAGATCGCCGCCGTGCTCGTCGGCGGCATCCTGCTGGTGCTGGCCTACTGGACCATCGCCGGCAGCCGCGCGGCGCTGCCCTTCAGCCTGCTGGCGGTCGGTTTCGCCCTGGCCTCAGGGCTAATCAGCCTGGGGGCCGACCGGCATCCGCGCCTGCTGCGCCATACCACCTTCGGGCTGCTGGGGCTGTCGGGCGTCGCCGGCCTGCTGGGGGGCGGCACCGCCCTCCTCGGCCCGGCCGACCTGGACCTGACCCTGCCCCTGGGGCTGCCGTGGCTGAGCTGGCACCTGCACCTGGACGCCCTGTCCGGCTTCTTCCTCGGCATCATCAGCGTGGTGCTGGTGGCGGTGGCCCTGTTCGGCCCCCAGTACGTGGTCGAATATGAGCACAGCCGCCATCCGCTGTCGCTGCTGGGGCTGGCCACCGGGCTGTTCGTCGCCGGCATGCAGCTGGTGCTGGTGGCCAGCGACGCCTTCTTCTTCATGATCGCCTGGGAGCTGATGTCGGTGGCCAGCTATTTCCTGGTGGCCTACACCCACGAGCACGCCGCCAACCGCCACGCCGCCTTCATCTACCTGCTGATGGCAGAGATCGGCGCCCTGCTCATCATCCTCGCCTACGGGGTGCTGGTCGGTTTCGGTGACGGCTTCACCTTCGAACAGATGCGCCACGCCCAGCTCACTCCGCTGTGGGCGGCGGTCGCCTTCACCCTGGCCCTGGGAGGCTTCGGCATGAAGGCCGGGATCGTGCCTTTGCACGCCTGGCTACCGGAGGCCCATCCGGTGGCCCCGTCCCACATCTCGGCGTTGATGAGCGGGGTGATGCTGAAGGTGGCGGTCTATGGCTTCATCCGCTTCACCTTCGACCTGGTGGGGGTGGAACACTTCCACTGGGGCTGGGGCGTGGCGACGCTGGCGGCCGGGGCCGCCTCGGCGGTGCTGGGGGTGCTCTACGCCCTGATGCAGCACAACCTCAAGCGCCTGCTGGCCTATCACTCGGTGGAGAACATCGGCATCATCTTCATGGGCCTGGGGCTGGCGCTGCTGTTCTACGCCGACGGCAAACCCACCCTGGGCACCATCGGCCTGATCGCCGCCCTCTACCACTGCCTCAACCACGCCATTTTCAAGAGCCTGCTGTTCCTGGGCGCCGGGGTGATTCTGCAGCGCACCCACGAATCCGACCTGGAACGCATGGGCGGGCTGATCCACCGCATGCCGGTGACCGCGGTGCTGTTCCTGGTCGGCTGTATTAGCATCTCGGCGCTGCCACCCTTCAACGGCTTCGTCTCCGAATGGCTCACCTACCAGGCCGCCCTGCAGGTGTCGGCCCTCGACAGCGGCGTGCTGCGCAGCTTCGTGCCGGTGACCGCGGCGATGCTGGCGTTGACCGGGGGGCTGGCGGCGGCCTGCTTCGTCAAGGTGTTCGGGGTGGTGTTTCTGGGCAAGCCCCGCAGTCATCACGTCCAGCGGGCCCGGCGGCTCGAGTCCAGACCGGCCCTGGCAGGGATGGGCTGGCTGGCCGGCCTGTGCCTGCTGCTCGGCGTCCTGCCGACCCCGCTGGTGCGCGCCCTGGAAGGTGTCAGCCGGCAGCTGACCGGCGCCGGGCTGCCGGAAACCGCCAGCCGCGGCTGGGTGTGGCTGGCGCCGGTATCCCCGGAGACCGCCTCCTACGCGGCGCTGCTGGTGATGCTGGCGATGGGGCTGGCCTGGCTGCTGACCTACGAATGGCTCCATCCGGGCCATGAGCATCCTGAACGGCAGGCCTATCCCTGGGATTGCGGCTTCGGCCGTTTGACCCCTAGGATGCAGTACACCGCCAGCGCCTTCGCCATGCCATTCCGGCGCATTTTCGCTGACTGCTTCGTGATCCACGAGGAGATCGACAAGACCATCACCGGCGCCGACGGCCTTAAGGTCACCGCCATCCGCTACCGCCTCCACGTGGAGGACCTGCTGTGGCACTGGTTCTACGAACCGGTGGCGCGGGCGCTGCACTGGACCGTGCGCCACGTGGGCCGCATCCAGACCGGCAACATCCGTGTCTATCTGGGCTATTCCTTCGTGACCCTGATCCTGTTGCTCTGGGTCATCAGCTGATCAGGGCAGTTTTTCCGGCAACTGGGCGTCGAGCAGACGCCGGTAGGTGGCCAGATGATGCTGCCAGAAGGGGTCGGCCCGTTCCCGGTCCTCGTCCTTGGTGCCGCATAGTGAAATCAGATAGCCGCACTGAGTGTAATTGAGCGAGGCGGAAGCGCTGTTTCCGCCTCGCTTGTCGTCCAACAGGCCGTGATCGATGTGTTCGTACAGGTAGGTCCTCGCCTGCTTGACGGCATCCTTGATTCCCTCTCCCACGACCCGGCGCAATCCGCGCAGCAAGCGACCCGCCAGCTCGGCCGTTCTCGCCAGATAGCGCCCCACCCATTTGATTTTTTGCAACGCCGCGGGAATCGGATTGCCGGTGATGTCGTCGGCAAGGCCGATGGAAAAAGGCACCTGCGGCACCCAGTCGCGGGAATTGTTGATGCACAACGCCCGCCCGGCATGGCCGGCGATCCGGGCGAAATACTGGGCGAACTGCCAGTTGCCGGGCTTGGGCTGGGCGAAAACATAGGACTTGAACTGCAACCGCTTGCGGCTCAGCCGGTCGCCGAAGACCGTGCGGCTGTCGGCCCGGGCCGCGTGATCGAACAGCGCGTGCAGCAAAGTGGCGATCGCCGCCCCCTGGCTGTGGCCGGTGATATAGATCTCACTGTAATCCCCGACCTGGAGCAGCTGGTTGAGAATGCCCTTGTCCTTGTGGAAGGTCAGGATCGCCGCCCCCCAGGCGAAGCCCAGATGGACGGCGCCGTCCTCGATGGGCGCGAAGCAAAGCGGCAGATGGCGCTTCTCCGGCCCCAGCTCCAGAAATCCGTCCGATTTCATCGTGCTGGCCAGGGCGTCATTGAGAATGCTGCCGACATCGTCCACCGTCCCCCGTACCACGATGGCATACCGGTTTTCGTCCCCCTGGCGCCAGAACTCCCAGGCGTTGTCGAAAGGGCCCAAATCATGTCCCTCGAAAAGCCTCCGCCAGCCTGCCGGCGGGGAAGGCACCGGATCGTCCGTACCGGTACCGTTGAGCTGGATGCACAGATTCAGGAGGGTTTGCGCCTCCTGTTTGTCGAAGCCGTTGGAAATCGCCATTGCCTGACCTCACGATTGATTTTGTCGCGGTTTATAACCGGGCTGCCTGAACGTGCATCCAGTCGAAATTCCGCTGCCGTCCCATGCTGATCCAACCCTCCGCTTCCCAGCACTGCCACCAGGCATCGTACTCGGGACGGGCGAAGGCGGCCCGGTCCCATCCCCACTTGAACCGATTGCGGGCCGGATCGTAATCGAGTGCAATCCCCCAGGCATGGGTGGACCAGCGGGTTCCACCCCGGATTTTCCGTTCATTGAAACATCCGCCCCAGAGGTCCAGCCTGAGTTCCCGAATACCCTCCCGGCCGTAATGGTTCAGAACCCGTTCCAAGACCCGCTCCAGACTGTCCTTGACCTTCCTGTGACACAGGAAATGCCTGACCGTCTTTCTTGGATCCCAGGCCAGGCGATGGGGATAAGGCGGTTCGATGCGGACCAGACGCTCCGCCCCCGGCGGACCATAGAATGCCTCCAATGCCTGCAGGTCATCGCGGGGCCAGCCGTTGGGATTGGGAGGCTCACTTCCATCCCGCCAACACGGGGGCATGCGCCCATGGCGGAGATAATAGGCC
>Ga0256832_1003808_pt1 | contig 10245 bp, 7 predicted proteins | sample 134614metaG_FD_190534 | JGI IMG/M metagenome (GOLD analysis project Ga0256832, IMG submission 190534) | Hydrothermal vent microbial communities from Lau Basin, Pacific Ocean - 134-614 | ecosystem: Environmental > Aquatic > Marine > Hydrothermal vents | place: Pacific Ocean: Lau Basin | collected...
GCACCGCACTCATCCCACACACCGCCTCGATCCGACGCACACCGCTACTCACACCGGACTCTTTGGTGATGAAGAAGCTACCGATCTCCGCCGTGTTGCGCACATGGGTCCCGCCGCATAGCTCCACACTCACATCGCCAAACTCCACTACACGCACTACATCGCCGTACTTTTCGCCAAAGAGCGCCATCGCCCCTTTTTGCTTGGCCTTTTCGATAGGCATTTGCTCCACTTTGCCCTCGATTCCCTGGGCGATCACCTCGTTGACAAAATCTTCGATTCTTTGAATCTCTTGGGCACTCAGTGCCTTTGGATGAGAAAAATCGAAGCGTAGCCTATCGGCCTCCACGAGACTTCCTTGCTGCGTCACGTGCTCACCCAATATCTTGCGAAGAGCGGAGTGGAGGATATGGGTAGCGGAGTGGTGCTTGGCTATCTCTCTACGCGACTTGTCCACGACCGCCTCCACTGCCTCGTCTACCGCCAAAGGTCGTACCGCCTCTACCAAGCTCATATTCAGATCGAAAAACTTTTGAGTATCGAGCACTCTGGCCACCACAGGTCCCTCGTACTCTCGCAGCTCCCCACGATCTCCTACCTGGCCGCCGCTCTCGGCGTAAAAGGGTGTCTCTTCGAGTAGTACCCACCCCTTTTGTCCAGGCTCCAAACGCTCGGTTTTCTTGAAATTTTCATCCAAAATCGCCAGCACGATCGTACCGCTTTTTAGCCTCTCATAGCCTACAAACTCGTTTTTTAGCCCGACCAGCTCTTTGAAGTCTCCACTCAGCGCCTTGTCGCCGCTCCCTTTCCAGGCGGCTTTGGCCCTTTGGCGCTGCTCTTGCATCCGTTTTTCGAAAGTGGCTTTATCGAGTCTAAGACCCTTTTCTCGCAGCATATCTTCTGTCAGATCGAGCGGAAAGCCGTAGGTATCGTAGAGCTTGAAGGCCACCTCGCCGCTGAAGACTTCGCTCGTTTTGGCCAACTCCTCTTCAAACAGCCGCATCCCAGCCTCGATGGTCTGATAAAAACGCTCCTCTTCGGCCCTGATCTGCTCCTTGACGGTGGGTAGCTTCTCATGTAGATAGTCGTAGTGCTCGCCCATCAAAGCCGCCACCTCATCGGCGAGGCGGTACATAAAAGGCTCTTTGAGTCCCAAGAGATAGCCGTGGCGCACCCCTCGTCTTAGGATCCGGCGCAGCACGTAGCCACGCCCTTCGTTGCCAAACATCACCCCTTGGGCGAGCAAGAAGGTGACGGCTCGGATATGGTCGGCGATGACGCGAAAACTGGCCCCCTCTTCGTATCTATACTCTTTTTTGGCCAAATCGGAGATGGTTTGGATAATGGGCATGAACAAGGAGCTGTCGTAGTTGCTAAAGACCCCCTCTTTGATAGCGGTGATACGCTCCAGTCCCATTCCCGTATCGATGCTGGGCTTTGGCAAAGGCAGCAGCTCTCCAGCTTCGTTGCGCTCATACTGCATAAAGACCAGGTTCCAGATCTCCAAGAAGCGATCCCCCTCGCCTCCGAGATAATCCTCGGGGCCTTTGAAACGCTCCTCTCCCTGGTCGTAAAAGATCTCGCTACAGGGCCCGCAAGGCCCCGTCTCACCCATCTGCCAAAAGTTGTCCTTGTCTCCAAAGCGTTTGATACGATCCTTGGAGACATGTTTTTGCCATATCTTTTCGGCCTCGTCGTCGCTTTCGTGTACCGTCACCCACAAACGATCCACCGGCAATTGTAATACTTTGGTCACAAACTCCCAGGCGTAATCGATCGCCTCTTCTTTGAAGTAGTCACCAAAGCTAAAATTGCCGAGCATCTCGAAGAATGTATGGTGTCTGGCGGTATAGCCTACGTTTTCTAAGTCGTTGTGCTTGCCACCGGCTCTGATACAGGTCTGGCAGCTGGTGGCTCTGGGGGGATTGGGTGGGGGAAGCTCACCGGTGAAGATCTTTTTGAAAGGCACCATTCCCGCATTGGTGAAAAGAAGTGTGGGGTCTTCGGGCACCAATGGTGCGCTGGGATAAATTTTGTGATTTTTGCTCGCAAAATAGTCCAAAAAAGCTTTTCTGATATCCATCCTCTGCCTTATGATATAAAGTACCGATATTTTACCAAATTACTCCTCGTTTCGGCGAGGCACCAGATACCCTTCGTTGACCAGCTCCAAAACGATATCTCGAAAGACCGGTACGGCGGTCTGGGAGGCGAAGTGGACCCTTTTGGGCTCGATCACCGTCACACCGATGGTGTAGCGACTCTTCTCGTCGTTGGCGAAGCCAAAAAAGGAGCTATTGTAGATATGGACATATCGTCCTTTTCGAACGATATGGGCGGTCCCCGTCTTGCCACCGATCTGCAGACCCTCCACTTTGGCCACCGTCCCAGTACCCTTCTGGACCACCTTTTGCAAGATCTTTTTCATCGTCGTAGCCGTCTTCAAAGAAAGAACTCTTCTTTTTTTGGCAGAAGGCAAGGGGATTTTTCGCTCGTTCTGATCGGACAAGAAGGCGGCAAGGCGAGGAGCGTAGACCACGCCGTCGTTGTTGAAAGCCTCGTAGGCCTTCAAAAGCTGCATGAAGGTGGCTCGCATCCCATATCCGTAGCCTGTGGTGGCCTTGTAGATCTCGCTGCGCAGTTTGATCATCGGTACAATGGAGCCTTGATGCTCGTAAGGAAGATCGATCCCCGTCTTTTGGCCAAAACCGAATTTCCTAAGCCCTTTCCAAAAAATATCGGCAGGCAAGCGCTGGGCCAGTTGGGCGATACCGATGTTTGAAGAGTGGACGATCACGTTCTCCGCACTCATCCAAGCGGCCTTGTGCTCGTCGGTGATGATCTTTTTGCCAAGCTTGTAGCGGCCATTGTAGCCTCGTACCACCTCCAAGGGAGAGACAAGGCCGTGCTCCAAAAGTAGTGCGAAAGTGATCGGCTTCATCACCGACCCCGGCTCGAACTCGTACTCTATGAATTTTGGATTGAGGGCGCTATACTCTTTTTTGGTGATATTTTTGGGATCGAAGCGGTTGGAGGTGGCGATGGCGACGATCTTGCCCGTACCACTCTCCATCACCGCCGCCAAGATCTCTTTGGCCTCCAGATCCCTTTTGTGGGTATCGAGGATATTTTCTATATTTTTTTGCAAAAGCATATCGACGTTGAGATGGACATTGTAGCCATCGTATCGCCGCTTGATGAGGGCCTCTTTGTTGAGGATGATGTTGTTGCCGATGTCCCTACGCCCTTTGATGATCCCATCTTGCTTGGGCTTGATCTTTTGTTCATAATACTTCTCTATCCCTTTGACACCGGCGATTTTGGTGTAGCGATCCTCCTCGTACTTTCTCACATAGCCGATGATGGGTGTGAGGATATCTTTGTAGGGATAGCTTCTGCTCTCGCCACTCTCCAAGATCGTAAGTCCTTGCTTGATCACCCGATTGCCCACTTTGTAGGGGATGAACATATCCATCTGATAGAGTTTTCGTCCCAAGATCTTAAGTTGATAGGCCGTTTTGGTATCGATCTTGTACGAAAGGACGGTGTAGCCCTTCTTTCTCAGAGCCTTTCGTACCTTGCTTTGTGGGATACCGCTGTAGATGCTAAAAAGCTTGATAAAAAGAGCTTTCTTGTCTGGATCGATACAACGGGTGTTCACCGCCACTTTGTAGAGCTTGTTGGAGTAGACCACCTGATAGCCATCGCTACTGACTATCGAGCCCCTTATAGCCCTGTTTTTTTCCGAGACCACGAGCTTTGGTAAACGCCTGTTCTCCATCACTATCTTGAACACGGCCCCCAAGAATATGAGCACTCCTACCAAAAAGAGGAAAAAAAGAGATACGATTTTGTAGAGTTTGTTGGAAGTGTTCATAAAGCCACTGTTTCTTAAAATTTTTTTTTGCTAAATATGGCTACAATAATACTTACAAACCAATAAAGATAGACTTAAAATCATGCCAATAGACAAAAAACTTTTCCACATCGCCGTGGCTATCATCGTGGTCAGTATGCTGGCCTCCTACTCTTTGACCACATACACCACCCTCTTTTTTGGCTATTCCCAGTACCACTTCTTCGTGCGTCAGACCCTTTTTGGTCTGGTGGCCATTGGAGCGATGTGGTATCTCTCCCGTCAAGATCCCGACACCTTCGCCAAGCCTTTTGGACTATGGCTTTTTGTGATCTTTTTTCTTTTGATGTTGGCTATGAAATTCTTGCCCTCCTCCATCGTCACCTCCGTTGGTGGAGCCAAGCGCTGGATCAGACTCCCTGGAGTCTCCATCGCTCCGGTGGAGTTTTTCAAGGTTGGCTTCGTCTTTTTCCTCGCTTGGAGCTTTTCAAGAAAGTTCGATAGCGAAGGACCCAAGAAATTGTGGCACGAAATCAAACTCACGACTCCTTATTTGCTCATTTTCCTTGTCGCCGTCCTCTCCATAGCCATCTTCCAAAACGATATCGGCCAGGTGACGGTGCTGGGTCTTACCCTTGCGTTCATGCTGGTCTTTGCCGGTAGGAGCTTGAAGCTCTTTTTCATTTTGCTTGGATTGGCTCTCGCCCTTTTCGTCCTCTTCGTCTCCATCTCCGAGCATAGGATCGCCAGGATCAAGATGTGGTGGGCCAGTGCCCAAAATCTGCTACTCTCCTATATGCCAGGCTGGATGGCCCAAGAGCTCAAGCTCGACAACGCCAAAGAGTCCTATCAGATCGTCAACTCCTTGCATGCCATCCATCATGGAGGAATTCTCGGCCAAGGGATCGGCAATGGTGAACTCAAATTGGGCTTTTTGAGTGAGGTACACACCGACTTCATCCTCTCGGGTCTTTCGGAAGAGATAGGATTTTTGGGCCTTTTGCTGCTGATGGGTCTGTATGTGCTGCTTTTTCACCGCCTCTTTCGTATCGCCAACCAAAACAAAGACAAGACCACCTACCTCTTTACCGTAGGTGTGGCGATGCTCATCGGATTTTCCCTTCTTATCAACGCCTTTGGCATCACCAGCCTCATCCCCATCAAAGGGATCGCCGTACCTATGATGAGCTATGGAGGAAGCTCCATGATAGCCAATGGCGTAGCTCTTGGGATGGTGCTGATGATGAGCAAAAGGAGAGGTGCTTGAGGATCGCCATCACGGGTGGAGGCACAGGAGGGCACCTGGCCATCGCCAAAGCCTTGGACGAAGCGTTCCAAAATATGGGCGTACAGACCATCTATATAGGATCGACCAAAGGCCAAGATATGGAGTGGTTCGCCAAAGAAGGGAACTTTTGCCGGCGCCACTTTCTGGCCTCCACCGGTGTAGTGGACAAAAGAGGTCTGGGTAAGTTCAAAGCTTTTGGCCAAATCCTCGTCAGTGCCAAAGAGGCGGCTGCCTATCTGGAGGGATGCGAAGCTGTGGTGAGCGTAGGGGGCTACTCCGCCGCTCCCGCCTCCTTCGCCGCTTTGGCCAAAAGAGTACCTCTTTTTATCCATGAGCAAAACGCCCACATCGGCAGGCTCAACCGCCTCCTCAAACCTTTTGCCAAAGATTTCTTCTCCTCCTTCTTTCCACCCTACTACCCCTATCCCGTAGATCCTCAATATTACCGAAACAGACGCATAAGAAAAAAGCTACAAACCATCATCTTCCTTGGTGGGAGCCAAGGGGCGAGGCAGATCAACGATCTGGCCCTATCCTGGGCCAAAGAGCTCGATGGAGCCGGTGTGCATATCGTCCACCAAACGGGCAGAGGAGACTACGAAAGGGTCAAGAGGGAGTATGAAAGGCTGGGAGTGGAGGCGGAGGTTTTCGACTTTAGCTTCGAGCTCATATCCAAAATAGCCAAAGCCGATCTGGCTGTGGCCAGAAGTGGGGCTGGGACCCTATGGGAGCTGGCTACCAATCTCTTGCCGGCCATTTATCTACCGTATCCTCATGCCGCCAACGACCATCAACGCAAAAACGCCTCCTTTTTGGCTAAACGAAAAGCCTCGCTACTCTTTGACAATCATACCGTTTATGATATACTTGAGATGGACCTTCAGTCGATGAGTCGTACTCTTCAAAAATTCTCTCAGCCCAACGGGGCACAACGCATCGCCCGAGCGATATTGGAGCGAATATGAAAGCCTTGCTTTTGGCACTGATGCTACTGTTTTTCCTCGGATGTGGGGACGTGAGTCAAAAATATACCACCATAGCCGCCAATACCTGGATAGGATACCTCCCTTTGGCCTACGCCCATGAGATGGGATGGCTCAAAAAGGACCGCTTCATCCTCAAATGGACCAACTCCTTGAGTGAAAGCAAGACCCTTTTTCGACTCGGGCTTTGTGAAGGGTTTTGTGCCACCCAGTACGAGGTGCTGAGCGACCCTCAAATCAAAGCGAAAAGCTCACCCTATTTCTTCATCGATCAATCCTTGGGAGCCGACCAGATCCTCTCCAACGTACCCTTGCAAGAGCTCAAACGATCGCCCAAGATCGAAGTCTACTTAGAGCTCTCCAGCGTAAACGAGGCTCTACTGGACGCCTTCGTCAAAGCCAACGACCTAAACGCTTCTTTCAAACTCAATGACACCACTCAGGACAATCTTTTGCAGATGAGTTTCAAAAAGCCCTCACTTATCGTCACCTACGAGCCATACGCCACCATTTTGCGCCAAAGAGGATTCTTTTTAGTGGGCTCTTCCAAAACTCTACAGCCCTTCATCCGTATCTACGACCTCTTCTTTGGCCAAAAAAGAGTCGCATCACACAGAGTTCGGCTGCTTTACATGAGCTTCTTGAAAGGATTGCAGCAGCTACAGCAGCGGCCTCAGTACTTTTACGAGATAGTCAAAAAGTATATCCCTCATCTCAGCTACGAGGAGTTTCGAAAAGAGCTCAAAGGTATTCGCTGGATCCAAAAGCCTTCGCCTATGGATATAGCCTATCTCAAATCCCAAGGATTCGATACCTCCAAGCTCCTCTATCCATAGATCACTACCCGGTTCTTGCCGCTACGCTTGGCCTCGTAGAGGGCCTGGTCGGCTCGTTGGATCACATTGTCGATCCTATCATCCTCTTTTTTTCTCGTCCCTCCGAAGCTGGCGGTGAAGCTGATACGAGCACTGTTGATCTGTACGCTTCGATTTTCGATCACCTCCCGTAGCCGCTCCGCCACTACCTTCGCCGCCTTTTCATCAGCATTGGGCAAGAGTACCGCAAACTCCTCTCCCCCATAGCGATAGGATCTGGTGTCGCTACGCACGTAGGTTTTTAGGATCTCGCCCACCTCTTTGAGTACTTGGTCACCTGCCAGATGGCCATAGGTGTCGTTGATCTTTTTGAAGTTGTCGATATCGCACATTACCATGGCGTATGGAAGACCCGATTGGTGGAATTTTTGGATATCCTTGTCGAAGCTTCGCCTATTGAGCAGACCCGTGAGGCTGTCGTGTTCAGCCTCTTTTTTCTGTTCGTTGAATTTCTCCTCGATAAAGTCGAGCCGTTTTCTGTTCTCTTCCAAAAACTCTCGCAGTTTTTTATTCTCCTCCTCCAGATCTTTGATTTTGGATTTGAGGCTCTCCATCCGCTGGACATCTTTTTCGTCTATCGCCACGATACTCTCTTTGATGTAACTATCGTGGGAGGTGAGGTTGTTTTCGAAGCGATCGAGGGCCTCTTCGCTCCCCATCGCCAAGTGCTTGAGATCGAAAGAGATCTCTTTGATCTCTTGGATATCCTCCAGTGCCGGTACATCTTTGAAATATTTCTCATACAATATTTTGAGATTTTTGGGCGTGAGGAGGTGGTTCTCCTCTTTCGCTTTGCAGATCACATAAAACCACTCTTCGAAATTGCGTGGGGTGAGTGGGATATGATTTTTGGTCATGAAAGTCAGCGCCGCTTTGGCCACCTCGGCTACCAATTCCTTCTCTCCAGCTTCCACTTCATGGCGAAGCGCCACTTTTTTACAGTTCATGATCCCCTCATATCCAGATGTTGTCTATCAGCCTCGTCTGACCCACATAGGCCGCTACGAGTATGATACTATCGCCGATCTCTATTTTGGAGATCGCATCGAAGTCCCTATCCACTATTTCAACATATTCCACCTTAAGGGGGCGTAAAATCTGCAGCATCTCCTCTTTGATCATAGAAGTATCAGTTATACCGCTTTGGACCAGTTTGGCGGCACGTTTCAAAGATTTAGGGATCAAAAGGGCCCGTTGACGCTCCTGAGGCGAGAGGTAGACGTTGCGACTACTCAGAGCCAACCCATCCTCGTCTCGCACTATGTCGCAAGGCACGATCTGCACATCCATAAAGAGCTCTCGCACCATCTTTTGGATCAGATAGAGCTGCTGGGCATCCTTCTTGCCAAAATAGGCACGATCCGGTTTGGTCAGGTGCAGCAATTTGTTGACCACTTGCAACACACCATCGAAGTGGCCAGGACGAAAATGGCCTTCCAGAATGTAGCCCTTTTGGTGTGGAGCTTTGAGAAGCACCTCGTCCTTTTCGTACATAGCCGAGACTTCAGGCATGAAAAGAGCCTCCACACCGGCAAGCTCGCATATTTTTCTATCGGCCTCGTAGCGTCTGGGATATTTTTCAAAATCCTCCCCCGGCAAGAACTGGGTGGGATTGACGAATATGGAAACTATGGTATGATCGTTTTGAGCCACGCTCTTTTCTATCAAAGACAAGTGTCCCTTGTGCAGTGCTCCCATAGTAGGCACGAATCCCACCGAGCCGCCCAAACTTTTTCGGTACTCTTGGAGCTCTTTTGGTGTACGCAAAATTTTCATAGCCACCCTTTTGATATAATTTCAACAAAATTCTACCCAAAATCAGGAGAAAGTATTGGATAGTTACGAATATTCGGAGCTTTTGAAAAAGCTGGAACAAAAGATCAAAAATATCGAAAACATCATCAAGCCAGACCAGCTTGCAAAGCGGCTCGCAGAGATAGAAAAAATGGAGAACGATCCAAGTTTTTGGAACGACGCCCAAAAAGCGGCCGAGATCCAAAAGGAAAAAAACCGCCTTGGCCGCATACTTCAAAAATATGAAGAGGCCAAAAGTGCCGTAAGCGACGCGGCCGAGCTTTTTGAGATGGCTACGGAGGAGAACGACACCGAGACTCTCCAAAGTCTCTTCGAAGAAGCGAACGAGCTGGAGGAGAAGGTGAGCAAGGTGGAAATCGAGACGATGCTCAGCGGCGAGCACGACGACAAAAACGCCATCATCACAATCCACCCAGGAGCTGGCGGTACCGAGTCACAAGACTGGGCCAGTATCCTCTATCGGATGTATCTGCGCTGGGCGGAACGCCACGGCTACAAGGTGGAGGTCCTCGACTACCAAGAGGGTGAAGAGGCCGGGATCAAGGATGTGAGTTTCATCATCAAAGGCGAAAACGTCTACGGCTACCTCAAAGCCGAAAACGGCATCCACAGACTCGTTCGTATCAGCCCATTCGACTCCAACGCCAGACGCCACACCTCCTTTGCCTCGGTGATGGTAAGTCCAGAGATCGACGAGGATATCAACATCACCATAGAAGACAAAGATATAAGAGTCGATACCTACCGAGCCAGCGGGGCGGGCGGTCAGCATGTCAACAAGACCGATTCCGCCATCCGTATCACCCACATCCCCACAGGCATAGTGGTGCAGTGCCAAAGCGACAGAAGCCAGCACAAAAACAGAGCCACCGCCATGAAGATGCTCAAATCGAGACTGTACGAACTGGAGATGGAGAAGAAAAAGGCGGAGCAAGAGGGGATAGAAAAGAGCGATATCGGCTGGGGGCATCAGATACGCAGCTACGTACTCGCACCCTACCAACAGGTCAAAGATACCAGAAGCAACAAAGCCTACTCCAACGTCGAAGCGATCCTCGATGGCGACATCGACAAGGTGATAGAGGATGTACTCATCGCCGAAGCGGAGAGACAAGAGCAGAAAGATTGATGAACTTATTCACTTTTTCTTGATATTTTGGCCAATATTGGCCGTTTTTTCGCCATTTCACTCTCTCTTCGACCCTTTTAAAAGTTTTTTAAAAGAGTTGACGATAGGATGTCTATAACAAAAAATAAAAAAAGGAGTGTACATGGCACCATCTGAAATCTTGGCTCTTATCTATGGAAGCTTGATGGTCGTTTCAGCCATCATGTGGTTTGGTTTCAACCTCAAAAAAGCGTAATTCTCAGGCCCTTCTACTATAAGGGCTTGAGTCTTCTTCCTTCGAGCAAAAATCTTTTCGAACA
>Ga0256832_1003809_pt1 | contig 10243 bp, 8 predicted proteins | sample 134614metaG_FD_190534 | JGI IMG/M metagenome (GOLD analysis project Ga0256832, IMG submission 190534) | Hydrothermal vent microbial communities from Lau Basin, Pacific Ocean - 134-614 | ecosystem: Environmental > Aquatic > Marine > Hydrothermal vents | place: Pacific Ocean: Lau Basin | collected...
GGCCAGGGCGAGCGACGCCTGTTTGATGAAGTCCCGTCGGTTCATGGTCTCCTCCTCATAAGAGCTGCGCCTCGGGGCGCATCAGGTCGCTGGGTTGTTCACCCTCCATGAAGACCGCGAGGTCGGGCCGGGCGCGGGCGGCTAGCGCAGCGAGGTTGACCCGGGTCAGCAGCGCCCCTGTCGAGAGCCAGCTGAGGTGGCCCTCCCAACCCTTGACGTTGGGGGGCTGGAAGGGGATCTGGCCCATCGCCGCCAGCGCCGGGTAGGTACGGTTGTCCAGGGGATGCCCGGTGGCGTGATAGAGCCCGATCAGGTACTCCACCGGCGCCTTGACCAGGGCAAAGCGGGCGCGGTTGTTGTAGAAGGCCTCGCGGGTGAAGAGCCAGGCCAGAAAGTCGCGCACGGTGCCCTCCTTGAGCACCCGGGCTCCGGCCTCGACCAGAGCGGGCTCGGGGCTCGGGTGGAGGTAGTAGCGAAGCAGCTTCCGGCTCAGGAAGCGGTAGGTCTGGGGGTGCTCGGTGAGGTGCTCGAGCACCTCCTCGCCGGTACGGATCCTCTTTCCCAAAAAGGTCTTTGCACTTTTGTCCGCCCAGCGCTCGCGGAAGACGAAGCGGATCTCGCCCTCTTTAGGCCGGGTGAGGGACCAGCCGGCGAAGGCTTTAGCGGCGGCCTTGACGTCGGCCTCGGTGAAGTGGCCTACCCCGAGCGTGAAGAGCTCTAAGAGCTCCCGGGCCCAGTTCTCGTTGGGGTGGGGCATTTTGGAGCGGGCGTTGTCGAGGTAGATCAGCATCGCCGGGTCGCGGGCGATGGCGAAGAGCAGGTCCTTGAAGCGGCCGTAGCCGAGCTTGCGGAAGGTCTCGTTCTGGCGCCACATCAGCTCGGGCCGCTTGACCTTTTTGATCTCGGAGGTGAAGTGGCCGTGCCAGAAAAGCACCAGGCGCTCGGCGGCGGGCGTGGTGGTGGTCAGCCAGCCGGAGAGCCAGGCCTTAATAAGGAGTTTGGGGCGGCGCTTTTCGCCGAACTTCGGGGGCGGGATCGGTTCGGGGTCCGCGAGCAGCGTTTCTACGGCGCGCTGTTGCCCCATCTCGGCGAGGGCCTCGGCCTCGGCCCTTCGCCCCCGGGCGGCGGCGCGGCGCAGGAGGTGGGTGGCTTCCCTTAGACCAAAGCGCATGCGCCCAGCCTAGCCAGGCCCCGACGGCCCCCGGGTGAAACCCGGCTGAAGGCGGCTTAATGCGCCTTGCCGAAGTACTCCTCCAGCTGGTCGGCGGTGATCAGTACCTCCCGGGGCTTGGAGCCCTGGTGGGGGCCGACGATCCCCATCGCTTCCAGCATGTCCATCAGCTTGCCGGCGCGGGCGTGGCCCACCGAAAGCCGCCGCTGCAGCCGCGAGACCGAGCCCTGCCCCTCCTCGACCACGATCCGGGCGGCGGCCTCGAGCAAGGGGTCGGAGAAGTCCATCTTCCCCGCGCCCTTGGCGGGGCCGCCCGGGAGCTCGGTGAGGGGGCCGTCGAAGTCGGCGCCGTACTTCTCGCCGAAGGCGTCCTCGAACTCCTGCTGGCGCAAAAAGGCGGCGACCCGGTGGATCTCGGCGTCGGAGAGGAAGGGGCCCTGGAGACGGACGGGCTTTGCCAGCCCCGGCTGGTAAAAGAGCATGTCGCCCTGGCCAGTGAGGCGCTCGGCGCCGGTGGCGTCGAGGATGGTGCGGGAGTCGTGGCTCGAGGAGACCGCGAACGCGATCCGGGCGGGGATGTTGACCTTGATGAGGCTGGTGAGGATGTCCACGCTGGGGCGCTGGGTGGCGAGGATCAGGTGCATGCCCGTGGCCCGGGCCATCTGCGCCAGGCGCAGGATCGCTTGCTCGACCTCCTTGGGGCTGGTGATCATCAGGTCGGCGAGCTCGTCGATCACGATCACCAGGTAGGGGAGGGTGGGCTCGCCGGCCTCACGCATCTTCTGGTTGTACTGCTCAAGGCTCCGCACTCCCGCCTTGGACATCATCTTGTAGCGCCGCTCCATGTGGGCCACGGCGCCGAGCAGCACCCCAGCGGCGTCGGCGGGGTTGGTGACCACGCCCCGCACCAGGTGGGGAATGCCGTCGTAGGGGGTGAGCTCGACCATCTTGGGGTCGATCATCAAAAAGCGGAGTTCGGTGGGCAGGTACTTAAAGAGCAGGCTCATGATCAGCGTGTTGACGCTCACCGACTTGCCCGAGCCCGTGGAGCCCGCGATCAAGAGGTGCGGCATCTTGGCAAGGTCCCTGACCCAGAACTCGCCCTCGATGCTTTTGCCCAGGATCAAGGGGAGGCGGGCGCGGCTCTTTTGGTAGCTCTTGTCAAGCAGTGCCTCGGCGAAGCTGACGAGCTCGCGCTCGGCGTTCGGGACCTCAAGGCCGATCACGCTCTTGCCCGGGATCGGGGCCTCGATCCGCACCGAGCCCACCGCCAGCGCGCGGGCCAGGTCGTTGGCGAGCGAGGCGATGCGCGCGATCTTCTCGCCCGGGGCGGGCTGGATCTCGTAGCGGGTGACGGTGGGGCCGCGCGCCCAGTCCACCACCTTGGCCTTAAGCCCGAACTGGGCCAGGGTTTCGTTGATGATCTCGGCACGGGCGGCGGCCTCGGCCTCAAGGCTGCGGGCATCCCGCTGCTTTTTGGGCGGCGGGTCGAGCAGCTCGGGGGTGGGAAGCGCCAGGCCGGCGGGCCTTTCCAGCTTGCGGGGGGCGGGGGGCGGGGTCTCTAGGTCGAGGTCGAGCTCGACCTCCTCGTCCCCGGCGCCTTGGGCTTGTGTGGGCTCGGGAGCCACCCCCTCCTCCTTGATACGCGGGGGCGGCGCCAAAAGCCCCTGGTTCATGAGCAGCTTGTAGCCGGCCTCCCAGACCTCTTCGGGGGCGGCCTCGGCCCAGCCGCGCCAGCGCCGCCAGGCCGCCAGGCGCTCGAGGGCCTCGTAGAGCTCGGCCTCGAGGTTCTGCCAGGCCTTCTTGCGCGCCTCGTGGGCCCGGGCCTCGGCCTCGAGGTCGCCGGGGAGGCGCCCGAGGGCGGCCTGGGCCTCCTTGGTGAGCCGGGTGTGTTGGTTTTTCAGCCCCTTGAACTCCAAAAACAGCGCCCGCCGGCGCTCGTCGAGGAGGCGGAAGAGGGGGGCGTCCGTGGTGAGGGGAACCTTGAGCTCAAGAAGGGCTTCCTCGATGGGGGGGAGCAGCGGGCGGGCCTCGGCCTCGATCTGGGTCTTGAGCTCCTCGGCCCGGGCCAACTGGAAGTCCTCGAGCAGCTCGGCCAGGGGCTCGAGGTTTTTTGCGGGATCACGGGCGGCCTGCCGCAGTTCCTCGATCAGGCTGAGGAGGGCGGCGTGCTCGGGGTAGCGCTTATAGAGCGCCTCCGCCTCGCCAAGCAGTTTGCGCGCCTCCTTCTGGACGGCGCGGCGAGCGGACCGGGCGGCTTGAGCCGCGCGGCGTCTTTGAAAAAAGCCGTTCAGCGCGAGGACGGCGCGTTTTAGGCCGTCGTAGGGCGGACGCTTGAATAGCACGTCCAGCGTCGGCAAGAGCAGCACGAGCGGCAGCAAGGGCCAAAGTAGCCCCACCCGAGCGCGGAGCGCCCGGTAGACCCCCACCCCGAGCTCCCCGGCGAGGCCAGGGCTAAGGGGCGCGAGCAGCGGCAGAAGAAAGGCGATCAGCAAAAAGCTCAGCGCCACCAGGCGCAAGAACGCCGCCAGCCGTCCGCGCTTGAGCGCCCAGATGGCGCCCACGCCAAAGGGCAGGGGCAGCCAGTAGGCGATCAACCCCAGGGGCCTGGCGAGCTCGCGACGGAGCAGCTGGCCGAGGTCGCCGGAAAGCGGCGTGGGCGGCCAGAGGCTGGCGGCCAAGAAAAGGAAGGCGCCAAGGAGCACCAGCGCCAGGGCCTCGAGGTCGCCGTAGCTCAGCCCCCCCTTCTTCTTTTTTCTCCGCCGCTTCGCCATACCCGCCCATTCTAACGGGCGAGGGCCCCCTGGCCGAGGTCAGGGAGCCCTCAGCTATCGGGCGTTATTTCAGCTTCTTAAGCGCCTCGACCACCGCCTGGGTAAGGTCGGTCGCGGGGTCGGCGTAGACCACCAGGTTGGACTGGGCGGCGACGCGGCGGTTCATGATCACCGCGAAGCCCTGGGCCTTGGCCACCTTGGCCACGACCTGGTCAACTTCCTTGACGATGGGGTCGAGGGCTTTTTGGATCTTCGGAGCCCACTTGGCCTTGGCCTTGTTGTAGGCCTCGAGCAGGACCTGGTAGTCCTGGCGGTCCTTGGCGGTGGCCTTGCCGGACTGGAGCTTTTCCTCCAGGCCCTTCAGCTTCTCCACCAGCGGCGCCAACTCCTTGTCGGCCTGGTCGCGCACCGCCTTTACCTTGGCGTAGTCGGGGTGGGCGGCGATCACCGTCTCCGCGTCGATGAAGCCGACGCGCGTGGGCACGTCCTTCTTCTGCGCCAGGGGAAGGGTGCCAAGACCGATAAGGGCAAGCATAAGAAAAATCCATAGGGGTCGCTTCATGGGCCCAAGCCTAGGCCAGGCGGCTTAGCCCCGGGTGAGAGCGGGACGTTTTCCCCCCGCGTCCTGTGGTTTACTGAACCGCGAAGGAGGCTAGCGATGTTGGTAAGGGACTGGATGACCCCTAATCCGGCCACCGTCACGCCGGATACCCCCATCCTGGAGGCGATCAAACTTTTAAAAGAGCGCGGCTTCCGCCGTCTGCCGGTGGTAAAGGACGGCCGGCTGGTGGGTATCGTCACCGACAAGGACCTGAAGGAGGCCATGCCCTCCAAGACCACCACCCTCTCCGTCTGGGAACTCAACTACCTGCTTGCCAAGCTCACCGTGGAGGAGGTGATGGCCAAGCCCGTCATCACCGTCCAGGCGGACGAGCCCCTGGAGGAGGCGGCGCTGTTGATGGAGGAGTACAAGATCGGCGGCCTGCCGGTGATGGAAGGGGATCAGCTGGTGGGCATCATTACCACCACCGACGTGCTCCGAGCCTTTATCGAGGTCCTGGGGCTGCGCGAGGGGGGGTTGCGCATCACCTTCGACGCCCCCGACCGGCCCGGGGTGCTGGCCGAGGCCGCGGGCGCGGTGCCCCCCGCGAATATCATCTCCATCGCCACTTCCGGCCACCACGGTGAGTACCGGCGCATCGTGATGCGGGTCAAGGGCGAGGGGGCGGATCAGGTGCCCGATCGCCTCAAGCAGCGCGGGTTTAAGGTCGTGGACGTCCGCGTGGCATGAGAAGGCTTTGGCCCCTGCTCCTTTTGTTGCTGGCGGCCTGTGCGCCGCGGCTTACGGGCGTCAACCCGGAAAGGCCGCCCTCACCCGCGGACTGGGGCCCCAAGCCGGCGCCGGTGGAGTGGTGGTACGTCTCCGCCTACCTGCCCCGGGAGGGGCTTGCCTTCCACTGGGCCTTCTTTAAGTTCTGGGCTCCTGAGGGCACGCGCATCCTGGGGCTGCCCTACTGGCTTTTCTACCCCTACCCCCTGCACGCGAGCCACCTGGCGGTCACCGACCTGAAAAACGACCGCCTGATCGTGCTGGAAAAGCACGACTTCCCGAGCCCCGCCGCCGTCGTGCGGGGCGATCCCCTCTTTTTGAAGCTCGACGGCTGGACCCTGCGGCAGAGTGCGGATGGCTTCGTGCTCGACGCCGGGCCCATCAAGCTCGACCTTTGGCCTTTGAAGCCCGCGGTGGTCCACCCGCCCGGCTACTCCGGCACCGCCGAGACCGGGCGCATGTATTACGTCTCCTACACCCGGCTGGGGCTTGAGGGCCGGGTCCTCGGCCGGCAGGTCGCCGGCTACGCCTGGATGGACCACCAGTGGGGCGAGCAGATGGCCGGCTATAGCGCCCGCTGGGACTGGTTCGGCCTTCGGCTTTCGAACTTCGCCGAGGTCATGCTGTATCGCATCCGCGACCCCAAGGGCCGCGTGGTCGCCGTACACGCCGACTACGTGGACCCCCAGGGCCGTGCCCGAAAGCTCAAGAACGTGCGCATGATCCCCCTTGAATACTGGACCTCGCCGGTCACCGGCTACCGCTACGCGGTGGCCTGGCACGTAGCGGCCGAGGGGCTCGACCTCATCCTGCGGCCGCTCAGGCTGGCGCAGGAGATCCGCTCGAAGAGCACCCGGGTGGTCTACTGGGAGGGGCCGGAAGCCGGCGAGGGGGTCGCCTTCGGCGAGCGGGTGCGCGCCGAGGGCATGGGCGAGTTCGTCGGCGGCCCCTGGCCGCGCTAGAGCCCGATCGCCTTCTTGGCCTCGGCCAGGATCTTCGCCACCTCTTCAGCCGTCGGGCCCTCGGCGTAGATGCGGAGCACGGGCTCGGTGCCCGAGGGCCGAAACAGCACCCAGGCGTCCTCGCCGAGGTGCCACTTGACCCCGTCCAGGGTCTCGACCTCGGTCACCTGGCGGCCGGCCAGGGGGACGGGGTCCTTGGCCCGGGCCATGGCAGCGTCTTTGGCGGCGTTGTCCACTAGGCGCAGGTCGAGCCGGTCGAAGGCGTGCTTATAGCCGACCTCGGCCTCGATCTCGGCGAACTGCTCGGCGAGCGACTTGCCGGTGACGGCCACCGACTCCAGCAGCAAGAGCGCGTTCAAGATGCCGTCGCGCTCGGGCAGGTGCCCGGCGACGCCGATGCCGCCCGACTCCTCGCCGCCGATCAGGACGTCGCCCTTTAAAAACTCGTCGGTGATGTACTTGAACCCCACCGGGGTGGTGAGCACCTCAAGGCCGAGCTTCGCGGCCAAAAGGTCAATCACCTTCGAGACCGAGAAGGTCTTGATCACCCGGCCCTTTAGCCCCTTTCGCACCAGGTGCTTGAGGAGCACGGCGAAGATCTGGTGGCTGTTGAAGTAGCGGCCGCCGGCGAGCACCGCCCCGATGCGGTCGGCGTCACCGTCGGTGACGGCGGCGAAGGTGGGGTCGGCCTCGTTTTGCATCACCGCCATCAGCGTGGTGAGGTTCTTGGGGATGGGCTCGGGATTGACGCCGTAGAAGAGGGGATGGGGCACGGCGTGGAGCTCGCGCACCTCGATCTTGAGCTTGGCCTTCTTGGCGAAGCCGCTGATCCAGCCGCCCCCGGCCCCGCCCATGGCGTCGTGGTAGAGGACGCCTTCATGGGACTTCAGGGCCTCCAGGTCCAAAAGCCCCATCAGGTGCTCGTAGTAGGGGGTGCGGACGTCGAAGGGCTCAAGCGCGTGTTGGTTGGGCTCGAAGGTTGCGGGCGGGTTCTTGTCCAGCCGGGCCTCGACCTCGGCGACGATCTTCGGGGTGGCCGAGCCGCCGTAGGCCCCCTTGAGCTTGAAGCCGTTGTACTCGGGGGGGTTGTGGCTGGCGGTGATCATCACCCCGCCGTCGGCGCCGAAGTACTTCACCGCGAAGGAGGTCACCGGGGTGGGGGTGACCCTTTTCGCTAGCCTGGCCAGCAGCCCGTTCGCCGCCAGCACCTCGGCGGCGGCCCGGGCGAAGCGATCGGAGAGGAAGCGGGTATCAAACCCCACCACCACCTGGTCGGCGCCCGCGTCCTTCAGGTAATCGGCGTAGGCCTGGGCCACCCGGCGCACGTTCTTAAAGGTGTAGTTGTCGGCGATCACGTCGCGCCAGCCGTCGGTGCCAAAGCGAATCCCGCGCATGGCTTCATACTAGGCCTATCCTGGGGCGTGGTGGGGGAGAACGCGCGCGCCGAGGCGGCGCTCAGGGCCTATTTAGCGCGGCTGGGCCGGCCGGGGCCCGTACGCCTGGGCCCGCAAGTCGCTGTCACCGGGCAGCAGGCCGGCCTTTTAGGCGGCCCCTCGCTGGTCGCAATGAAGGTGCATAGCGCCCGCGTGCACGCCGGTCCCGAGGGCACGGCGGTCTTTTGGATCGCGAGCCAGGACCACGACACCGACGAGGTGCGCCGGCTGGTGCTCCTCGACGAGCGCGAGCAGCTCCGGTTTTTCTCCCTGCCCCTGCCCCGGGGCGTGCCGGTGGGACGGCTTCCCTGGGCGCCCTATTTGGACCGGCTGGCGGCCTTCCTGGGCCGGACGGGGTTTTCCCCCGAGCGCACCGCCGCGCTGCTCGACGCCCTCGCCCCTGCCCAGAGCTTTTCCGAGGCCTTCGCCCGGGCGCTTTTATTTTTCTTCCAGGCCGAGGGCATCTTGCCCTTAGACCCCATGGCTGAGGAGCTGGCGCCGCTTTTTATGCCTCTGATCGAGGCCGAGCTCGAGGACCCCTTAGCCTCCACGCGGGCGCTGCTTTCCGGCCAGCGGGCGGCCCGCCAGGCCGGCCACCGGGCGCCGCTCGGCAGCCACCCCAACGCCACCCAGCTCTTCTTGGAGGAGGCGGACGGCCAAAGGCGCCGGCTCTTTTACCGGGAGGGCCGCTTCTTCACCGCAACGCGGCACTACGACCGCCGCGAGCTGTTGGCGATTTTGGCGGCTGACCCGGCCCGGATCACCCCGGCGGCGGCGCTCAGGCCGGTGTTCCAGGACGCCGTGCTTGGCACCGGGGTCTTCATCGTCGGGCCCGGAGAGCTCGACTACGTGTTGGAACTCGGCCCCGTTTACCGCTGCCACGGGCTGACGCCGCCGCGGGTGGTGATGCGGCTCATGGGCCTTTTCGTCGAGCCCCCGGTGGCTCGCCTGCTCGACCGCCTGGGCGTGGACGCCTGGGCCTTCGTCGAGGCGCCCGAGCCCACGCTCAGGGCGGTGCTTAAGCGGCGGATCCTGGACGAGCTCGACCTGGATGGGGCCCTCCGGCAGATCGAGGACGGCTTTGAGCAGGCCGCCCGTGCCCTCACGAGGCTTGATCCCACCCTCGTCGCCAGCGCCCGCGCCAGCGAGCGCCGCGTGGCGCGCGAGCTCGACCGCCTCTGGCGCCGGGCGGTGCGCGCTCGGCTTGCCCGGGATCGCGCCCTCTACCGGCAGTACCGCCGCCTTCGCCGTCACCTTTTGCCCGGGGGGCGGCGGCAGGACCTCGTTTACGCCTTTGCCGGCTACTTCCTGCGCTACGGCGAGCACGCCCTCGAAGTGCTTCGCCAGGCGCCCGGAGAGGGTAGGGTAGAGCTACGCTTATGAGCCTGCCGGTGCCCGTCTTTGACCTGCACGCCCACCTGCCCTATGACGGCGGGGAGCTATGGGGTCCTTGGGGCCGGGCCTACGCCCGGCGCTTCGGCGAGGACCGCTTGGCCCGCCTGGTGCAGCGAAACCACGCCCTGCAGCGGGACTGGTGGCGGGGGTTTGGGTTTCCCGAGCCCGAGGCCCCCCAGCCCGACCCCGCCGAGGCCGCCCGCCGCTTCGCCGCCGAGGCCGAGCGCTACGGCCTGCTCGGGATCAACTTCGTCACCGGCGGGGGCAACGCCCGCTTGGCGGCGGCGATCCGCGCCTACCCGCGGCTTTTTGGCTTTGCCCACCACGATCCCTTCGACCCCGAGGCCCCGGCCCTGCTGGAGCGGGCGGTGCACGAGGAGGGCCTCGTGGGGCTCAAGATCTTCGCCCCCGCCCACGCCATCCCGCTCAACGATCCCCGGCTCGACCCCCTCTGGGCCACCGCTGAGCGCCTCGGGGTGCCGGTGCTGGTCCACTTCGGGCCCCTGGGCGGCGCCGGGGGCGTGGTCGCCGGACCCAACATCAGCCCCCTGGTGCTTCACGACGTGGCCAAGGGCTTTCCCGACCTGAAGTTCATCGTCCCCCACTTCGGCTGCGGCTACACCCGCGAGCTCATGCACCTGATGTGGGCGGCCGAGAACGTCTTCGTGGACACCTCCGGGAACAACGAGTGGCGCCGCTACCAGTGGCCGGTCCCCACCCTCAAGGACCTCTTCCGTGCCTTTTTGGAGGCCTTCGGACCGGAGCGGATCCTCTTCGGCAGCGACAGCTCCCACTTCCCCCGCGGCTGGGTGAAGGCCTACTTCGACGAGCAGTTCCGCGCCCTATGGGAGCTCGGCGTTTCGGAGGCGGCAATGGCCCGGATCTTCGCCGAAAATGCCCTGGATCTCCTGCCGGTTTCGCTAGACTTGTAGCCGCATGCCCGACCTACTCGCTGACCTCAACCCCGAACAACGTCAGGCCGCCCAACACTTCACCGGACCGGCGCTGGTCATCGCCGGTGCCGGCTCGGGCAAGACCCGCACCGTCGTGCACCGCGTCGCCTATTTGATGGAGCACCACGGCGTGCACCCCGCCGAGATCCTCGCCGTCACCTTCACCAACAAGGCGGCGGGGGAGATGAAAGAGCGCCTCGAGGCCCTGGTGGGCAAGAAGGCCAG
>Ga0256832_1003810_pt1 | contig 10238 bp, 7 predicted proteins | sample 134614metaG_FD_190534 | JGI IMG/M metagenome (GOLD analysis project Ga0256832, IMG submission 190534) | Hydrothermal vent microbial communities from Lau Basin, Pacific Ocean - 134-614 | ecosystem: Environmental > Aquatic > Marine > Hydrothermal vents | place: Pacific Ocean: Lau Basin | collected...
ACGGCTGCGGGTGTATCTGCCTGTCGCCCACTAAATCCTCACGCCTCATCATTCCCAAACCGGAGCGGCCCTGCGCCCTCCGGTTTTTTGCCTCTTTGGGACATTTTCCTTTGTAACTATACACGCATCCTCTCATAGCAAGGCAAAAACCACGACGACACGAAGGCGCGAAGAGTAAAAGTGGCAGGTGGCAGGTAGCAAGTGGCAGGTGAAAAACCTCGCAGGCCGGAAGGACTTGCCACTTGCAATCTGCAAACTTGCAAACCTGCATTGTCGTCGTCCCTTCAAGCCTTTGTGCAGAGCATTTTGCTGGATACCTGTATAGTCACTTTCCTTTTTCCCTTTTATCCATTATCATACCCCTGGTTACGACCATGTCAGGAACAACCACATTCTTATCACCAAACCGGGACAGTTTACCATGAAACGATATCTCACGCTTTTTCTGATGACTCTGGTGGTGCTGGTCATCGTACTGGCGGGTGTGGGGATTTCCCACATCCAGGCTCAACCCACGACGCCGGACTTCGAGACGCTTCTGCAACGACCTCATGTCTCCGGCCATGTTCTGGTCAAATTCGTTCCGGGCGCGGACTCACAGCTCACGCGCATGCCCGGCGCCCGCCACCTCTTCGATGACTGGTATGTCATTCCCGTCTCCGAAGGCAAAAGCCTGGCCACGACCATGACCGCGATCGCCCAGCGCGATGACGTCCTGATCGTGGAGCCCGACTACCTGGTGCAACTGGACGAACCGAAGCCCGTGCGGGCCGATCTTCCCGACCGCGCCCAGGCCTATCCCAACGACCCCTACTACCAATATCAGTGGCACATGCCCCAGGTGCAGTCGGACGCGGCCTGGGATATCAACCGCGGCGCGGGCGTGATCGTTGCGGTGGTGGACACGGGCGTCTCCCGCGGCTCGGACCTGCAATGCCGCACCTTTGTCAGTCCATACGACGCCATCACGGATACAACGGGCGAGTCTGCGGCCCGGGATCGCAACCATCACGGCACCCATGTGGCTGGCACCATCGGCCAGTGCACCCACAACAACACGGGCGTGGCTGGCCTGGCTCCCGACGTGAAAATCATGCCCGTGCGGGTGCTGGATGAAAGCGGGTCCGGCGCTATGTCACAGATTGGGACAGGCATCCGCTGGGCCGCTGACCACGGCGCGGATGTGATCAACATGTCCCTGGGCATGGATTGCTATAACGCCCCGTATGATTCCTGCCACGACGCTTTCGTCGATGACGCCATCGCCCACGCCGTGTCAAAAGATATCGTCATCGTGGCCGCGGCGGGCAACTCCGGCAGGTCCACGCCCGGTTACCCCGCCAACCATCCCGACGTCATCGCCGTGGCCGCGGTGGATTACAATCGCAGACTTGCGCCCTATTCCGACCATGGCAGCGCTCTCAGCGTCAGCGCGCCAGGCGGCGATCTGAACCAGGACGCCAATGGCGACACCTATGCCGATGGCGTGCTTCAGGAGACTTTCGACGAGTACGGAGAGTGGGGCTATTACTTCCTCCAGGGAACTTCGATGGCTTCGCCTCACGTCGCTGCGGCCGCGGCCTTGCTCCGATCCTATGTTCCCGAGGCGAACCGCGTGCAGGTGCAGCGGGCTTTGGAACAAACAGCGATGGACCTGGGAGCGCCGGGCAAGGATGCCATGTACGGATATGGTCTCATCCAGGTCGCAGACGCCTTGCGCTACCTGAAGCAACACACAACGCCCACGCCGACCCCGTATACATGGTGGGGGGAAGCTGAAGACGGCGCATTGAACCAGCCCATCGGCGTCAGAACCGACGAAAATGTATCAGGATGCCAGTATATTTATGTCACCGATGATTGGTCGAATGGCAGCGCCAGCCTCAATTTCACCCTGCCCGATGCCGGCAATTATTACATCTGGGCGCGGGCCATGGGTCTGAGCTGGCACAACAACTCCTTCTTCGTCCGCATCGACGATGGCGAAGACTTCCACTTCGAAATCATGCCAGATGAAAACGAAAACTGGGTCTGGCGCTGGCAGGAAGCCCCTCCCCCGGAAGAGTATGAAGACGCCGTTTATCTTTCGGCCGGACGGCATACGATTCGATTCAAATCCCGAGAAGGGGGCTCCCGTCTGGACGCGGTGCTGATCACCAATCAGGCGAATTACTCGCCCTCCCAGTTCCATCCATGCCAGACCACCCCGCCTCCGCCCAGCAACAAGCGCGTGTGGCTGCCCATCGCCCTGAGGGTCTGGCCGGAGCCCACGCCCACCCCGACTCGCACCCCAACCCGCCAGCCCACGCCTACACCCACCGCCACCCCCGGAGCCTCCGCCGAGATCTACGGATGGGTCACCTACAACAACCAGAAAGCGCCGGGCATCAAACTCGCCCTACGAGTTTATGACAACTACAGCGAGGACACCGTCGCCACCACCTACACCGACAGCCAGGGACGATACAGCTTCAAGCATATCGCCACTCTGCCCTCGGGCAAGCGTTATTATGTGCGGTATGGCCCCAACGGCGACGACGACAGATTCGTCTACGTCTGGTTCGGCCCCGACATTACCTCCTATCGCAGCGGCCAGACCAAACATGGCGGCGATTTCGATATCGCAGACGTGAAATTGACCTCCCCGCCCTCAGGAGCCACTCGCGCTTTGCCCGCCACCTTCCAATGGCAGAAACGTTCCTATACACGGGACACCTACGCCTTCATCCTGTTCGAGCCAGGAGGCGGCAAGGGATGGACCACCGAAAACCTGGGTTACGTGGGCGGCGTCACCATCACAGGCCTGCCGTCCGATGTCCAGTACGGCAAAGAATATGGCTGGTATCCACGCCCCTACAACGGCGGGGACAGCTTTGGAACGCCGTACTACTACCGCCTCATCATTTTCTCTCGCAGCGCCAACCGAACGCCGCTGCTCGGCGAGAGAGCACCCATGAGCGAACTCCTGACGCCCGAACTCTCCAAACTCCAGGCCATGCAGGCCTCCCGACTGCTTTCAACGAAATAGCCCGCGTACTGGGAGCTACTTCGTACGCACCCGGCCCGCCAGCGGCATTCGGCCCGACTGCACCGCAATCGTGTCGATAACCACAAGTATCTCCCATTTTTTGGCTAACCTCCGGAAGGTGGCGCTAAACGCTTCATTTTGCCCCAAACTCTGTCGCCATCTCCCGGAGGTCGCCTGCGTCGCCAAAACTTCCGGGACGCACCCTGTGACGACGGGTGCGTCCCAAATTATTGGCAGACACTTGCCGAGTAAACTCAGGCTCATTAGGCGCTTCGCGCCAGAGGTCGCCCTTCGGCGACCATTTGTGGGCATTATCGTGGACGGCGGAGGCCGTCCACTGGCCGCAGGCCTGAAGAGTCCGACTTCAGTCGGCTAGATGACGCCAAAATTTCCGGGACGCACCCTGTAACGACATTTGAGATGACAAAAGCGGGGAAATGGGGTAAAATAGGGGCAGGTTCAAGGAGGAGCCATTCGGAATCGTTGCATAATCATTTGTGCGCTCCCCAGTGAGGCGCTCTCTTATGACCCAACATCGCGCGATTCACCAAACCACCAGACTGGCCCGGCGGTATGTATTCGGCCCGGCGCCGTCCCGACGCCTGGGACAGTCCCTGGGCATCGATACCATCCCCCTGAAGACCTGTAACTGGAATTGCGTGTATTGTCAGTTGGGGCGGAGTGAGCCGCTGATCCATGAGCGAAAGGAGTATGTCCCGCGGGAGGCGGTGCTGGAGGAGTTGCGGGCCGTGCTGGCGACGCATCGGCCCGAGGAAATCGATTGGGTGACCTTCGTAGGGTCGGGGGAGCCCACTTTGCACAGCGGCATCGGCTGGTTGATCCGCGAAGTGAAGAAGCTGACCGATAAGCCCGTGGCTGTGATCACCAACGGATCCCTGCTCTATCTGCCCGAGGTGCGGGAGGAGCTGGCCCCGACCGACGCGGTCATGCCCACGTTGGACGCGGGGACGCCCGACCTCTATCGCAAGATCAACCGCCCCTGGCCCGAACTCACCTTCCAGCGGCTGGTGGAGGGATTACGCGCGTTCCGGGCCGAGTACGAAAACAGGTTGTGGATCGAGGTCATGCTGGTGAAGGGGATGAACGACAGTGAGGAAGCGCTGCACGACCTCGCTCGGGTGTTAGGCGCCATCGGTCCCGACCAGGTGCACATTCTCCTGCCCGACCGCCCGCCCGCGGAGGTGTGGGTGCAACCCGCGGACGAGGACGCGGTGCTGCGGGCCATGGCCATCCTGGGCGACGTGGCCCAGGTCGTTCATCCTCGCGAGGGCATTTTCAACCTCAGCGGTTTCGAGAATCCCCTGGACGCCATTGTCGCCATCATCACCCGGCACCCCATGCGCGAGGACCAGATCCGCCGGGCTCTGGCAGGATGGTCGCCCGGCCGGGTGGACGCGGCTCTAAGTGAGCTTGAGCGAAGCGGTCGGGCGCAGGTCGTCGAACGCTACGGCGTCCGCTTCTGGAGCGCAGCCCCAGCCCATTATCCCGAAACAGAACAGAGTTTGCGCACTCAGCCCGGAACACGCTGAACATGCGTCACGTTGTCATCCACCCCGACACACTCTCCTCAAAAACAGATGGAGGCAATCATGAGCAAGTTCGTCTACATCAAAGACATCAATCAATTGGCCGCCTATCCGGTTTTCAGCCGGTTGAGCGAGGATCAACTTCGGAAATTCTATGACATCTGCGTGGAGGAGACCTTCCTGCCCGGCGCTGTGCTGCACAAACAGGGCGATCCCGCTGAAAAGGTCTATATTATCCTCCAGGGGCAGGCGGCCGAGGAGTTGACCGTGGGCGGCCGCGCCATGTCGCCTCTCAAGCCCCTGGGCGCGGGCGACGTCACCGGCTGCTCCGCTCTGTTCCCACCCAACGTGCACACCTGCACGGCCCGGGCCATCACCGAGGTGAATGCGCTGGTAATGGATTCGGAGAAGATGCGCAAGCTCTTCGATGAGGATTGCGAGATCGCCCGATCCTTCTACCGCCATATCATTGGCGCGCTGCATCACCGCATGCGCACTCTGGAGATGGTCGGACCTCCAAAGCCGTCGGAGAATTGAAACAGACGCATGACGTTGGCTTCCATTCTCTGTTTGACGACGGGCCGCGCTTTCTGAGATAATTCCACAATCTATTCAATCTCACACTCACGGAGGTTACGTCAATGGCGATTAGCCCTCTTCTCGAAGAAATCAAAGCAGCGCACAAGCTGCTGGCGGAATATGATTATAAATTGCGCCCGGTTCAGCATGGCTATGCCAATCGCACCCTGTATATCAATCTCGATGACAACGAAATTCAGGAAAAACCGGTGACGCAACAGATGAAGGACGTGTTCACCGGCGGGCGCGGGTTCGCCCTTTGGCTGTTGTGGAACGCGGTCGACGAAGGCACGAAATGGGATGACCCCCGCAACGAACTCATCCTGGCCAACGGCCCCATCAGCGGCTCCACCGCCTACCCTGGCCTGGGCAAGACCACCGCTGTCACTATCTCCCCCCTCACTCATTCCATCATCGACAGTAATGGCGGCGGCTATTTCGGGCCTTATCTCAAATTTGCTGGATTCGATGCACTGGAGATCCAGGGCAAGGCGAAGAAGGACGTCATCATTTTCATCGACGGCGACACTGGCAAAATCACCATCGAGGAGGCCCCTCTAGAGCAACTGGACTCACACATTTTAGCCGAACAACTGACCGAAATGTACGCCGATCCCACCAAAGGCGAACGGGGCAAGATGGGCGTGTCCGTGGTCTCCGCGGGCGAGGCTGCAGACCATATCCGCTACGGCATCCTGAACCTGAGCTGGTATGACATGCGCCGCAAGCATGTTCGCATCAAGCAATGCGCCCGCGGAGGCGTAGGTCGCGTCCTGCGCGACAAGAAGATCAAGGCCATCGTCGTGCGCTACACCAGCCTATCGGGCAAGAGCAACAATCCCGCCAAACCCGAACTGATCAAGAAAGCGGGCAAACGCATCAACAAGGAGATCGCCCTCTACGACGATGTGCAGAACCAGATGCGCAAGGTGGGCACCGCGCACCTGGTGGAGATCATGGATCACTTCGATCTCCTGCCGGTGCACAACTTCAAATACGGCTCCCATCCCGAATCCCACAAGATCGACTCCACCGTCTGGAAGAGCCTCTTCACCCAGGGCATGCCCGACGGCTGCTGGGCGGGCTGCCAGCTCTCCTGTTCCCATGCCGTGGATGACTTCAAGCTGCAAACCGGGCCTTATGCCGGCGAGAGCGTCATTGTGGACGGCCCGGAATACGAGACCGCCGCGGGCCTGGGAGCCAACATCGGCGTCTTCGACCCCTACGGCGTCCTCGAACTCAACTTCTACGCCGACACCTACGGCATCGACACCATCACCCTGGCCAACTCCATCGCCTTCGTCATGGAGCTGTGGGAGAACGGCATCATCGACGAGAAGGACACCGGCGGTCTCGATCTGACCTGGGGCAACTGGAAGGACGCGGCTGAGCTTCTGCACCAGATGGCCCGGGGCGAGGGCTTCGGCGCCGAGGTGGTGGGCAATGGCGTGCGCTGGATGATCGACTACTTTACCGAGACCAAGGGCGCGGATCGCCAGTTCCTGCACGACATCGGCATGCAGGGTAAGGGCCTGGAGATCTCCGAATATGTGACCAAGGAATCGTTGGCCCAGCAGGGCGGCTATGGCATGACCCTGAAAGGCCCGCAGCACGACGAAGCCTGGCTCATCTTCATGGACATGGTTGAGAAGCTCCTGCCCACCTTCGAGGACAAAGCCGAGGCCCTGCACTACTTCCCCATGTGGCGCACCTGGTTCAGCCTGCATGGGCTGTGCAAGCTGCCCTGGAACGATATCGAACCCCCGGACAACAAGAACACGCCCGAGCCCGCTAAGGTGATGGAGCATGTGGAGAACTACACCTGGCTGTTCGAAGGCACCACCGGTGTGCCCATCACGCCCGAAGGCCTTATCGAGCAATCGGAGCGGGTGTACAACTTCCAGCGCGTCTTCATCCTCAAATTCGGCTACGGGACGCGCGAGCACGATTATGTGCCCTATCGGGCCATGGGCCCGGTCACCGTCGAGGAATATGAATCCCGCCAGGAGCGCTATGACAAGCAGCTTCGGGAGGAGATCGGTGTCGATCCCGAGGGCTTGAGCACGGAAGAAAAGATGCGCATTCTGCGGAAGTACCGCGAAGACCGCTATGACCAATTGGTCGACGCCGTGTACAAGCGTCGCGGCTGGGATAAGCACGGCATCCCCACCCTCGAAACCCTGAAGCGCCTCCATATCGACTTCCCCGAAGTCATTGAGCTGGTGGAGCGCAAGCGGGCGGAGTTGAACGCAGTCTGAGAAGCGAGACGATGGACGATGGGCGGCCCGCGGTCGTCGTCTATCGTCCATCGTCTATCGTCGCACATCATCCAGGAAGGGACTCCATGAAAAGCGCACAATCGCAGGTGAGACGTGCAGCCGAACTTGCCCTGCTCACCGCAGCCATCCCACCCCTCGCGCTGTCCGCCCGCTTCGTGCAGGGCCGCAAGCGGGCCGAGGCCGTGTGGGAGGCCAGCCGCTTCCCCAAGATGGGCGACGTGGGCGCGGTCAAAAACCTCACCATCCTGCCCCTCATCGACTGGTACAGTGTCGATCCCGACGTGCTAGAGGGCGAGTCGGGCGTGTCCTACCTCATCCGGGCGGATGACACGACCATCCTCTTCGACCTGGGCCTGAACAAAAACCAGGAGCATCCCTCGCCCCTGCTGCGCAACATGGAGCGTCTAGGCGTGAACTTTAATGAGATCGACATGATCTTCATCTCCCACGCCCATCTCGATCACATCGGCGGCATGGAGAATGCGCGGGAGGGGCTGTTCGCCCCCTCGGCCGGGTATGTGGACCTGCACCAGATGCCCGCCTACCTGCCCACGCCCCTGGTTAACCCCGCGGCCACGCCCATCGTCATCGAAGAGCCCACGGTGCTGGCCCCCGGCATCGTCAGCATGGGACCCATCCCCCGCCAGCTCTTCTTCCTGGGCTGGACGCCCGAACAATCCCTGGCCATCCACGTGGAGGGCAAAGGCGTCGTCCTGATCATCGGCTGCGGCCATCCCACCATCCAAAAGATCATCGCACGCAAGGAGATGCTGTTCGACGAGCCCTTATATGGCGTCATCGGCGGATTGCACTACCCGGTCACTGGCTCCCGCTCCGTCCGACATGGCATCCCGGCCCAACAGATCTTCGGCACGGGCCTGTGGCCCTGGCAGCGCATCACCAAAGCGGACGTGCATCGGGCCATCGCCTTCCTCTATCGCCGCGATCCCAAGATCGTGGCCCTCTCTCCCCACGACAGTTGCGACTGGAGTCTGGCCGCGTTCCGCACCGCGTTCGGGCAACGATATCAAGACCTGCTGGTGGGACGGGAGATCACGATTTGAGCCCAGCGAAACCGACCGTCCACATCTACACCGATGGCGCCTGCCTGGGCAATCCCGGGCCCGGAGGTTGGGCCGCGTTGCTGCGCTGGAACGAGCATGAGAAGGAGCTGACGGGTGCGGCCAGCCGAACGACGAACAACCGCATGGAGCTACGCGCGGCCATCGAGGGGCTGAAGGCGTTGAAAAAGCCGTGCAGGGTCGTCATCCACACGGATTCCCAATACCTGCGCAAGGGCATCACCCAATGGATTCATAACTGGCGACGCAATGGCTGGCGCACGGCCAGCAAAAAGCCCGTCAAAAACCAGGACCTGTGGCGGGAATTGTTGGAGGCCATGAAACTCCACGACGTGCGTTGGGAGTGGGTGAAGGGGCACGCCGGGCATGAGGAGAATGAGCGGGTGGACCGGCTGGCGACCGAGGCCGCGCGCACAAAAGCCAAATCCGCCCCGCCCGATCTCGGCTAGCACTCGGCTAGCAGCGGCGAATGCCGATACAAACGAAAGCGCCTCGCGGCCAGGGCGACGCGGGAAGCCAAGCACGTTATGCGTAATGCGTGATGCGTGGCGACCTCACGTTTCACGGTTTCACGGTTTCACGCATCACGCCCGTTGCAGACTCGCCCAACGTCGGCCTGGCGATCCTTCCGCAACCAGCGATCATTCTATTTTCATAGCAGGCGTCCCGAGCGACGGCTCGCCGATACCGATGAAAATGAGAACGCAGATGACGCAGATGCAACGCTGATTTCCGCAGATAATCTTTAGTCTTCAGTCTTTTTTCTTCGTGCCTTCGCTTTCCTTCGCGCCTTCGTGGCTCTATTTTCATAGCAGAAACCGCGCCAGTGCGGCGGCGACGGGGTGCTGGCCCAGGGGCGGCGCGATCCAATCGGCCGCGGCCCGGGCCTCGGGCGCCGCATCCCCGGGCGCGACGCCCACGCCCGCCCAGCGCAACATGCTCACATCATTGTCCGCATCCCCAATAGCCAGCACCTCCTCCCGGTCGACGCCCATTTGCTGTGCGATCCAGGCGATGGCCGCGCCCTTGTTCGCCTCCTTGTTCACCGCCTCCACAAACCAGTGGTGGGACCGCACCACGTCGGCCCGGTCGCCCAGAGCCTGCCGAAAGGCGGCCAGCAGCTCGGGAACCGCTCCGGGGTCGGTGTGCACCGCCAGGATTTTGACGAGATCATCATCCAGATGCGAGAGCGCATCCGGATCATAACGAAGCCCTTTGCCCAACCAGAAGACATCCTGCTCGGGCGAGAACGCCACCCGCTCCATCACGATGTCGTTGGGGGTGTAAAACACGGGCGTGGCTCCGAACTCGCGGGCGATGGCCGCGCCCTGCTCCGCCACGTCGCGAGGGATGATGAGCACGCGCAGGATGCGACCATCCCTGCGGGCGATGACGCCGCCCTGCGCGCCCACCACCGGGTCTTCGGGCCGCACATCCAGGCGGTCGAGAAAGTGATCGATGATGGTGGGCATGCGCCCGGTGGCGATGACCACCTGCAAGCCCAGGTCGCGGGCGCGGCGCAGCGCCTCTATCTCGACCTCATCGATATGCCCCTGGCGGTCCACCAACGTCCCATCCAGGTCCGCGGCAATCAGCTTGATCATGGCTGGGGCGTGGGCGTGAGCGAGGCGAGATAGTCGGGAGCCCAGGCGGGCGGCGGGGGACAGCCCTTGGCGTGGGTTCCCTGCACGCTGATGGGAACGTAGAGGAAGATATTTTCCAG
>Ga0256832_1003811_pt1 | contig 10238 bp, 7 predicted proteins | sample 134614metaG_FD_190534 | JGI IMG/M metagenome (GOLD analysis project Ga0256832, IMG submission 190534) | Hydrothermal vent microbial communities from Lau Basin, Pacific Ocean - 134-614 | ecosystem: Environmental > Aquatic > Marine > Hydrothermal vents | place: Pacific Ocean: Lau Basin | collected...
TACAACTTATGTCTTTAGAACAAAAAATAATGACCGAGCTTAAAGCTGCCATGAAAGCTAAAAACACAACCGCATTAGAAGCCCTACGAGCAGTTAAATCTGCTATTTTACTTGAAAAAACCAAGGAAAAATCAAAGGAACTAACCGAAGCTGACGAAATGAAGCTCTTACAAAAATTGGTCAAACAACGCCGCGAAAGTGCTGAAATTTACACCCAACAAAACCGACCTGATTTGGCCCAAACTGAACTTGATCAAGTGACTGTAATCGAAAAATTCTTACCCAAACAAATGACCCGAGAAGAAATTGAAACAGAACTTGAAAAAATAATTGCCCAAACCGGTGCCCAAAACATGAAAGATATGGGTAAAGTTATGAGTATTGCCGGTAAACAAATGGCAGGAAAAGCCGATGGTAAATTGATTTCGCAAATCGTCAAAGAAAAATTATCATAAAAGTTTGTTTTAATCCTAGCAATACAATATTTTTGCAGTGTTAAAAAGCCCGCGTGGCGCAACTGAATAGCGCATCGGATTTCGGCTCCGAGGGTTGGGGGTTTGAATCCCTCCGCGGGTACTTTTCTACTCATAATGAAAACGCAGTGATTTGTAACTTACTATAAATCACTGCGTTTTGAATTTTTATAACTAACCTCAAAAATTAATATTATGAAAATATCCGGTAAAAACGCCCTAAATACGCCCCAAAAAAAGTCGTTAGGGAGTAAAGTGTATGTAAAGGTTGTCTTGAAAAAAGAAAATGCAAACAAAGACGGATTTGCGCCGGAGTATATTCAAATTTTCCTTAATAAGTGTGAGAATGGGATATGATATATTAAAGAAATTTTCAACTCCAATTATTTGATTGCTTTTATTAATATAATGTATGTCGGGAAATGGTCACTATAGCCACCTAAAAATTGTCCGCCAACTAAGGTTCTTTTAGGATACCCTTTATAACGTCCGCTTCTGTTTTTCATAAATTCTCGGCTATAAATTCCAGCCTTCCAGAAATGGTATTTATCATCAGTATCGTGAAGTAGGGCAGGGGTAATCATAATTTGGTCAAACAAATTCCAGCTGTCTCTGTATGCCAATGTGCCGATGCCTCTGTTAAAAAATGGTTCCATGGCATTGTAAAGCGTGCCTTTTTTTACGGCACTTTTGTCGGCTTTGGCTTGTAAGACTTTTTTAACGCTGGGGCTACTGGGGTCATCATTCAAATCGCCCATAATGATAATTTTAGCATTCGGATTTTCTTGAAGCAAAGAATCTTTGATGTGTTTGGTCAATTGTGCGGCTTTGATTCTCTTGGGTAAACTTCTGGCTTCGCCGCCTCTGCGTGAGGGCCAGTGGTCAACAATAACACTGATTAATTCGTTATCTAAATAACCTGTAACCACCAATTGATCACGAGTATAAATGCGTTTGCCGGTATCATTGTCGTAGATATAAAGTGGATATTTTTCAAAGTTAATGGGATGAAAAACATCTTTTTGATATAGTAATCCGACATCAATACCACGTCTATCAGGTGAGTCAAAATGGATAATTTGGTAACCTTTGCCTTTTAAATCGCCTGTTGTAATTAAATCTTGTAAAACCTGTTTGTTTTCTGCTTCGGCAACACCGATAATAACGGGCGAAACATGCGTTTCTTTTCTGCCGATGTCCGCTAAAACTTTTGCCAAGTGTTGCAGTTTGATATGGTATTTTTTGGAAGTCCAATGGTCCCGTCCTTGCGGCGTATAGTCATCATCACGTGTTTTAGGATCATTAATGGTGTCGAACAAATTTTCCAAATTATAAAAAGCAATGGTGCGGGCTAAATATTTTTTTGCGGTTTTGGGTTTTGTTTGATCAGAGATTTGCTTAGCAGGTCCGCAACTTGCCAGATTGATTATTAAAAATAATAATATGATTTTTTTCATCTGTTTATTCATCTGTTTATTTTTTAATTTTAACATTATGGTTGCCGACAGCTGTTGGGATAAACTTTGATGATAAAATAATTATTTAACATACAACTAAATAATTATTTTAATCATGTCGGTTTCATAATTTATTGATATTCATTTGTTAAAAATATGTGTTCAAAAGTAAGAAAAATTAATCAAAATAGACTATCTTTGTTCAAAAATTTATTGATGTATAATATATTAGGTATGAAAAGAAAAACATGGTTTACTTTACTTTTCATTTTGGTGGCAAGTTTTGGCTATTCGCAATTTTCCTCTGTAAGTGGATATGTCAAAGATAGCGAAACAAGAGAACCTATTGTCGGAGCTGTTATCAAAATTGAAAATACAAAATTACAAACCCTGACTGATAAGAACGGTTTTTTTGACTTAAAAAATGTGCCGGTTGGAAAGCAGGTTTTGAATGTGTCGGCTAAAAATTATGTGCCTCAGTCTTATGAGATTGTTTTAGTGCAGGATAAACCGACACAATTAGGTGATATATTTATGGATCAAATTAATGAATTTGATTCTTTAAGCGTTATCACCTTATCGTCTGAGGATTTGTCTAATGATGAAGTCGGTACCGGTAATGATAATATTGCCGGTATTTTACAATCTTCAAAGGATACCTATCAACGGATAGCTTCCTTTAATTTTGGACAAGTGTGGTATAAAACCCGCGGTTATGATTCCAATCTGGGTGAAATTCAGTTCAATGGCATCCCGATGAATAAAATTTCAAACGGCCGTCCGCAGTGGAGTGATTGGGGCGGCTTAAACGATGTGTTGCGTAACCAGGAATTTACTAATGGCTTGGCGCCTGCCGAGACCGGTTTTGGCGGTGTATTGGGAACCACCAATTTTATCACAAGGGCTTCCAAAATGCGAAAAGGCGGTCGTATCTCTAATGCTATTACCAATTCCAACTATGTTGGACGGTTTATGGCGTCATACAACACCGGTATGATGTCAAATGGTTGGGCTGCCAGCGTTTTGTTTTCAAGACGTTACGGACAAGAAGGTTATTTTGAAGGCACCACATATAACGCTTGGGGCGGTTTTGTGGCTTTGGAAAAACAAATAAATGACAAACACAGCTTAAATTTGACGACATTTTACACACCGAATCGACGTGGTAAAAACTCGCCAAATACCCAAGAAGTTTACGATTTGGGAGGCACTCGATACAATGCATACTGGGGATGGCAAGGCAACAGAAAACGCAATGCCCGTATGAAAGAAATCAAAGAACCGACTTTTATACTGAGTCATTATTGGACTATTGACGAGCATACCAATTTGAATACTAATATAATGTATCAAACGGGAACTATCAGCAATAGTCGTTTAGACTATTGGGGGCTCAATCCCGACCCAACGTATTATCAAAAATTACCAAGCTATTTTTTACGACATAAAGGACATGAAGATTTTGAAAGTGCTTATGTCAGAAGCCGGTATTTTTTGAAAAAAACACGCGAAAGCCAAATTATGTGGGATGATTTGTATTATGCTAATCATTTGGCGAATATTCACAATGAACCTGCTTACTATTTATTATATGACGATGTTAATAAAGACAATGTTTTAGCGGTAAATAGCGTTTTATTTAAAGAAATGGGCGAACATTTGACCTTAAATGCGTCGCTTTTATACAAAAATGTCCAATCTGACAATTATGCCCAAATTAAAGATTTATTGGGGGCTAATTTCTATAAAGATGTTAATAAATACGCAAATCCCGGTGAGGAAGCTAATGATTTGAACAATCCGGATAAAATTTTACACGAAGGCGACCAATTTAAATACCGGTATTTAATCGACGCATCCATTGTTGATGCCTTTGCACAAACATCATTTGTTTATAACAAGGTCGATTTCTATCTAGCGGCAAACTTAGGACAAACGTCTTATCAAAGAGATGGTAAATATTTAAATGGTGAATATCAAAACACATCTTTTGGTAAAAGTAAAAAACTAGACTTTTTAACTTATGGTGTAAAGGCCGGATTAACCTATAAAATAACCGGTAACCACTTGTTAAATTTCAATGCCGGTTATATGACCAAAGCGCCTTCGGTGCGTAATACATTTGCCAACGCCAGAGTGTCCAATGAACCGGTTCCCGATGTTACTACCAACAAAATAGCTTCGGTGGATGCCAATTATTACTACCGTACCCAAGATGTCAAAATGCGTTTGACCGGTTATTATACATTATTTAAAGATTTAACCGAAGTATCGTTTTATTATGTGCAAGGCATTTCCGGTGTAACCAAAACCGATGATTTTTTAACCGCAGCTTTATACGGCATTCAGAAAAAAAATATGGGACTTGAATTAGGTCTGGAAGTAAAAGTTAGTCCAACGGTAAAATTTTTAGGCGGCGCCGGTATCGGACAATACATTTATGATAATAATCCGCAACTGCAAGTAGCTGCCAGTGAAAATGATAAAGCGACTTTTACATCTTATTTAAAAAATTATAAACAATCAGGCGGACCGCAACAAGGCTATTCGGTTGGCTTTGAATATCGTGACCCGAAATATTGGTGGGTTTCTGCCAATGCCAATTGGTTGACAAATAATTATGTCAGCATTTCATCTTTACGCCGAACCGATAATTTTTATAAGGACCCGAATGATGGTTCTATCTTACCCGGTGTAACCCAAGAGGAAATTGACAAATTGTTAAAACAAGAACGCTTGGATAATATGTTTTTAGTCAATTTGGTAGGCGGTAAATCATGGCGATTGAGTCATAAATATTATTTAGGAATGTTTGCCAGTATTAATAACTTATTGGGTGCGTTGTATAAAACCGGAGGATTTGAACAATCCCGTAAAGGAAATTTTCAAAATTTTAAAGAAGATTACGAACTGGAACAACCGCTTTTCGGTAATAAATATTGGTATGGAAAAGGAACTTCATATTATATTAACTTTTACCTGAGGTTTTAATTAAAAATTAATTAGAAATAAATAAAATAGAAATAAAATGAAAAAAATAGTTATAAGTCTTTTAAGCATAACGCTTTTAGCTTTGGTTTTTAACTCTTGTGTTAAAGACACCGATTACGAAACACCGCAAATAAATTGTAGTGAGCCCGAAATAAACCCGGCTTCTATGACAGATATAGGTGCTGTTTTAGCCAATTGGCATACTTTAAATCCGGGGACTAATGATAGAAATGTATTAAAATTTGCTCCGGAAGATGCTGACCCTGTTTATTTAACCGGCTATGTCGTCTCCAATGATAAAACCGGAAACTTTTATAAAGAACTTTTTATTCAAGACGATTTGACCAACCCGCAACATGCTGTTAAATTGGCAATCGATCAACGTAGCTTATTCACCCGTTACGACATGGGACGTAAATTGTATGTCAAACTTAATGGTATGGGATTGAATAAAGTGCACGGCGAATATGTAATAGGTTGGGTTGACGGCTCTGATGTTAGTCCGGTTAGAGAAAACATCGCCAATAAAAATATTTTACGCAGTTGTACACCAGGTGATGTGCAACCGAAATTGGTCAATTCGCCAAATGACATCACCGATGATATGATTGGTATGTATGTGCAGTTTGATAATATGCAATTTGACTTGTCCGAAGTTGGCAAAACCTTTGTAGATCCGGCGGACAGTTATGATACACACCGCTTGATGAAAAGTTGTGTCGATGATAGTGAACTGAGATTGGAAACCAGTACTTTTGCAAGCTTTAAAGATGTCGTTTTGCCTGAAAAAGCCGGAAGTGTAAAAGGTATAATTTCACGTAATTACGGCGATGATTTTTATGTACTCAGAGTTAACAGCCCGGCAGATTTTGATTTTAATGATAACCGGTGTGACCCGGCTATGTTAGATTGTCAAGGCTCAAATGTAGGTGGCACTAATGTTTTGTTTAATGAAGATTTTAGTTCATATAGTGTTGGAGAAACCAATATTCCCGGTTGGACAAATGTCAATGTAAACGGTGGACCTACCTTGTTTAGAGTGTCAAGTTATCAAGGTAATAAGTTTATGAAGTGTAGTGCTTACAATAGTGGAGAAGATCCCTTGGAAGTCTGGTTAATTACGCCACCCATCAATTTAGATAATAGCACAGGAGAAGAATTAACCTTTAAAACTTTAACCGGATATAATAACGGTCAAGCCTTATCGGTTTATGTTTCAACTGATTTTAATGGCGATATTAACGCTGCAACTTGGTTGTTGGTTGATACCACTTTGGCAGACGGACCTTCTTCCGGCTACGGTAACTGGGTTGACGGGTCAGCAGATATTTCTTGTCTTAGCGGTAATGTTTATGTAGCGTTTAGATATAAAGGAGGAGAAAGTGGAATTACGACAACTTTTGAAGTAGATGACGTAAAAGTTTCTGCTAATTAATTTACTTTAATTTGTGATAAAATCATAAAACCTGCCGGATTTTTCTTGGCAGGTTTTTTTATGCATTATAAATTGAAATATTGATGAAAAAACTATAAGAAATCAATCAAAAAATCAATCTTTTTTATTAAATTTGGTCACCTTTAATCAAAAATATAATTTTTATGGATTTTTCACTTACCGAAGAACAATTAATGATAAAAGAAGCAGCTAGAGATTTTGCCAATGCCGAACTGCTTCCGGGTGTTATAGAACGTGATGAAAAACAATATTTCCCTCCCGAATTACGACAAAAAATGGCCGAAATGGGTTTTATGGGTATTATGGTTGATCCCAAATATGGCGGTAGCGGTATGGATACCATTTCGTATGTCAATATTATGGAAGAATTGTCTAAAGTAGATGCTTCTGCCGGTGTGATTGTCAGTGTTAACAATTCGTTAGTTGCTTGGGGACTGGAACGTTTTGGCACTGAAACACAAAAACAAAAATATTTGGCACCTTTGGCTACCGGAGAAAAATTAGGTGCTTTTGCACTCAGTGAACCCGAAGCCGGAAGTGACGCGACACATCAACGCACCACAGCCAAAGATATGGGTGATTATTATTTGCTCAATGGCGTTAAAAACTGGATAACCAATGGTGGCACTGCTGATACTTACTTGGTTATAGCACATACGCACCCCGAAAAAGGACATCGCGGTATCAATGCCTTTATCGTAGAAAAGGGCTGGGAAGGATTTACCATAGGTCCCAAAGAAAACAAAATGGGGATTCGCGCCTCTGATACACATTCTTTGATTTTTCAAGATGTCAAAGTGCCAAAAGAAAATAGAATAGGTGATGATGGTTTTGGTTTCAAGTTTGCTATGAAAACACTATCCGGTGGACGAATAGGAATTGCCGCACAAGCTTTGGGGATAGCTCAAGGCGCTTATGAACGTGCCTTGCAATATTCCAAAGAACGGGAAGCCTTTGGAAAGCCCATTGCGCATCATCAAGCTATTGCATTCAAATTAGCCGATATGAAAACCGAAATAGATGCCGCCCGTCATTTGATTATGAAAGCCGCTTGGGATAAAGACCAAGGTAATAATTACGATTTAAGTAGTGCCATGGCAAAATATTATGCCGCCGAAATGGCCATGCGTGTCACCACCGAAGCCGTTCAGATACACGGAGGCTATGGTTACGTTAAAGAATATCATGTCGAACGAATGATGCGTGATGCTAAAATTACCCAAATTTATGAAGGGACTTCCGAAATTCAACAAATTGTGATTTCAAGAGCTATTTTGAACGAAAAGATTCGTTAATTTTATACTTTTAGAACAACATTTGCCCAATTTATTCATTAAAAAAGCTGACAAAAATTTTGTCAGTTTTTTTTGTATATTTTTTTCAAGCGGGCATATAAAAAAGGGGAGCGTTTTAAAAGCATTCTTTTCGGAAAGGATAATAATCGGTTACCGGATAAAAATTGGCCGTATTTTCGGGTCATCTCATCTACAAATATTTTGGTTTCTTTGATTATGGAATTATCGCCGGTTTTGAGTGTCATACCGGACAATTCCTTTAAATATAAAAAGAAAGCCGCTACAAAAGCCGAATGTTTTCCGGTCAATTCCGGACGTAAAAATAAATCTTGCAGGTCTATCAAACTTTGTTTATAACCGGCTATATGTTCCGGCGTAACATTTTGTTGCGTTATGGAATGTTGTCTAATCATATAATGATAAGCCGGAAAAGCTATGTTATTAACACGATTAGCCAAAGTAAAAGCATGAAAAACCATTGCCATATCTTCGTAAAAACCCGTAGCAAATTTCAAGTTGTGTTTTTTTATAAAATCCGTGCGCCAAAGTTTGACACAAGCTTTCGGTTCAATAAAAAAGCCACTATTGAAATACCGAATTCCTGTTACAGGATTGGGAAAAACAGGTAAATCAGGTGGCATCACTATTTTTTCTTCATTTTGATGAACGATATGTTGGGCTTGCAAGATTTCAAGTTGTTCTGTTTGTGCTTTGTCATATAAAACTTCAAAACTATTCGGGGGGATATAATCGTCACTATCTAAGAAAAAAATGTATTCGCCGCTTGCTATTGATATTCCTGAGTTACGTGCCGGTCCCAATCCCTTGTTTTTTGAATGGGTTATGACTTCAATACGGTTATCTTGCATTTTGTATTGTTGTAGCAAAACCGGTGTTTTGTCTGTTGAACCGTCATCGACCAAAATGATTTGTAATTCGGAGATACTTTGATTTAAAACCGAATCAACAGCTTTTTTTAAATAGCTTTCCGAATTGTAACAAGGTATAACTACAGATACTTTGGGTTTATAAAACATGATATGGCTTTTTTAATTCATTTAAGAACCGGACCTAGCAGGTTTTAAAAAACTACTAGGTCAATTTGAAACTTTGACCTGTTAGGTTTAACCAACCTGACAGGTCTTGTTATTTAGTTAACATTCAATATTTTTTATAAACTTTTATCATAAAAATATTTAATGGTTTTCATTGGTAATATCAATAAAATTCACTTCGGGCTGCAACAATATATTGTATTTTTCTTGAATATCGGCAATGATTTTATCAGCCAAATTTTTTATATCCTTTCCGGTTGCACGACCGTAATTGACTAAAACCAAAGCCTGTTTGGGGTGAACACCGGCATCCCCAAAGCGTTTGCCTTTCCAACCGGCTCTGTCTATAAGCCAACCGGCAGGAATTTTTACCAAATTTTTATTTTCGGTTTTATAAAAAGGTATATCGGGATAAGTTTTTTGGAGATTCTTAAATTTTTCGAGTTGTACAAACGGATTTTTAAAAAAACTGCCGGCATTACCGGTAATCTTCGGGTCGGGTAATTTGGATTGGCGAATGTCAATCACGGCTTCTGCCACGTCCTTTAAGCACGGATTCATTATATTTTTACGATTAAGGACATTTTGAATAGCGCCATAGGTTGTATTAACCTGATAGCCTTTTTTATAAAGTTTGAACCGGACTTTATGAATAAAATATTTGTTTTTGTTTTCGGGCAATTTAAAAACCGAATGCCGGTAACCGAAACCGCAAGCATCTTTTGAAAAGGTTTTAGGGGCGCAAGTGGTCATATCAATAGTATAAACGCGGTCAATCACATCTTTGACTTCCGCACCGTAAGCCCCGATATTTTGCATAGGCGCCGTCCCGACTTTCCCCGGAATTAATGCCAAATTTTCAATACCGCCATAGTTGTTATTCACTGCCCACATCACGAATTCATGCCAGTTTTCACCGCCATTGACATCTACAATAATATCATTTTCTGTTTCTTCAATGATTTTGATACCTTTGATTTTATTGTGCAAAACAATACCTTTAAAATCGTTGAGAAACAGCACGTTACTGCCTTCGCCTAGAATTAGTTTGGGCATATCGTGCAAATCGTCAATGATCGTTAAGACCTGTTCAACCGAATCAATTTCAGCCAACCAATCGGCTTTGACGTCAATACCGAAAGTATTATATTTTTTTAATGAAACATTTTTTAGCATAAATTTATAAGTTTCTACGACGTTTTTATTACTACAAACATCGTCAGAATATCTGTTTTTTGAGAGACCTGCTAGGTTTTAAAAACCTGGTAGGTCTTTATGATAATTTTTCTTTAAACCTTTTTGTTTGCAAAAGAATTTGTCGGTTTCTTTTCAGTCTGTTGATAAGTTTCAACCGCTTTTTTGAGTAATTCCGCAGCTCTAATCAAATCTTTTTGATTCAACACATAAGCAATTCTGATTTGTTTAGTGCCTTGTCCGGCAGTGGAATAAAATCCGGTAGCCGGTGCCACCATGACTGTTTCGTTTTGGTCGTTAAATTCTTCGAGCAACCA
>Ga0256832_1003812_pt1 | contig 10238 bp, 10 predicted proteins | sample 134614metaG_FD_190534 | JGI IMG/M metagenome (GOLD analysis project Ga0256832, IMG submission 190534) | Hydrothermal vent microbial communities from Lau Basin, Pacific Ocean - 134-614 | ecosystem: Environmental > Aquatic > Marine > Hydrothermal vents | place: Pacific Ocean: Lau Basin | collected...
GGCCGCCTAAAAGAATAAATAGGAAGGAGGGTAAAAAAGTAAAGAGTGTGGCGATACTTGCGCCAACAAATCCTGCTAACAACAGCATATCGGGACCAAATATTTCTTTTGTCCATGCGCCAACAAAACCCACGAAAGCTACGACCATAATCAATGGCCCTGGTGTTGTTTCTCCCAAAGCTAAACCATCTATCATCTGCGTCCCTGTAAGCCATGAGTATTGTTCTACACCGCCTTGATAGACATAAGGTAGAACAGCATAAGCACCTCCAAAGGTAACCAGTGCAGCTTTAGTAAAAAAGAAGCTCATTTGTGTTAGCGTTCCTTCCCAGCCATATACTGCTGTCAGTGCCGCCATGACTGCCCCAGCAATGGCAACTCCAGTAAGCATAAAAACAATAAAACGACTCCACTTAAATTGAGCATGAGCTGGTGGAGGTGTATCGTCATCAATTAAAGCAGGACCAACCGCTTCTTGGCTTGATTCAGTATGATGCTCACCTGCGGTAAATTTTTCAGGTGAGAAGCGAGAGCCAATGTAACCAATTATTCCTGCTGCTAAGACAATATAAGGAAAAGGGATATGAAAGAGGGTGATGGCGACAAATGCCAGCACTGCTAAAAATCGTAATAAATTATTAGCTAAGGCTTTAGAGCCAATACGATACGCGGCAAACAGTACGATTGCAGTAACGGCAGGTTTAATACCGTATAAAATACCTTGAATAGCAGATACATCACCATAGGCAAGATATACCCATGTTAGACCGCTTAGTATAAATAAGGAAGGAAGTACAAATAAAAAGCCAGCAGTAATACCACCCCATACACCATGCATTAGCCAGCCGATATAGGTTGCAAGTTGCTGTGCCTCAGGACCAGGTAGTACCATCGTGTAGTTAAGCGCATGCAAAAAGCGGTGATTCGAAATCCATCGGCGCTTTTCAACCAACTCCTGATGCATCATGCTAATTTGCCCCGCAGGACCACCAAAGCTAATAAAACCTAGCTTTAGCCAATAAAGAAATGATTCCCAAAATGATACGGGTGCAGGCGCACTGGTCTTGTCTTGTTCCATTATTGACACGTTCTTACCTTCCTTTGGATGAGAAACCTAAATCTGCAAAACTCAGTTGATTTAGACGACGGGCAAAGAACTTATTACTTTTTCAAAATAGAATCAATGACTAACTCGTGTTTGCTACCTTTAGATACAGATGATTTTTCAACATATAAATCACCATTGGCGCTAATTGCATTCCCCGATTTTGAAACACGCGCACCTATTTTTACTTGTGGAAAGGCTGATAGTTTCATCGCGGGCATCATCGCCATACTGTCATCTAAAGTAATGGTAATAGGCAAGTCTTTTACTTGTACACGCTTTGCCGCCAAAGGCATTGGCGGGCCTGACATTGCTTTTGCGTAAATAAAGACGGTATCGCTAGGACTAGCTTGATTTTTTAACTCATCCGCCAAAGAAACAGTAACAACAATGCTTTGTGCTGCGGGTGATTTTTGAGTAACAACAGACGCTGGGGCTGCGGGTGCTTGTTGTGCCAAGGCAGTAGCTTCACTAGGTGATAGCTTCTTTTTTGAGTCTGAAATCATTGCTTTGACTTCTGCAATTTGCTCAACATCTTTACCTAATAGTGGGATCAATTTATTCCAACGCTTAATCGCTAAGCCATGATTCCCTTGCTGTTGCGCCGACATCCCGCCCAACCATAAGCCCGTAATGCTATCTGGTTCAATTTTTAGTGACTGTTCGATTAAAGAGGCGGGACGACCTGAAATATCACCACCTTTTAACATGGCCTCTGCATCGGCTAAAAATAGCATGACTTTTGCATCGTTTGGTTTTAGTTTAAGGAGATGCTCATACGACTCCACCGCACCTTTATAGCGTTTAAGTGCCATATAAGAGCGTCCCATCATGTACCAACCTTCAGGGTTATTTGGATTTTTATCCAACTTTGCACGTAAGCCTCTGACCATTGCATCGACATCGGGCTTGCCATCGGCAGTCATCGGAATATTTTTAGCGATTTTTGCTTTTTCAGGATCAGCAGCCTCACTATTGCCATATTTTGCATACACGCCAGCAGCGACTAAAGGAACGATTAGCGCAATAAAGCCCGCTGTGATGAAACTTGGCTTGGCATATTCTGTTTTCGTAACAACTTCGCTATCAATATCAACATAAAGTGCTTGTTCTAGCTCATCACGACGCGCTTCGTACTCAGCTTGATCCATTTCTTTATTACTATATGCCGTTTCTAATTCTGCCAGTTGATCTTTAGCAATCAGTATATTTTGATTACGTCGATCATCGCCCTCTAATTCGGTCTTTTTTAACAGAGGAGGCAAGATAATCACTAAGGCGAGTACGATAAGCAGGGCTGCAAAAATCCAAAACATGGGTATAAAATCCTTAGTTACTTTAGTAAGTCGCGCACTGAATCACGCTGTGTTTTATCAAGAGTGACTTCTGCTACTTGTGGCTTTTTACGCAGATAGTTCACCAAAAAAATGAGGCTGATCAATAAAAATAAGGGAGGCCCTACCCAAAGCAGGACTGTTTTTAACTTAAAAGGGGGACGATAGAGAACAAAGTCTCCATAACGTGTCACCATATAATCAACCACCTCATCTCGTGTCGCCCCTTTTGAAACCATTTCGTAGGTTTGTCGGCGCAAATCCTTAGCAAGCTCGGCATTAGAGCCTGCTATATTTTGATTCTGACACACAAGACAGCGCAGCTCTTCGATTAAACGCTTATAAATAGCACTTTTTTCAGGGGTATCAAAAGAATAGGTTTCGATGCTTCCTGCACGTACCGCAACAGAAAAAGTCATCAATAAACTCAGCAGTAAGACTTTTAACGAATATGTCATCAGGCAGGCTCCTTGCGTAATTTTACTACTAAGGGAACTAATATTTCGTTCACGGCTTTTTGGGTGACAGGTCCTGTAAATTTATAACGAATAATACCTTTTTTATCGACAACAAAGCTTTCGGGTACACCATAAACCCCCCAATCAATACCTGTACGCCCTTCTGTATCGACTGCAACATAAGTATAAGGATTACCAAGTTGCCCCAGCCAACTCAACACATCTTTACCGTACTCTTTCGTCCCGTAATCTTTATAATTTAAACCTATCGTTGGCACTTTATGTTCACGAATAAAGCGAGTTAGCACTTTATGTTCTGCACGACAAGAGACGCACCATGAAGCAAAAACATTTAATAACCAAACTTGCCCTTTCATTTTTTCAGTCGATATACGCTTATTCTCTTGATATAAACGAGGCAGGTCAAAAGCAGGAGCGGGTTTACCAATAAAGGGCGATGGCACATTTCGAGAATCTAAACTAAAACCACGATACAACAAAGCCACTAACAGAATAAGAAAGATAAGTGGAAGTAAGTAGATTTTCTTCATGCCGTTGCTCCTTGTTTTGCTACTTTATTAGCTTGTTTATTTTTCCGTTCTTGCAAAAAAATCTTACGAGTACGACGATAACGCCCATCAAATGCGGCTAATAAACCACCGATTGCCATTAAAATACCGCCCAACCAGATCCAACGAACAAAGGGCTTATGATAAATACGAAAGCTCCAAGCACCCTTACCAACGGGTTCACCTAAGGCAATAAATAAATCACGGAAGAAACCAGCATCAATACCTGCTTCGGTCATCGGCATAGTGCCTGGACCGTAATCACGCTTTTCAGGATATAAGGTCTCTAATGGCTTTCCATTTTGAAAAACATCAACCGTCGCACGGATCGCTTTATAGTTCTTACCTTGGTGATTTTCAACTTTTACAAATTTAAACTCATATTCACCAACGACATAACCAGGTTTATTCGCTTCTAAACGCACATCGTTTTCAATACTGTACATAGAGGTTAGGGTAATGCCTGTCACCGTGACCGCCATACCAAGATGCGCTAAAGTTGCGCCCCATACAGAAAGTGGCTTTTTAAAAGGAGAACGTCCTTGACTACTAAACCAAAGCAATGCGGTAAGTGCAACCCAACTTGCGAGTAGCAAGCCTAATACGGTACGCCAATGAAATTCTGGCACAAATAATAACGGCAATACCACCGCCATCACTAATGCCATAATAGCGGGTATACGGAGTATTTTAATCAAACGTTCTGGCTTATCTTTTTTCCAACGTATAAATAATCCCGCACCCATCATGAGCAATAACACCGTCCCTAAAGGAATGGAGATATTGTTAAAGTAAGGAGGACCTACCGAGATTTTACCCATGCCCAGCGCATCGATAATTAAGGGGTATAATGTGCCGAGCAATACGGTGGCAGTGAGTGTAACCAGTGCAATATTATTGACTAATAATCCAACTTCACGCGAGATTAGATCAAAACGCCCTGTTGATTTTAACTTTGGTGCACGCGCAGCATATAACACTAAAGAAGCACCAACAGTTACACCAAGGAACATCAAAATAAATAGTCCACGCTCTGGGTCTGCCGCAAAAGAATGTACTGAGGTTAACACCCCTGAACGTACTAAGAATGTACCTAGCAAGCTTAAAGAGAAGGCAAATATTGCTAATAATACTGTCCAAGACTTGAACGCAGCACGTTTTTCAGTCACTGCTAAGGAGTGAATAAGGGCTGTACCCACTAACCAGGGAAGGAGTGATGCGTTTTCAACAGGATCCCAAAACCACCAACCGCCCCAACCTAGTTCGTAATAAGCCCACCAACTTCCTAAAGTAATACCACCTGTTAGGAATATCCAGGCAACATTAGTCCACGGTCTTGCCCAACGCGCCCATGCGGCATCTAACTTGCCACCGAGCATGGCGGCAATTGCAAAGGAAAAGGCAACAGAGAAACCAACATATCCCATATAAAGCATGGGTGGATGTATTGCCAAACCAAAGTCTTGTAATAGAGGGTTAAGTGTACGACCTTCAGGCGGTGGGAAAGGTAATCGCTCAAAAGGATTTGAGGTCATTATCATAAATAATAAAAAACCGATGCCCACAAAGCCCATAACACTCATTACACGCGATAACATCACAGTAGGAATACTACGACTAAAGACGGAAACGGCGAAGCCCCAGCCCGATAAAATAAAAGCCCATAGTAATAAAGAACCTTCATGGTTTCCCCATAATGCGGAGACTTTATAGATTATCGGCATTTGTGTGTTGGAGTGGCTAGCGACTAATTTAACGGAGAAGTCATCCGTGACAAAAGCATAGACTAAACAAGCAAAGGAAATGCCAAGAAGTAAAAACTGCGCTCTAGCAGCGGGCTTTGCTAATGCCATCCATTGTGGTTTGCCTAAGCTGATCCCTGCTAGGGGGAAGATAGCCTGAATCATCGCAATGGATAAGGCTAAAATTAAGGCAAAATGTCCAAGCTCTGGAATCATTGTTTTGCTCCGTATGAGTGATAAATGTTAGTTGTATCAATTAAAAAATATGTAACTACTCAACTTAACTGGGGGACTTATTTAACCGTGTCTTTTACAGGAGCAGGAGTATGCTCTTTTTTTAGTACATCTTTAACTTCTTTTGGCATATAGCTTGAGTCGTGTTTTGCAAGCACCTCTTCGGCATAAAATATACCATCTTTAAGCATGCCCCGAGACACTGAACTTTGCCCTTCTTTAAATAAATCGGGCAATATTTTATTAGTCACAACCGTTACCTCGTTACCACGATTATCCGTCACAACAAAGCGTGCTTCTAATGTTTTATCACTGCGCTTTAGACTGCCTTTTTTAACTAAACCACCCAAACGAATCACTTTATCTGTTGGTACTTCGCCTGCCAAAACTGCTTCAGGGGCATACAAGTAGGCTAAATTTCCTTGCATTGCTTTGGTAATTAAAAAAGATGCGCCGACAACGGCTACCACACCTAATAAAACAAAGATTAGTCTTTTTTGTCTTGCTTTCATCTATTGTTACTCGTTAGCTATATTCTTAAAAGAAACTACTTTAATTACTTTCTCTGATTAATTTTGTTATTACGTTTAATTCGCTGCAATAAGGCTTTTTTCTGCACCACTAAGCTAAGTGGCTCAAGTATCATCATCAATAGTGCTAATAACATAATGCCCCATACGTGATAACCGTAACCACCCATTGAAAAAAATTCATTAATACTCATATTCTGAACTCCTGCTTATCTACCATTTTGCAACTCAGCTACCCATTTGGTATTTATCTCACGCTCTAAAATAATATTACGCACTCGCATTAAAATAACGGCAAAGCTATACATCCAGAAACCTAGAGCGGTGACCAACATACCCAATAAAATATTAGACTCAATCCCTTTAAAAGATGATTCCTGATGAAGGGAGGCGCATTCATTGGGGTTTGGACAATTTACTGAGTAATAAATAACAGGAACGATGGCTAAACCAACTAGGGCAAGTACGGCGGATGCTTTATCTGCACGGCGAGGATCATCAATAGCAGACTGTAAGGCGATATAGCCGATATAAAGAAATAATAAAATAAGCGACATGGTTAAACGTGGATCCCAATCCCACCATGTACCCCAACTCACTTTTCCCCAAACTGCACCTGATACTAAGGCAATCGCTGCCATAAATGCACCTGTTACTGAGGTTGCTTTTGCCATCATAAAGGAAAGGCGGGTATTCAAAACTAAGCCAACTAAGCCCCAAAACACCATCATCACATAGAGCCACATGCCCATCCAACTACTCGCCACATGTACAAATATAATGCGGTAATATTGTTTTTGGTCGCTTAATACATCGGGTGTTTTAAAAAAACCCCAGTACAAGCCAAAGCCTGTTAGTACTATCGCCAAAATCCAAAATATTGGCACTAATTTACCCGCTAATGGGTAAAAGTTCATTGGGGCAGAGTATTTAAACCAATTTAAGGACATATATATTTTCCTAAAGGGGGATTTACTCTAAACCCATATTAACCTCTCGGGTTCAGATTTTATTCTAATGATATTTTCAAAGCCGCTGCTGTTGCCCACGGCGAGAATATTAATGACAGTAGCAAAAAGGCAGATAATAACAATGTATAAGGCTCTATATTACCCGATTGTAACATACTCTCATTAATCGCCCCTGCCCCATACACTAAAACAGGGATATATAATGGCAAAATAAGCAATGAAATCAACACTCCACCACCACGCAGCCCTAAAGTAAGTGCTGCTCCGATTGCCCCCACCATACTTAATATTGGCGTACCCAGCAACAACATAAACATCATAACTTTTACGGTTTCTGCTTCTAAATGGTATAAAATACCAACAACAGGGGCAATTAACACGAGCGGTAAACCTGTTAGTAGCCAGTGAGCGGTCATTTTTGCGAAAACTAAGACGGGAAGTGGCTGGGGAGTCAATAGCATTTGCTCTAACGTACCATCAACATAATCACTCGAAAATAGACGCTCTAATGCCAACATTGAGGCTAATAGTGCTGCTATCCAAGCAACCCCTGAGGCAATACTCTGTAACATTTTTTCATCAAAACCGACCCCCAAAGGAAATAAGCTTACGACAATAATAAAGAAGAATAGCACCGTGAAAATTTCGCTACGACGACGCAAGGCTAACTTTAAGTCGCGCTTTAAGATCATCCAAAATGTTTTAAACATAGGATGCCTCAGCATTTTGAGTTGCATATTGATCTAGGTTTAAGTGCTGAATTTTTTCTTGTGTTAGCGGGACTTCTTGATGAGTAGTGAGTACCGCCATACCGCCTGATTCGATATGTGCGGAGATAATACCTTGCAATAACTCTACAGCTGCCACATCTAACGCTACAAATGGTTCATCTAGAATCCATAAAGGGGATTTATTGAGTAGTAAGCGTGCAAGTGCAACACGACGTTTTTGACCTTGTGATAGTTGACGTGAGGGAACGTCTTCATAACCATACAAACCAATTTTATCTAAAGCATCTAGCAGATCATCATCGCTACATTTTTGCCCTGACATGGCATGATTAAAGCGTAGATTTTCCAGTACAGATAAATCCCCCTTAATAGCATTCAAGTGACCAAGATAAAAAAGGGATTCCCGATAGCTTTCTATTTGCTCTTGAATGGGCTGATTACACCAAAGAACCTCTCCTTTGTCGGCAACAAATAAAGCACATAGGGTACGAATTAACGTCGTTTTTCCACTACCATTTTCACCTTCCAAAAAAAGTAATTGCTTTGCTTTAAGCTGAAAACTCAACTCAGAAAATAGCTGGCGATCACCACGAGTACATTGCAAGTTTGAAACGGTAAGGGACATATTTGAGGGGAAAAGTTGAGTTTCTATGATTAGCTAAGAAGGCGTTGATACTATCATATTTAGGTCACAAATAAATTTGATAATAATCAATAGAGATGGTTCTAATCTTTTTAGAGTTCCTTAGCTCAACCTAGCGCATGTGTTTCTAACTCAGAGGACTCTCCTGTTAAACAATTACCCACCTGTAGCTTTAACCAGTTTGCTTCTTCCTCTGATGAAACAAACATCATTTTCTTTCTATATATTTTTTTATTTTGAAATTCAATGCGGCGTTGTACTGCGTCTAAAGATACATTTAGCTGGTGGCGGTGCGCTTTATGTGGCAACAGATCACAGGCAGATAACTCCCCTTTTAAAATCATGCCATAGCAATAAACTGCATTTAATACTTCTTGTTTGCGCTTCTCTGGAAAGCGCAAAGAAACTGAGACGAGATAGTTATTTTCCATCACCGACATAGTTAAATCATCACTCAATTTTTTGTATTTCATTACTCTATGTAAATAGTGCAGTAATGACTTGCCTGCTTGTTGGTGACGACTAGAAAGCGATATTTTATACTTAACTGTGTTATAAGACAGCAAGATCTTATGCTCATTAAGCAATATTTTATCCAACGACTCAACGGCACTAGATAAATTCATATCACAATCGACTACTATTTTAAAACGAACATTAACTAAGGACTCTTCAAATAAATTCGCCTGCTTTGACTCAATTGAATAAATATCACTTAAACGCTCTCGAAACTCTTCAATAAAAGATAATAAATTTATTTTTTCCTTCCACTCGGTTAGCTTATAATTTGTATCAACTGTGACAACTAACTGATCGTTTTTGCGGAAAAAATGAATATACTCAAGGTTAGGGTAACAACCTTGCCCCTCGCCATCACAGGTTATTAAAAAATTACGCGGCAGGTTATAGCCCGTTAATTGAGACAATTCATTAAAAGGAATATCATCACTTAACTCAAATTGATTGTTTTTTGATACCCGTATTTCATAGTTTTTACCATTAAAATACAGATACTTCCTGTTCCCTTTTCTGTGGAAAATCATTTTCCCCATAACTAAAAATTTCCATCTACTTAATTTAGGTTTTATCTCATTATTAATAATACAGAATGACTGTCTCGAACTGGGCTATTCATCTAATACTTTCATCTTAAGGGGTGGATTAATAACATAAATTAGTTTGATAGTCATTATTAAATTTACTTCAGTCATTTACAAAGGTATTCTTCATCTAATATTTTAAAACAAACAAGTATTTTCTTGCTATATTTTTGATCTATATAATAATTTTTGTAACTACCAAGTATAATCAGTAACTGCTTAGATTGCGCTTTATACTCCGTCAGGAAAATAAGCGAACGATTGCAGTAATATTAGAAGGGAAAAATAGGTGGAGGTAAGAAGCTGTCAATCCTTTACTACGATAAATAGCTTCTCCAGGTGCAGAATGTGTTGCTCGCTTTCCATAAGCGATTGGCTCTAACGTGTTTTCACTGCGTGAATGGTGATGCGCGTGGGCACGTACTTCACCTTCTGGCAACATAGCACTTTGCATACCTTGACAACCACTGCGTGTACGCATATAACCATCGCCCTGAATAAGCCCGACCATTTTTACCCTGTCGCCCTCTATATCGGTAAGTGTTTCTTGGATATAGAGCATACCGCCACATTCAGCGAGTATTTTTTTATTGGCTTGATAATGCTCACGAATGGATTGGTGCATACTGCTATTATTTTGTAATTGTTCTTTATGCAATTCAGGGTAGCCACCTGGAAGCCACAACACATCTGCGTTTGGCATGGTTTTATCATGCAGTGGAGAGAAGTAGAGCAAATCTGCCCCTAATGCTTTAAGTAAACGTATATTCTCAGCATAGATAAAACTAAATGCTTCATCTTTCGCGATGGCAATACGACAG
>Ga0256832_1003813_pt1 | contig 10237 bp, 8 predicted proteins | sample 134614metaG_FD_190534 | JGI IMG/M metagenome (GOLD analysis project Ga0256832, IMG submission 190534) | Hydrothermal vent microbial communities from Lau Basin, Pacific Ocean - 134-614 | ecosystem: Environmental > Aquatic > Marine > Hydrothermal vents | place: Pacific Ocean: Lau Basin | collected...
GATTTCTACCGCGCCGCCCCCGGTGGTGTGCCCAGTCAGGAAGCTTTCAGCCAGAACAAGCGTTACCCGGACCTGGACCTGGATCGTGAGCAAGGCTGCATCCGCGACAAGGCCCATGCCTACAGCCAGGACGGCGGCTTGGCGGTGCTCTATGGCAACCTGGCGGAAAACGGCTGTATCGTCAAGACCGCCGGGGTGGATGAATCCATTCTGAAGTTCAGTGGCCCGGCGCGGGTGTTTGAGAGCCAGGAAGCGGCAGTGGAAGCTATCCTCAATGATCAGATAAAAGCGGGTGATGTGGTCATCATCCGCTACGAAGGCCCCAAGGGCGGGCCCGGCATGCAGGAGATGCTCTATCCCACCAGTTATCTCAAGTCCAAGGGCCTGGGCAAGGATTGCGCCCTCATCACCGACGGACGTTTCTCCGGCGGTACTTCCGGCCTGTCCATCGGTCATGTTTCGCCGGAAGCGGCGGGCAAGGGCAACATCGGCCTGGTGCAGGAGGGTGATATCATAGAAATCGATATTCCCGAACGCAGCATCCGTATTGCCGTCAGCGACGAGGAGTTGGGCCAGCGGCGCAACGCCATGGAACTGAGTGAACATCCCTGGAAGCCTCTAAACCGGGACCGCCAGGTTTCCGCCGCCCTGCGCGCCTACGCGGCCATGACCACGGATGCCGCCCAGGGGGCGGTAAGGGATGTGAGCCAGATTGAAAACTGTAAGTAGAACAGTTTTGGCGGTGACAGCTGCGGGGATATTATGGGCGCTGTCTGTCCAGGGACGGGCAGCTTCCCTGGCCGAACGGGTGCCCCAGGAACTGTGCGACCAGGCGCGTTTTTTGGGCATTATGGGTTCACCCCGTTATCAACACCAGTCCGGTGCCCTGTGGGAATGTTCCAGCGTGCGGAAGAAAATGCCCCAGGGTGAGCCCGCGTCTGTCAGCGATTTCCAATACCGGGTGCAGGGAGATCAGGAGAAGGCGCAACGCCTGATCCTTGAGTTGCGCATGCGCTCCTACCGACAACCCCAAGGGGTGCTGCGTGCGTTTGCGGACGCAGCGAGGCGGCTGTTTCAACAGCTGCAGGAAACTGTGCCCGAAGGTTTGAATGACGCTATTACCGGTCCGGTTGAGAGCGTGTGGGTCACGGACAATTTCCGGGTTAGGCTGGAAAAACGTTTTAGCAAAGGGCCCGTCTACGATCTGTTGTTGCTGCTTGAAACCCCCTGACCTGATGGAAAACGCCTTTCTCGGTCGTTCAACCGCGGAAGTAATGAATGTGGTGTTTCTCTTCCTTCATTAATAACGGCTTACAGCAATAGCAGCATATTTCGCTAATACCATAAAAAATTTATGGATAATCTTTCTCTGAGTTGACGGGAGTCAACATACCCCCAAGGAAACTGTTCTAGGGTAAAACTGTCAGCCTGAGCGGGCTGAAGGTTTTGGGGTTGTATTGAGCCAAAGGGAGGTACCACGATGAATAATGAAAAAATAACAAGGCGGGTTTCTGGCCTGTTGCTGATCCTGGGCGTCAGCCTGGGGGTTGCTCCATTGGTAAGCGCAGACTCTGGATGTCTCGCCTGTCACAAGGGTATCGAAGACATACGCGATACCAATAGCGTCATGATGTCCATGATCAAAAGCCTTGGACAGCCCCATGGCGATTCGGAAGGTTGCGTCGTTTGTCACGGCGGCAATCCCAAGGAAACCAAGGACAAGGTCAAGGCGCACAAGGGTTCACCCAAAAAACTGGCCGCCGCCAAGGGGCCGCAGACTTTCTATCCTGATCCTGGCGCCATGGATATCAACAGGTACACCTGCGGCCAGGCTGCCTGCCACCAGGGATATCCCGACCGTCTGGAAAAAGCTCTGATGAACACCGAAGCAGGCAAGATCCAGGGCAACCTGCATACTTGGGGCATCAAGGAAGTGCAGAACCACAAGGTGCCCTGGGCCAACTACGACGTGAAGGATGGTGACGGTCCCGTGCCTTCCGTTGGGACCGCGGAGTACAAGGCCTACATGAAGGATATGATGGAGGCGCACAAGGATCAGTTCCCGTCGGAAATGAAGCAGATTCCGCAGCCCTCCGTCGATGAAATTGAAAAAGATCCCAAGCTGGCCGGGTTCACCTACCAGCGCCAGCAGTGCCAGCGTTGTCATGTGACCGTCAAGGGGCGGGAGAAGCGTGGCGACTACCGTGGCCAGGGTTGCTCTGCCTGCCACATTCCTTACGGCAATGAAGGGCTGTACGAGGGCAATGATCCCACCATCGATAAGAAGCAGAAAGGGCACTTGCTTACCCACCAGATCCAGGCCACGCGCAAGTCCGTGGTTAAGACTTCCCATACCGAATATTCCGGTATTCCCGTGGAGAGCTGCAATCACTGCCACAACCGCGGCAAGCGCATTGGCGTGACCTACCAGGGTCTGATGGAGTTCCCCTATGGCTCCCCCTGGAACGAGAAAGGGATGAAGCAGCCCAAGCTGCACACCAAGAAGTACCTGTTCATCTCTGATGACCTGCATCACCAGTACAACCAGAGCCGCCCCGGCAATCCCAAGGGTGGTATGCTGTGCCAGGACTGCCATACCACCATCGACATGCATGGTGACGGCAACCTGCCGGGTACCACTCTGGCCCAGGTGGAGATCGAATGCCAGGACTGCCATGGCACCCCCGAGAAGTATCCTTGGGAACTGCCCCTGGGTTATGGGGAGGAGTTCAAGCAGGATCTGAGCAAGCGCAAGCCGCGTGGACTGGCTGACAAGCTGCTGCAGGAAACCGCGGCCTTTGCCACGGTTTATGACAAGGGCGACGGCTACCTGAAGACCACGCGGGGCAATCCTTTCGGCAACGTGGTCAAGAAAGGCAAGAAAGTGATTCTGCATTCGGCTACGGGCAGTGATTTCGAAGTACCTGTGCTCAAGCAGATCAAGCTGGACGACAGCTGGAAAAATGTGGATTCCATGGTGGCCATGAGCAAGGTCAGGAAGCACAACGACAGCCTCGAGTGTTACGCCTGCCATGCGTCCTGGGTGCCCCAGTGTTACGGCTGTCATGTGCAGATGAACTACGGCAAGGACAAGAAAGGCAAGCCCTACCACGATACGGACTGGATCGCCTCGGGCACCAAGCGCAATGCCGATGGTTCCACCGCGGAGTCCACCCTGGGCGTCAAGGGCGTCCAGAGCCCGGGCAAGGCTTTCGAAACCCGTTCCTATCTGCGCTGGGAAGATCCGGTGCTGGGTATCAATGGCGAAGGTCGCGTAACGCCTCTGATGCCGGGTTGCCAGGTGGTCTACACGGTCATCGACCGCAACAACAAGACCATTGCCCTGAACCAGGTGGCCAAGTCCGAGGACGAGCGCAAAGAGCTGGGCCAGAAACGTACCCCCCTGGGTATCGACATGGCGCCGGTGCAACCGCACTCCGTACAGCGCAAGGCACGGACTTGCGAATCCTGCCACAACAATCCCAAGGCCATGGGCTATGGTATTGCCGGCGGGGTGTTCCAGACCCGCTATGTGGAGGATATCGTCGAAGACCTGATCGACCAGAAGACCGGCAAGCCCATTCCCAAGCCGGGCAACTACAAGATCCAGATCCCGAAAATCGGGGACATGGACTTCGACTGGTCCACCATCATCAAGGATGGTCAGCAGGTACAGACGGTAGGCACTCACTGGCCGCTCTCCCGGGCCCTGCCCAAGGAGATGCGTGATGCCATGGAGCGTACCGGCCTGTGCATGGGCTGCCATCGTGAGATGAGCAATGCCGAACTTTGGGCCAAGGTTTCCACGCCTGGTCAGCTCACCGACAAGCAACACATCGAGATGCTGAACAAGATGCTGAAGACCTACGCCGAGTCCAAAGGCAAGTAAGGGGGGGCGTCTTTCGGGATGACCTGGTGGGGAAGCCGTCATTGTGGCGGCTTCCCTTTCCTTTGGCGGGCAAAGCGGGAATGTTGTCCCGAAGCAGCTTCCGCCCGTACCATTCATTTCTGTGCAAGACATCCTGGAACCGGGAGAACCGACCAAATGAAACCAATTATTTGTTCACTGGCTTTTGGCTCCATGCTGTTGGGTTCTGCGGTCATGGCAGGGGATATGCAAATGCCCATGCATATCGATCCGCTGGACGAGGACCGGGCATCGGCCTTGCACCGGGGGCCCAATCCCCATGCGAAGCTGACGCCTGAGCAACACATGGAAGTGGCAGCACAACACATGGCCGCCGGCAGAAGGCCCCAGGCCATGGCGGTATTGACACAGGCTTTGGCCAGGTATCCCCGCAATGCACAACTCTTCAATATGCGTGCTGCCCTGGAAATGGAGCAGAATGATATAAAGAGCGCCCTGGCTGACATGGAACAGGCCGTGAAGCTGGTGCCGGACAATCCCTTGTACCGGGTGACGCGTTCCAGCCTTTATCTGCGTTTCGAGCGCAAGGATGAAGCCCTGGCTGACCTGAACAAGGCGGTAGAACTGTCTCCCGACCTGGTGGCGGCTCGCTTCAACCGGGGCAGCCTGCTGGCAAATCTCGGCAGGGAAAGAGAAGCCCTGGCGGACTTCGACCATTGTGTGAAGACAGAGCCCGGTCTGCCGGCTCCCTGGTTCAACCGGGGGTCCATGCACTGGGCGCTGGGCGAGAAAACCAAGGCCCGGGCCGACATTCGGCATTTCATCGAGCTGGCGGAAGAACCCGGGTGGAAAAAGGCGGGGGACGATTTGCTCAGGGCCTGGGAAGAGCAAGAAGGCAAGCAGGCCGAAGCTGTATCGGGAGGCCATAAGTCATGACCTGGTTCAGGCCTCTCGCCGTGTTGCTGATTGTTCTGTTGCCAGCCATTGCCGGTGCAATCGAAGACATCGATTTTCAACAACTGCTGGAAGAAGGTGGACTGGAATTTCTGCCGCCGCAAGATATGCGGGCCATGAAGGTGGAGCCAGCCTATGTTATGCCTTATGAAGCCAGGTATGTGTCGAAAGGGGGGGATTTGGAGGTGCGTTATGCCATTCGTCCCCTGCGGCGCATAGAAATCGATTACCAGGATCCTCATAACGCCGCGCCGGCTCCCAATGACCTTTTCAACATGCTGTTCCGCACCCTGAGTGAAACCCTGGCCAGGGATCACCAGGTCATGAGCCGCATCTATCCCGCGAACAAGGCCCGGGAGGAATACCGGGCGGGCTGGGCGGCCGTTGCTGTGTTTGACCTGTCGCCGGATGTCAGCCAGGAATACAGGGAGGCGATGCTAATTGCCATTCATCAGAATGACAAGGCCGATGCCTATACCTTGTTTCTCACCAATGATCTCGCGGCGCAGAAGACGATCATCAAGAAACTGCGCGGCAATCTGAGGTTCAGGGTGTTTGAGAAGGTGAATACTGCAAGCGGGGTGGGAACACCCCGGTAGTCGCCCCTGATAAACGAGAAGGGTTGACGGCCCTTGGTTATAGCGAGCCCCAGGAATCCCTGCGCTTCTTCACCCGTAGATGGGGAAGCAGCAGTCCGAGAATGATGCCGCCGAACAGCACGCCGCCGCCGATGAGAAACCAGCGCTGGGTGGAACTGTTTTTGAGTTCACGGATTTCCTGCTCCTGGTTGGCCAGGTCGCGGCTCATGGTGGCCACCTGCTTGCGCAGGCGCTTGCGCTCCTGGGCGATCTGCACGGCATTGGCCGAGGTGCGCTTGAGTTCTTCCAGTTCCTTCTGGATGCTGTTCTTTTCCTGCAGCAGGGCGGCATGCTTTTGTTTCAGGTCGTCGTGTTCCCGGGACAGCTTGGCCAGCTTGGCGCTCAGCTCGCCGGGGGAAGCTTCCAGTTCCTTGATGCGCGCCTCCAGCTTCACGATGCGGTCCCGGGCTACCGGTTGTGTCAGGAGCTGACGGGTGAGCACATAGCCTGTCTTGCCGTCGGCCAGGCGAACCTTGCTGTAGCCGGTGGCCGGGTTGCTGCTCAGCACGGTGACGGGGGTGCCGGAAGGCAGCATTCTCACGATGCGGTGCTTGGCGCTCTCACCGCTGCGCATGGTGATTTTCAGCTGATCCGTGACATAGCGGGTTTCAGCCTGTACCGCGAAGCTGGCCAGCAGCAGGATTATCGTGAGGAGGGATTTGGGTTGCTTGAGGTCCATGGCAGCTTGCAGTCCGGAAGGAATGGTTGCCTATTGTACTGGCATGCCGGTGTCAGGTCAGCAGGAATTCCAGCAGGGCTTTCTGGGCGTGCAGGCGGTTTTCCGCCTCGTCCCAGACCACGGAGTCCGGCGCGTCGATGACTTCGGCGGCGACTTCTTCCCCGCGATGGGCGGGCAGGCAGTGCATGAACAGGGCTTTTTCGTCGGCCTGGGCCATGAGGTCAGCCGTGACCTGGTAACCGGCAAAGGCTCTTTCCCGCTGCTTCTGTTCCTCTTCCTGGCCCATGCTGGCCCAGACATCGGTTACCACCAGGTCGGCGCCCGTGGCGGCCTCCATGGGGTCGCGGATGATCAGGCAGCGCTCGCCGGCGGCGGCGAGGATCTGCGGGTCCGGGTCGTAACCTTCGGGGCAGGCGATGTTCAGGTTGAAGTCCAGCTGCCGCGCGGCGTTGATGTAGGAGTGGCACATGTTGTTGCCGTCCCCCACCCAGGCCACGGTGCGGCCCTGGATATCGCCCCGGTGTTCAAAGAAGGTCTGCATGTCGGCCAGCAGTTGGCAGGGATGCACCAGGTCCGTGAGACCGTTGATCACCGGCACCTGGGAATGGGCGGCGAAGCGCTCCACGTTTTCGTGATCGAAGGTGCGGATCATCACGCAGTCCACCATGCGCGACAGCACCCGGGCCGTGTCCTCGATGGGCTCTCCCCGGCCCAGCTGGGTATCCCGGGGGGAGAGAAACATGGCAGCGCCGCCGAGCTGGGTCATGCCCGCTTCGAAAGACACCCGGGTGCGGGTGGAGGATTTCTCGAAGATCATGGCCAGCACTTTGTGCTTGAGGGTTTCCACCACAGCGCCCCGGCGTTGCAGGCGCTTGAGTTCGCAGGCCCGCCGGATGATGTCACGGAATTCCTCGGGGGAGATGTCCAGCAGGGTAAGGAAATGCCGGGTCATTGCTTGGCCTCCAGGAATTCCAGGATCAGGGAGGACAGACTGTCCGCCAGGCTGTCGATCTGTTCATCGCTGATGATGAGGGGGGGCAGCAGCCGCACCACGGAATCCGCCGTGACGTTGATGAGCAGCTGCTTTTCCAGGGCCTTGGGCACCAGTTCGCCGCAGGGGCGATCCAGCTGTATGCCCAGCATCAGGCCCAGGGAGCGGATTTCCATTATGCCGTCGGTATCGGCCAGTCTGTTGGCCAGGGCTTGGTGCAGCCTCTTGCCGGCTTCGGCTGCCCTGTCCCAGAGTTTTTCGGTTTTCATGGTTTCCATAACGGCCAGGGCGGCGGCGCAGGCCAGGGGATTGCCGCCGAAGGTGCTGCCGTGATTGCCGGGGCCGAACAGCCCAGCGGCCTTGCCCCGGGCAAGGCAGGCGCCTATGGGCATGCCGTTGCCCAGGGCCTTGGCCAGGGTCAGGACGTCGGGCTGGAGCTCATGGTGCTGAAAGGCAAAGGCCTTGCCCGTGCGGCCCATGCCGGTCTGGATTTCATCCAGCATCATCAGCCAGTCGTGCTCGTCGCACAGGGCGCGGATGCCGGGGAGGTAGTCTTCCGGGGGAATATTGATGCCGCCTTCACCCTGAACAGGCTCCACCAGCACGGCGACAATGTCCTTGCGATTGTCCGCGGCGGTCTTCAGTGCCTCCAGGTCGCCGTAGGGTACCCGGGCAAAACCCTGCACCAGGGGCTCGAAGCCGGCTTGCACCTTGCGGTTGCCGGTGGCGGTGAGGGTGGCCATGGTGCGGCCATGAAAGCTTTCCTCCATCACCAGTATCACCGGGTTGTCGATGCCTCTGGCGTGGCCATGCAGGCGCGCCAGCTTGATGGCAGCCTCGTTGGCCTCGGCGCCGGAGTTGGCGAAGAATACCCTGTCCATGCCTGCCAGCCCTACGAGCTGGGTGCCCAGCTGCTGCTGGTTTTCTATGCCGTACAGGTTGGAGGTGTGCACCAGCTTGCCAGCCTGTTCGCAGATGGCGCGGGTGACGGCGGGGTGAGCGTGGCCCAGGCTGCATACGGCAATGCCGGCAATGGCATCGAGATATTGCTTTCCCTGGTCGTCGTACAGGTACAGGCCTTCGCCCCTGGCGAAGCAGACCGGCAGCCGGTTGTAGGTGTTCATCAGAGTGTCTTTCATGGCGGTGATTCCGCGGTATCCCAAAAAGAAAAGGCAGCGCCGTTGCCGGTGCCACCTGCGCTTTTCGAACCCCCGGTTCGAAAGCAAAGGACGGACACTACCCAATATTTCAGGGTTTTTCAAGTGCATTTTTTCGGGAATTGGTGGTGCTCTGGTGCTGGAAATCAGCGGCCTTTCCCCGCCGGTGGATTCATCAGGGGGGAGGGGTCAGCGTACATCAGGTCCGGTTCCGAAGAGGGGATCAGACGTTCCACGAAGTCGATGAGGGACAAGGCCGGCGTGCCCCGGTAGAAGCGCGCCATGGAACGGTCCATCCAGATGCGGTCAGCATACAGGTAGACGCGATGGGGCTGGTCGCCGATGCCGTCCTTGTCCAGGTCGAAGCCGCTGTAACTGTCCCAGTAGTTGTTTTCCCAATTGTTCAGGCGGGAGGTGCCCGTGGTGCTGCCCATGACGTCCACGAAATTGTCGATGAACAGGTTGCCGTGGATTTCATGACCGCCCTTCTCACCATAGAAATAGGTAGCCACGTCGTTGAAGGTGAACAGGTTGTTTTCAATGGTGAGAATGTTCTCCGCCTCCAGGGGCGAAGTAGCCAGCAGGCCAATGGCGCAATGGGCAATCTCGTTGCCGTCGATGTGTATCTGGTAGCTTTCCTTCACCGATATGCCGTAGCCCGTGAGCTTGCGCATGTCCAGCATGTGGTTGTCCTTGATGACCAGTTCATCGGAATAAATGACGGTGACGCCGTTGTAGTTGTCCTCGAAGGTATTGCCAAGGATCTCGTTCTCCGGGGAGAACACCAGCTCCATGCTGATGCGGCTATGACGCATGCGGTTGCCGATGATCCTGTTCTCCCTGGCGTTGGACAGCACCAGGTCCCGGGAGTATTCGATGTCGTTGTCCTGCACCAGGTTCTCGTGGCTGTACCACAGGCGTATGCCGTCGCCGCGCAGGGTCACGTCGTCGCCCCTGGAGCTGATGCGGTTGCCGATGATGCGGTTGCCGTGGGCGCTGCTCAAATGGATGCCGAACAAGGTGTCGGTGATGGTGTTGTTCTCGATGAGGGTGTCGTTGGCCTTGACCAGGATGCCGGCGTCCACGCTATCGTGGGAGTTTCCCGAGTTGTGGATGAACAGGCCCTTTACCACGGTGAAATCCGCCTCTACCGTAATCACGGTGCCGTCGCCGCCGCCGTTCACCCGCACCTTGCCCTTGCCGTCCAGGGTGATGCGCTTTTTTATCACCACAGGGCCGGAGTATTCCCCGGGGGGCGGCGTGAGGGTGCCCCCCTCCGGGGTCAGTTCCACGTACAGCTGCAAAGGCGGAAGGGCCCATGCCGGGGGCAGGGCGGCCAGCAGCAACAGCAGGAGCAGGAACTTGCGGGGATGCATGATTCCCGGGTGAGTGGTTGGAAAGGAAAAAGCTTGCGGCAGCCATGTTTTTCCTGCATTAATCCATGTCAATTATTAATCCGGCAACCAAATATATCGTCCTCAGCCGCCCTGTCCGCGCGGGTGGCAAGGCATCAACGCGCCGCTGTAGTCCCCCTATAGCAAGTGTTGATAACGCAGTCCACCCGCGCGGACAAGGCGGCCTTCCTTTTATTTTCAATCTGTTAGGTGCTTCAAACAGGGCGCCTCTCTGCGTGGCCTACATGGATGTAGGTCAGGGGCGTGAGCAGGAGCGGAAGCTTTGCGGCTTTTGACAAGAGCTTGCCACAAGGTGAATCGCGTAGCGAGAGAAGGCCCCCTGGGGGGCTTGCAAGCCGCGCCTTGATACGCGCCCTGTTTGAAGCACTGAGGGCGACATATTTGGTCGCCGTGTTAATACATATATTTGTTTGGAATCCTCGTCATGTCCTCGACAGCACCGTCGTCATCAAGGGGTTCAGACGAACAGATTTACGTCTGCCTCCAAGGCCCTTGGAAGGAAACTTGCCGCGCCTACCCATTCCTCGATCTCCGG
>Ga0256832_1003814_pt1 | contig 10237 bp, 11 predicted proteins | sample 134614metaG_FD_190534 | JGI IMG/M metagenome (GOLD analysis project Ga0256832, IMG submission 190534) | Hydrothermal vent microbial communities from Lau Basin, Pacific Ocean - 134-614 | ecosystem: Environmental > Aquatic > Marine > Hydrothermal vents | place: Pacific Ocean: Lau Basin | collected...
TGCCGATGCGGCCATGGGCCGGGTTCTTCTCCAGGGCCTGCTCGAGTGCTGCGATCTTGCCCGGCGTGCGCACCCGCCGGAAACTGCCGGCATCGTCGAGGACGGCCACGCCCGCCGAATCATAGCCGCGATATTCCAGCCGACGCAGACCCACGACCAGGATTTCGATGACGTCTTTCGTAGCGATGGCACCAACAATTCCGCACATAAAATCAGAGGCGAGGGACGAGGACCGAGGGACGAGGAGAGGTGAGATCCATCATTTGGTCATTTCCTGAGCTATGACGATATCGGGTTTTGGGCGGGTTGTAACTAGGCAATAGGGATTAATGTCGAGTGCTGCACACTCATGTAGGAGCGGCGCCCTCGCCGCGATTGAGCGGTGGCAGTTAGCCGCATCGCGGCGAGGGCGCCGCTCCTACATGAAAATCTGTTCATGCCAAATCATTTATGCGGCTTTTCCGGGCGTTTCCAGCTCGGGATGGTCTTCTGCCGTACGCGGCTGATGGTCAGCTTGCCGGCGGGGGCATCGTCGGTGAGGGTGGTGCCGGCACCCAGGGTGGCGCCTTCGCCGACGGTGACTGGCGCCACAAGCTGGGTGTCGGAGCCGATGAAGGCGTTGTCGCCGATGATGGTACGGTGCTTGTTGGCGCCGTCGTAGTTGCAGGTGATGGTGCCGGCGCCGATGTTGACCCCGGCGCCCATCTCGGTGTCGCCGATATAGCTCAGGTGATTGACCTTGCTGCCCTCGCCGATCCGGCTGTTCTTGATCTCGACGAAATTGCCCACCCGGGCATCCCGTTCGAGACGGGTGCCGGGGCGCAGACGGGCGAAGGGACCGATCTGCACTTCGGGGCCGATTTCCGCTTCCTCGATCACGCTCAGGGGGCGGATCTGCACGCCGTCACCAATCTCGGCATCACGGATAACGCAGCCGGCGCCGATGGTCACGTCGTTACCGATCCTCACCCGGCCCTCGAGGATCACGTTGGCGTCGATGAACACGTCGCGGCCGCAGTCCACCTCGCCGCGGATATCGAGGCGGTTCGGATCGGCGAGGGTCACGCCGCCATCCATCAGACGCCCGGCCTGCTCGCGCTGGAAGATACGCTCCAGCTCGGCAAGCTGACGGCGGCTGTTGACGCCGAGCACCTCGGCTTCGCTGGCCGGATGCGCCGTCTGCACCGTAACGCCCTCGGCCACGGCCATGGCGATGGTATCGGTGAGATAGAACTCGCCCTGGACGTTGTCGTTCTCGAGCCGGGCGAGCCAGCGGCGCAAATCCGCTGCCGGGGCGCAGAGGATGCCAGTATTGACCTCGTCGATGCGCCGCTCCTCACAGGTCGCGTCCTTGTGCTCGACGATGCGGGCGACCCGGCCGTGTTCGTCGCGCACGATGCGGCCATAACCTGTCGGATCGGCCAGATGCACCGTGAGCAGGCCGAAGCCCTCGCTGCCCAGGCGCGCCAGCTCGGCCAGGGTGTCGGCCTTCACCAGGGGCACATCGCCGTAGAGCACCAGCACCAGACCGTCGTCGGCGATGGCCGGCATGGCCTGTTCCACGGCATGGCCGGTGCCGAGCTGCTCGGCCTGCTCCACCCACTGCACGTCGGCGGCGGCCAGCGCCTGCGGCACCGCCTCGCCACCATGGCCGTAGACCACGACGATGCGCGCGGGATTCAGTTCCCGGGCGGTATCGAGCACATGGGCCAGCAGCGGTTTGCCGGCCAGCGGATGCAACACCTTGGGCAGCTTCGACTTCATGCGCGTGCCCTGGCCGGCGGCCAGGATCACGACGGAAAGCGACGGGGAATCGGACATGTCGGCGGATCAATGGGGCAGCAGGGAACGGTCTTCCGCAACCTGGCCCTGGGCCATTTCCATCGGCGTCGCGTCGCGGATGGCGAGGATGCGGACCGTGTAGGTCAGGGTCTTGCCGGCCAGCGGGTGGTTGCCGTCCAGGTGGATCATCCCGTCCTCGATCCGGACCACGGTCATGGTCAGGGATTCGCCGAGATCGTTGTGAAACACGGCCTGGGCGCCCACCTCGCGATAGCGGGGCGGGACGTTGGCGATACGGTCGGAAAAGGTCTTGGCCGGATCCGGCTGGCCGAAGCCTTCCTCGGGACTGAGCGTGACTTCCACCTCGTCGCCCACCGTCCGGCCTTCCAGGGCCTGCTCGATCTTCGGAAACATGGGGCTGTCGGGCGAGCCGTGCAGATAGCTCACCGGATAGTCCGACTTCTCGCACAGCCCGGATTCGTCCCGAATCGTGTAGGTCAGGGTGACGACCTTGTCCTTCTCCACCCGCTGTTCACTCATGGCCAATCCTGCAAAAAAGAAAGGGCAGTATACCAACTGCCCTTTATCGCGACACTATGACCAAAGAACGTCCGCAGTCCGCCATTCCTCCTCGGCCCCCGGCACTCGTCCCTCGGCCCTGTTATTATCGTGCGATCTTCTTCTTGCGCAGATTCTCGATGGCCCGCAACTGGGCGATGGCCTGGGCCAGCCGGGCCTGGGCGGCGGCCACTTCTTCCTCGCTGATCTGCTCGGAGAGGGCCTCCTCGGCGGCCTTCTTGGCTTCCAGGGCCGCGGCTTCGTCCAGATCGTGGGCACGCACCGCGGTGTCGGAGAGGATGGTCACCACGTGGGGCTGGACCTCGAGAATGCCGCCGGAGACGAAGAAGATTTCCTCCTCGCCGCCCTGCTTGGTCACGCGGACCTCGCCGGGCTTGAGCGGCGTGAGCATCTGGGTGTGGCGGGGGTAGATACCCACCTCGCCCATCTGCGCCGGGGCGACGACGACCTCGACGGTGCCGGAATACAGTTCCTGCTCGGCACTGACGATGTCCAGGTGCATGGTCATGGCCATGATTCGGTTCTCCTTCGCCCGCTCAGAGCGACTTGGCCTTCTCGACGGCTTCCTCGATGGTGCCGACCATGTAGAAGGCCTGCTCGGGCAGGTCGTCGTATTCGCCCTCGACGATGCCCTTGAAGCCGGCGATGGTGTCCTTCAGCGGCACGTACTTGCCGGGCGCGCCGGTGAACACCTCGGCCACGAAGAAGGGCTGGGACAGGAAGCGCTGGATCTTCCGCGCCCGGGCCACGATCAGCTTGTCCTCTTCCGACAGTTCGTCCATGCCGAGAATGGCGATGATGTCCTTCAGCTCCTTGTAGCGCTGCAGGGTGCCCTGCACGGCGCGGGCCACGTTGTAGTGTTCCTCGCCGATCACCAGCGGGTCGAGCTGGCGGGAGCTGGAGTCCAGCGGATCCACCGCCGGGTAGATGCCCAGCTCGGCGATCTGGCGGGACAGCACCACGGTGGCGTCCAGGTGGGCGAAGGTGGTGGCCGGCGACGGGTCGGTGAGGTCGTCGGCGGGCACGTACACCGCCTGGATGGAGGTGATGGAGCCGGTCTTGGTGGAGGTGATGCGCTCCTGCAGGGCGCCCATCTCCTCGGCCAGGGTCGGCTGGTAGCCCACCGCGGAGGGCATGCGGCCGAGCAGGGCCGAGACTTCGGTCCCGGCCAGGGTGTAACGGTAGATGTTGTCGATGAACAGCAGCACGTCGCGGCCTTCGTCGCGGAAGGCTTCGGCCATGGTCAGGCCGGTGAGGGCCACGCGCAGGCGGTTGCCGGGCGGCTCGTTCATCTGGCCGTAGACCAGCGACACCTTGTCGAGGACGTTCGACTCCTTCATCTCGTGGTAGAAGTCGTTGCCCTCGCGGGTGCGCTCGCCCACGCCGGCGAATACCGAGTAGCCGCTGTGCTCGATGGCGATGTTGCGGATGAGCTCCATCATGTTCACGGTCTTGCCCACGCCGGCGCCGCCGAACAGGCCCACCTTGCCGCCCTTGGCGAAGGGGCAGACCAGGTCGATCACCTTGATGCCGGTCTCCAGCAGCTCGGTGGCCGGGGACAGTTCCTCGTAGGCCGGGGCCTTGCGGTGGATGGGCATCTTCTTTTCTTCGCCGATCGGGCCCTTCTCGTCGATGGGGCGGCCGAGCACGTCCATGATCCGGCCGAGGGTCTTGGTGCCCACCGGCACGGAGATGGGCGCGCCGGTGTTGGACACGGCCATCTCGCGCTTGAGGCCGTCGGAGCTGCCCATGGCGATGGTGCGCACCACGCCGTCGCCCAGCTGCTGCTGCACTTCCAGGGTCAGACCGGCGTCGTCGACGATCAGCGCGTCGTAGATTTTCGGCAACTGGTCGCGCGGGAACTCCACGTCGATCACCGCGCCGATGATTTGTACGATTTTTCCGGAACTCATTGGCTGTTTCCTCAAATTTTCATGCGAATTCGGTTGGGGCGATCCCTCAGACCGCGGCGGCGCCGGCGACGATCTCCGACAGTTCCTGGGTGATGGCTGCCTGGCGGGCCTTGTTGTAGGCCAGTTGCAGATCGTCGATCAGGCTGCCGGCGTTGTCGGAGGCGCTCTTCATGGCCACCATGCGCGCGGCCATCTCGCAGGCGATGTTCTCGACCACGCCCTGATAGACCAGGGACTCGATGAAGCGCATCATCAGTCCGTCGATCACCGTGGGGGCGTCGGGCTCGTAGATGTAGTCCCAGTGGTGCTTGAGCTCGGCGTCGTATTCCTCGTGGGGAATCGGCAGCAACTGCTCGATGGTCGGCTTCTGGGTCATGGTGTTGACGAACTCGTTGTACACCACGTACAGCCGATCCAGCTCGCCAGCGTCGTAGGCATCCAGCATCACCTTCACGGTGCCGATCAGATCGGTCAGCGCCGGGGTGTCGCCGAGGTGTGTGGCCTGCGCCTTCACCGCACCGAGATTGCGGAAGAACACGGTTGCCTTCTGGCCGATGGTGCACAGGGAGATGGATGCGCCCTTGCCCTGCCACGCCCGCATGTCGGCCAGCAGTTCCCGGAACAGGTTGTTGTTCAGGCCACCGCACAGACCGCGATCCGAGGAGATGACGATGTAGCCGATGTTGTTCGGCTCCCGATCCAGCAGGTACGGGTGCTTGTACTCCGGATGGGCCTGGGCCAGGTGATGGATCACGTTGCGCATCTTCTCCGCATAGGGCCGCGAGGCAGCCATGCGATCCTGGGCCTTGCGCATCTTGGAGGCGGCGACCATCTCCATGGCACGCGTGATCTTCTGCGTGTTCTTGATGCTCTTGATCTGCGTGCGAATCTCTTTACCGCTTGCCATTGCAATTCACCTTCCGATTGCGCCCCGCCGTATGGCGGGGCCGTGCGCCCTTACCAGGTGCTGGTGGCCTTGAACTTCTCGATCGCGGCGATCATCTTCGCCTCGATCTCGTCGTTGAAGTCACCGGTGCGATTGATCTCGTCCAGCAGCTCGGCCTCGTTGGACTTGAGGTAGGCCTGCAGGGCCTCTTCGAAGTCCACCACCTTGTTGACCTCCACATCGTCCAGGTAGCCCTTGTTGGCGGCCAGCAGCGAGAAGGCCTGCTGGGCGATGCTCATGGGACTGTACTGCTTCTGCTTCATCAGCTCGGTGACGCGCTGGCCACGCTCGATCTGCTTGCGGGTGGACTCGTCCAGATCCGAGGCGAACTGGGCGAAGGCCGCCAGCTCGCGGTACTGGGCCAGGTCGAGGCGCACGCCGCCGCCCAGCTTCTTGATGATCTTGGTCTGGGCGGCACCGCCCACGCGGGACACCGACAGGCCGGCGTTGATGGCCGGGCGGATGCCGGCGTTGAACAGATCGGTCTCGAGGAAGATCTGGCCGTCGGTAATCGAGATCACGTTGGTGGGCACGAAGGCGGACACGTCGCCGGCCTGGGTCTCGATGATGGGCAGGGCGGTGAGGGAACCGGTCTTGCCCTTGACCTCGCCGTTGGTCATCTTCTCCACATACTCGGCATTGACCCGGGCGGCGCGCTCGAGCAGGCGCGAGTGCAGGTAGAAGACGTCGCCGGGGTAGGCTTCACGGCCCGGCGGACGGCGCAGCAGCAGGGACACCTGACGGTAGGCCCAGGCCTGCTTGGTGAGATCGTCGTAGATGATCAGCGCATCCTGGCCGCGGTCGCGGTAGTACTCGCCCATGGCGCAGCCGGCATAGGGGGCGATGAACTGCATGGCCGCGGCGTCGGAGGCGGTGGCGGCGACGACGATGGTGTTCTCCAGCGCGCCGTGCTCTTCCAGCTTGCGCACCACGTTGGCGATACTGGAGGCCTTCTGGCCGATGGCCACGTAGATGCAGGTGATGCCCGAGTCCTTCTGGTTGATGATGGCGTCCACGGCCACGGCGGTCTTGCCGGTCTGGCGGTCGCCGATGATCAGCTCGCGCTGACCGCGGCCGATGGGCACCATGGCGTCCACCGCCTTGAGGCCGGTCTGCACCGGCTGGTCAACCGACTGGCGGGCGATTACGCCCGGGGCGATCTTCTCGATGGCCGAGGTTTCGCTGTACTCGATGGGACCCTTGCCGTCGATGGGGTTGCCCAGGGCATCCACCACCCGGCCCTTGAGGCCGTCACCCACCGGCACCTCGAGGATGCGCCCGGTGCACTTGACCGTATCGCCCTCGGTGATGTGTTCGTAGTCGCCCAGCACCACCGCACCGACGGAGCCGGTCTCCAGGTTCAGGGCCATGCCGTAGGTGTTGCCGGGGAACTCGATCATCTCCCCCTGCATCACGTCGGCCATGCCGTGGATGCGGACGATACCGTCGGTGATGCTCACCACGGTGCCCTCGTTGCGGGCCTCGGTTACGGCTTCGAAGTTCTCGACCCGCTTCTTGATCAGTTCACTGATTTCGGAAGGATTCAGTTGCATTTTCGGGATTCCTGTATTGTCGCTCTGCTGGTCAGTGCATCAGCGTGTTCGCCAGCTGCTCGAGCCGACCGGTTATGGAGGCGTCGATCACCAGATCCCCGGCGCGCACCAGCACGCCGCCGATCAGCGACGCGTCGATCTTCACGCGCAGGTTCACCTTGCGGCCCAGGCGCCGTTCCAGCGCGGCGGCGAGCTGTTCCTGCATCGCCGGGTCCAGCTCAAAGGCCGAGACCACTTCCACGTCGGCGGTGCCTTCGGCATCGGCCCGGCGCGCCTCGTAGAGATCGGCGATCTGCGGCGCCACGTCCAGGCGGCGGTTCTCGATCAGCACGCGCACCAGATTGCGGCCCTGCTCGTCGAGGCCGTCGCCGCAGATATCGAGGAACAGCGTCTCCAGCCGGCTGCGCTCGAACTCGGGATTGCCGATCAGCGCCTGCATGGCCGGATCCTCGGCCACGGCGGCGATGAGCTGCAGCATGTCGGACCACTTCTTCAGATCGCCCTGTTCACGTGCGAGTCGGAAGACGGCGTTGGCGTAGGGCCGGGCCAGGGTGCTTTTCTCTGCCATGCTCCGGGCCCCTTACAGTTGCGCGACCAGATCTTTGAGCAATGCCTCGTTGGCCTTTGCGTCGATCTCTTTCTGGATCAGGCGACTGGCACCGGCCACGGCGAGGGAGGCCACTTCCTGGCGCAGATGCTCCCGCGCCCGGTTGGCTTCCTGCTCGATCTCCGCGTTGGCGGCAGCCAGGATGCGCTCGCTCTCGGCGCGGGCCTGTTCCTTGGCCTCGTCGACGATCTCGCCGGCCCGCTTGTGGGCCAGGTTGATGATCTCCTGGGCCTGCTGCTTGGCTTCGTGCAGCTCCTCGAGGGCGCGCTTGCGGGCGAGCTCCATCTCGTGCTCGCCACGCTCGGCGGCAGCCAGGCCGTCGGCGATCTTCTTCTTGCGCTCCTCGAGCGCGTTCATGATCGGCGGCCACACGTATTTCATGCAGAACCACACGAACACGATGAAGGTGATCGTCTGACCAATCAGGGTAAGGTTGATATTCATGCGCGAACCTGTCTACGTTGTTCGGGTGAAACGTCGCTCCGGGGTCAGGCCACCGCGAAGAGGACGTAGAGGGCGATACCAACGGCGATCATCGGTACCGCGTCCACCAGACCCATGACGATGAAGAACTGGGTGCGCAGCATGGGGATCAGTTCCGGCTGACGGGCAGCGCCTTCGAGGAAGCGGCCACCGAGGATGCCGATGCCCACGGCCGCGCCGAGCGCGCCCAGGCCCATCATCAGTGCGCCGGCGATGTAGAGCAGTGCTTGTTCCATGGTTTTCTCCTGTATTTCTCGAAAGGGTGAAAAAGGTTGGGAAACTCAGTGTTCGTGGTGCGCCATGTCCAGATACACGATGGTCAGGGTCATGAAGATGAACGCCTGCAGCGTGATGATCAGGATGTGGAAGATGGCCCAGCCCAGTTGCAGCAGGCCGCCGAAGATCCCCATGCCGATGCCCGCGCTGAACATCAGCGCGATGAGGATGAAGATCATCTCGCCCGCGTACATGTTGCCGAACAGTCGCAGGGAGAGGGAGATGGGCTTGGAGATCAGGGACACGAACTCCAGCACGAAGTTGATCGGAATGAACAGTGCCTGAATCACCGGGTTCTTCGCCTGGAAGGGCTGCAGGGTCAGTTCGCCGGTGAAGCCGCCGATGCCCTTGATCTTGATGCTGTAGTAGAGCACCAGGAAGAATACGGCGAAGGCCATGCCGAAGGTGGCGTTGGGATCGGTCGAAGGCACCACCTTGAAATAGACGTGATGGGGGTCCATGCCGAACACGTTGGCGCCGATGAAGCCGGCCAGGCTCGGCAGCCAGTCCACCGGAATCAGATCCATCAGGTTCATCAGGAAGATCCAGACGAAGATGGTCAGCGACAGCGGCGCCACCAGGCTGTTCTTGGCGGTGAAGGAGCCGCGCACCGAGGTATCGATGAACTCGACAATCCATTCGGCGAAGTTGACGAAGCCGGACGGGGTGCCGGCGCTGGCCTTCTTCGCGGCCCGGCGGAACAGCCACAGGAACAGGACACCGAGGCTGATGGACCAGAACATGGTGTCCACGTGGATGGCCCAGAAGCCCATTTCCTTCGCTTCGGCGGCGCTGTGGGCAAAACCCCAGGTGCCATCGGGATGCTTGCCGAACGTCCAGTTCTGCAGGTGATGCTTGATGTAGTCCGTGGAGGACAGCGCTTCGCTAGACATGCTTGAACATTCCAAATTTTCGAGAAGTCCGGATGTGCCGATCAGCGCGCCCGTTGCGGCCGGCCGAACAGGAAGCCGGCGGTGGCCACGATGAAGCCGGTGAGCAGGCCGGGGCCGTGCAGGCGCAACACCCCGAAGCCCAGCACCAGCAGGGCGAGGACGACGACGAAACGCAAGGCGGCGCTCTGGTAGAAACCGGCGGCATCGGCCATCGCGGCGTCGTTCGTCCGGCCGGCGACCCGGTGCAGCCGCCAGGCGGCGGCCAGGGTCCCGGCCAGGCTGGTTGCGCCACCGTACAGCAGCGCCAGCACGAATTCGTTCCCTTGCAGCGGAAGGGCGATTGCGGCGGCCAGCAGCACCAGAATCACCTGAATCAGGAGTAACCGGTTGCGGGTGCGGCGGAAGGCGAGGTCTTGCAGACCCCTGCTGGCGGTCATGGACGCAGCCCTCCCACAGGCCCATCGATTGCAGGGGCGCGAAGTATAGCGGGAGCCTCTACACCGGTCAATGATGAGGGTATAAATGATTTTTTCCGGGATTTTTGCCGGCAGATGCCGACAAATCAACGGTATATCAATATATTAGAAATTACTTAATGTGATCGATGATGCCGTCGAGCTCGTCGAGACTGTTGTATTGAATGACCAGTTTGCCCTTGCCCTTGGGTGAATGCTGGATCTGCACCCGGGCGCCGAGCTTCTCCGACAGTTCCTCGGCAAAGCGCTGGATGTCCGGATCCACCTTCGGCGCCGGTTTCTTCTCCGCCGGCTTGAGCAGTTTGCGCACCAGCTGTTCGGTCTCGCGCACCGACAGGCCGCGTTTGGCCACTTCCTCGGCGGCCCTGATCTGGGCGGCGCCGTCGAGGGACAGCAGGGCCCGGGCATGGCCCATCTCCAGTTGCCCTTCCTCCAGCATCTGCTTGACCTTCGGCTCCAGGGTCAGCAGGCGCAGCAGGTTGGAGACAGCGGCCCGCGAGCGGCCCACCGCCTCGGCGGTTTCCTGGTGGGTGAGGCCGAACTCCTCGATCAGGCGGTGCAGGGCGGCCGCCTCCTCGATGGGATTGAGTTCCTCGCGCTGGATGTTCTCGATCAGGCCCATGGCCATGGCGGCCTGATCGGGCACCTCGCGCACCACCGCCGGGATCGCGTGCAGGCCGGCGAGCTGGGCGGCCCGCCAGCGCCGCTCGCCGGCGATCAGCTCGTATT